>JAABUL010000464.1_pt1 | contig 86507 bp, 82 predicted proteins | sample 5559151 | NCBI WGS metagenome assembly JAABUL01 (sample SAMN10711876, study PRJNA513368) | rock metagenome | isolation source: Antarctica rocks | place: Antarctica: Victoria Land, Pudding Butte sud
GAAGCAGGCTCACTGTTGAGGTTTGCTCATCGAGGTAGAGACTTCACGCAGTCCTTGACTGGCCTCTTTGGTTGCTCTTTGGGGTAGAGGCTTCACGCAGTCATAGACTGGCCCCGTTTGATTGTTCAACAAATCCGAAGAATCCCTTGCGAATCTGAATGAACGGTTAATCCGCTGATCTTTGATCTAGTCGGATGGTTCCGATCGTTTGTTTATACTCGCTGATCAGCGCACGAGTTCGAATCTTTTGTTTATCCTCGCTGAATCAGCTCACGAGGGAAGGGAGATGAGTGCTGCTGACGATTGCAAGCCGGCTAGACCAAATGTCGATAGTGGGTTGAAGGGCCGACAGAAGCACTCGGGGGTCGATGCAGATTATTTCACTTCGCCTGTAACGAAGAAGCATTTATATAATGTTAGGGGCCAGCATAGAGCGAGTCATATGAGTGTAATGTAACGAGTATATAAATGCTAAGAAAGGAAAGTATCTAGAAGAGCAGAGCCGACTATCTATATGACTCAGGGGAACATAAGCTAACTCTGAATAGAGTTGGCCTCGGAACAACTCTATAGCCTAGCGGCGAGAATCGGCGATAGCCATCAACATAGCTACCAACGTAGATGCGTAGCTAGGGTCGTAACAGTGACTGAGAACGATATACTCATATTCTGCTTCATCAGCATGCCTGATGATTCATTTGATTTCAAGTCGTTCATTGTTGACGTCATCTTAAATAGTCTAGAAAAGATATTCAGATTCTTCGTTCTGATAAATACTGAAGTCATTGACATGACTTTCATTGATGAATCTTTGATGTCAAAGCTATGTGAATGCTTTGATATTCAGTCAATATTGCTGTCAAAATCAAAGTTAATTCAATTGTATGATGAAACTTCTGATCGAAAGTTGATTACACACGCTCTGTATACATTGATCATGATACAAGAACACAAGAATGAAATGATGCTTCTATTGATAACTCGTTTAAATCAACACAAGATAATCATTGAAAATCTTTGATTGAAAAGAAATCAAATGTTGATAAATTCTGCAAATGATTGATTAATATCATCGTTGAAGATTCAAACATTGAAATCTGCTGTTTTGAAAGCAAGCAGTCAATCAGCATTTCACAAATCTGAATCAAATAAGATCTGTGAAATGAAACGAAAGAACTTGAACTTGATTGTTACATCAATGATCATCTTGAAGAGACTCATGAATCAGAAATCAGTGAATAAATTCATTGAATCTGCTCGATTCATTGAATCTGCTTTCATAGTAAAGCAAAGCACTCAAGTTGATCTCGATCAACTTCGCTCATTTCAGTCAACTGAGACAAAGAAACTCATCAATATTGTCATGATTGAAGTCGCTGCATATCAAACTCTAGTCAAGAATAAGAAGATCAAGATCTTCTTCTTGATCATTAGTGAAATCAACAAAGCGCTTAGCTCAGTTGAAGATTTCACGAAACTGAATGAAATGATCTTTGTCATGTCATTAAATGAACTGAAGAAGAAGCTTTCAATAGTTTATCACGACTTTCTGAATGTTTTTGATAGAGAAAAGACAACGCAGTTGCTCTTACATCAATCATATGATCATAAGATTGAATTAAAAGAAGAGAGTCAATTCTCTAGAAATCAATTGTACTTCATGTTAGAGATCAGCATAGAGCGAGTCATATGAGTGTCATTTAACTAGAAGATAAATGCTAAGAAAGAAAGATAGCTACAGAAAAGAAGCTGACTACATATGTGTGTTTCTCAGTCGATGCTAAACTCAATAGAAACTAGTCAAGATGACGAAGCGAGAATAGATCTGACAAGACTAGAATCGTGACATTACTCTTCTTCTTTGACGATTCATGTTTGCATGAATGTATTTTCTGCTCGATTCAATTGATTGCTCAATCATGATTTCACAGACTCAGACTCATTAAATTCTGATTGACTGAATAGTCGAAAGCGCTTCTAGCGCGATTTGTTCAAATATCAAATATGAAAATCGTCAACTATCTTCTGAGCGTTCATAAATTCGTCGTCATCAGCGTTGTATCAATTGAGATCATTGTCATAGTCATTTCATTTGACTCTATACTGAAGTCATCTTCGATATCGACGAGAATTCAATATATCGTCGATTTTTCATTCGTCTTCGTCGTTTATCATTATTGAACCTGAGAATTCATTCTTTTGACCAGGCAAGAAGTCATCGACGGCAGAGCGAAGCAGATCAGAATGAAATACATCATGAACATGCATAGACTCTGATAATTTCAGTTTATATGAAGAGTCGATGAGATTTAGATTGATGAAAGAATCGAGCATTTTGTCATCTAGCTTCTTGAAAGATCTCGCTGTAACAATGTTTCTTTCATTCAGAAACATCTTTGATTTGACCTTGTAATCAACTTCTTTTCTATGCTTATTGACTTGTTTCATCATTTGTTTCTGTGTTTTGACTAGCGACTCGCGAGCAAACTTCAGTGTTTTGTTCATATGTTCAGATATATTCTCGACTTTAGTCGTCTGCAAGCGTTCACGAAAACTTTCATATTCGCTGACATCGAGTTCAAAGCTCATACGAGAATGAAAGTCTTTGTTTAGAAAGAAAGAAGTCAAGAAAATGACTGAGAACAGAGCATTATTGTCGATGAACTCGATCATGAGTAGTAGCTTAGCTCAGTCATTCTGCATGTATGAACAGAAGAATCAAAGATATCTTTCAACGTTCTGATTGACTCGTTCACTTTGATCGTCGATTTGAGAGTGATAGACAGTGAATAATCAAAGATTAATGCTCAGTCTTTTGCAAAGAAACTTTCATAGAATGAAGGTAAATTGAGAGTTTCAATTCGAAACAATGAAATTGAATAAATCGTGTATTCAATATATTTACTGAAGCATTAGCTCAGCTGTTTTTTCTGCTGTGATTTCTTCGTCATCAGTAGAACAAGAAATATAGTGTCGTTTCTTTGTCAGTCTACATATTACTGTTAGTATGACGTTTTTGCCTTTCGAAAGAGGTAAGTCGATGATGAAATTCATGACTATGTTCTTTCATTGCTGTTCAAGTATGAGTAGAGAATGTAGTAGTTCATTAAATTTATCTTGAGAAGTCTTTGATCGCTGACAAATGTAGCAGTTTCAAATATATTGATCTATTGTCTTTTGCATTGAAGATCAATAGTAGTATCTTCTTATGACCTTCATCGTTTTGAGAATTTCAAGATAATCAATAGAAGATTGATCATGAACTTCTTGAATTAACTTCATTTGAAGATGCTCATTGAAGAAAACTCATAGAAGATCATCTCGATATAGTATTTCGTTCTGAACTTGACAATCTCTTAATTTAGTATCTTTGTATTGAGCTTCATCTTTTAATACAACTTCACGAAGTAGAATACAATTCTCGTTGATTCTGTTAGCTTCTAGAATCAATCAATAAATTGATTCATCATTCTCTTTCTCTTTTAGATCAGCGATTTTCATTTGATTCAACGTGAGAATTGTAGTTCGCTGATAGCAACATCATTCATTCTCGAGACTTCTAGAAACTGAATCAACTCGACGAGTCAATGCATTGACTTTGATGTTTTATTTGCCTGAGCGATACATGATTTTGAAGTTGAAGTCAACGAGCTTTTGTACTCAGCGCATTTAACGTCTACTTAGCTCTTTATCTTTCATTAATGACGTTAAAGCTTGATGATCAGTGAACATCTTGATGAATAGCTCAGTTAATTTCAGCTCAGATCGTCAATGCTTGAAGACACGAATGATTGCTAGTAGTTTCTTGTCATAGATCTCGTAATTGCACTCAACGAGACTCAGATTCTTGCTGTAGTAGATCATTGAGTGCAATGTTTCTTCGTCGTCATACTGAGAAAGTATGTCATCGTTGACGTAGTTGAATGAGTCTGTTTCAAGAATAGTCTTTCTATTCTGATCAAAATGGCGAAGAATAGAGACTTCAGTCATTTGTTTCTTCATATGATCAAAGATCGTTTGACAAGCTTGATCTCATTCAAATATCACCTCTTTTTGAGTTAGTCAAATCAGAGAATGAACAATCTTTAAAAAGTTCTTTATAAAACGTTGATAGAAATTGCAGAAATCGACGAAGAACTGCATCTGAGTGAGGTTTGTAGAAGTAGATCATTCGACTACTGCTTGTACTTTTCTGAGATTTATCTTTAGTTCTTCAATAAATAGCAATAGTCTCAGAAAGAAGATCTTCTGAACATGAAACTCGCATTTGTTTATATTCATCTGAAGATCGATCTCTTGTAGTCTATGTAGAACTAGTCATACGTGTTTCTTATGTTTCTTCAGTGTTTTGCTGTAAATGATAATGTCATCTAGATAGATCTGACAAAACTGATGAAGATAGTCAAATAGCACGTCGTTCATATAATGTTGATAGAAAGTCGAGCCGTTGATTAATTCAAAAAACATCACGTGATATTTGTAGAAATCAAAAGAGGTAATAAAGATAGTCAAATCTTCGCTTCTTGAATGCATGCGTAGTTTGTTGAAGACGATTATTATATTTAATCAAGTCAGATACTTGCTATCTTGAATACGAGTGAGAGTTTCGTTTATTAAGAGTAGAGAGTAGCGATCTCGTTTGATCAAAGCATTGAGCTTTCTATAATCGACGCAGAAACGCAGATTATCATCTTTCTTTTCAACGAATAGTATGAACGAAGCGTATGAGATCGAGCTAGAAGATATAAAGCTCTTATTCAGATGTTTGATCAGATAATTCTTCATCTTTTGAAGCTTGTAATCAGACATATGATAGAGATGACTTCGAGAAGACGTTTTCTCGTCGATCAACTCAATTTTATGATCATAGAAACGATGAGAGAATAGTTGATCAGTCATTGCTTGATCAAACACGTCTAGATAGTCATGATATTTTGAAGAAAGCTTAGCTTTGACTTCTTTCAAGATTTCTTCGTGTGAAAGCTCTTGTAGATTTACATCTTCAAGTTTATTTCTAGCTGTTTTTAGAAGTTGATCGATTTTCGTGACGATGATCGCGAAAGTAGTCACATTCGATCGTTTGACTAGTAATCTATATGCTGCAGTCTTTATCATTGCTATGTTCATTGAATTGAAAGATGAAGTGAAGTTGACTGAACTAGGTGATTTCATGATTCTACTGAATGAAGATGACTTCTCGCTGAGTCGAGTGATAACAGAAAGAATAGATCTCTTTAGTATTTGAGTAGAGGTTGAACTCTTCTGTTCTATCGCGATTTTCTTGCTTGAAAGAACAGTCGAATGAGCTTTGATAAAAGCTTTGATATGAGCTTCGAAACTAGAAAATTGAAGACGATCATTTCTCATATCAATAGTCATCTCGATCTTGTTCATTCATGTTTTTTCAAGAATCATCTGATGTTGATTTAATCAAGTGATTAGCATAGAAGCGAAACGTTTCATATGATCTTGAACAGTTAGATTTGAATAAATTGCATGAGTAATGAGCTTTTTTGCATAATGATCATTGAATTCTCTTATTGATTTGAGCTTGATTAAAGATAAAGATTCAATTTGCAAATGATCATAAACATTCTGCGCAGTTAATTCATCAATGAACGAATAGTCAGCTGCTTCAATGTTAATCAATGATTTTAATGAGTAACTAATTTCATTGCTAAATAGTACACATTCAGTAGTCAAAGATTTCGAAGCAAAGAGATCATTTGAGCTGCTCATTGTTGAAGAAATTAACACATCTTTCATCGCGTCTTTGATGAAAGTCACTAGTTTTTTGCCTCATCTTTCAATTTCTCTGTAAATAATTTCTTCTCTTCTTTCGACATGATGATCTCATTAAGGCAAGAGATGAATGCACAAGATGTTGAAGTACTAGTCTTCAGCTGAGAGCAGTTCTTTGAAAGATGACTCAATACTTTGCAGTTGAAGCAGATGATTGACATTTTTGATCATTCAGATTCAAGAATGGAAAAAGTAGCGAGTTGAACATAGCTAGTAGTCAAAGCTGATGCTGATGTCAACGAAGAAATGAAACGTTTTTTCGAAGCTGCTATCGATTTGACTGTTCATTGCTCGTCACGTAGCTGATAATTGACTCGTTGTTTGTTATTCACATCTTGAAGAAAGATCTTGAGCTTATTAAGCGAGCTAAACTCTATGAGACAAACTGACAACGCGTTTTGAAGACAATTATTGATTTTATTCTGAATGTCGTTCATCAGAGTGATATCGTCGTAGTTCAGAAAGCTGAATATTCTAGTGAATTCTGAATAGAAGAAGCTGAAGAACTTGTTGAGCTGCTTCAGAGCAACGTATTTACGATGACACTTTCAAATCAGATTTTGATCTTCATAAATTTCTTTCAGATGTTTCAGTAGCTCTGATAGTGATTGATAGAATGAGAAAGCATCAACACAACGTTTTGCATAGATTTGCTGATCAGCATCATCTTCTAGTCTGAAAATCACATAGACAATACGAATCTTTTCAGTAAAGTAATGATTTGCATTGACATCGAGCTTGTCAGCTATTTTGATGTTTCATGTCTCTCAGGTAGAATCATCTGTTTCGATGAAAATGAGTGAATTCGAAAGCTTGATGAACTTGTGATGATCATTCTCATTATCAAATAGAGTGAATGACTCTTGTGAGCTTCAAGAACGTTGATCAACTTCAGAAGTCGATGAGATCTCTTTCTGATTGACTCGATGCTCGACTGACTGAGTCTCTTGACAAGGCATAGATCGATCAGCTTGACGTTGTTTCACTCTGAAGTTCAATCGCTCGTCTTGTAGCTGATGAATCTTTTTCTCTAGCTCATTGTTCTTATCAAAAGTGACTTTTAATTGTTTCACTCTCTTTTTGTGATCTTCTTGTACAAGAAGTCAGTGTTCATTGAGTTGTAAAGTCAAGTCATGCTGACTTCAAAGCTCGTTCAGCATATTGATGACTTCATTGAGTTGATTGCTGACTCAATGAAACAGTTGTTCTTCGATGTTTATGTTTCATGCGATGACAGCTTTCTCAGCTTCAACTGAAGCATTGATGAGTAGAAGTGAAACTCTTTTATTGACAGTGCTTCTGAGCAGATGATTTGTTCGAAACTCAACTGACTTGACGTCGTGTGTCATGATGAGAGAAGGTAGAAGTTGTTGAGGTAAGAGTAGATGTTTTTTGATGAGTGAAAATTCAAAGAATCTCTTGTGAATTTCAGGTAATAATTGAGTGCTTTATTCGAAGAATTTCTTGCGAATAGACTGGTGAAAATGAGTGTAGAATCGAAGAATTTCTTGCGATCTAAAATGATGATGCAAATTTGAAGAATTTCTTGCAAATTTTCCTTACTGAATAGATTGTTTCATATCATTTATTCATTGATAGCAAAGTAGTAGATGATGAGCATTTATCTAATGTTAGAGATCAGCATAGAGCGAGTCAATATGAATGTCATTTAACTAGAAGATAAATGCTAAGAAAGAAAGATAGCTACAGAAAAGAAGCTGACTACATATGTGTGTTTCTCAGTCGACGCTAGACTCAATAGAGACTAGTCAAGATGACGAAGCGAGAATAAATCTGACAAGACTAGAAGACTGAGTCTGACAAGGCTAGAATCATGACAATATGAGCTTTGATCTGAACTTAATCGAATATGAGATCACTCAAGCTAGAATCGAAGCAGACAAAGCAAAGAATATATTCGAACACATGAAATGATCACTAGCATTGATCAAGCAAGTCTTGACAAGAGTCAGAGTTACAATGAAGAAATAAATTGACAAGCATTGAAAGAAAATGATTTACAAGATAAATGACATGATGTTTCTGAATTCTAGAAACATAATGATCTCACGATCATCAAAGAAGCTAAACGATAAAATGCTAGAATTCTTCAAGATTCTGATCAAGATCAAACATGCTTATCAACTGAAATTATCATCGACTATGAAGATACATTCGAAGTTTGCATCAAATCTGCTGCAACTAGATTCAAAGAATTCTCTGAATGAACAACGAAATGAATCGTCTGATTCTATAGTGATCAACGACGAAAATGAATGAAAGATGAAGAACATACTGAACTTCAGACACTATGAACGAGATAAATGACTACAATATCATGTCAATTGAAAAGAATACAACGTCGATCTACATTGATACAACGTCAATGAAAGTGAATTCGAAGAATGTCAGAAAATCATAAATGATTTTCATGAATGATATTTGAACAAGTCAAGATAGAAATCAACTTAAGAAAGATCAATTGAACTGCAGCAATGAGAACATTGCTAGATGAAGAGAGAAAGTAATGTTGTGATCATGCACTTCAAGTTAGTTTAACATAGATCATGTCAAACTATCATAAACTAGTATAAAGCTGATGTTGACACATGTTAAAACTCTTTCGCATGTGATTACATAACAGCAATGATTAGATAATCATTGAGTAATCAGAGTTTCGAAGTGATCGCTCTGATCGCTTGAATCAGAGATGATCACAGTGAGCATGATGAGCATGATGCTCATCTTGCTCATCTTGCTTAAAATGATCAGAATGATCATTCAGAGCAGAAATGACTTGACACGATTCTTCTATGTCTATATAACAATGATCATTCTCTTAGATAGAAGCTTTGTGCTCAACTCATGTAAGTAGTTAATACATATTATTGTCTCAGCTATCTTCAGATCTCAAGTCTAGTAATAGTAATTACTGTTTGATCTCTGTATATATCTTGTGTTGTTAAAAGAAACAATCATTACACTTTGAACATCATTCTTTCACAAAATATCAGAGACGTTCATTTCTTTCAATCATGTTTAGTCAGTCAGAACGAGTCACGCTCAGTCAAGAAGTAAGCATCTTCAGCGCAGATAAGATCAAGATTTCAACATTGAACTTGTATCACAATGATTGAAATAAACTTGAAGCATATCTAGTACAGATAGAGCTATACATCAAACAACATTCATCTCAGTTCAAGTTCATCGAGAACAAAGTACTCTTTGCATTCATTTATTTAAGAGATAATGCATTCACATGATTTCATCACTATTTAATGAATTACCTGCAGAAGAAATCAGAAAAATGAGAAGAAGAAATCAACATAATATTTCGTAATTCTCAGACGTTTGAGAAACGTTTAAGAAGAGTATTTGAAAACATTGACAAGAAATGTACAGCGAAACAATAGTTGTACAATCTGCGACAGAAAGTTTTCGCAGCGACTTATTTGATCAGCTTTTAGCATATCACGATGAATACAAAATGAGACGATGCAGCTCTCATCAGTCAGTTCTATCAGAGACTGCGAGAGAAAGTCAAGAATGAAATCACTAGAATTGATAAACTCGTTGACTTGCAGAAGATGATATTCAGAGCGATGATCATTGATAACAGACAGTACAAGAGACGTCTGAAAAAAGGTAAAGAATTGACTATGTCAGTAGTATTGAGTCGAAAGTTCAAGAAAGAACGACAACAGTCATACTATGATTCTCAATCTATGAAGTTAGATGCAACTTGAAAGATATCAACGAACGTTCGCGATAAAACAGTTCAACAGAGCAAGACATGTTACACATGCAAAAAGCTGAGTCATTACTTCAAAGATTATACTCAGAACAAGTACAAAAACAAGTCAAAGTCTTATGATAAGCAAGACAGATCTTTCGCAGCAACGAAAAAAGATCAGAAAGATAAGCATCAAGCGTTGTCGTGAACAGCATGTTACAAGAACAACTGTCACACTCATCTGAGCAATAAGAAAGATTCTGAATGATACTTGAAACTCTTGCGAAAGAATTGTTTTTACACAGCAACTCATCATCAATTGAAAGCGTACGATGAGAATAGTGACAGAAGTTTGTTCACTATGATCGCGAAATCAGAGATTCTCGACAGCGAAGCATATGACTCAAACAGGTCGAACAGCACTGAAGAAGCTATTCATCAAGCAGTTGAAGAAGAAAATCGACTTAGCGAAACTCTACGAGCATTCACTATTGCAGCAGAAGATGCTCTCGATCAAGAAGAAGATCATTTTGAAGTAAAGAAAGATTTTAGAAAGCTTACAAGTCAAGCAAACTTTATAAGTATGTACAACGAATTGTACACTCTTTTTAAGCAGAAAGAGAAAAAATTTTCACAGCGAATGCAACAGATTAAGAATGATATACATTAAGCTATCTACGACACTATTCAAGATGAGTCAATCGCATCGCGCAAAAACATTCAATATCGTGACATAGTCATGAAGAAGTCACTCACAGAAGTCAAGTTCATCAAACAAGAAGAATATGTACTCTTTGATGAAAATCACATATTCAGAGAGTTTAGACAGATGACAAAAGTCATCAGAGAGAGGTTTGACCTGTGTGATTCAAAGAAATATTCACTTAAGAAAATCAATTCAGATTGATTTCAGTACATAGAACAAGTACTGAAGAAAAGAACTTCTAGTTCAAAAAACTAAAAGACTCTTCAATCAACAGATCATCAAAGAAGTTTAGTTGAAGATCGAAAATTGAAAGCATATTTGTCTTCATCAATGACTTGTTGCAGTTATGAGTCTGAGTCAAAGTTAATGATCACGCAGCACAACTATTCATAGACAGCGACTGCACGAGAAATTACATATTCTCAGAATTTGCTGAAAAAGCGCAAATATCTACGCAGAAGAAGAAAGAATCTTACAATTTGCAAAACTTCAATGAAACACTCATGAAGTACAATAATGAACTAATAGATCAAGAAACTTGACTCATTCATTTGAGACTTGAACGACATTGAAAAAAGTTATGTTTAAATGTTACGAAGCAGTCAGACAGTGATATAGTTCTAAACATATCATGACTTCATATGATCAATTTGATGATCGATTGAGTCAACGAGACAATTGCATTTCTAGATACAGAAATGACGCGATTGCACTCAATATTGAAGTCATCACAAAATGTGAAGATATTCGTCATGACGAGCGAAGAAATGCGCGAAGAGTTCAGAAAAATCAATGATGCACAGATGTTATGAAGCAGAGAGATTCAGAGTGATCATTCAAAGAATTTCGCTATCGCTATTATTTCTAAAGAATATCAGAAATACAAGATTCTGTTTGAGAAAGAAAGTGATCAGAAGACACTACTCAAACATCAATCGTGAAATCATGAGATTAAGCTCGTTGACGACAAGAAACTCATGAAACAGTTCATATATTCATTGTTGACAGAAAAGCTTGATGCTTTGCAACAATATTTGAAAGAGAACATGCAAAAAGAATTCATTAAAGAATCACAGTCGTCAGCAGAATACTCAATTCTGTTTGTTTTGAAATTGAATGAAAGTCTAAGACTATGTGTTGATTACAGAGCATTGAATAACATCACGATTAAAAACAGCTATTCATTATCGCTCATAGCAGAACTGCAGAATAGATTGCAAAGTGCACAGTGATTTACAAAATTCAATATATTTGAAGCATTCAATCAAATACAAATCAAAGAAAAAGATGAGTAAAAGACAGTCTTTTGCACTCAACTAAAATATTATGAGTATTTGATCATGTCTTTCGACTTAATCAATGCTTCAGTCACGTTTCAAATCTTTGTAAATAACGTGCTATGACATTATCTGAATCAATTCATTATAGTATATCTGAACAATATATTAGTATACTCAAAGACGAAGAAAGAACATGTGTAACATGTTAAGAAAGTTCTACAGACTTTGAAGAAAGTTGATCTGCGCATCAAGTCAGGAAAAAGTGAATTTCATGTACAGAATGTACAGTTTCTGAGATTCATAGTCACGTCTCAGAGTTTAAGAATGAACTTAAAGAAGATAGAAGTTGTTACGACTTGATCAACGTCAAAGTCAAAAATCGAAGTTCAATTCTTTCTAGAATTTGCGAACTTTTATAGATGCTTTATAGAAAAATACTTCAGAATCGTCTTGTCACTTACGAATCTTACAAGAAAGAACATATCATTCGTGTGAACTGAGAAAGCAGAAGAAGCTTTCAAAAGACTGAAGAAATTGTTCATCTTTCAATCAGTACTGATCATGTTTGAATCAGAAAAACTCATTACGCTTGAGATGAACGCATCAGACAAAGCTATTGAAGCATGTATCAGTCAATCAGATGATAAGAGACGTCTGCATCTCATTGCATTTCACAATAGAAAGCTTACAGACGCTGAATTGAACTATGAGATACATGACAAGAAGCTGTTAGTTATTGTTGATTCTTTCAAACAATGAAGAGTGTATCTGAAAGAATTTAGACATCAGATTCAAGTATATACAGATCATAAGAATCTGTTATACTTTATGATCACGAAAGTTCTAAATTGAAGACAGATTAGATGATTGAAAGAGTTGTTATCATACAACTTTCAAATTCAATATTGAAAGAAATCTGAAAACTTAAAGATTGATGTCTTGAGCAGAAGAGCAGATCATATGACAGATAAATCACAGGTAAATCAGACTATCTTGCAAGAGAACTCAGATGATTCGATTGTTTATAATAGACAAAACGCAGCTACTTTACGAATTAACAACAAAGATCTTGAGAAACGAGTAAAGCTAAAGCTAGCGAAGAACTCAGTCGCGCAAGATATTATAAAGAATATCGAGAACAACGTGAACTTTGAGATTATCAATGAAATACTAACATTTCAAGATCTGATCTATGTTTCAACAAGATGCAGATAAGAGATGATAAATGATCATCACAAGTCAATGATACATGAACATCAGAGTTCAAATAAAATCATTGAAAGAATATCTAGAATCTACTATTTTTCAAAGATGAGAAAACAGATAGAAGATATTATTAGAAAGTGCAATGTGTGTATTCATATGAAACACAATCAACATAAACTCTATGAACTTTTGAAAAGTCTCAGCACATCAGATCATACGTGAAAAAGCATAGCTTTGAACTTTATAGTTAAGCTATCTAAGTCAAAGAAAAGAGTCATCGAAACAACGTATGACTTTATATTGATTATAACAGACAGATTAATCAAATATGAATATTTCTTGTCATATAAAAAAGCAACATTCGCAAAAGATTTGACTTACACATTTCTAAGAATGATTGTAGCAAATCATGAACTATCAGATGAGATAATTTTGAATAGAGACAAGCTTTTCACATTGAAATTCTGAAAATTCTTGATGAATCAGTTAGAAATTCATCATAAGTTGTCAACAGCTTATCATTTGCAAACAGATGAGCAAATGAAAAGAATGAATCAAACATTGAAACAGTATCTCAGATGTTATATTAACTATAGGCAGAACGATTGAGTACAGCTACTGTCAGTAACACAGTTGACTTTCAATAGTGCAACGACAGAAGTAATCAGCATGTCATCATTCTTTGCAAACTATGAGTTTGAGTTGAAGACTCTCAAGAAATCGTGTGAATTTGCACAATTAGCTCAAAAAGCTACGCTGCAGATAAAACAATTGCAGCTGCTACAGAAAGAATTACAGAAGAACATACAGTTTCTTAACAAACGCATGATTCTGTATGTGAACAAGAAAAGAGATAGAGAATCTACTTTTAAGAAGAAAGACAAAGCATATCTACTAAGACGAAACATTAAAACGAAAAGATCAAGTAACAAACTGAATCACACAAAGCTAGAATCTTATAAGATTGTAGAAATCAAAGAATCAATTAACTACAAGTTAAATCTGTCAACATCTATGAAAATACACTTGATATTTTATATCTGTCTTTTGAAGTCTGCAGACTCGAATACATCAATTCAAACAGAATCTTCAGAAATTGATTCAGAGAGTCAGAACGTCGAATACGAAGTAAAAAATATACTGAATCAACAGAATATCAAAGATCAGTCTCATTGATTAATCAAGTGAAAAGATTACGAACATATCAAGAACACTTGAGAATCGAAGAAAAATCTCAAGAATTGTCAAATGCTTCTGCAACAGTTTCAGTTGAGAAATTCAGTCAGTCAAAGTCTGATGAAATTTCAACCTGCTTGAAGAATACGTCAAAAAAAAGATCATTCAATGATGATTCACTAGTCTTTCTCTCATTCTTCTCAAGCTCGACGATGTTTTGAAACTTTCGTTCAATCATTGTCTGTTTCTTGTTCTTCAGAAACACAAATTGATTTTGCAGATGAGTAGTTTTCATGAAGATCTCTTGCATCTGTTTGTGAGCATTCAGCAGCTCATCAAGAACGCGATTGCATTCTGTCTTTATTCTTTTTCACTTCATCATCAAGAAAGTAAGATTGCACTTGTGATCAAGATGCACACACTCGATGCAATGATTGAATTTGTTGTCGACACAGCATTTCTTTTGCAAGCAACTGCAGTGTTCACAAAGATGCATAACAGCACGCTCAGAACTCGTATGCTCAAGAAAATCTCTGCGACGCAAGATAAAGTTTTTGATTGTGCAATGAAAAGACATGAAGAAAAAGTGATTTTCAAAACGAAAATCTTAGAAGAAAATCTAATGTTAAAACTCTTTTGCATGTGATTACATAACAGCAATGATTAGATAATCATTGAGTAATCAGAGTTTCAAAGTGATCACTCTGATCACTTGAATCAGAGATGATCACAGTGAGCATGATGAGCATGATGCTCATCTTGCTCATCTTGCTCAAGATGATCAGAGTGATCATTCAGAGCAGAGACAACTTGACATGATTCTTCTATGTTTATATAACGATGATTGTTTTCTTAAATAAAAGCTTCGTGCTCAACTCATGTAAGTAGTCAATACATATTATTGTTTCAGCTATCTTCAAATCTCAAGTCTAGTAATAATGATTACTGTTTGATCTCTGTATATATCTTGTATTGTTAAAAGAAACAATCATTACAACATGTTAGCAATCTAGCGTGTTTTCATGAGTAAAACTCACGACGTGTTGCATCTTCTTTCTTCTTCAGCTTTGAACTTCTAGTTAGAATACACTCATATGATTCGCTTTATGCAAACTCATAACAACATGCTAAAATCATGACAAAGATTGAAGTAAGTTATTTGATTTATTTCTTGATGTCTTTGAACATTGACATACATAGCAGTTTCAAATATATCGATCTATTGTTTTTCGCATAGAAGATCAATAGTAATTTCACTTTATGATTTTTACAGTTTTAAGAATATCAGAATAATCAACTGATGATTGATTATGCATCTTACAAATCAGATTCATTTGTAGCAGCTTGTTGAACGAAATTCATAGCTGACTATCATGATACAAGATTTCATTCTGAGTTCAACAATTCTTCAATTTGATATCTTCATATTGTGTCTCGTCTCTTGCTATTGCTTCATGAAGTAACATACAATTCTCATCGATTTCATTAGTCTTAAGAATTTGCTTATAGATTGATTCACTGATGTTCTTCTTTAGATCAGCAATTTTTATTCAATTCAAAGTCAGAATAGTAGTTCTTTGATATTGAACGCGTTCATCATCAAAATCTCTAGACATGAAGTCAGCTCAATGAGTTAATGCATTGATCTTAATGTTCTGTTTGTCAGATTGATACATTATCTTGAAGTTAAAGTCAGCTAACTTCTGAACTCAACGCATCTGTCATTGACTCAGCTTCTTGTCTTTCATCAATGAGATGAGTGCTTGATGATTGATGAACATCTTGATAGAAATGTTGATCAGCTTCAGTTCAAGTCGTCAGTGTTTAAAAGCTCAAATTATGATCAGCAGTTTCTTATCATATATTTCGTAGTTGCATTCAGCAGAAAACATGTTCTTGCTATAGAAAACAATTGAATGTAGAACATCTTCATCATCATATTGAGACAGAACTTCATCGTTGACGTAGTTGAATGAGTCAATTTCAAGAATGAAATCGTAAGTTTGATCAAAGTGACGAAGTATAAAAGTCTCAGTTATACGTTTCTTCATGTGATTGAATGCAGTTTGACAGACTTCATTTCATTCAAATATGATCTTCTTTTGAATGAGTCAAATCATTGAATGAACAATCTTCGAAAAGTTCTTGATGAAGCATTGATAGAAATTGCAGAAGTCAATGAAGAACTGCATCTGAGTGAGATTATTGAGTGTAGATCAATCAACTACTGCTTGTATCTTTCGTGAATTCATCTTAAGTCTCTCAATTAACATCAAAAGTTCTAAAAAAATGATTTTCTGAACATGAAACTCACATTTATTGATGTTTATCTGTAGATCAGCTTCTTGTAATCTATTCAAGATCAATCATACATGTTACTTATGTTTCTTCAAGATCTTACTGTAGATGATAATGTCATCTAGATAGATTTGACAAAACTGATGAAGATATTTAAACAGCACGTCGTTCATATAGTGTTGATAGAACGTTGATTCATTGATTAATTCAAAGAGCATTACATGATATTTGTATGAGTCAAAGAAGATGATAAAGATAGTCAGATCTGAATGCATTTGCAGTTTATTGAACGCAACAATAATGTTCAATCGAGTCAGATATTTGCTTTCTTGTATATGAGTGAAAGTCTCGTCTATCAAGAGCAAAGAGTAGCAATCTCGTTTGATCAAAGCATTGAGCTTTCTGTAGTTGATGCAGAAATGCAGACTTTCGTCTTTCTTTTCAGTGAACAAAATGAGTAAGATGTATGATGCAAAGCTGAAGAAAATGAATTTTTTATTCAGATGTTTAATCAGATACTTCTTTATCTTCTGAAGCTTGTGATTGAACATCTGATATAGTTTGCTTCGCGAAGATGTTTTCTCGTTGATCAACTCGATCTTGTGATCATAGATACAATGAGATGATAGCTGATTGATCATTGCTTGATCGAAAACGTCTAGATAGTCATGATATTCAGAGAGAAGCTTGATCTTGACTTGCTCAAGAGTCTTGATGTGTGAAAGCTCATGTAGATTCACTTCTTCAAGCTTATTCTTAGCTGTAGTTATGAGTCGATCGATTTTCAAGATGATAACAGCAAAGATCTTGATATCTGATCATTTGACTAACATTTTATATGTCGCTGTCTTTATCATTGCTATGTTCATTGAATCTGACGTCGATTTAAAGATTTTGACGTTAGTTAAAGTCGTGTTGCATGATTTTAACTGTTCAATTAGTTCAACTGACTTCTCATTGAACTGATTGAAAGAGAGTGATTTCAGACTGAGTTGAGAGATAGTGAAAAATCTCTTCAATATATGAGTAAAAGTCAAACTCTTTTGCTTCGTGATTATCTTGTTGCTTGTGAGTAGAACAATCAATTTCAAATTGAGAGTGAAATTCAAAAATCGAAGAAAATTGATTTGCATATCAATTACTAGATTGATTTTGTTCATTCATGTTTTTTCAAGAATCATTTGATGTTGATTTAATTGAGTGATCAACATTGTCACGATTCTAGTCTTGTCAGACTCAGTCTTCTAGCTTTGTCAGATTTATTCTCGCTTCGTCATCTTGACTAGTCTCTATTGAGTCTAGCGTCGACCGAGAAATACACATATGTAGTCAACTTCTTTTCTGTAGCTATCTTTCTTTCTTAGCATTTATCTTCTAGTTAAATGACACTTTTATCTAACTTGCTTTAGACAGGTTTCTAACATTAGATAAATGCTCATCATCTACTCTGCTATCAATGAATAGACGATACAAAACAATCTATTCAGTAAGGAAAATTTGCAAGAAATTCTTCAAATTTGCATCATCATTTTAGATTGCAAGAAATTCTTCGATTCTACACTCATTTTCATCATTCTATTTGCAAGAGATTCTTCAAATAAAGTACTCAATTATTATCTGAAATTCACAAGAAATTCTTTGAATTTTCACTCATCAAAAAACATCAATTCAAAACATCAATCTCTCATCTACTTTTACCTTAACAACTTCTATCTTCTCTCATCATGACATGTGATGTTGAGTCAGTTGAGTTCTGAACAACTCATCTGCTTAGAAGCACTGTCAATAGAAGAGTTTCACTTCTACTCATTGATGCTTCAGTTGAAGCTGAGAAAGCTGTCACTTCATGAAACATAAACATTGAAGAACAACTGTTTCATTGAGTCAACAATCAACTTGACGAAGTCATTAATATGCTGAACGAGCTTCAAAGTCAGCGAGACTTGACTTTACAACTCAATGAACATTGACTTCTTGTACAAGATGATCACAAAAAGAAAGCGAAACAACTAGAAGTTGCTTTTGATAAAAACGATGAGCTAGAGAAAAAGATCAATCAGCTGCAAGATGAGTGATTGAACTTCAGAGCAAAACAACGTCAAGCTGATCGATTTATGCCTCGTCAAGATACTCAGTCAGCTGAGCAACGAGTCAATCAGAAAGAAGCTCGCTTTCAATGAGAATCTTCTACTCTATCTGATAATGAGAATGATCATCACAAGTTCATCAAGCTTTCAAATTCACTCATCTTCATTGAAACAGATGATTCTATTTGAGAGACATGAAACATCAAAATAGCTGACAAGCTCAATGTCAACATGAATCATTACTCTACTGAAAAGATTCATATTGTCTATGTGATTTTCAGGCTAGAAGACGATGCTGATCAGCAAATTTATGCAAAGCGTTGTGTTGATGCTTTCTCACTCTATCAATCACTATCAGAGCTACTAAAACATCTGAAAGAAATTTATGAAGATCAGAATCTGATTCGAAAGTGTTGTTGCAAATACGTCACTCTGAAGCAGCTCAACAAGCTCTTCAGCTCTTTCTATTCAGAATTCACTAAAATATTCAGCTTTCTGAACTATGATGATATCACTCTGATGAATGACATTCAGAATAAAATCAACAATCATTTTCAAAACGCGTTGTCAGTTTGTCTCATAGAGTTTAGCTCACTTGATAAGCTCAAGATCTTTCTTCAAGATGTGAATAACAAACAACAAGTCAATTATCAGCTACGTGACGAGCAATGAACAGTCAAATCAATAGCAGCTTCAAAAAAACGTTTTGTTTCTTCGTTGATATCAGCTTCAGTCTTGATTACTAGCTATGTTCAACTCGCTACTTTTTTCACCCTCAAATCTGAATGATCAAGAATGTCAATCATCTGCTTCAACTGCAAAGCATCGAGTCATCTTTCAAAGAACTGTTCTCAGCTGAAGACTAGTACTTCAACATCTCATGCATTCATTTCTCGTCTCAATGAGATCATCATGTCAAAAGAAGAGAAGAAATTATTTACAGAGAAATCAAAGAATGAGGCAAAAAACTAGTGACTTTCATCAAAGACGTAATGAAAGATGTGTTAATTTCTTCAACAATGAGCAGCTCAGATGATTTCTTTGCTTCGAAATCTTTGACTACTGAATGTGTACTATCTAGTAATGAAATTAGTTACTCATTGAAATCATTGATTGACATCAAAGCTGCTGACTATTCGTTCATTGATGAAGTGATTGCGCAGATTGTTTGTGATCAGTTGCAAATTGAGTTTCTAACTTTGATCAAAGCGAAGTCAATTCGAGAATTCAACGATTATTATGCTAAGAAATTTATTACTCATGTCATCTATTTGAACCTGACTGTTCAAGATCATACGATTGACACAGCTTCTATGTTGATCACTCGATTAAATCAACATCAAATGATTCTTGAAAAAACATGAATGAACAAAATCAACCTAGTAATTGATATGCAAATCAATTTTCTTCGGTTTTCGAATTTCACTTCTAGTCAGAAATCGATTGTTTCACTCTCAAGCAATAAAACAATCACGAAACAGAAGAGCTTGACTTCTACTCATATACTGAAGAGATTTTTCACTTTCGTTACATCTTAACTCAGTCAGAAATCATCTTCTTTCAGTCAGCTCAATGAGCAGTCAGTTAAACTAATTGAACAGTTAAAATCGCGTGACGCGACTTTAACTAACGTCAAAATTTCTAAATCAACGTCAGGTTCAATGAACATAGCAATGATAAAGACAGCAACATATAGAATGTTAGTCAAACAATCAGATGTTAAAATCTTTGCTGTTATCATCTTGAAAATCGATCGACTCATAACTACAGTTGAAAACAAGTCTGAAGAAGTGAATCTGCATAAGCTTTCTCACGCTGAAGCTCTCAAGCAAGTCAAGTTCAAGCTCTTCTCTGAATATCATGACTATCTAGACGTGTTTGACTGAGCGATGACTGATCAACTACTTTCTCATTGTCTCTATGATCATAAAATTGAGTTGATCGACGAGAAAACATCTTCTCGAAGTCGTCTCTATCATATGTCTGACTACAAGCTTCAAAAGATGAAGAATTACCTGATTGAGCATCTGAATAAAGGCTTTATATCTTTTAGCTCAGCTTCATACGCTTCGCTCATACTATTTGTCAAAAAGAAAGATGATAGCTTGCGTTTCTGTGTAAACTACAGAAAGCTCAATGCTTTGACCAAACGAAATCGCTACTTCTTATCGTTAATAGACGAAACTCTCGCTCGTATTCAAGATAGCAGATATCTGACTCGATTGAACATCATTGTTGTCTTCAACAAACTGCGTATGCATTCAAGCAGCAAAGATTTGACTATCTTTATCACCTCTTTTGATTTCTACAAATATCACGTGATGTCTTTTGAATTAATCAACGACTCGACTTTCTATCAACACTATATGAACGACGTGCTATTTGACTATCTTCATCAGTTTTGTCAGATTTATTTAGATGACATTATCATTTACAGCAAAACACTGAAGAAACATAAGCAACATGTACGATTAATCTTGAATAGACTACGAGAAGCTGATTTACAGGTAAACATCAACAAGTGTGAGTTTCATGTTCAGAAAACTATCTTTCTAAAACTCTTGATATCAATCGAAGAATTGAAGATGAATTCGCGAAAGATGCAAGCAGTCGTTGATTGATCTACTCTCAATAATCTCACTCAGATGCAGTTCTTCATTAACTTCTGCAATTTCTATCAATGCTTCATCAAGAACTTTTCGAAGATTGTTTGTTCAATGATTCAAATCACTCAAAAGAAGATCATATTTGAATGAAATGAAGTCTATCAGATCATCTTCGATCATATGAAGAGACGTATGATCGAGACTTTTATACTACGTCACTTCAATTAAACTCATGAGACTATTCTTGAAATTGACTCATTCAACTACGTCAACAATGAAGTTCTCTCTCAATATGATGACGAAGAAGTACTACATTCAATTGTCTTCTATAGCAAGAACATGTCTTCTGCTGAATGCAACTACAAGATATATGATAAAGAACTTCTGATCATCATTCAAGCATTTGAACACTGATGATTTGAACTGAAGTTAACTGAAATTTCTATCAAGATGTTCATTGATTATCAAGCGCTCATCTCGTTGATGAAAGATAAAGAGCTGAGCAGACGTCAGATGCATTGAGTTCAGAAGCTCGCTGATTTCAACTTCAGAATAATGTATTGCTCTGACAAACAAAACATCAAGATCAATGCATTAACTCGTCAAGCTGACGTCGTGCTCAGAGATTCAGAAGATGAGTGCATTCGCTATCAATGAATCACTATTCTGACTTCAAATCGAATGAAAATTGCTGATCTAAAGAAGAACATCAGTGAATCAATCTATAAACAGGTTCTTGAAACTAATGAAATCAACGAGAATTGTACGCTACTTCGCGAAGCAATAGCAAGAGACGAGACACAATATGAAGATATCAAATTGAAGAATTGTTGAACTCAGAATGAAATCTTGTATCATGATAGTCAGCTATGAGTCTCGTTCAATGAGCTTCTACAAATGAATCTGATTCGTGAGATGCATGATCAATTGTCAGTCGATCATTCTGATATTCTTAGAACTGTGAAAGTCATAAAGTGAAACTACTATTGATCATTCATGCGAAAAACGGTAGATCAATATATTTGAAACTGCTATATCTGTCAACGTTCAAAGACATCTAGAAATAAATCAAATGACTTGCTTCAATCTTTATCAATATCTGAACAGCGATGACAAGACATAGCAATAAACTTCATTACTGATCTATCTGATTCAAGCGAGTACAACGCTATTCTAATGATCATCTGCAGATTGTCAAAGAAAAGACATTATATTTCTTGCATCACTGATGATGAAAGTATCACTGTCGAAAAGACAGCTGAAATGCTGATTCAATGAATATATCAAACTCATGATTTATCAAGCTTCATAGTATCTGATCAAGGTTCGCAATTCATCTCTATACTATGAAAGTTTCTTTGCAAACGACTGAGCATTTTTCTTCAATTGTTCATTGTCTATCATCTTCAGATCAACGATCAAAGCGAACGAGTCAATCAGAACGTCAAGCAATATCTTCGATTCTTCTGTTCATATATGCAGAACGACTGATTTAAGTGACTATTCATGATCAAGTTTGTCAACAATAACGTCTTGTCATCAATCATTTTCTTGACTCTCTTCTTCATGAACAAGAACTTTCATTCTCATATGAGCTTTGACTCTGACATCATCGAGTATGAAAGCATTTGCGAATGCTTGCAAGTTGATCGAGTCAAGAATATATCTGAACAAATGAACAAGACATTGATCTTCGCTCGTGAAGCTCTGATCAAAACATGAAAACAAATGATGAATCAAGCTAACAAGCATAGAAAGAAGATCAATTACAAGATCGAATCAAAGATGTTTCTGAATGAAAGAAACATTATTATCACGAGATCTTTCAAGAAGTTAGATGACAAAATGCTCGATTCTTTCATCAATTTAGATCTTGTCAACTCTTCATATAAACTGAAATTATCAGAGTTTATGCATGTTCATGATGTATTTCATTCTGATCTGCTTCGTTCTGCCGTCGATGCTTTCTTGTCTGATCAAAAGAATGAACTCTCAGATTTAATAGTGATAAACGACGAAGACGAGTGAGAAATTGATGATATATTGAATTCTCGTTGATATCGAAGACGACTTCAGTATAGAGTCAAATGAAATGACTATGACAATGATCTCAATTGATACAACGCTGATGACGACGAATTTATGAACACTCAGAAGATCATTGATGATTTTCATATTCAATACTTGAACAAATCGCGCTAATCAACAATTCAATCAATCACGATTTAACAAATTTGAGTCTGTGAAATCATGATTGAACAATCAATCGAGTCGAGCAGAAAATACATTCATGCAAACATGAATCGTTGAAGAAGAGAAGTAATGTCATGATTCTAGTCTTGTCAAACTCAGTCTTCTAGCTTTGTCAGATTTATTCTCGCTTCGTCATCTTGACTAGTCTTTATTGAGTCTAGCGTCGACTGAGAAACACACATATGTAGTCAGCTTCTTTTTTGTAGCTATCTTTCTTTCTTAGCATTTATCTTCTAGTTAAATGACACTTCTATCTGACTCGCTCTAGACAGATCTCTAACAAACATAGAAGCTGTGTCAATCATATGATCTTGAACAGTCAGATTCAAATAAATGACATGAGTAATGAGTTTTTTAGCATAATGATCATCAAATTCTTGAATTGACTTCGCTTTGATCAAAGTCAAAGACTCAATTTGCAACTGATCATAAACAATCTGCACAATCACTTCATCAATGAACGAATAGTCAGCAGCTTCGATGTCAATCAATGACTTCAATGAGTAACTAATTTCATTGCTAGAAAGTACACATTCAGTAGTCAAAGATTCAGAAGCAAAAGAATTATCTGACATGCTCATCATTGAAGAAATTAACACATCTTTCATCACGTCTTTGATGAAAGTCTCTAGTTTTTTGCCTTGCTGTTCTCAAAAGACATTTTCTCATTCTCTTTATTCTTCGAAATGATGATTTCATGTAGATGAAGAGTGAATGCATAAAATATCAAGATGTTAATCTTGTTCTGAGAGCAGTTCTTGAATAAGTAATCTGAGATTTTGCAAATATAGCAAACGATAGATGATCTGACTGATTCAGAGGTAGAAAAGATAGTTGACTTGACATATTTAATTATCAAAGTCGTCACTGCTGACAATGAAGTAGCAATGCATTTATCAGATACAACAATGACTTTGATGATGACAGTGCAAAGCTGACTGCGTAGCTGATAGTTGACTCGCTGTTTATTATTCACATTCTGAAGAAAGATTCTTAAGCGAATGAGCAAAGTAAAGTTCTCTGAACAGATTGATAGAGCATTCTGCAATCGATTATTGATTTTATTCTAAAGATCATTCATCAGAGTGCAATCGTCGTATTCAAGATAGCTGAATAGCTTCATAAAGTTGAAGTAAAAGACATTGAAAGACTTGTCTGCTTGTTTCAGAGCATTGTACTTGCAACGACACTTTCGATTCTTATTCTGATCATCGTATATTTCTTTCAGATGCTCAAATAGCTCGTAGATCGAGATGTAAGAATGCAAAACATCATGACGACGTCAAGCGAAGATATGCTCAGCAACATCATCTTCTAGTCTAGATATCACATAGATGATACAGATATTCTCATTATTGAAGTGATCGACATTTGTCTGAAGCTTGTCGTTTATCTTGATTCTTCAGCTGTCTCATGTTGATTCATCTTCATCAATGAATATAAATAAGTTTGAAAACTTGAAGAACTTGTGATGATCATTGTCGAATAGAGTAAATGACTCTCGTCGAGTATAGTTCTCGATAGAAGCTTGAGATAAAGATTTCGTAGAAACTCGAGATTCAGTAGACTGACGAGATTATGACTGATTCATTAAATGTGATACTTCTTTGAGTTTATCTTTGAGATTCAACATCTTCTCTTGATAGCGTTTGTTTATCTCTTCTAGAATGTCTATGATTATCTGTTTGATCTCTAGTTGATTCAATCTCTTGTCATGTTCGACTTGAACAACGATTCACTGCTCATTGAGTTTCAAAGTCATATGTTATGAAGTGTGTCAAGATGAAATAAAACCTAGTCAATAGACTCTAAAGATTTCAATATGTGAACAAGAAACAATGATGTTTTGAATTGAAATATGCTGAAACATTTCATCTATTTGAGCTCTGACAAATCGACTACTTCATCTCTTTGTTCGCTCTACTATAGATACAGCTCGAAATCATCTTCTTTCTTCTGTATTCTTAGTTTTCTAGTTAGAGCTATCTCTATTGATCAAACATTCTACTCAGTTATGCACTATCTCGCTGCAGTGTGATTAGATTCTAGACATGATTTCAACATTAAACTAAGAATTCGTTTATCACATGATATTGATTTCATTACTCATTCAAGCTACTCAATGAACAACGAAATGAGTATAAAGAAATTTGTTTATTTGATGATCAACGACATTGAAAGACAGAACAACATCAGAGAATCAATAGAATCAATGAAAACATATGATCATTGAATTGCTAGAGAATTTATTGCTCATTCAGTAGCATTGATTCACTCGATTAATAGAATTGATGATAAAGAATCTTCGTGAATTGCTTGAGAATCAATTCATTCTTGTGAAGCAGATGAATGAAAATAAGCTGTTCAATCTCTCTTTCAAAAAGCTTGTGAATCAGTCGAGTCAAAATAATCTGTGTTATTTACTTTCAGATGTTTGTCATGCCGGGTTTGACACTCTCTCAAATTGGGCAAAGCGCGTCGGCACAGCCCATCGCCGCTTTCCCAGTTCATAAATAATCGCTCGTTCCCCCTCGACTTTCATCAATTCTCCTCATCTTCTTGGTCTCTTTCGCCTGGGCTTTCTGTCTGCTCCTCGTTTCCGTCCCATGACTCTTCGCTCGAACCTCAACCCACATCTGAGAGAAGCCTCACCTTTGCGATGATCGATTCTATTTGCCCAGTTTCCACGCCGCTCATCTGGCTCGAGACTTGTTTCTTGCGTTTCTGCTCACGGTCTTCCTCGTTTGAAGGCGCGCACTTTCCCCCTTGACTTCTTGAATCGCTGTTCTTCGCGTCGCTCACCTGCGTCTTCTAGAGTGATCCTCGACCTTCCTGTCTTCCTCTCTCAGCGTTCTCTTGTTTTCTGCCCATAGCTGGCCTCCTGTTCCTCGCTCCATTAGCGTGGCAACTATTGTTCACGAGGTGTTGAGCGATCGCCATCGCCACGACAAGGGCGCAAGCAAGGTGAAGCCTGCTCAGAGCTATCGCCTGTGCGTCGAGACCAATTGAACAAATGCCTCACATCACCCTGAGCGTGTTTCCTACTGTGCCGCCGACGAATGAATGGCGTGATGCTGTTGGCAGCGGTCTGATGACATCTCCTGCCGAAGCCTGGCTTGCGACAATTGGGCAGCTTCATCGAGTTCAGCTCGGCTGAGTTTCAGGCATCAGTTGATGCTGACGTGGCAGCGGCTTGATTGAGAGAATATGCATGTGCACTGCGCAGCACTGCCTGGATCGGGACTTGGGCTGTTGAAGAGGTGACATTTTCCTGTGCCGTCCTGTGCCATTTTGCCGAACACCCTTCATCCTTGCCATCTGCATCGAAGATTCCCCAGCTCATGAAGGAGATTGTCTCAGTCGTGCCGATGTCGAGCCATAGACTATTGGTGAATCATCGACGATTAGCTCTGAAGGGGAAAACCCGCGCGGCCTGGGCTCTACCAAGTGTCTCGCGAGGCGTTCTACGAGGCGTTCTGTGATGTTTGATCCATGGAGATCAACGACGATCCAGCTGGCTGCTTCATTGAAGATCTCCGGATGCACATCGTCTCGAGAAACACAGCGCGTGAATTGGACGGCAAGAGAACAAAGAAGGGGAAACAGGAATTGTTGAGGGCTGAGCAACCCTTGAGGGTTGCGTGCAGCCAAGAGAGAGCTTACGAAGCTTCAGAGAAACAGCGCAGAGATTGTGTGGCTCGCAATGGGATTGAGCGTGCCTTTGTGCCGAGAGCGGCTGATGAGCCATGACATATAGTCCATCTTGCGCTCTTCTGTGAAACAGGCAGCCGTTTCCACTGTCTTCTTGTTTATAAGATTCCCTCGCAATTATCTTCTGCAATGGCTGCCGTTGACATGTCTCGCATCAACTTTTATCAACCACCGCCGGCGATGATTCCAAGCCCCAGCCCAAAGCCACCAGTTTTGGGTAGTGCTGGTGAAAAACGCAATGCAACCTTACAGCGCGACCAGTGAAACAAGCCGTTCAAGACGAATCGCGAAATCGAATCTCAGCTTCAATGCAGAATGGTTGAAGAAACCAGAGTCGGGGATGAAGGTATTTTTGAAACCCAGCGTCATGAGAAATTCATCTAATGAATGCAGAAAACTCGGAAAGAGCTGAGAACAATCGAGGCGGCGGCGACAGTGGCACCACTAATGATGAAGACCTTTGCCTTTCATTCATCGAGCCTTTCGAAAATCCCCGCAACCTTTCGTTCGAAACCGAGAAGAACACATCTCTTTCACTGGAGAAAATTAACCAAGCTCTGTTTAATGACGAATTCTTCGACATTGACAATTTTCTTCGCCTCTCCAGAGTCTGTGCAGCCTCATCAGCTTCAGAGAAATCTCAGCTTCGAGAAGGCGTCGCACAACCACCAGTGAAGCAGAGTCCTTTATCGAGGATGCCGAACCCAACGCTCCCTACCAATGACGAGCCTATGGCCGCAACGGTCACATCGAAGGTTTGAGATTTCTTCAAGCGCAAGGCAGACACAGTCGATATGAACGAAGGCAGCAGAGTCAGAATTCATGGTAAGGCTATATTCACTTCAACTTCGACGTGCCTAACAATCTTACAGAACAGTCACTCGAAGTTCTCAATAATATCGAAATCAATAAGTCAGTTATCAAACCAACTTTCGAACCTAGCGATGAGCGGAACAAGAATTCAGACATCACGTCGACCAGAAAGCTCTTCAAGCTGAGTGAGCTCAACTTCAAGCGTGAGACACAGGCTAAGCTTTCAGGTCAGTGCGAATGTCTCGATTGTTGTGAGCACGTCTGATAATTCTAGGAGACTCGATCGTGGTCGACGACATCGATGAGGACAGAATCGACATCGACGACCATGATTCCCCTTCATTGAAGAAGCATAGAGGATCGGAGAAAGCGACTCTACAGCCTGTATTCAAAGTTCCACCTGAACTCGGATTTTACTATAACCGAGCGCTCCAAGACCACGAGAATACTGCAAGCTCAAATCAGTCGAGTAAGATTGGTGAGAGTCAAGGTAGGACAGAACGTGAACCTCTAATACAAGAGTGAAGTGATGTCTGACATTTCATAGATAACTCGTTCGTGATGCAGGACGAGAACATCAAGACTGGCGACGAGAGCACTTCTGCTGAGATAGAAAGCATTATGTCTGAGATTGATACTGCAGACACCCAGCTCAAAACACCTTGTTCAACAAAAGAGCCAAAGACACATCATTGCTCGAATTCTAATGCAATCGTCGAGCCTAGCATCACTTCATTCGAGAACCGTGAAAGGCGATCTATCCACGCAAATGTTCACACTGGAAGAACGTCAGCCATCGCCGGTTTCGCCAGCGCTATCGCCGTCAGATCACTTACCACCGAGCAACATCAGGCTTCTGGTGACTCAGCAAAGGCAGAGGAGCAGGAGTGGGAAATCACGGGCATTCTCGAGAAGAGAGCGGCCGGGTCTGAAACGAAATACAGGGTACGCTGGAAAGATACATGGTTGCCCAGAAGTGAATTAGGAAATGCACAGGGGTTGTTAGAGAAATTTGAGGCAAAAGGCCGGGCACAGCATGGACGTAAACGAGGTAGATCGGCCTGGACGGACAAAGGCCGGTGACCGTGCAAAGAGCGACGTGAAATCCAGAACGATAATTCCATACTAGACGTAAGTCAATACTTAGTAATACCTTTCTAATAACAAATATTCAGTTTGAGATTTTTGCGATAGCATGAAGTTCCTTGCGTTCAATTGGGATGCTGGCATCTGTATTGAATGTAACGACATTTTTGACACTAATAGTTTGGGAAAATTGAATATTGAAGCCTCAATTCTAATTGAAATCCAGACCTTCCCACGTGAGTGCTCGGTTGACAATTTGAGAAGCAGCAAGGACCTCAGTGGTGAGCCTCTGTAGCACCTAGCAGACAGAACGCCCGACTATAATGCCAAACTTTGGAGATCTTGCACAATCCCTTTCCCTCTCTCTTCCAGCTCCTTCTGAGGTAGCTCATTAACTGCAATGTGGAAAGGCCGTTGGCCAGAATGGTTCGAAATGTCTAGACGAGCTCCCTTTTTAACAACGTTGCAACACACTTTCTTCCAGGCTCACTATCAACTTTCACCGCAAGATGCATTGGAGTGTCACCGTTAGAATCGATGGCGTTTACATCAGCGTCGCGTTTCAGAACTGTCATCGTCCACTGCGATGATTGGCACCTTGCTGCAACATGGAGGTCTCAACTTGAACAGAGCTTCACACCTCTAGCCACGTCAGCGACAAACCAAAACCTTGTAGTAAATCAGATTTAAGGGCGTCTGACCGACTCGCAGATCATTGCTACTACCATCTTTCCCTGCACGAGTATCTCTGATCACGGTACAAAGATTGCTCGATAGACAAACCATTCAAGCCCACCAAGTGCTATCCCCCTTCCGATTTTCATTAGTAAAGTAATGGTTGACTATTGAATCACAAGGTTGTCCTCTCGACGCCACAAATCTTCGCCAGCCCTAATTCCCCCAATGTTAGATTTCCCACTGCCGCCGTGTTCCCATCCCCTCCCTTTTGCCTCAGGTTATGGATTGTGAGTGTTATAAAGAATGCTTCCAATTGACCCGGTCGGTGGATGAAGCATTCTCTATCAATTCGTCTTCCCATTCATCAGACAAAAAATAAAGGGTAAAAAATAAAGGACAAAAATAAAGAGCGAAAGCGAAGGGAAAAAAGTAAATCGAGAAATTTTAGGGGCAAAAAAAAGGGCGGTCCCAAAAAATGTTCAAAAACCGGAGGCAAAAAAAGTAAAGGTCAAAAACGGGCAAAAACTAAGACGACTATTGATAAAAGGAGTGAGAAAGCTTGCTTCTCAAAGTATGCGCAAAAGATTAAAATCTCACGAATGAGAACTTTAATTTCACAACTTTGAAAACATAATGGCTGATAAGATTAAAAAGAGGAAGGTATCGAGAATAAGAAAGACGTCGAGCAGAAGGAAGAATACTTTATTCAAGAAAGCATACGAGTTTGGAAAGCTCTATGATGCTGACGTAGCGGTAATTGTGTGCTAAAATGGTCGGTTCTCCGTTTACAGATCCACGCAGCGGGAATCCTGGCCGCCATCCATGGACCAAATTGTGAGTGTATAAACTGTGTCATCTATCTTTACCAGACGCTTATTTATTTAGCAAAATACATATCCATTGCCGCAAAATATACGCCCTCAAGACATCGAAATGCGCAATACTCAGTTGCTGGAACGCAGATCGAGGCAAGATCAATGCATGCCCTTTGAATAGACACTCCCATATCATGCGCTCCTTTGGATTCCTTTCTTCTTCGCTTTGCCACTTGACAATTTGCCAACCGACCCAAATCCCCACGTGTCGTCCTCATTGATAGCAGCAGCTTCGGCAGGCGACTCAGGCTTAGAAACAGCATCGGTAGGTGGTCCGTCTTGCGTATCAGCATCTTATTTCGTCCCGTCTACCTCCAGGTCTTCAAACATCCTTTTGTTTTCGGTCGCCGCGCGAGCTCGATGAATCACGGACATGATACTTGTCTGTGCTCGTGTCAAAGTCTACCTTCTCGTCCTTGATTCTAAGAGGCAATCGCTTCATATTGATAAGAAGAACATCGGCCATCTGTGCCTTTGGGCGCACAACTTCCTTGCCCGTCGAAGTCCCTGACTTTGTCTCTATGGTGGTATGGAGCCCCTAGGTTAAACGTCAAAGCATGTTCTTCCAGAGCTGAAAGATTTCCGCAAGAGCCTACTTCATTCCTTGGATAGTCATTAGGAGGAGAATCTGAGCAGGGGCAATAAATTCCCCAGCCGGGACATGCTTCAAGGCCTTCCCAAGCCAATATACCATACTGTGACCCTCGGGACACGCAAGGAGCCTTTGATCTCCGGTGCTGTCGAAGAGCAGCCCTTTCTTACAGAGGTGGAATACCTTCGAAAACCACGGAATTTTACCCCAAGTCAGGGCTACGTCAGGGGAATTCAATTACAAATTCATGACTAAGCAGCCAATGGACAAGTCGAAGCTACGTACCGCTGCGCAATATGGCACGGCTATACAGTTCGCCAACTCGAACCATCACGCGCAACGCCCAAAGAACGGAACTTTGGTCCATTCCCCAATCAGGGCTTTGCATTATCTTTAACGTGGCAAACTTTTGACTCGAGCGGAGCCTTAAGGGGATGCCAAGGGCCTCTTCTCAAGCTGAGAACTCTCCTGCTTACCATGTTCCGAACGGCTGCGATCCGTCTCGCAGCTCGAGTCCCTATCGCATACCAACCCTTATACGTACATTCGAGGACGACTTCATATCCGAGACCTTATGCGCCGGTTATTCAAATCGCGCGAGAAGCATCCGGCACCAGAGTTGGCAGCTGGAGTGTATCTTCGGAAAGGGTTTTCAGCAAGCTCAATGTAATACCACAATCCGCGATATCCAGTCAAAGTCGCTGACACTAAACAGATCAATCCAGACAATCACCACCTCATCATAATATATTACTATAAAACGTCATTCGTCTAAGAACTCGACGTTGTGGTCCCGAAGGAGAAAAATATATCCGGTTACGCCTATGAGAACGAGTTGCATATTAATTGCGAAGGCGATAACATCGCTGAATTTCTCAAAGAGAAGCTTCAGAACGTATCTAAAAAGAAGAAAAGGAAGCTGTGCTTGACCATAGCAGAGTTCTGTGGCAGGGGCAGGATTCTGGGCATCCATGTCATTGGCAACAAGTACGACTGCGGAACGTTCACAGCAGAGATCGAAGTGGGGACACGAAAGGATTGCGCGAATAATCATTGGAAACCTTATTTTGAGAAAGGGGATATCCTGAATGAGGACCTGGGTGATGGTGTAATGATCCGGCTTTGCGAAAGAGACATTGGAGGACACGTTTCTTAAGACTGGCAACAGTTTGCGGCGGATACTTGATCAATCGTTATCAACGTGCCTGCGGGATCAACGTCCCCTCACTCCATACTCTATTAATACCTATATCCGTCAAAATGTCTATGATCAATCCTGCCCTCGTGCTTATCGCTCGCTGATGGTTTGCTCAAACTACGTTCCACTTCCACCTACGCTCCTTGCTAAGACACATTCGTGGAACTCCTGCAAACTGGCTTCGACACTTGTGCTTCTCCTCGCCGCTCCCAAAGACGCCGATGCTATGCATGCTGCCTTGAGATGACAATCGAGAACTTTAGGCGGTCTTCCAACCATGTCCGTTATCAAGCCGACACCCTCAGCTGACCTCAGTGCTCGAGTTGCCATGGCAAAGCAAGCAGCTTTCAATGACAAAGTCTCGACTTATACGATTCTAGACGTCAGTTTAGTCGATGTCGAGATGATCGAGCGTGACGAAAACCAAAATAAGCTCACGAGCTACAGCTTCTTTGCGCACACCTTTGTTCTAGATATCGATCGCGAAGGATGATATCTCTACCAATCATGAGTCGAGCACGATTACATTCTACATGACTGACTAGAGCGAGAAGATGGTCAGATGCAAGAATGAAAGAAAATGAAGTCTTGATTGAAGAATTTTGCAGTTCTGACTACTGCTGAGATAAGTACATTATCGCTCACGCAAAGTTTTAGTTGAAATCTAAGTCAAATGTATAAGAAAGAGTGATCACAGAAGATAAACGACGCTTACGAGAAATGCTTCAAAGTCAACGTTCTTAGAATTTGCGACCAGCATGAATCGCAGAAATCGATCGTCTCAATCTATCGTTTCTGAGTTCGTTGACATGAGATCGTGAACGTGAAGAACGCGAATGCTGAGAAGTTTACTTGAGAGTGATTCGACCTCTAGCACATCTTTGATGAGCAGACTAAATGCTCTTTTAATTCGTGAGAACTTTTTGTGTCTCTGAAATTCAATGAAGTGAGAATTATTATGTCGCAGAAATTTTGAGTAGAAACATTTATGTCGCGAGTATTATCTAAATTCAAAGAAATCGACGACAATCTCTTCAGTGCTGAAAACGCTAGTCAACAAAAGAGCAAGACAAGTTCATGTGCGAAATCAATTTAATACATTAGTCTACATCTCAATGACTTTAGTGCACTCTTAGCTTTGAGTTCGCAGTCACTAAAACATGACTCACTATAGATAGTAATCGTCTCAGCTGCTTCATATCTTTGATAAATATTTCTGTTCTTGATCTTTTCTGTCTCATCATGTCAAGCATTGAAATTAAATGTTCTCAGTCAACTCGATCATTGAAAAGAAAAGCATTGCAGTTTGATTCTTTTGACGATACAAATGAAGAACAGACAGTCTTCAAAAGATGAAATCTATTCTCTTCACTGTCAAATACAATCAACAAGTGACTCACAGAGCTTTCGTCTTTCTCAGGTTGCAGATCAAGTTGTTTCGACAGCTTTCTGATTTGCGCTATGAATAATGATCAACAAAGTCGTTCAGATAGCATCTTCAGACCTGAAAGCATCAGATCAGCAGTCAACAAGCAGCATGCTTATCAATCTCTTTCTTCGCAATCGTTACAGACAACATCTGCATCTCACACGTCAGTAACACAAGCATCTGCCTCTTATGCACAAGCATCACAATCATCATACACGTTGATGTCACAACAAACATTTCGATCATGAACGTCAGCTGTCAGCTTGAGAGAAGACTCTAAAAAATCAAAGCGAGTTCAGTTCTTCTTGTATCAAGATGAACTTGAAAATCATTTCATATTTATTGACTTTTATGACATGTTCATGCTTTCAGCTATTCTCGAATTTGCGCGAGAGATCATAGAAAAAGAATGCACATCATCAGATTTTACAGATCAGAAAGTGATCTATACTCGCGAACAACTATCTACTCTAGACAATGTTGACGAAGAAGTTACATGAATCGACTTTGTCAATATCTTTCTTTTTTCAAAGAAATTGAATTACAAACTGAAAAGCAATAAATTCGTCATTGCTGTCGACGTCAATCTATCTTTCGATCAAAAAGCTCTCTCTTATACTCTTGACTCTAGATATTCGTCAATCATCACGCTCATGCCTGACTTTCATTATGAATATTCACAAAATAGTTTCATGAATTCTCAGTCTCATCTTTCAGAAGTTATGCAACATTCGTGCTTTCAATCATATGCTAAGTCTAACTCATCTACTTACTGATCTTTCTTCGCTGTTAAGTACAAATCACAGTCTTGTCTTGAGTTCACATGAGTTGCGAAAAATCAAAATGCTGAGATCGACTCTCATTGCATTAACTCAATCGAAATGCTCATGAGTTACATGATAAATACAGATGAACGTCAGATAATCAATTTCATAGCTTTCTCATATGTCGTGAATTCACACAATGCATCATTATGAGTTCATTGACAAGAAGATGAAGATGATTCGCGATTTGTAAGTTCAGAAGTTGATTACTATCATTTTCACAGATTGTGTGACATTCGCAAGTTTCAAGCGAGTGTCAAGAATATCATCGACTATGAACTAAGTGAGCGATTAATCATGATCAAAAACGCACTGTTCAATATTCTTTTGCAAATCTCTCGTTGAGATGCAGAGAACAAAGTCGCAAAAGTCAGATGATCATCTCAGATCAATATCATATCTTTCTTCAAGTCTTTCTTCGAGCTTAATGAGAATCTGAACAACGATGTGAAAGATGAAAATCATTAGAGATGTTGATAACATCAAGATGAGTCGAAAGATCTTGTTCTGAAAGATGTTTGCATTCGATTGATATGAAGTCTTTGAATGTAAAGTCTGAACAGACTTCATCTCAAACTTTTCATCATTTAAGATCAAATCATCTTCTAGCTGTCAAGTTCAATATTGGTAATTTAAATGATGTCTTGAACAAGACATAAATTCTGATTCAAGCTATCGAGTTCTGCAGACTGCTCGTCTCAATAGACTCTCATGATGCAAATGAGTAGTTCTCATAGCTCAGATCATCATCAACAACAGAAGAAAGAAAAAGAAGACATCAGACATCTGCTCTTTGAAGTTTCTCATCAGAAGCATCGATTTGAGAATGCGAGTCTGAACTTGCAAGATTCATAAAAGATTATGCACAAGCTTCTGAATGAATAATTCTAAAAGATGAATGTGAGATTGCTGAGTTCTTAATGAGACACATCTCATTATCAAGTACAACTTGTGAGAATCTGTGATACTATTGACTGCTGTAATCTGAAATACTGTTGTTTAATGAGTCATAACTTTACTTGTTCTTCTTGCTCATCTTTCAGCTCTATTTCTGAATGCTTCACCTACTTCACTTCTGAATCGCTCAGATTCACACCAGTCATTGTTCACATCATCAGTCATTGTTCATCTCACTAAGCGTTGTTCACATCAAGCGTTGTTGTTCACGTCACGAGGCGTGATTCACACCCTCAGCCTGATGTACATCAAAAGTGATTCACGACACGACGCGTGATTCATCTCATCGTCGTCTACATCATTGATCTTTGCTTACACTATAAGCTGCGACGATTCGTTAACCTTTCAAAAAATCTTGTAAAGTTGAGAAATCTATTCGCGACGACTATAAGATTATCTATATAGAAGCTAATGCAAAGTATTGTTGATTTAGTCAATAATTCAATTTCAGCAAACTCGATCTTTCAATCTAAATACTTGTAAGTTATCTTGAACTTCGTGAGATCGCGACACTTTGACATTCGTCAGCAACTAGTCAGTGATTGAGTGCTTTCATGGCGAGTACTTCTTTCGACTAGTACTTCTCAGTCAGTACTTTCCTCAAATTTTGAAGAATCTGTCTCTGACGAGTATTTTCTTGAAGAGACTCATCAGAGAAGTACTAGCAAAGAAAGTACTCTTCAAGGGTAAACCACAAAAATTAGAGGAAGTGCTTATCAGAGAAGTACTCACTGATGAAGTACTATCAAAGAAAGTACTTCTCTAAAATTCTGAAGGATTTGACTGGCGAGTACTTCTTTTGATAGTACTTTCCCGATCAGTACTCTTCTCAATTTTTGAAGAATTTACCTTTGACGAGTACTCTCTTGACGAGTACTATCTCAGTTAGTACTTTCCTCAACTTTTGAAAGGATCTGCCTCTGGCGAGTGCTTCCCTGGCGAGTACTTCCTTGTCGAGTATTCCCGATTCCTTGCTCAGCCGCCACACCTTCCGCAATAACAATGTCTATTGAATTCATCCCTTATTTTGCGTCTACTTTTTTCTCTATTTACCTTGTACATGTCTCATGTCTACACGCTGTTCCTGATTTCTCTCAGTAGCTATTAAAAGAGAAAGTGAGCAACGTTGTAAATGCTAGTCGCTAAAGAACATGACTTTCTATGATCTGATCACGTGATGAAACTCTCTGATTCTCTTACAGGCATTGTGCAGCAAGACAGTGCTTGACTTGCTCATCTCTAATTGATTTGAAGATAGGTCTGTCTAACAGTCTCGCTCTCAGAACACTCATCTCAATGTCTTTAATGAAACGTATCACGGCTGCTGTAAAATTCTTTTCAAGAGATCAATAATTCATCAACGCTTCATCGTGCCGATCTGATGCTGTGGGTCGCTTCGCTCGCTGTTGACTTTTTTGGTAGACTTCGATCCTATTCACTCGCTTAACGTTCACCTATATGCAATTGACTTGATGCTCTCTATTACGCGACCAAGCGAAAGTTTCTTTGTTCAAGGGGCAAAGAATTTCCATAGTCGTAATCAAAGAGGGTTTCATGATTATTATGCACTCTTCATACATCTACAAGATTCTTCGTTCAACCTTAATTATGCTCAGCGCAATGCACTTCGGGCCAGTTGCATAATAGTGCAGCGCGTAAGCAGCGAAAATCAATATTTTCGAATAAAAGCAAGCTGAAAATAAACTTTGTTTTTCCCTTGAACAGTATGATAACTTCAAACATTGTAAATGAGAAGAAGCGCATTCAGATGAAATAAAAACGGCGAAAATCGAATCGCTTTGAGCAAAGATATAAACTCTTAAACATTTCAAGCTCTTTCAAGCTTTTAAGTAAACGATGCTCTGCAAGAAAGCTAAGCGCTTGCTAGACATCTATTCTTTGTAAGACATATCACAAGCTTCTCACCTTAAAAACATCGTCACATCAATTGTAACAGCGTCAACAGAATCTCGCTCTAATGCAAATATCTAGCAGACACTAACATTGCCTCTAACATAGTCATTATTGTATCGCTTTCTTCAGATAGAGGTGTAAGAAATATAGATGAGACACGTCATCACTAAGTAAGTCGTTGCTCTTTTGCATGATATCTGTCTATGTTTCAGCATCACCTCTCTTTTGCCTTCATTGATCAGTGTGCAGAGACACATTGAGCGAGAATTCGAAAAATAGAAAAGAAATCTTCTGTATTTGATTTAGTCATCGAAGTTCTCTATCGACTAAAGCATATCAATTACCAATGTCATCGTCGCGTAGTATTCTTTTTCGAAAAAACTTTCAATGCAATCATAAGCATGCTTCTTTACGAAAAACTTAACACTCACAGACTTTCAGAAAGAGGTGAAAGACCTGTCAGTCGAGATGATGAAAGTCGTCAGGTCAGCAAGAATTCTGAGTTGTCTACTAACTCATGAATTTATCAGAAGGCTGGCAAATGAGCAATTTGTTGTTCTCATTCAAAAAGATGATGAGATTGACAGGTATAACATGCTTTTTTTGAACGCTTATCTTGTGAATGTGAAAACGAGATTTGAAGAGAGAACAGAACTGACATCGATGATCATGATCTTCCTTCATTGAAGAAGCATAGAGAAGCGAAAAAGACGACTCTACAAGCTGTATTCAAATTTCCTTCTGAACTCGAACTTTGCTACAATCGAGCGCTTCAAGATCACGAGAATACTGCAAGCTCAAATCGATCGAGTGAGATTGGTGACAGTCAGGGTAGATACAGAACGTGAACCTCTAACTCAAAAGTGAAACGATGTCTGACATTTCACAGATAATTCGTTCGTGATGCAGAACGAGAACATCAAGACTGGCGATGAAAGCACTTCTGCTGAGATAGAAAGCATTATGTCTGAGATTGATACTGCAGACACTCAGCTCAACACACCTTGTTCAACAAAAGAGTCAAAGACACATCATTTCTCGAATTCTAATACAATCGCCGAGCCTTTTAATCGTCTATGCTTCTCTAGCATCACTTCATTCGCGAATCGTGAAAGGCGATCTATTCACGCAAATTCTCACAATGAGAGAAGGTCAGTCATCGACGATTTCGTCAGCGCTATCGCCATCAGACCACTTGAAACCGAGCAACATCAGGGTTCTGATGACTCAGCAGAGGTAGAGAAGCAGAAGTGGGAAATTACGAAGATTCTCGAGAAGAGAGCGGTCGAGTCAGAAACGAAATACAAGATACGCTGAAAAGATACATGATTGCTCAGCAGTGAATTGGGAAGTGCACAGAGGTTGTTGAAGAAGTTTGAGGCACAAGGTCGAGCACAGCATGGACGTAAACGGGGTAGATCGGCTCAGACGGACAAAGGCTGGTGATCGTGCATTTGTCCGTAACCACATCGTGGGTGCGTGTACGGCCATGTTCCTGCGTCAAGCAAGCACGCAGCCTATTCGTTGCCAAAGGCTCAGCTGCAGCGCGAAAGAAGGTGAAGAGATTGATTTGCAAAATTGGTTGACCTTCAATGAAGAACAGGAAAGCAAGCGAAGACAAGAGCGTATTTCGAGATTTGTTAACTATTTTAGAGCTTGAGTCTGCTGCATATTGAATTAAAATAATGCAATAAAGGACGAGAAGAAAGTTGATTGTAACCACTTCTTGACTAAACGTCTAAGAGAAGCTTTCAAAACCGCTGTCAGCCATATTTTCAGAAGAGAACTTCCGAGCTCATTGATTCAGAAGGTCTGACGTTGTTTGTCTTCTATGATTCAATATCGACTCATTCAAGCTGCATGAGGCATCACCTTGCACTGCCTCAGAAGAGTTTTCCTGAGAGACGTTACCTTGAATAGTCCAAATACCAGGTGGCGAGGCATCATGAGCACTGCCTCAAGCTGCCTCAGAAGATTTCTTCTGGAAGACGTTGCTCAGAAGAGCTTGAATTATAGATGGCGAGGCACTAGAGGCACTCACCTCACTGCCTGAGTCACAAGCACAACCACGATGTACCGTACCAAATTGAAGCGGCGTGCCAGAATTAGAACGGGGTGCTATAGCGGAAAAGATGCCTAGGGGTGAAGCAGAACTGAAGCAGATGAAGAGAATGTCGACAGTAAATATCATTATAGGTTAGAAACAATTACGTAACTATGCGCTTGCCTTGTAGAGCTATGCGACCTGAAGGCTGTCATTGTTTCGTAGTCGTGCTTGCATGGGGTCAATATTCTAGACATATGTAATAATCTTCTGATATATGCAGAGACTCGAAATCATAGCGAAAATCGTTCGATCGAAAGATCATTCAATCTGAAGTGAGAGTGATTGTTTTTCCTCATTGCTACCTAATAAACCACATCTCAATGAGTTTCTGAGTCTGTCTTCATGAGAATCTTAGCGAGGAACTCTCATTTCATTTCGAGCCATCGTAATGCTTTATCTGCTTCTTTATCTTCAATGTTCTCTACTTCACTGTCATCTTTCTCTTCTGCTGCTTCGTTCCTATATTCTGTAGTATCTTCTTCATCTTTCTTTGCTGCTTTCGAATTCAGACCGTCTCGTATCTCTCTCTCATTTCGAGCATCACTTTGAACGACTCTTACTGAATTCTGTGCTAGCTGTGAAAATGAGAAGGCGTCTTGAATCACACCCTCGTTCCTTACAGATCTCTTCACCTGTAATCGAAGACGATGAGTCAAATGATTCTTCTCACTTTCTTACAACGAATACTGAAAATGACTCTCAAATCTTGCGATTGTCTGAGCGTAGAGCAGACGTCTTCGTGCAAGTGATAAGACCTGATGCGCCTCGCAATTCTGACTTTGTTTCGTACTAAAAGAAGTAAGCTTTCATTCTTCGACTGATCATGTTGTTGACATCGATCTTGAACACTTACTGATTAGAAGAAATGATCAAGAGAGAAGAGCTGAATGTTGCGCTTGAAACGTTCAATTTACTGCTTGTAGATGTTTGAGTTACGACGTTGAAATCAATTTTCATTGCAGCTTTCTTGCTCGACATCGATCTGAGTGAAAGATCGTCAAAGAGTGACTTGAAGGCTAGACCTGTCATGTTAAAGAGCAGCACAATGTGCACGTACTCAGTCCAGAATCTTTGAGCAGATCATTCGATCATGAAAAGTGAAGATCTTCAAAGCTGTGAGATTATCACTCTTGAAGAAGTCTACGAGAATCATCACTCTGTCGTCTTTCAATTTTCATGAGCATCTGCAGCATTTGCATCAATAAATGTGATTTTGACTATATCAGCTACGAAAAGAAGAACTCGAATGCAATGAGTCGTTCTAGTCTCAATTCGCAAATCCTCGAGATTTCTTCTTCTATTATACAAGATCACTCAACTTGCGAGCGCTGACCTTTACGCTGGCTCAGGAAACTCAGAGCAAAGAGATTCTTCTCATCAAAAGGTCACTCTCGATAATTTTCATCACGACACTAAACCCTCAGCCTCGTCGTCTTACATCATAGCTAGTTCAGTACCATCATCTTCTTTGACTCTCTCAATCGTGTCACATCTTTCATTTCCTTCAAGATCGTCATCGAACGCTATCAAGAATCATTTCTGACCATCATTTATGTCACTCATCGTCGATGTCTCTATCAAAATTAACGCTTTCTCTTCTTCGTAGACTCTGCTATGAGTAAGTCGATCATTGACTCTTCTTGCTCAATATTGATTCGAAAATTCATCAAATCGTTTCAGTAAGAATGCTTTTTTGTCAACTGAAACGACAAGAAGTTGAATCATATTCTCATACTCGTTCTCAAAGATATCAAGTACTCGTAGAAACGAAAAACTCATTCTTTTGAAAATCATTCGCCTGTTACTTAGAAGTTGATCATTCAAGAGAAAATCTAGGTTGATCAGATAATCACCTTTGATGAGTTGCGCAGTATCGTTCAAAGTGTAAGAGAGAAGTTGTTGATGACACACTAAGACAGCTAGGTTCAATGCAAGCTGCTCGATTCTTTGAGAATTTCGAAGATTCTCAACCAATTGTTGATATAGCTTCAAATCGTCGACTGAGCTTGCTCATTCACTAAGTACTCGAAGAGGCTGATGGTGAACTATTGAGCTTCAAGTGAGAAGCAATAGTACATTGTTCTCTGACTTTCGAAGAAATGAACGTTGGTGATAAATTTGCTCGCTGCCTTCTATCAGTATTACTCTTCTGTATTCGCAGAAAGACGACTTACAGATGTATGCGAACTAAATTCATCTGCTCTGAGTCTAATCTGCATAGAATCTGCGACGAAAGATTCTAGCAACATTAACATTAATTAGATTCGCTCTTTCAGATATCGTACCAAATATTTCTTCGAAAAGTCGATGAAAAGAAAGTTCATTAATTGCATACTTCATTTCACTGTATTCAGCGTGCTGATATCTGAGTCTTCAGCGAAAATTTCGAATTTCGAAAGCGCATCGTGCATTTGCTTCGAATCAAAACTTTCAAACGAGTTTGTATCGACGATGCCGATAAGAAGATCAAATAGATTGACGTTGTCGCTGATTGAATGTTCTGAGTCAAGCGCATGTTGTCAACGTTTCACTCTATCGTCAGAAAATTTCAGCAGACATCGAAGTAGTGAAATGTTGTGAAGCTTCAAGTCTTCTAACATCTTCATTGATGTCTCGATCTCTGACGCAGTCTTGAATAGAACTCTACGACTCTTTCAAAAAGATTGAAGCAAATTGTCTTCGTCTTTTGCCAGAAGCTCAAGAGCAAGACGAGAGTCATAACTTTTCAGCAAGTTCAAATCAAGAAACACAAGACATCACGTAAACTGTTTGCGAACTTGAGAATCAGATCTCTAAAGAATGTTAATGAAATTTCTAGCTCAATGAGCGAAGAGTCTACCAAGATGTCGTGGTTTAGAATGACTCTTTCAAGTGATATTGCTAGGTCATTTGATCGAGCAACATCATGATAACATTTCTCGAGTTCTCGACCGCGCTCAGAACGAATCGCATTTACAGCGTTGAGAAGAAAATGAGCATGAGCTCTTCTTGTCGCGTCTCAGATACCATGAACCGATATGTCTTTCTCTGTTGATGTCGTTGAATTATAGTCGAGGTTTAGCTCGAGCTCATGAAAGAATAGCCATGAAAGATATAGACTATGAACAGCAACATCATAATATTCGTCATCATTACTTTTTTCAGTAACGTTGATTTTCGGCTTTGATCTTACTTGATATCAGTTGAAATTGCTTGACTCGATTTGATTCGCTGATGCGCAGTCAAGCTTTCACGACTCATTTCTTAGGTTTGTACTAAGCTTCTCGACGTCAGATTGAATCGATTCTGAGATCTATGAAGTTGTGTGAATTGTAAGTTCTTGAGAAAGATCAGAGCATTCTACCTTCACATCGACTTCTGACGAAGCTCACGAATACTTGATCTCATTGATGACTTCAATATACTTGAACTCTGATCACGTGACTCTGAGTTCAGGCGTTGAAGACGACGCTGAATTGACTACACGCATCTCGAGCGCTGAACAATGAGACAAGGCAAATTCATTAGAAAAAGAAGACAACGAGCTCTTTTGAAATACTTTATAAGCAAACATGCATGCACGTTCATGCAAGTCGCGCAGTCTTCAACATTTTGTGATATGACTTGCAGAAATCACTAAGACAGCATTGAGAATGTGAACTTACATAGAGCATCAAGAAGACGTGAGAGAGTTCGAGAATGCAAGCTCTAGTTCGTCTATGTTGCGTTTCTACCTGCAAATTGCTCTGCAGTTAGCAGAAGCTTGATGATACGTAGAGATCTATGACTTTATGATTCTGCTGTTTTCACTTCAAGCCTCTGAGCAGAGTCTCTACAGTCGACTTGAAGCGACTCAATTTTAGAGACAACGAAACTCTTAATTGCTTTCTTGATCGCGAGCATTTAAAGCTCACTTTAACATCTTGTACCAAAAGTTTCATCTTGTAGCATTGCCTTGAATATGCGTAGAAGATCAAAGCGAATTCGTTTTCAAGAGTCTTAAATGTAGTAGATGATGTTGTAGAACTTACTCAGCTGACTGAGTGTATGCTAAGCGTCTAACTCGACTTGATTCGATCTATCATCGTTTCAGATATGAACTTGATCATTGATTCAGCAGATCGAATCTGAAATTTACTTGATCATTGATCTAGCAGATTGAATTTGAAATCTACTTAATCAATGATTCAGAAAGATATCAAGAGATTTTGAAAAGTGTTTGACTCTTTCTTACATTGACTCTTTGGCTCGTCGATCAACAAACTTGTTCGTTAAGTTGAAGTGTGTCTCGAAGTTAACTAAGGAAATTTCAACTGGTTGAAAGCTGCGATCAGAGAAACCTTTCAAATGAATCGAGCATCAGTGTCAATCATGCTCGATAGTTATCAGACTGATATTACGGTTTCAAGCTGCTTCTGTGCTGTCATGTTGTCTTGCTGTCTTATTGTTTTATCTCATTACCTGTCTTTTAGTTCTGTACTCTACTCATAGTGCATACTTGATTTCAGCGAGGTCAGTACAGTCTGTAAAGCAGCGAAGTTGACTGAACAAATGAAACTGACAAAGAAATTTTTGCAGATGACGAATTTCTCTGACAATCTCATTGATCACATGATCGAAGATATCGAATCTGATAGCGCGTGGTTGAACGACACTCATTTAGACCTCATCAACACTACTTCTCTGTTTGACGATACTTTGAGCTTACAATATCACATCGCAATGAATGAAGATTCTGATTATATGATTGTATCAGAAGTCATTTCTCAAGATCAAGCTCAGAGAATAGCGAAAGACATACATGAAGAGCTTCAACCTATCGAATCGTTCGATAATCGATTTGTATATCAAGTCACTTCACTAGCGCATGAAATGATATTCAACTTTATCAAGGTATGATCTCTATCTGTATAACGCACATTTGAGTCTAACTTGAAAAGAATCACATATCTAAGCTTCAGAAATTTATCGCATCGAAACCTGTATCACAAAAGTCATGAGCTGTTGATCTCAACATCTTTCATTTCAAGAAGTCACATCTCATACCTAAGATCGTCTTGAAGAACATAATCTTTGTCACTATTGCTCTCACGCAACTCAACGTCAGCAATGACTGATACACGTTACTGAAAGCATTTCACCTACAGTTGTCATCTGTGCCGAAATCAGATTGAAGAAAAGTGAACAAAGAGCTTGCATCTGATGACGTGATTATCTGACGTGAAGATCTGGCAGTGCTTGAGTCGAGTGAGAGAGGTGGGAAATTCATAAATCTAACATATGATGTTCAAAGAAAGTGAGCGATGATATAACAAAGAAAGGAAAGTGATTTGATTTTCTTGAGCAAAGTCTATATCTACAACAAGCCTTCGCAGAAACGACAGCATTTCACAATTTCTTCGATCACTTGACTTCGTTGAGACTCAACATTCACAAAGAAGAAGTAGCTGCATATATCACGAAGAAAAAGCGCTGAGATCATTTATTTCTGATCAATCACTCTGCGAATGTCTGTAGCTGTCTTGTGTTGCTCAAGAAATCATATTCAAAGTGAGAAAGTGATGTCTGCATTATTCAAGTCTTGTTTCTTTAAAAGATACACATCTGCTTCTCAGTCTTTTCTTGATCAAGAAATCGTAGTCGCAGTTATGAATTGATACATTGCATTATTTCAGTCTTTCGTTGATCAAGAAACTGTATTCGCAGTCGTGAATTCATGTCGCTTCTCTGAAGAACGCGAATATGTTTCACTAACTCAATCTCTTGTTGATCAAGAAATCGTGTTCGCAGTTGTGAATTGATATGTCGCATTATTTCAGTGATCTATTATCAAAGAATTTATGCTCGTAGTCGTGAAGTCATCTTGTTTCTTTAAGAGATGTAGATATGTTGTATCACTTCAATTTCTCGTTGCTCAAGAAATTGTATTCGCAAGCAGAGATTGATCTTGTTTCTCGCAAGAATGTGCAGTTGCACACAAAGTCTTGCCTTTCATCTTTTCTTGAATATCATTACAGTTTGATGCAAAAGACTGCTGAGCTTTCTCAGATCTTCGATCTTGAACGTTCAGACGATCGTTCTCTCAAATAACTTTCTTCAGCTTAGACTCGATGAATTCTTCTTGTGATATGAAGGCATTTTGAAACGTTCGCGATTTACAAAGAGGTCTCTTCTTATGATTTTTGAGACCGGCTGAAGTCGTGAACGACTGTCGACATTTCGAACATCGTTTTCTGTTTAGAACTAGTCAGAGAGCTCGATGAGATTCATCTTTGGTAAGTCGAGCATGTCTTCGAAAATGATTCGTTCTTACGAAAGTTTTAGAACACGCTGAACATAGAAGTCGCTTTTGAACGACTGAGATACGCGCAATCTGCTCGTCAGGTTCGTTGTCTGTGAAAATCGAAGCCTGTGCATTCGCAAGTGAAATTGTCATCGACGTCTTGCGACGCTTGCTCTCTCTTGCGTTGCTATTCATCGTGACAAATTCTTCGAAATCATGAAGACTAGATTTGCCGTTTCTTTCAGTTCTAGGCAGGAATGATTTCGATCAAGCAACGAAGCTGCTTTTCCGCTTTTCACGGTTTCTAGAAATTACATCAGTGATACTCTCGGATACACATGAATTCGCTACTAACGTTGTTTCCCATCATATGCCATACATATTCATTCCGTTGACAATTGCGTGTAGACGCTGCAAGCAGGAAAAGTACAGGTTCTCGCTCAAGCCCACACCACCGCGTTTTGGTTCCCCGAAGGACCAAAGTAGTCTGCCGATCATCTAAGCTCGCTTGCAAATTTCAGTCAATGAATCATGATCGATACACCTTGTCGTCATTTGCTGAAGCCATAGTAGTGTATGTACCTTATTTAGACGCAAACGCGAAAAATTCAGGTGACTATCTTATGTATGCTAAAGCATTGACATTATGGAAGTATACTGCCATTGTTACAATTCCCTATCAGTCTACCTAGATAAAGACATGCTGTGTGAAACTGAACATCGTTACGAAACAACACGACCGAAATATAGAAAGGCGTTCACAATTCACAAACAAGCCTCAATATTACAGCTAAAACGCAGAAAGTCATGGAAAGATGAAGAGATTCGCCAACGCCCTTGAATGTAATCTGCGAGGCTCTCACGAAGTTGTTCGAGCTTGGAGTGAGCGTTGACGATATGCCACTGGCGGTTGTCGCCACTTGTGTGGCATCGCTCGAGAATTTGGGACTTGTCGGAAAGAACTGACCGCTCGAGGCCACGGATTGAACTGCGGAGGTAGCAATCTTATGGGATGTGATGGTTGAGAGAATCATTGACCCGTCGCTTGCCGTCGACTTGAAACCAGAATTCATACCTGTTCCAGGGACCAGGCTATGTGTGCCGAATCCAGACCAGAAAACGTCAGTAGCAACCGATACGAAGCTGTTGGAATACTTTGAAGACATGTTGATGTTACCCGTCGACATATATTGAATCCCAGAAGCTGTACCCGTCAGGCTCGAGAGTGCGAGTTGTCAGCTCATTGTTGTGATAGAAGCGAGGTACGCAAAAGAGCCGGTCTTACCGCTACCTTCGACTGTTGATAGAATGAAATTGTGAGCATTGCCATCGATTGTGACGATTACCGTGTTAGCTGTAATTATGACTGTGTTAGTGACTGTAACAGAGGTAGGTCTTGCTGTGTCTGAGGTGCCTGTCAATTCTCAGCTGAAATCAACCCTCAATGACGCTGAACTCGCTTGCGGAATGTTGAGCTGTGAAACTTGACTGCTGTTCGTGAGTCTCTACAAAAATGACACAAAAACAGAAAATTCAAACCTCAAGTCTTCAATGACTAAAGCGTTTACGCAGTATAAAGACAGAACTGTCAGCAGATTCATACTTTTTGATTTTTGTAGAATTGTCTGAATTCTAGATGAAGAAATTTATAGCGAGAGAAATGAGGTGAATGTGTTGAGAAGAACGAAATGAGAAAAGCGTACAGGAAAAAGATGCGTTCGTATCAAGATTTAAGTATGGGTGAAAGCGCTTACGAGTTGACATCTATATTTAGCATTGTCAACTTCTCAGTAAACTTTCTCGCTAGAAGACGAGAAATCTATGAATAAGAATTGAGAGTCTCGAGATTCTTTCTTGAAGGCGAAAGACACTCAGGTTCTGTTCTTGAGAATTCTAGAGTATGAATTTCTGTGCTTTGCATGAGTTCAGAGACTTAACGAAAACTTCTTTAAAAGAAGTCAACTTTGAGTATTGAAACGTTCTTCATAAAAAACATATGCAAGAGAAGAACAGTTGATCTGATCTTTTTTTCATCATTGTCAATACTTCATTTCATTCAAGATTCATTTGTACAATCTCTTCATATCTTCATTTTTACAGTAATTTCTAAACAGCGCTCAACGATTTCTCAAATTTCTTAGAGATGTCTGTACTATCATTGCACTCTCTCATCAGACAAACTCGTTTTCAAACGATTAAATTCACTCAATTCTCACAAGATCTACCTTCGCGATCTCGATCATCTTGAAAGAGAGTGCAGAAATCAACTATCGAATTGCATGACAGTCAGTCTGAGACAAATCTTGCAGAAGAATCAATATCGTCTGAGTTCACAACGAAAGATGATTCATTTCGCGACAGATTCAATATTCACAGATTTTCATCTAGTCAACAACTCAGACAAGTACAGATGTCATCGTCATCAATATCAGTCTCGATCTATAATACTGCTCAGAACAGTTCAGTCGTGTCTGAAGAAGACTCTTCATCTAAAGATAGAACTCTTCGATCTAGTTCTTCGAACTCAATGTCAACAGTATCATCATTAGAATCATCAAAAACATTGTCAAGATCGTTGCAACCATCTTTAGAAGAAACATCTTCTACTGTGTGATCAAATGCTTCAGCAGCTGTCGAGATGACTTTCGCTTCAAATAGTCAAGACAGCAACACAGAAGCGAAAGTGAAGTTCAATGCTCAGTCTACTCAAAATATTCAACTCATAGCTTCTTCTTCAGAACAGAGAGAGTCACAAGCAATTCAATCATCTCAGATTAATCTAAACTCTACATCACTTCAAGAATACATAGCAAATTTACAGCAGAAAGAATACAATTCAAAACAGATTGCTCAGCTTGTATTTGCAAGAAAGAGAAAGAAAAAAGTCAACGAGACTCTCGTTTCGATTGAGAATGACGAAGCGACTTTCGAGTGTAGTGTCTTTGACGATAACAATATAAACTCGAACGAAATAACAGAAGAAGATAAACAACAGGAAATGAATATGCTGAATTCAGCAGTGTCACTCGAAACGATGATCGAGATGTCGACTAAGATATTGAGTATTTATCATGAAATTCGTGAAGATCTCAGAGCGCTTTGACTTAATTCAGATGATGCTCTCGTCATCAATGAATTAAATCAGAGTAATGAAGACATTTGCAATATGAATTGTAGAATTTATTCAAATGACGCAAGCTCTTAACACAAACATCAGATTTCAGTTCAGAACCTGCGATTTCATATCAGACACATACGTCAGATTTATAACAACATGCAGCAACGTTTCAGAGAGCAGCAAGACTCAAGCACAAACTCTGTGAGACGAGATTCTGAAATTCTTCAGGTCGCTAAGTTGTTCGTTGATTGCATGCAGAAACTACAAATATCTGCTGTGAATACTATGAATTCAGCAATCGAGTTGACTTTGATGAAGAAATGAAATCGTACAAATCGACAGACAGTTTTCATCAATTCTGAAACAAAGGTTGACTCAGTCATTCTCATCAATTCTGAAACAGAGATTGACTCAGTCATCAGATCTGAAAACTCAGGTCAAATGATCGCGCTCTCATCAGCTCGAGAAGTCATGCCTCAACAGTCAATGTACTTCACATCATGAGACATTGTCACAGATGTGATGCCTGCGAGTATTGACAGTCGAGTGCTTGTCAATGCTGGCACGTCGAATTTACCACGATACTTTCTGTATTCTGAAGCTGTCTTTGAGAAATGTGTGACGAAGCAGTGACTGACAAATATTCAGTTGACAAGTGTCATGAAGAGAGAGAACGCAATATTACGACTTTGAACTGACATTGCTTGAGTTGACTACATGGTGAAAGTGATGATCAACAGTGAGTCTCGAAACGCAATAGACTATGTTCACCTGATCTATAAAGAAAACAACTCTCAACCACAGTTGAAAAAAGAAGAATGGCAAACCAAATTGAAGTTTTTCAATATTGTCAACAAAGAGCAAGAAAATATGATGCTTCGACAGGTTGCTCAGGCAGATGAAGAGACGGCATGTGGCTGAGCTCTGTGCAAGATCGCAGATCTTCATTCAGAAACTCGTCTTTCTTTAACAGATCAAGAGAAGAAGCAGATGTCATGATTGACATCTCAGCATTATGTTCCCTTTCAGACTATCGCGAATGACACTGTAACGTACAGAGAATCACAAACTCGATCTCAGCTTCAACAACCAGCATTTTTCATACAACAGTCAGCGTTTTCCCATCAACAGTCAGCACTTGCAGTTCAACCGTCAGCGCTCGCGACTCAACAGTTTGTGCTTTCAACTCAGCAGTCTGCGCTTTCAACTCAGCAATCTGCACTTTCAATTCAGCAACCTGCACTTTCAACTCAGCAACCTGCACTTTCAATTCAGCAATCTGCACTTTCAATTCAGCAACCTGCACTTTCAACTCAGAAATCTGCACTTTCAATTCAGCAATCTACACTTTCAACTCAACTGACTGCACTTTCAATTCAGCAGTCAGCACTTTCAACTCAGCAGTCAGCACTTTTGATTCAGCAGTCAGCACTTTCGATTCAGCAATCTGCACTTTCAACTCAGAAATCTGCACTTTCAATTCAGCAACCTGCACTTTCAACTTGTCGCGCTTTGTTTTCATATCAGGCAAGAAGTACAGAAGAGATCAGTCTAGATCAGAAAGAACTGATACAATTCATTCATGATCGAAAAGATGATGAGTTGCAATAACATATGATGCAAAATCACATACTAATGATATTGTATGTTACGAGTGTGTCGGGATTGAATAGAGTTTCCTAGCCAATAAGCTCTAGAGATTTTGACCCATGTTAAACCTCAGCCCCGATACTCTATTCTAGCGCTTTCGATACTCAAGCAAACCTGCTTCGCCCCCTTTGTTTTGTTCTACTATAGATACAGCTCGAAACTCTCTTTGATTTCTTCTGTATTCTTAATATCCTAGTTATAGCTATCTCTATTGATCAAACATTCTATTCAGCTACGCACTACCTCGCTGCAGTGTGATTAGATTCTAGGCACGGTTTCGACATTGTACAGACTGATGACTCATCTTGAAGTCAAACAACACGTCAGATTTCGCTTCTTCAAACTATCTAAGTACTTGAGACTCAGAAAAGAATCATGAGGTCAGTGATATCGAGAAATTGTCTGTAAAAGATCTTGCTATGAAATGATTTATATTGATTAATAGTGTTTACTTTTCGTTTGCGATTCAGTACAATGATTTCATCTCATTAATAGATAATTTTCTCAATACTGTAGACTACATAGTTGAATAAAATGATACTCATTAATTCATATTTCATGCTTTGTTGAGATAATTGATGCATTGTAACAGAGATATGCACGTAAATATTTTGTTAAGACATGACAGTTTGATAGAAATAAACTGCATGCATTGAATCAAGAACTCTTGCAAGTACAATTGCATCACGCTTCGATTTTGAAAAGTTGTAGCAGATGATTCGAGAGAAGAAATCTCTTCAAACACTGCAAATGAGGCATGAAATTTCATCTTTAGCTCTTCGACTTCAGAAGTCAACCTTTCACTCTACATTTTGCTTTAGTCTTCTTTAGTTCTTAACATTAAGTCGATCTAATGTATATAAGAGCGTTATTCTTGAATCATTGCAGAGTATACATCTTTTCTTCAGCTAATCATTTCAAGTCGAAACAAGCACTTAACGTGCAATAAATCAAATCTGACTTTACAATGATTAAATTTCTAGTCAAGACATTCGTGTTCGTCATTCTGATGACTCTTGTGATGACAGTAAACTGTCACTCGTGGGTTGAGCAGATCTCTCTTGTCGAAGATGTCGTGTTTCAAAATTCCGACTATTCGAGAGACAATGATGATTTGCAAGCTTCGTTGAGCGATGTATACTCAGCTAACTATTCTGTAGTGATTCGAACCTCACCAGAGTTTCTTCACAATGATACAATCATGACTTACTTACTTTCGTCAAACGAACGTTCAGGAAATATCGAGATCATATTCAGCGACAGAATTTGCATGCTCAGTCAACAGTTTTCATATCAGTCTCAAGGTAGCTCACGTTTGAAGGTGAAAGCAGGTAAGAAGGTTGTGCTAAGATATCAAGAGAATGAGCATATCACGCTACCACATGAAACCCCCGGCAAGGTGACGTCTGAGACAGTTTTCGTGTACGGTATCAAGGAGTCACGTTCAACAGACACTCTGCTCAATATTCACAAAGTCTGGAACAAGGATGAAACGGCGGGCGATGCACGCGAACGACTGCTCGCAGAAGTTGACTTCGATGACGAAGAATGTTATGGATCAAATTTTTTGAGTCCTATCTATCAACTCAGACAAAAATTATTCGAGGCGAATTCAGGACAGGGCCCGAACAGGTGGTGTCGGAATCGAGTGCAGGTTCCGGAAGACACAACGGAGGGGGTCTATACGCTATATTGGGTCTGGGATTGGCCGTCTTCTCTTGATACCCCGGATGGTTCGATGAGGTGGAAGGATGAGATTTATACAACATGTGTTGATCTGCATGTTATTACTTAGGAAAATAGTGAATAGATAGAAATAATGTCTGACGTATATAGGCTAGCTTCGCCACGCCATTTTATCCGTCTCCCCTTGCTATTTGATCAGGAACTTTCTTACGGTCTGTCGGGTAAGATTTGCTGGCAGCCGAAGCCGAGCCCAATTGGGCTCTCGTGCTAGATGCTCCCAGAGGGATACGTTGGTTGCAGATATAAGATAGTCATTCAGAACTACTCAATTCTGGTCTTGCTGAAGACGTCCGTAAGCTCGTCCTCGTCGTCATTGCCCTCAGTCTTCAAATTATGTTCAACTGGTAACCCCTTCATTTTCGTTGGTCGATGACCATCCAGCAGCTCCTCTTTGATCTGGGCTTTAACGACGCAGGCATACATCTCCACCCAATCCGCTATGAAGGCTTCTGCCTGTGCCAACGTCCGGAAACGCTTATGACAGGTACCAGAGAAGTTCACTACCTCTAGCTCCGAACCACCGCTCCCGCTGTCCATGATTTAGACGAGATAAGTGTGATCAGATTCTGAGACTTACTGGTAATATTCCCGAATCCCTGGTTTGTGGCCATTTGCGACCGCGTAATACGCAGTTTCCCCTTTCTTTGGTGTTGTTGTCCCAGCCCCATGTTTAACATCGCGGTTGTAGTGCTCTACTTCGTTGTTTCTCATGTACGCTTCAGCCTCTGCTAAAGTCACAAACCCATGAAACAATGGCTTCGAAAAACCAACTACCAGAGGGTGTGCATCTCCCCTGAAGCAGTGGTCATTGGTCCGTGACTATGAGACGTGATGATCTCACTACCTATGGAATGCTTACCAGGACGAGAAGATCGTTGGAACAGTGAGGTAGAAACCATGAATCACCGCGTAGTATTCGTCGTTCTTCCTCGTACGCTTTCCCATGCTAAGTGGTCACTCGGTACGTCATACAATCGTGTTTTAAGCCCTGGGCTCTGATCGTTACATGTATAGCGGGACGCTCTAATGGTCGGCTAAAGATTGCGTCTATTGGATGTCTGCTGTCGGTTGGGAACGAATGCGGGGTAGTGCAACGATAGAGGCGCAAATAAGTCAGGCTGCACGTGACGTGACAATCAATTTCCAAAGAATTATGTCAATACGCCCGTGATAATCTGAACGTGAAAGGAAGTATACTTCTTAAGATAACGTTTAACTCTTTCCATGAGAATAGTGTCATTGTTGTATCACGTTAATACCTAAAATCTTTGGTCAAGCATATTCGTTGCTCACATTCGCGCAAAGTCTCGACGATTAATGCCTAGCGACGTTTCCGACGCGATGTTCCACCCACATGCTCGTTGAAAATTTCGCGCAGGAGAAACTTAAGCATTCCCCCAGCATACGCGGACTCTTTGGGAAAGAACTTCCCTGTTGTGATTGTGTACTCCTTGAGTTTCTCGAGTGTATCGAACTGGGTAGCGCACTGGCCGGTATTTCCTGTGTCAACAAGGTCGACAAGATTGACGAATTTCCCCTCAAACATCTGTTCCCAAGTATTTTCACGATTAGCTTTGTTCTAATTTATCGTTCCCCCAAAGTCCACGTTCGGGGTTTACCTTTTTAGCCTTTTTGAGGTCCTCAGGAAGCGGGAAAATTTCCAGGGCGAGAGATAGTCCCCGCCAAGATTGAAGGTCGTCAACTTCGGTCCCATAGAGGCTATTGAACTGTAGCACCAGAGCTGTCTTGAAGCTATCATGGGCCTCTCCTCGTTCAGGATCATCGCGGTCCCAATCAAAAAAGTCACACATGCGATAGAATTCCTGAGTGGAGGAGGAATTTTGCCGATAGCTGAATGCGGGATATTGAGCGAAGAATACATCAAGGTGATCCACCGTGGGATGACTCATGCGAGTCTCCTTTTTTCTCTCCTTCCTGTTTCCGTTCTTGTTTTTACCTTTCGTGAACGACTGCTATTACATGTTATTTAAGCTCCAGTAGGGAACGTAGATGGGAACCTGCATTCGTGAAGGTGTGGGAGAATTTGCACTCGTTTCCGAAACGGCACGTGCCCGACTCCTCGAATTGGTAGCAGATGCCAGCCATTTCAGCTGCCGCTTTGCACAAAATCAGGTTGGCGACAATGAAAGTGCACGTTCAACCGTAGTCTTTGTAATGTGAATTCAGGTGAAGTGGAGTAAGGGAAAAGAGGAGGTAGGAAAGTCATATTAGAAACGGGTGGTTCAATGATTTATGCATGTGACTAAGAACTGAAGCTGTGCTATGATTGACAAATCTAATGACTTTTTTTAGATCGAAGGTTGCGAGCCGCGATCTATGGGTTATCATGTCCATCTGAATGGCTGATTCGAATAATTCGTGTGGAAGCAAATATGTACCGGGCAATGCTTCAATGAGCATAAGCTGAAGCCGAGGACATGAGTGGCTGAAGTCTATCGCAAGTGTTTCGCGGATGCAACTTATGCCATGGTTCGTACATTAAAGAGCTGCTTATTGAACTTCCCCATGGGCACCTTTACTGGAGCCGTTGATAAGAGAGCCATTGGCTTGGCTATCCTTTTGCATACTCCAGCGAGTCATCTACTGCCCTGGCAGCAAAAATATAGCGGAACTATCTGCAGCTCATCATTTTCGGCCGCGTTCTTCGTCATTCGACTCAATTGAGCGATTTGCAGCTTATATCGGCTTTTTCCAAGAGCTGAATACGAATCGCAATGGATTGATAAGACCTCTTCGTGAGAGATTTAATAAACAGGGAATGGCGAGACGCATGAGCTTATCACGCGTGATGCGCTCAACGAGAAAAAGTCTGCCTTGCTTCAAGAAAGCGTTTCTTCAAGCTAGTGCGCGTTGCTTGGTTGGATTTCAGCATGCATGATTCTCGTTCACATATCACTGCTTCCCTCCTGATTACCTCTATTGTTCGTTGTTTTCAATTGCCACCCTCTCTTTTCATATCATGTCTGCATCATACTCGATGACCGGTTTGCCCGATCGAGATTCCTCAACTAGTTCTTCAGGCAAGTGGTGTTATCTGGTTATTTGCTTGCATCACGAATGGGCTGCTGACATCCAGACGATTCAGATGACCTGTCAGTTACCGGCAGCTTTATGGAGCCGGAGAATGACAACCCGCCTCAAGCATTGGAGACAACTTCATCTCTTGAAGGCCTTCAAAGCGCCGAACAACGGAAGGTACTCAACATTGTCGATCAGCTCCGCCAATGCGGTCTTGAGAGCACGCTGTCCTTGCCCCAGCTCGTCGTTTGCGGTGATCAATCAGCCGGCAAAAGCTCAGTTCTCGAAGCCCTTACGGAAATCCCATTCCCAAGAAATGATAATCTCTGTACGCGATTTGCCACAGAAATCATCCTACGCCGTGCCACGAGTGACGTGATCACAGTTAAAGTGATACCGGACAACGAAAGGCCCCCTGATGAACGAGCTTCCATCGAATCTTTCAAAGAGTCCATCTCGGATTTTGAAGAGCTTCCTTCCTTAATGGACAAGGCAACGACTCTGATGGGAATCAACAACAAGTCTACTTCCAAGTCCAGGGCCTTCGCCAAAGATGTCCTGAGTATCGAAATTGGAGGTCGTTCTAGACCTCAGCTGACACTGGTCGATCTTCCGGGGCTCGTTCAGACTGAGACCAGAGGAGTAACCGAAGAGGATGTCCAGCTTGTCACCGAGATCACCGACCATTACATATCCCAGCCTCGTACAATTTGTCTGGCTGTGGTCTCGGCAACCAATGACTATGCCAACCAAGGTATCCTGAAGAAGGTCAGAAAAGTCGACCCGGAAGGAGATCGCACGCTTGGTATCATTACAAAACCCGATCGGCTATCTTCCGGCTCTGGCAGCGAAAGCGCTTTTCTCGGTCTGGCACGTAACGAGGACATATTTTTCAAATTAGGCTGGCACGTACTGAAGAACCGCAGTTATGAAGAGGGTTCGAGCTCATTTGAGCAACGCAATACCTCTGAAATCAACTACTTCCGAAGATCGAAGTTCTCCACCCTGCCGAAAGAGTGTGTTGGGATTACGTCTCTACGGGATCGGCTTAGCCAGCTGCTCTTCGATCACGTAAAGCAGGAGCTCCCGAAACTACGGAAGGATCTTGAGGAAGCCTTCACGGATACACAACTTCTACTGGAAACAATGGGTAATTCAAGAGCTACGCCGCAGGAGTGTAAAGCCTTTTTGACGCAGCTCAGTCTGAACTTTTATGAGATTGGCAAAGCCGCTGTTAATGGACACTACGAAGGAGAATACTTTGCTCATAGCGCCAACCATGCATTCTCAGTAGAATCTTCCTCGACAATACGCCGACTGCGGGCTGTTGTTCAGTATAAGAACTGTGAATTCTCCAATCTTTTGCGCACGCACGGCTACAAATACCACATTAGTGGACACGAAGAAGCGGAGACCGATGGTAAAGCAGTCAAGATAGACGTGGTTCCAATTATCTCAACAACAGAGCCTGTGCCACCGGTTCATTGGTCCAAATCTAGAGCGATGGACTGGGTCAGAGAAGTCCTGGTTCGGACTCGTGGTAAAGAACTACCCGGTAACTTCAATCCGCTGTTGGTTGGTGAACTCTTCTGGGAGCAATCTAGCAAATGGCAAAAGATGGCCGAGCATCACATTGAGGATGTTGCGGACGTCTGCAGCCGATTTCTTGATGCTTTGCTTCGAGAGAAATGTCCCAAGGATGTATACACCCGTCTCTGGTCGTCCAAAATCGAAGACGCTCTACAGCTGAGGTTCGTTGGCTCTGTCAAAGAGATGGAAAGGATCACTGAAGACATCAAAAGCTATCCGATAACATATAATCACTACTACACTGACACGATCAAGAAGAGACGTCGTGAAAGAGAAGAAAAGTCTCTGGCCAGTTGCATTGACAACGCGACCCAACATATCATACTTCCGGAATATAGGTCGAATCACACAAGCGCACAAATCGATTCTGGAAAAGCAGCGCGAGAATATTCTGGCAAAATAGATCCGGACATGGAGAATCATAGCTGTGAAGAAGCTCTTGACTGTCTTTATTCGATTTATAAGGTTAGTGAGCTCGTGCACGTCCCTGATCGATTACCCCATACTCAATCTGCTTAGCTCTCACTAAAATCTTTCATCGACAACATTACTACGCAAGTCGTGGAGCGACACATCGTGCGCGGCCTGGAGAAAATTTTTTCTCCCATCACAGTGAACAGCCTGTCTGACCCGGAAGCGGAAGCAATCGCCTCAGAGCCTCCGTCAGCGAGGAGACAAAGGAATCTTCTTGAAAGCAAAATCAAGAAGTTGAATGACGGACGGAGTATTTTTCGTGGTGTTATGAGGAGCGCTACATCATAGTGTATATCATGTCACTATTACAGATCATGATTTGCGCTCGCCACTATCAGTCACTGCTTCATTATCTATAGCTTGGCGCGTTCGTGAAAATTAACTCAACTTGATTTTTATAACCTCTGCTTGGTCTCCTAGCGAATGTTCAGACCGGAAGAGGTTTTTAGCTTTGTTTAAATCAGATTAAGATTGACTTGACCTGACCATCGAAGCTGTGTGAAGCACTCCTAAGAGATGCCCTAATCAGATTCCATATTCCTGAAATCCCGACCTCTTGCAAGCCCCTTCACCACACTGACAGCGTGCCCCCTTGCCAAATCGACAGCAAAATCCCCGTTCTTCCGAATAAATTCCAAGAATGGTCATCAAAAGGAGGATCCATCTAACCAATCATCGAGCACCTGATCGTTATGAACGTGGAGAACCTATCGTCGGAGAGCCTGACCCTGTAGACCCCACCACGCACTCAAAGCCTTGTGACTGCCCTACGACTGGTATGCTGCGCTCTAAGAGGATTGCACCCTCATCCTTGTCTCATGCTCCGCCTTAACCTTTTATTCTGGCTAAAGTCCATCCCAATAGACCTGGTGCAGAAATGACAGAAACCGCACGTCCTGCACACAATACGTCCTGATATCTTCCTTCAGCGGCCGGCCATTGACGAGCCTTTTTGAAGCGACGGGGCTCTGCGAGGCATTTTCCATGAGCTGAACATCTTGGATACATTGCAGGGCAGTGCCAAAATGGAAGTAGAGTGCGTTAGAATCGTTGCGGACGTTAAAGCAGACTTTGGGGATGGTGCTAGACTCTAAGATGCTCTTGAGTGTCTTTCCACCAGACCCAGCGGTCGTGAACGCAGCTTTGCCGAGGACGTGGACATATGGTCCTCGGGAGGCACAAGCATTCCTGAGAGAGTTTGATCCTTTCGAGATCAAAGTAAGGGGATGGTGGACTGACTGGGAGATCTGTGAGACTGTTGATAAGCTTAGCTATAAAAGCGGCGGAATCGAGAAGGCCGAATGTCATGGTCATTGACTTGAAAGGGACACAATGAAACCTAGGTGGATCGCTCGATAGATCTCATCTACAGTGTGGGGACGCAATATATGTCTGTCCACAGCTCAGATGTGGGGACAGAGAATAATGAGTCAAGCGTACATGACTGTATACGAGACAGATTGCGGGCACTTTGCCTTGTCAATGGATAAGCGTTTTGTGCCCGTTCATTTGCCGATCTTAAACACTTTTGTCGAGGCTCGGCGAGGACGGCTGAGATCTTTTCGACGATATGCATAATCAAATGCGACGCTTTACTGGATTCGTCCGGCCATTTATTCATGACTGCGTTGCGGTGCTTCGAGATGAAAAGAGATAACGCAAGAATCCGACGCCCCGAATCGTATCGATCGATCCCCGTGTCTCACATTCTCAATAGCGGACCAATAAAAACCAACACATTTCGTTTCCTGGATGCGAATAGAACCGGAAGAAATCGGCATCGTTTGCTGTTCAGAAGGTATTTCGCGGTGTTTCTGGAAAGGAATCTGGACAAAGGTACCTCTTGAGAATGAAGCATCAGCTGAAGCAGCAAGCTTGAAAAGAAAATACAGCATGCTGAAGTGGTTTAACGAAGGTCTAAAGAGAAGAAGAGCCAGCTGACAACAGTACTTCAAGATCGAAAGGTCAGAGATGACAAATCATACAGACAACCGTCGAGAGTAAGGGAAGATCTTGACGGGCAGAGGGAGAGCGAGAGAACTATGGAAAGTCCTCTGGGCACGGTCGAGAATAACATTGAGAGACTCAGGGATGTGGTCGTTCAGCTGAACGATTGCCTGGACAGTGGGGAGAGAAACACAAACATGTTTTCGAATCCATAAACTGCTGAGTAGCCCCTGCCACTGTGCGCCTATCGTTGAAATAACGGAATCGCTTCAAACGGCTTCAAAGCTTCAATCGCAACGATTTGCGTCTTGGGAAGAAAGAACGCCTAAACTTCCCTAGCAATTTCGGCATGTCAACCATATTCGCTAAGGCCGTACCTGCTGTCCCCGCGCCTATGACTCCTACGGCTTGGATTCCACCTAGAGCGGCTCCTTCCATTGCTGCACTTTGACACCACGCAAAAAAGCTGCTGAGACATTTTGGTACGATGAAGGATTCATGTTCTGGTAGGTGCTTTTCGCGCAAGCAAAATAAACCCCAGGATTCTTACCTTTTGGATTTCCTTTCAGATCTTCCACCCAGAAGCCCTCTAAATCCTTTCCAATCGAGATTCTCTAACCAAATTCTACCTAGGAATTCTTCCATATCGAAGGGAGATGCCTTTTTTCCAGTCAAACAGCAACAACACTCCTCCCTCCATCCCAAGTCAGCCTCTTCCGCATCGTAACCTTCAACATCCCCTCACTCAACTTCACCCACTTGCCATCCCCATCTGTACTACCCACAATCGTCGAAGGAGCAAAAATGTGCGCTTCGCCGGTCTTGAGGCTTACGATCTTTTGAAAGAGCCCCACAGCTTTTCCACTGTTGCTATCATCGAAAATCGAAATATGCCGTCGCAAGACGCTGAACCACTCGGGGCTAGAAAAGCGATGGATTACGGTCATGGAACAGAGATCTATGAGACGGGGAGAGATAGTGGGTTCTTGGGTGGAGATTATTACGCGGACGCCGTAGTGGCGTTGTTGGCGGATCACGCCGAGGAGGGAGTCGGTTAAGGCATTGGAAGCGGGTGTGTCAGTCATATACTGAAACCTGTTAGCAAACGTATAGAGGGGTATGTGGCAAAGGGAGGGGTTTGAAGACTTTATGTGCCTCGTCAACTGCAATGAGCTTCCCTGTAGTAGCGCTGGACTCCAGATACATGACCATGCCGATTTTGAACAGAACACAAGCGGTGTTGACGTCAACAAAAGGACAGGACAGGTCGAGGATAGTGACTGTGCCAGCTTCGAACGCAGAGCCGGGGTTAGTACCTTGTAGGTCGATGAACGATTCTAGAAGATCCAGTCGTTGGTTGAGAAAGTCTATTTGCTTTCTGTCCAGCTTCGCGTTGGCTAGTTGACGCTTGAAGTCCAGATAGTCGAATTCCTTGGACGACGTGGAAGCCATGTCACGAAGGATCTTGGTTACCTGACTAATGTAAAGAGGCGCCGAATCGGTTGTGTCGACTGACATGAGGGTGAGCATGGTACCGATGTTTAGGTCTTTTGGACATAGCTTGAAGGGTTGGACTGTTACGCCGGGGATTTGGCTATACATGGGTTTGAGTGTCAGATAGTTGGAAGGTGAGACTAAGAGCTTGACTTTTGACACCCTTGGGTGGTTCGGGAAATCCGGGCTCGGAGAGGCAAGGAAGGCGACTTCGCTTGGCTTGAAGTTGAGGCGGGAAGTGGCTTCGCCGTAGTGAAAGACCAAGGCCGAGAGGGGCCTTTGGAGAACTCCTAGCATTGGAGAGCGGATAAGGCAGTCTTCTGTAGAAGACGTCAGAGGATCCAACAAGAGGCTTGAATGCGTAAGCGAAACACCTACCGATCAGGCATGAGGTCGTATGCGACTTTCCACTTCCCTGAACACCACATATAAATGCGGAAAAAGGTATGTTGGTATTCAAGAAGATTCTTGGATCAGTGGCTCTATTCAGAACTTCCTTCGTCTCGCAGCTTCCGAGTAGTCCGTATTGAGGTAGGATGCTCTTTTCGTAATGGTCCAGTAGCTTTGCGGGGAAAAGCACAGCGTTCTTAATATCATCAACTGCGGCTTCTTCATCTGCAGTGCCAGTATTATCGTGTAAATTCAGCAGCGCTAGTTGATCATCCAGATTAGACGTCATAGGTAAAGCTGTATCTGCACTGTCACCGGACAGACTGCTATATTGCTTGGTTGATACATTGACGAACTCTTGTAATTTTGCACAGCATTGGGAGAAAGCAGTTTCGGAAACCGTATCAGAACTGGAGGAATGCTGACTCGATACTTTCACTACAGAGGCGCTTAGATTCTGCTTCTTTGCAGTCCCCGCTGAAGTTGGTGCTGATTTTTGTGTCGGAGGGACCGTGGAAAGGGCCACGCTCGGTGCTTTGAGTGATTGTGATTTCTCGATACTACTCTTTTGCACGATCTTGTCATCCAGAATGATGAGTCTATAAGATGGTTGAACGGTTAGCGAAGATGCTCATGTCGTAGAAAAAGGTAGCTCACTGGTTGACCGCTTGCTTAATCGGCGTGTTTGGTCCTGGGTGCAGCTCACACAGCATTTTTCTGAATTTGGCCTTCCCAATGAACTGCCCACTGCGGCTTAGACCAATCTTGTAGTATTGTTGTCTAATCCAGGACTCAAGCTCTGAAGTGGGCGCCATCTTTCAAATGGGGTGGTCAAATAGAAGAGACTTGTCTAAGTGATCGAACTTTGTGTGAACATTTAAGAGAGAAGATGACTCATGAAGATTTTGTGTTGTGAGAAAGCTGTAATCAAGGTCCTTTTATTATGAGAACCCCGAATTACTTGATAAGGGTTTTTTTTATTTTGTTAAACTCAGTCATGCACACTAGCTTTGTTATACAAGACATCGAAGCTTGTGCTTGTGTTTCAAACAAACACGTATTAACATGCTTTAACTAAGAAGGTTCGATGCATCAAAATATTTCAAGAACCTTGTAGGACTGGGCAAATCCCCTTTCGTGGAGAAGTTCCCGACAAACCCTAACTGGGAGCTTGACTACTCGATACAGTCATATACATCATTTTCTAATCGTCATTTCAATCATTGTAACAGGAACTTTATATGGATTTCGACTTGTTTAAAAGTGAAAATGTTTAATCTGATCCGTGAAAAGACTAATTATCGCTATGTAGAAAATGGTATGGTCAGAGTTTCGCGAAAATAGAATAAAAAAGTAGAATTTTAGAATCACAAATCCATAGGTACGATACTCTGAGTGCTATAGATCTCAACAAAGCACTATACGAAAGTATAATAAAGCTTCACTACATAAGGATTATTTTCGAGTGCATGATGAACGATATCACTATCTATAGCATTTAGTGTACCGTACATGTGAATTTAGAATTCTGAAATTCTACTGTTTTAGATAACACAGCCTCCGCAGATAAAGGCGAGCAACAACTCAGTATAATAATATAATTGTTTCTCAACCCCAGCATTTCTACACTACTGCCTGATATGAAATGCTTTAATACTCTGTTACCAGCCCCGCATTTGATCCCCCAGCCAAGTCCTTACTAGGGTAATTTCAGTTATATTTGCATTGCCGTCTCAAACACCCCTTCTCGGTGCCGCAACGGTCTTGTCTCGTCAAAGCCCCGCAAACGGACACGCAATTGTAGCGACGGGGGCCGAACGCATACTCACTCTGATTCCTCAGCCAGCGAAAACAACGAGGATCAGTGGGATGACGAAAATGCGGAAGAAGGCGAAAAAGAGGAAGAGGAGCAGGCTAGAGGTGCTGTCGACCATTACACCGAGAAGGCCGTGGAATTGGACCCTTGTTTAACCTAATGGTGATAGCGACAAGAGTATGCTTAGAATATGTTTATTGCGAAGGAGCGAGGTACAGCGCTGTTGCAACACTTCTTGATAATCGAGGAGGTGGTTCAGAGAATTCACCAGCATTCGATGAGAAGTACACTCAAGAATTTGTTCTGTTTCGCCATATTCAAGGGATACTTTTTCTCTGGATGTCTTTCCATAAACACCGCCAAATCCCGTCGGGACGGAAAACGGTGCGGGATCCTTCCGGTTTTTTTCGCATCAAGGAAATGATATATGTTAATGTTTAAGCTTTTCAGTGCCTAATGAAACTCAAGGAGCCATCAGCATGGGTACGCACGACAAAAAGCCTGCCGAGCGCATCGCGGGAAGGGGCTGTACCTTTTTGCATTGTTTGATAGATGGTGGTACCGGATTGACTCCGCAATCCTGGCAAAGCGCCTGCCATCTCTCCGTGACATGAGCGTCGTTACCGTAATGGGAGACAAATTCCACCCCAACCCTTTGGGCTCTTAGTGTCCTCTTGGTTGTTCCTCCCTCAAGGTCGAGGCTTTGAAGACTGTGTAGCATGGAGAAAAACTCGTCATTATCCGTGCCATGCTGAGCTCCAGTACGACTTTCCCTCCTATCGATGTTGCAGCCGACGGGAACCTCCGGGCCAAAACAGTGACCCCAAGCCTTCTCAAATAACTTGCTGTTCGAGGCTTTTTTCCATTTACGATCTTTCGCTAAACGACGAAATTCGGTGTGGAGCGTGGCATGAGGGTTAAAGTGAAAATCATACTGTTGGAAGAACGCCGATCTTGTCGAGGCTAGTATGAGTGCCATAACAGATACGGCAATTTTCCAGGGAACTAGAAGTTTTGACTGTTGTGGTCCCTCATCCAAATTCCTTCGATCCTCGATGTGGGCGAGCCAAAAGCAAGACGGTCAGCGAAACCACTGGCCGACACGGCCGAAATCCTTAATATGTTGGAAATAAAACGTCCCAAATTCTATGACAAAGTGATATTAAGGATCAGTCTATTCATTTCAGGAAAGGGGCCTTGTAATCGACCACACGACTTTTCCTGCTTCCCTGTAGAAGACGTGAGAAACAAGGATCGTCCGATACGTTTTGTGGCGTCGGGTTCTTGCGTGCTATCTCGATACACCAGAATGCAGTCATGAACAAATAGAGCAAAGCGTGGCGTTCGATCAGATGTGGAAACAGAGGAAACAGTTGAGTCAAGCGTACATTACTGGAGATTTTGGACAAATCTTTCTGTATTCTGAAATGTGGGTTTCTGTATACGAGACGCATTGCGGGCACCCTGCCTTATTGTTGGATAGGCGCTTTGTGCCCGTTCATTTGCCGATCGTAAACACTTTTTGTCGAGGCTCGGTGAGGACGGCTGAGATCTTTTCGACGATATGCATAATCAAACACGACGCTTTACTGAACTCGTTCGGCTGTTTATCTATGACTGCGTTGTGATGCTTCGAGATGAAAAGAGACAACGTAAGAATCTAACGCCTCGAATCGTATCGATCGATCCTCGTTTCTCGCCTGATCGTTAATTTTGAGAAGAGAGATTCTGTCATCGCACCTTCATTCTGTCAACGTAGTAACAAATTTGAGAGCTGTATTATTCAACAAAACACGTCGAAGGAGCCCTGCCACGCAACAAGGGTGCCTAAGTGCTCATGTAGGCCATCATGAATAGAGATTAGCGCTGATCCACAACGTCGCTTTCTTCGTGATAAGTCCGCTCTGAGATACGATAGTGCGGTCCTGGGTTACACGGCATCGGCGCAGAAGCTCATATTTCGAACCACTTGCTCAACCATGTCCAATCTTCAATAGCATTGAGAGCCCTGCCTCATCGCTTCAAGCCTGCAAGGTCAAAGATACAACCAAGATTAGATTTATTATTAAGAGATCCTACCTTGTTTTTTCCTACTTCTGGTTTGTTGTCTGAGACGTAGATTCCGTTACAGCCCTTATCCCTTCTGCAAGGGCAATCCTTACTACGTCAGCATCAATCTCCCATGAGGTCCTTTGCACTTGGATTGCTCTTGAATCATCTGCCTTCCTACCTCCCTGCGAGCGTTGACGTTAATTCAATGTTGCCCACCAATAATCGTTTCGGACAGAAGCAAATAGAACCTTGTGCACTAATGCAGCTGGAAGAAAGGGTTCTTTTGATGTCAGCGAGGTTTTGGAGTAGCAAGAAGTGCGGTAAATATATTGATAGATTGGTATTAGTGCGCTACTAGTGTAAATCCTTACTCGCAATAGGACTACTCTTAATTTCAATCAACGTCCAGATGATCGTCCAACAACAGAATTTGTATGCCCAGCCAACAATTCCCATATCAGTCTCAAGGTAGTCCGCGTTTGCAGGTGGAAGCAGGTAACGTAGCCGGGTGAGAGCGGCAAAAACGGCAACGAGGGTGAAGACGAGACGGGTGCCCGAATTTAGGTCTTTCTTGGCGCTTATGTGACGGTGTTGAGTGGTCTACTATATTTAGTATTAAGTCTCTGTATCTCTCAGCGCTTACATCTTATATATATACATTGACGAAGTGCTAAATCGTTTGCCGGTTGACGTGGACGCTTAACATCAAGGCAAAAATTCAACATGGAATTTATTGATTGCAAACGAATTGTGTTTCAAGGAGTCGCGCGAGTATCTCTACAATCTATCTCGTTTTCCCTCGGAGGGATCGATGAAAACAAAGTTCTTCGGCTCACGAACACTTTTCTCGCCGAAGGATGTCTCCGTCACAAGGAGATGAATCACATTACTGCCCTAATTGACGATCGCCAACTCAACGAAGCGTTACACAAGGCAAATCTTGACAGAGGAACTTTGTCGTCGACAAAGCCGAACAACGAAGAGCATTCCATGCTAACGTTTCCCGCCGACTACACACTCTGTGGGCTTCGAGGACGACATCGAATTTTTGCTGGGCGAGGGTTCCTCGTAGAAAAAGATAGGTGGTGGAAGATACGCTTGTACGTCCAAAGTAAGTGATCAAAATGCACACCAAACAATTTCGTTTTATCCCTTCATCGACATCTAATCAATGTTAACTGCTTTGTTTTTCTTACCTCCCATTAGAAGAACGCCCCAATCCCAAAGACGTTCCCCGCGGCGAGGTAGTTCGAATGATCCGCATATGTCAAATCCACCGGTGCCCTTTAGAAGAAGAGACGAGGTGGTGGAATTAACTTACGCAGACAATGCAGCAGGATCTCAAGCAGCTCATCAAGCATGAAAGTTTGATCATTGAAATTTGACCAGACGGCTCACATTCCTGGGCTCTGGTCACCCATCAAGCCTGGAACGCTTCGCAGAATTGTAACCTTGAATTGCCATGAGGTAAGATCAATCCGCTGGTAGGATTTGACCAGTGTCACGTTGATTCGAATAGGAGTTAGTTCACTGCCTTCAACATATCAGTACAGTCTGGCACCACATCGTGAGACATTTGGGTAATGAGACCTGAACTGTCGACGATGCAACTGTCGAATTTCTTCAACTCAGAGCGCCGGCGACATCAACGGAAGACCGTCAGTCAATTATAGACGCCATGGAAAGTGGGCTTCTGTTTCCGCTCTTGGTAAATACTTGCACGAGGGCTGAATTACTCGAGACTCTTTTGGATATTCCCTGCTTGATACCTACTATTGAGATGTTACTGGACAATCTGCTATACCTGAAACCTTGTGCGAGCGTGATGAAGGGTCTTCTGGACACAAAGACTCACACAACAGTCAGACGATCTTATGAGGCTGCTTTCAGAAACCCCTCAATCCTCTTTGTTGAAGAGGCAGAAGGATCCTTTCGCACAGAGCATTCTAAGACCGATACTGCGTTTGGATCTTCCTACAAACAATTATGGCTCTACTCGATGAGGCACTTCCCTGAAATGATCGATGTAGCTTCCAAAAAAGAATGTGGTCAACCAAACCCACCTCGAAAGGAGCCGGATAGATGGCTTTGGTACAATGGCGAAGAGACTTGGCTTCGAGATAGCGGAAATTAACAGAGTCCTGTCCACGAACCCCGATGCGGCATTTGCAAGGAAGATGTTACTCAAAGCTAGGCCGAAAAATTGTTATTACTATGATGAAGAACAATTTGAGCTTTTCACAAGCCAAATCTTGAAGATGTTTGCCACAGCAAAAAAGCGAAGTTCTTCCCTTGACCGTGAAAGGGTGATCAAGACAAGGGACAGAGTTGCTCGAAGGCGCAGGTCTGGCCGACCGTACGAAGATTCCCAAAGTTTGGATAAGCATCTATTATTCAAACCTAATATCAATGATAGACACTTCTTGAGAGAATGCGAAGAGCTCACCACCTACTTCGTCAAAAGAGATTTTATTGCGTCCTTCTTTGGTATTGACACCCAAGATGAACGGCAACCGACAAGCGAAACCAGCCCAAATTTTGATGATGATGCAGACAGGAACATTGAATCAGACAATAGCTTTCATGACGCAGAAGAAGGTGACATAGAGAGTTCACCATAACTGCAATTAAAACCCTAATATACAATGCTTTAATTCTGTGATTGTTGAACCTTTCAATTCGAATCCCTTCGCCCAAATCCCGTGTTCCCAAAAATCCCGTGTTCCCAAAAATCCCTTGCTCCCCAAAAATCCCGTGCTCCCAAAAATCCCGTGTTCCCAAAGATCCCGTGTTCCCAAAAATCCCTTGCTCCCCAAAAATCCCGTGTTCCCAAAAATCCCAAAATGATCTTTCACCGCACTACCAAAATCAACAAATATATCGTCCCACTCGGTGTAAATTAGCTACATAACGGGTGCTCAAGCAAATGATATTTGCAGAGTCGAAGTTCAAGCTATTGCCGGATTAAAATTATTCCAATGCATTGACGATGACATGCGCTTGCTGGCAATCTCCCCACTCCATGGAAGGTGGTTAAAGATATGTGACATGAAGTTTGAAATTCATAAAACCCTGCAAATCTTCTCTTACAGGTTGTGATTTGAACCAGAGTTGGCCACGGCTTAGTGTTGAGGTCATTAAAAAGCGGAGGGCAAGGAGCGGGAGACTTTGCCGGGAAGAAGAGGTGGAAGCCCGCCATTGTCAGCACCCGAAAATCAGCTGCCGAGCAGTTTTCTATAGGAAGGGTTACGCTGAATGTTTCATTCCATCGTAAATATCGCATCCTATGCTGTAAACTGCGAAATGGTTGTCTCAAGTTCCTCAAGCCCCCTACGAAGTTCTGAATTGTCTCCTCATATCTCCGCAACTTGGTCTCACCCACATCTAATGCCAGACCAATCTCATGGGCCGAGACGGCAGGCTGATCTGGCTTATTGGAGCTGGCACCTCTCTGTATTGGAGTTTGCGGAAATGGCGGAGGCTGAGCAAATTTCAACTGCTCTTGCACTCCAGCTTCGTGTTCCATCCAGAGAAAAAATGTGCACTGCTCATCGCCGGATCTTGGACACCTCCAGACTGTATGTAACACGTCAGCTATTTACTGAGAGAAGATAGAAGGACAGCTTACACTTCCTCCCCTTGTTGGGACTGCTTTTCTTTGTTGTACGGCACACCGCTGCCAGTCCACACTCGCAGTGCCATGAGTTCACGATGAGGGTTTACGGCCTGGGCTGCTCGATTCAGAGCCTGTGCAGGGATGATCAGTCAGTCATCTTGGGGCTTAAGAGACTTGATGGGGTGTGAGAAGGCATACTTCTGCAAGCACAAGGGCCCCGAAGCAAGAAGCAAGAAACATTAGTGGCCTACGGGTCGATTAATCCTATACCATAGTTAGTATTTATAGGGTTGACAAAAGACGGTGTGAATCTTACGCTCTTCCTCTCGTAACCTATAAGTTTCAGCAGAGTATCGGCATGGCCGAGTAAGGTCTCTACCGGAGATAGTTGGCATTGTAATCATATGTAAAGACTCGCCCTTCTGGGATGATAGAAGGAAGCATATCGTTGTCGTGTAACCAATGCACAGTACGTCCTTAATCCTTGGCTTCGTATGCGACCCAAGTCCTAGGCAATCTCGTGTCAAGACCATGAATAGCAATAATGCTCCTGACTATCAGTTTATTGTCAAGCGCCGGAGGGATTAAGAGACGAACTCTAAAGTAGTACTGCCCTTTGAGCCGTTCCATGGGTACACCTGATTAAGGTCAAGGCACTGGGGCTTATTGATCCCAGCCGGATCGGCATTTCCGTGATAATGAGCGGAATCAAAGTCGTATAATGTAAGGTCAAATCTTTTCCAGACGTTGACCTTATTGATCGACATCTCAGTCACGCCCAGGCGCAGTATAGAACAAAACCAGTTTATTTGCAGGTGTTAGCCGCTCAGGATTATTTGATTAGTCATTACCATACGAAGATACTTTGTTAATCAGAACACTTCAATTACAAACTATGCCTATAACAGTTAGTTTCCCCCAATGCCAAGCACTCTGTCCTGAAACAGATTGGGAGGGGTTCTCTCCACTAAAACACCTCTGAAATCAACCTTGGCTAATCATGGTCATACGTCGTTTACTGGCGGCGATGTGCCTGCAGCTGGTCATCTTAAGGGTGTTATGTTGAAAACTTTCAAGGTTTCTGGCCAACCCTTCTGTTGACTTCAGAAGTTGAAAGTAAGACTCAAAACAATGTCCGAAGGTCTACCCGTGTACGCTTCAGGTGTTCCAGAAAGTGAGGAAAGATGGCGGACGGTTTTCCGTCACTGAACATCATATGTCATGGACTGGGGGGTTTGGGTTAGAGTTAGACAGCAATGGTCTTCAACGATGCCGTCATGGACGGGCCTGCGGCATCGTACTACTCATATTCATGTCGGTCAACTCCCAACGTCATCAAGGGTCCCCAACGAGTCTTCATCAGTTTACGACTGACATCTGTGCCGACAGGAGGATGAACCTTTCGATGCGGCATTTCAGGATGCACACTGTGGACAGTCACATGTTCTCCATTTCTTGGGAAAGACGATCGATCCACTTTGGAATACTCCTGAGCCTTTTGAAGATCGAGCAGGACAGTGCTGCTTTCTGTGTCTCGGGCAAGAGAAATTATCTTCCGACGCAGCGTCCAATTCAATCCTCCATCATGTCACGGCCGCTGAAGCTTCCAACGAAGGTGTTGAGCAACCGACATTTCGAAGGTTTTCGTTCTTGACCGTTGTTCTTTTCTTCTTCTGCCGACGATCTCGCTAACTACCAGACCGCACTTGGTCACCCTTGGAGCCGCAGGTTGACCCATTATCAGACGATTGTGAATTTTTTCACAGTTGTGCGTGCATGAGATAAGGATTTTCAACTTTTTAGACACACGTAATAATCTTCTGGTACATATATGGACTCGGCATCACATCGAACATCGTCCGACCGAAAGGAAGCTTAAGACACGACTACGATTTAAAGGAGTCGATGTACGCGCCAGACTCCACCATGCAAGTGGGAAAAGCTTAACCCAATCCGGTCAACCTCGAATAGAACTGGCCACCTTGGGAAAGAACATCTCATGCCTGATTTGGATCGACTCGCTTCAAAGCAGTGGCTGGTGGGTTCTATAGGGGCATAGTTTGCATCACTCAAGCTTGTCTTCAATTAGGTATCAACCCGGAAGAAGGATTGAGCTGGGAACAAGACTGTCCTTTGCGGCTATTTAATGATGTAAAATGAGATAAAGAAATTCCCTAGCAGCGTTGGTCGAATCAATTGGTGATAGCAGTTCGAATCTGAAGCTGTAGGTCCAACCGCCAGAGCATTCCTCCCTCTGGATCTTTTTTTGCGTCAATTCTTCCTTTCAGTTACCCTTCTCTCCCAACCTTGTCCCTTCTCCTGTCGGACATCTCTACTCACGCCATTGTAACATACAGCCATGTCTCTAGGGTGCTGTAATGATGCATCTTCCATAAACACCTTATCAGAACGATGATTCTTTTGTCCTGCCACATCTAACGTTCGATAAATCGTTTTATAACGACAAGTCCTGCCTGGTTCACCCACAATGACTGGTATATCACCCGCAGCTTCCGACATTCGTAGGCCGTAGGTTGTGGCAACAGGACTTTCTCTTCGGTCGCGATTGCTGGAGACAGGACGTTGATCGATCTTAAAAGGAATTTGAACTGCTTCGCACGGAAGATTTGCCCTTTTGCTGGTCAATAGTTGCTGACTGGGTGCCCAATGCACACCTCTTACAGTTCATCGTAGGCACTAGTCTCTGCCCCTTTTGTACCATTCTCCTCTTGACCTTTGATGCAGTTCCCACAATTCTGGTACCTATGTGAATTAACTTAACCGGAACAGGTGTTTTGTGAAAGCATCTTAATTTGCGTAAATGTCTCCTTGCTTTCTCGCTTCAATTTGCACATCCTCGTCAGCTTCTTCGCAATTTCCATCAAACGTTTTGTTGACTCCTATGTCATTCATCCTGAACTGCAATTGAAGGTTGTGTTCGGCCATCGCAGCGTCTCACCAATTCAAGAAAGATAGTCGCAGGCGTATAGAGTAGGGATGTCTGAGATCATATCAAAAAACTACGATGTACGTTAACATAGATTGTCTGCAAACATTCGCTCCAAATCCAGACGCGTCAATTTTCTATTGCAAGAAGGGCGTTCCCAGCGTTATTGATTAAGAATTGTGGGAGATCGTCAAACCCCCTTACTTCCCTCTCTAAGCAGGTACCCGTTCTTAGACCAACCATGGCTTATGTCACATTAGATGACATGTAGTTTTGGAGGTGGCCATTCTCACAGGTCACAAAGCTAATGAGTTATCCAATGCAAGATACAGAATCTGAAGTTTCGTAGATCGTCTCAATCTCGGTATGGTTTTGAAAGAAGACATCAGAGAGATTGACTTGATAAAGAAACGTTCAGTAAGTTATCTATTACAATACTTTAAAAAATGTGTTTGATGGTATCAGTTAACAGCATGATATTTCTGCATCGACGCGGACTTTTTATGATACATCGATATCTTATAAAAGATTGACTAAATAGTGAAACTTGTCTGAACTGTGTGGGGCTCGGACGGTGACGTCGTTGCATAAATGCGGTGGATTCGTGGTAAAGCGGTTTACTTGTAAGAAGAGCCATATATGAAGTGCCTTTGCTGACTTCCGGTAGATCTTTAGAATATGGAGGGATACAATTATCAGTGCATCTTGACATGATGACACCTAATTAAAACGTCGTTGTCATATGCGTTGTGCACTCTAAAGCAAGGAGCCGATGATGCAGAAAATGGGGGCGCAAGGGGACGTCACCCAAGAAATGCTAATATAACAGTCCAATTCAACGCGCTTCACAAAAATAAAGGTTACGCAGTGATGAAATGTGATTAGCTCCTTGCCCTACCTTCATTTAGATATGAAGTTGAATCTGGCAACTTGCTGGGTTTTATTTCCCATGTCGTTAATCGGATTTCTGCTTGTAGAACTCATGCAGTTAACATTGATGGCGACAGCAAGGTTCTCAAAAACCAGTTGATGGCAGCTCGTCGCTTTCGGCCGTATCCTTTCAGTTTGCAATTAAGGCGATGTAGAATTGCCCACACTCCTTGACTCTGTTGGACACGATCATCAACGGGGCTCAGACTATACGACTGAAATTCTTCGAATTGGTTATTGACGTTGACTGCTACATTTCCCAAGGCCGGTAGAGCGCTAGCATACCGCACAGATATCTCGCCGAACTTCCTAAATGAATCACCGCCGTGGATAGTCTTTACCAAATCTTTCAATATCACTAGACATTGGACACGATACGTACTCCAGCGAGCAAGAATATGTCCAGTAGACATTGTTCATACTCCTAATTGTTGGAATAGCATCTCGTCCTAGTGCGATAAATAGAGACTATGCCGGAACTAGTGAAGCCCTGCGCTACAGAAATATGTTCATTCGCATTTTCCCTGATAGTCAACGACTGACACTCAATTCGTACAAAGGTCATAGGGAAACAGGAGATGAGTAGATACCTCGAATTCTCGCTAAGTGAGCGCTACTGAATACTGCAGCTGTACCTTCGTTTCGAGGAGCATGGTCAGGTGGAATCGCTGCACATGAGTACAATCAATTGTCTGCGAAGGCACAAGATCGGCCATTGTCTTACAAAAATATTTAGAAAGAAAGTCAAAGAATGCAGAGAAACATTGTATTGTCATCTTTGACACATCTTCTAGAAACTAAAAGAATTTGGTAAGACAATATATAAAGTGATTACACATCATGGCGGTGGGTGGGGCGGTAGGTAGCATTATTGAGGACCTGCAGCCGCTCGTAGAACCATCATCACAGCCTCATGCCCAGCGGCCGCCTGCAATGCCGTTCGACCAGAACCAGCAGCAGCGGCGGCGTTGACGTTGGCGTCTGCCACCAGCAGCCTCTTCACCACCTCAAGGTGCCCTCCTTCAGCGGCCGCCTGCAATGCCGTCCGACCACCATAATCAGCAGCGGCGGCGTTGACGTTGGCGTTTGCCGCCAGCAGCCTCTTCACCACCTCAAGGTGCCCTCCTTCAGCGGCCGCCTGCAATGCCGTCCGACCATCATAACTATCAGCAGCAGCGGCGTTGACGTCGGCGTTTGCCGCCAGCAGCCTCTTCACCACCTCAAGGTGCCCTCCTTCAGCGGCCGCCTGCAATGCCGTCTGGCCATAATCAGCAGTAGCAGCGGCGTTGACGTCGGCGTCTGCCGCCAGCAGCCTCTTCACCATCTCAAGGTGCCCTCCTTCAGCGGCCGCCTGCAATGCCGTCTGGCCATAATCAGCAGTAGCAGCGGCGTTGACGTCGGCGTCTGCCGTCAGCAGCCTCTCCACCACCTCAAGGTGCCCTCGTCCAGCGGCCGCCTGCAATGCCGTCCGACCCCCATAATTAGCAGCAGCGGCGTTGACGTTGGCGTTTGCCGTCAGCAGCTTCCTTACCACTGCATCATCCTCTTTCCCAGCTGCCCTTTGAAGCCAGTGGTCACGCAATAATGAAACTCTGTTGAATATATCGCTTTCCCATAAAAAGTCGGTTATCACAGCTGGACTCGCCGCTAGTGCATGCTTCTGCCATTCCTCAATCGCATATTGAAGGAAGCAGCGAGTCTGTAAGAGCTCTTGTGACAGTCCCAATATGGTCCCTTTTGCTGCGTGCTTCATGATATTTCGGCTGAATTCTTCCATGCTCAGATATCTCCAGCATATATCAAGTATACAAGAATTTGCCTTATCTGGGATGATTCTATACATTGATAGGTGGCTATTTCCTTGGAGATTCTCCTCTAGAAGATAATCCTTGGCAGATTGATGAACCAGGTTGATTGTTTGGGTGACGTCGTCTAAGTAAACAAGAGGCTCACAGAATTTGAAGTCATTCTTCAGTTCATTCAGTGTATCTGCTGTTGGAATGATGTACTCGTCTCATCCTTCTGAGCCTAGAGCGCGTGCCATTGCCAGCTCATTAATCGTTAGAGGCCGTCGAGCAGTAATCACTCATTGTAGGATAAATCTTGCATTTTCCACGTCGTTCTCTTGAATTTTGTTTAGGATCCTGCTATAAACTTCGCTAAGACTCGAAGGTAGTGATTGTAATTTCGTTCTTATCTTGAAGATAACTGTAGTCTCAGAAATATCTTTTAGGATGAGTGAAACTCATAGGAATGTTCCTTCAGCCTTTTCAAAGAGGGTGCCTTGAATATCTTGCTTTAGTTTCGAAGAATATTTCTTTTTCGTGAAGAGCTCATTAACTCTTGTGTGAATGTATTTTCAAAGATCAGCATTGATCTTACTTGAATCAATACGTATCGATCTTCTCGAATCGATTAATTCATCTGAGATATCAGACTCTGATCGGCATGTAATGAGCAATTTGACATCAATGTTCTCACTTTCTTTTTCTTGCTCGATAGGAAATAATTCTGCCAGGTTTTCAAGAAAGGCTTGCCGAAATTCACGTGATGACTTGTCACATTCATTCAGAGCATCTATCAGAATATATATCTGACCTGCGTGAGAATTCCTCAACATTTTGAGCAGAATTCGTCAAAGAGCGTCAAAGTTTTCGAAAACTCGATCTTTCATCTGATCATAATCTTCCTGAATATGCTTAAATAGTAGAGGTCTTTGCCTCAAGAGCTGCAAGAGAAGCTCTCGAATGATATCAATGACAGTGTTGCGCTTGTCGTCTTTGTTGTCACAGAAATAGTATGCAAATATCATGCTAGAAGTAAATTGAGCTCTCTTGTCAAGCTCGTCTATCAAGTAGCTTGATATCATTGTCTTTTCAATGTCTGAAGCATCTACTAGTTGAAGCATTCGAGGGCTGTCTTCAACTAGTCAGACAGTATATGCTTCGTGAAGAAGTAGCCATTCGCAAGTGTCTTCAACTCGCTTCTCTGTAGACCTTCGAATAGCTGTCAGATCATCAGAAGAATTTGTCAGAAACAGAGATTGAAGACAGCTGAGATTTTCTCTCAATATTACTAATTATCTCAAGTCAGCAAAGATAAGCAATTGTCTATGAAGTGATTTTCTTACTCGAACTGTCATCAATGATTTTTTGAGCTGTTTATAGATGCATTAGCGCAAGAACGAACCTGTAGTCTGAATACATCTACGTTTTAGGCGTCTCTGTACCTTCTTCACAGCATGTTCTGCCATCTTCTTGATGATAGAATAAACAGTTCTGTATGAATAATTCTCAGGTTCATCATATTTGTTGATTTTGAAATGATCTGTTGGTAAAGTCATTTTTCGATGATCATCTATGCAAGCACTTCTCTCTTCTACTACCTAGTTACTCAAGATGTTAGGGTTTACTAAAAGCTCAATGTTGAATATTACATATCATTTCTCTTCAACTGCCACCTACCTTCTGCTCGTAATCTGTCTTATGCATTTCAAAAAAGCATACTGTTGAAACTGACATTCGAAAAAGTCATAGCGTGAAATTATAGAGTAGGTAGTTTAAGGTTTCAGAATCTTCACGTAAATTCTTCAAAATCGCATCACTCATCTCTAATTCAAGCTTCTTGCCAGTATATGCTATTCATTCTCCTCAATTTGAAGCTTTTGTACCACGATGAGAAGTCTCAAGGAAGACTACCCCAACGATAGATATTGCAAGATATTGAAATGTCTTCTCACGGAAATTGACACTCACAAGAGCCTGTCGCAGGTAATCAATGACACGCTCCTTGAGTAGGGAAAGATCAATTCACCTGCTCAATGACTATTCCGCCAAAGCTATGTTCAATAAATATAAGAGATCTATATTTAGTCTTCTTCTTCTATCATTTGTTAAAGTCAGTGTTGATAAGAATCGCAGATGTTAACGTCTTACCTCTTTCCGTTTATTATCTAGTGCAGTGAGGAGTTGATCGGCACAAAGATCACGTCTTTGCTTTGGCGCATCTTTATGCCATTTTGACTCGTAATTAAAGGTCATAATCCGAGCATGCGGAATCTTTGCTGGCAGTAAGTCCTTGTCTGCGAGCCAGTTTACCTTCTTGTATTGATCAGTCCCTTTCACCCCAACCTTCCGTACCCATGCCCAGGCGGGATCTGCTTCAAGATCGTGAACGGCAACAACACTAGATTTTAGTTGTGTTAGCAGACGTCTGTTGGGGACGACGTAAGAATCAGAAGACCCACTCAACATCTGGGGTTTCCCCTTCATAAAGAACAACCAGGCCAAGCCATTTAGCACCCTGGTTATCCATGTGATTGAAAAGTTATCCGATGTTACGAACAGAGTAGAGAATTTGCCTTCTGGAGAACGATATCTTGATAATTGAAAGATAATTCAACGTACACGCGAGCGCGAGCCCTACAGCTATGATACACGCTGGTGCGAAGAGAATGATGGTCGAATGCAAGCGTTACACGGGCCGAAGCCGTACCAATATCGCTTGGCGCATCGGAAACCGCTAAGGTATCTCCCGTCACCTCAGCGATTGGCTTATATAATCCCAGCAAAGTCCCATCAGCCCATTCTCAGTCATATTAAAGCTCACCTTCTTCATGACATTACTGCGGATCTCTGACTCCTCGTTCAATGTCGCAAAGCTACTCAACTCAAGCTGCCACGAGGATTTGCAGCAAAGACACTGTCAAGGCAACAGGTCTCAATATTTGGGTCAGTGGTGAGCACAGTCATAACGGACCCGAGGTAGAGTAAGACAAGCAGCCCTTCATCAAGCTCAAGCAGCATCACTGACAAATCTTTAAGCGTTATCGCAGTCCAAGGTCTCGGTGCCCATCCATACTACACATGAGTAAGGAGACAAATTTCTGTCGAGGAGGCGAAGTCTATACATCGTCACCGATTCAATCTTTTACAAGGCCACCAGAAGAACACCCAGGCTGACGGGCTCCTCGATGTCGCGCAAACGGCACCCGATACTGCGGAAGTTATGTGGCTTCGAGATTTTTTGCCAGATCTAATTCCCAATGCTCGGATTGCGACATACAGTTACGAATCTGACTGGCGCAGACCGGACGTCAAAACAACTCTGCGCAAATGTGGAATGCAGTTGCTCAACGTTCTTCATCAGCATCGGTCAAGCGAGAAAGTCGGTAGCATTGTTCCGGGCATTCTTTATTTATCAATACTAAGAATCAACATAGGAGGGTCGACGACCGTTGGTGTTTATTGGACATAGCCTCGGAGGTTTGGTCATCAAACAGGTCAGCGTGATTTTAGCGCTATTCCTTCCTGTACTAACCTCTTCATAGGCGCTAGTGTTGGCCGACCATGGTAATGATTTCAGAGATATTCGGTTGTCCACGGGTGGGATCATCTTTCTTGGAACATCACATCAAGGAAGCGACGCTGCAGTATATGGTGTGTGGCTTGCTCAAGCAGTGGGACACGATAAGACGTTGCTCAAGTTCCTGAAAAGAAACAGCTCTGCTCTTGATGAAATTGCGCGGGACTTTGATGCGAGCCACAGTACTGCAGATATCGTTTGCTTTTATGAAGACAAAGACGTGTCGTACGGACCCTGGCAGACTCAGGTGTGCTGACTTCTGCTTTTACACTTGACTGAATTTGTGAGCTTATGACACACACAGTTGGTTGATCACCAGTCAGCGTCTTTGCACGGGAAAAGAGCAATTTACCTCACTATCGATCACTCGGGGCTGAACAAATTTCGCGGCCCCGAAGATGAAAATTTCCTCTTGGTGCGGCCAGAGATTCAAAGAATGGTTCAGACGACGCCTCAAAGGATTAAGGAACGACATCATTGTACGATTCATCTTCTCTATACCCGACTTTGTATTCTTCAAAGCTCCTCTAACTTTTCATAAGCACACGTCATAGGTATCGGCAAAGAGTCATTTCGCGTAGACTTCAGTCTTCGGGACATCCCTGTGGTGAAAAGGTTTGTATCGCGGAACGTGGAGATGACGCGATTGACCCAAGTTTTACTTCCCATCCAGACGGATCAAATGCGTCGTAAAGTATTCATCGTTCATGGGCTTGGCGGGATTGGGAAGACCCAGCTCTCCGTTGAATTCACTCGACAACATCAAAGGAGCTACAGCGCGGTCTTCTGGGTCGACGGCTCGACCAACGAGAGATTGAGGCGAAGCATCGCTGACCTCGCCAGCCGATTGCCACAGCATCAGATTTCAGAAGGAAGCAGAAATTACTCACACAGGGGAAGGGCTAACGTTGATGAAGTTGTTGAAGATGTGCTCAAATGGTTATCACAGCCATTGAACGACCAGTGGTTACTGATCTTTGACAACGTGGACCGAGAGTTTTCAGGCTCATCTAGAGATCCGGAAGTCTTCGATGTGAAAGAGTATTTTCCAACAGCAGATCAAGAATCTATTCTTATCACTTCTCGATTGATGAGTCTGTGTCAGCTGGGAACGGATCTGAAATTGAAGCCGGTCGACAAACTGCAAGGATCAAGTATCCTTGAGAACAGCCTCGGACGATCAATGGAAGGTGAGTGCCATTGAAGCATACTTTTCCAGCTCCTATCTGACATCTGAGGCTCATTAGGTTCATCAAAGCTTGTCGATCTGCTCGGAGGTCTCCCTTTAGCGATCAATCAAGCCGGTTCGTATATGCGAAAGACAGGCACAAATTTGTCTGAGTACATCGAGCTATACGATCAAGCATGGGCAAGATTAATGGGGAAGCAGCATCGTTCCACTTTGCCAGAAGATAAAGGCAGCATTCTAACGACATGGACATTGTCATACAATTCTCTTCGGTTACAAAGTGAGAACGCAGCCAATCTCTTAAAGCTGTGGGCGTTTCTTGACAATCGAGATCTCTGGTATGAGCTCCTTACGCCTGCACTGAATCTTCAAACTGTCGACAAAGTGCCTCGTTGGTTCGTCAGTTGTGCAGGTTACAAAATCGATTTCAATGAGTGCATTGAACTTCTGTTGGAGTATTCCTTCATCGACGCAAAAACTGAATCATCTTCTTTCTCTATGCATTCTGTGCTTCATCATTGGTGCTTTCACGCATTTGAAGAAGACGAGGTTACTATGAGCTGGCTCGCCGTGATCATTGTTGCATCCGCTGTACCTTCAGAGATCGTACTTGATTATTCGCTCATACAGAGACGTCTCCTTCCACATTGTGATCGTGTCTACCCAAGGCTGCAGCGACGTATACACGAAGGCTTGATGAATGAGGAAGATCTTCCGTCCCTTAGCGACGCATGTCATCGGCTAGGACTTCTGTACTCGGATCAAGGCAAGATGAAAGAAGCCGAGAACATGTACCTGCGGGCATTGACAGGGTATGAAAAGGCCTGGGGTTCTGAGCACACATCGACGCTTGATACGGTCAACAATCTAGGGCTTCTGTACTCGAATCAAGGCAAGATGAAAGTAGCCGAGGACATGTACCTGCGGGCATTGACAGAGTATGAAAAGGCCTGAGGTCCTGAGCACACATCGACGCTTCGTACGGTCAACAATCTAGGGCTTCTGTACTCGGATCAAGGCAAGATGAAAGAAGCCGAGGACATGTACCTGCGGGCATTGACAGGGTACGAAAAGGCCTGGGGTTCTGAGCACACATCGACGCTTGATACGGTCAACAATCTAGGGCTTCTGTACTCGGATCAAGGCAAGATGAAAGAAGCCGAGGAAATGTACCTGCGAGCATTGACAGGGTATGAAAAGGCATGGGGTCCTGAACACACATCGACGCTTGATACGGTCAACAATCTAGGAAACCTGTACTCGGATCAAGGCAAGATGAAAGAAGTCGAAGACATGTACCTGCGAGCATTGACAGGAAAAGAAAAGGCTTGGGGTCCTGAACACACATCGACGCTTGATACGGTCAACAATCTAGGGCTTCTGTACTCGGATCAAGGCAAGATGAAAGAAGCCGAGGACATGTATCTGCGAGCATTGACAGGGTATGAAAAGGCCTGGGGTCCTGAGCACACATCGACGCTTCGTACGGTCAACAATCTAGGAACTCTGTACAAGGATCAAGGCAAGATGAAAGAAGCCGAGGACATGTTTCAACGTGCGAAAACTAGAAAATCTTAACAACTTGGTACGTCAGGATCTTGGGATCGAGACGATCATCCATGGTCTACAGACGCTTCTACAACTTAGATTCTTTGAGATTGATTTCGATGGAAATTTGGCCTTCACCGACCCTATCTCAAGCCGTTTGGTCGATACTGGAATGAGAAATCCGTTCGATGCAGACGATGTCAAACGCGAGGCCGGAAAATCTACGTTGAGATCCGCTACGACCGAGGATCCCCCACGTGGTTTGTGCGCACACAGCTCATAGCCTTAGTCTCTGAGATCTGGCAAAGAACGGGACCTGGCCTCAATACCGTCTACCCGTGACGAACTGATGTTGGATCCGACATATCTGCCTTACTGAGCTCAACATCTGGTTTTCACGACAGCCCAGCGTCTTCCTGAAGAATGTTGTTCCGAATTGGTGTGAATATCTGAATTATTAAAGGAGCATAGGTGGGACTGTCCCGAAGCATTGGAACCGAACAGGTGGGTACGTATCGTGCATACAATAACACCGTGGAGCAACCTTTCATGAGCGTGCTTTCATTCATGAACGTACTTCGTCATTCTGTATTTCATCGTCGACGAATGAGTACTTTCGAGGTTGCGACAGTGATGCAGTCTGCGACAAAACATTAATGCACTTCAGGATGATCGTCAAGCTGTACAGCTAAGTGAAATACGGAAAGAAATACTGAATCAGAGTAAAGCCCTCGCAATTACAAAGGCTTCACTTCAGAAAAGGGTTGCAGATGAGATCCGCGTTCTCTCTGACTGACGTGCAGAGCTTAAAGGAATGGAGGAACGGTCTAAAGTGGCTATGAGCAAAGAGGACGATAAAATTCAATCATTAATAGGCGATCTGCTGATGTCTGCTGGAAATGGAAGTCGAGATATATACAATCTTCGGGCCAGGTTGTTTGGAGAGGAAACCAGTCAAAATCTTCCTTCAAACAGATTGAGCTACTGTTCTGCTCCTTCGTCATCTCTCAGCAGCATCAAAGCGGAGAGACGTAAGACATTGAACATAAAGCCAGGGTATAGTTCACAGCAGTAAATGTATCAGTCATTGAACCATCAGCGCACAGGAAATAACTGCAAAATTGATGAGACCGGACACAATAAACAGAATATAGAAAGAGCAAATAGAGTCTATGCACGCAACACTATCTTATGCACCTTCGCAGTATGGTTCTTGAAAGTCATGACATTTGGCAGAACCAGGTTGGCTGCCTTGCATCGCGGATGCGGACAAGGGACCTTATCATCAGGCGCGAAAGTCTCCAAGTGCTTCCCAACCTCATCCAGCATCTTGTTTACTTTACTATACTCAAAATTTCGCTCCTCGTAAAGCTTGCGGTCGTCGCCCAGGCAAAAGATGCATTGCTTTGGCTTGCACTCCATGGGAAATTTATCCACGACGTCCTGATCCATATCATCTGAAGACAGTTCGGATTGTTCTTGTTCGACGCTCCATTTGGGCCGGCCTCGACGCTGGGTTTCCTGCCGACGGCACAAGGCCGCCAGGGCTTCAATGCCCCTAATCCTTTGAGCGAATATTTCCTGATCTGTGAGGCCGGCTGCTGGCTGGCATATCCATCGCACAACCCCGGCTCGTTCAGGAATATTGTATTTACGACGCGCCGCAGGTTCATCACTCACTGAAAGTTTTTGATCAGAAGAGGCGGAGAACTGTGAGTTAAAGGCGATTGTATCGGCCTTTCGGAAATGTCGCTTCCGACCCTTTTCGATCATAGAGTGTCGCAGTCTGACTTTGTACGAATTCAATCGGGCTTGCGCTTTCATCTTCTCATTGTACAGTAACGTTCCTTTTGCGGTACTGATGAGTCTGTAGCCCTGCGATTTCAGCTGAGCAGTGAGAGCCTTATTCCTGTTGCTGAGGCGAAGAACCTTTGGATGGATACGGAACTCTGCTTTCTGCTCCTCCGATAACTTCGTCGGGGCATTGGGATCGGCAGTCAAACTGGCAAGCCGGGCCATCTTCTGCACCATCTCATTGAAGGGGCGCCCCAAGAAGCAGGCTTTGGTGTCAACCTGAACGTCTTGATCAAGATAGTATCCAGCCGCGCCTAATTTGTGGTCGAATAGCTGATCTCGTACGCTGGCGGGAGCCTTCCCTGTTCAAGTCCTCGGGGTTAGCATTTCTTGGCTAAACACAATTTCGAGTTCAGGTACGGAAGGGAAGGCGTACTGTTCACAACATTCAGGAGACCACGTCTGAGGTACTTCTGGTCGAGATTGCCTTGGAGCCCAGCCTTCCGCCCCGTTCGCTTCAGGTTACGAGCAAATGTGTTGGCGCGAAGGGGTTTGGTAGGCGATGTCCCGGATCCCTCGGAGCCACGCATGGGCTCACGCAATACTGGAAGATCTAAAACCTCGCGTTTCCATTTCAGCGTAAGGCTTTGCTTGCCCGGTGGCATCTTCACCCAAAATATATTTTTGATATCGTGGGCCGACTCAGCTTCAAAAGCCTTGTCAATGAGCGCGAGAGATAGAAGATGATCGAGGAGACAGAACAACGGATGGTCGTTCTCTCCGTCGATGATCAACGTTTTTCTATATGCACACACATCAGCTACAGACATGATCCCTAGATGAATCGGGTATACCCACATGCGAGGGTTATTATCTTCGTCTTTAGTATGAAGCAATGTGATCTTCGTGAAGATCGTGTTAGGTTTTCCGAAGGTAGAGCTGGGGACTATATAGATTGTAAAATGTCGATACAGGAACGACCGAGTTTCTTCGGATCCTGCAGTACATTCATCATCTGTGTCGCAATCCTCATCGATATTGTTGCGCAAACTCAAGTCACTGTCGCTGTCACCGTCGCCGTCATAAGCCGTATTAGAATCGTTGTCGCTATCGCTGTCATAAGCCGTATTAGAATCGCTATAGCCTTCACCGTCATGATCATAAACCCTGGTGGGCTTGCTATCAACTTCGCAGTCAGAATCGACAATCATCAAGGTGTCGTCTTCACGATTGCTGTTCGTATCGTGATCTCCAATCGTTTTAGAATCGCTCAAACTGAGGTCATCGATGTTGGGAAGGTCAAGCTTGACTCTGATATCGAAGAGAGAGCACAGTCTACAACCGAAGAATCCGCCCATAAGTATCCCTGTGGAATGCTGAACTCGCTGACGCTCATTCGGAAATACCGAATCATCAATGACCCAGTGGGTATAGAGTCAAAGATACAGATCATCGCAATCTGCGACGGGTTTTTTCATGAGAAGTGTACGAAGACGGAACTGAACCTCGAGATGTTTGATATACTGCGGCGGGGTCGAGCGATCAGTTAAGTTCCTTCTGATCCCCAAATGTATCTTACATTGCGGATGTCTCTCTTGTCGCTCTCACTGAAGACTCGACCAGTCTTATCAAGGATGTGCATTTGTAGAACCCGCCAGTAAATTTTCAGGCTTGAGGCTGCCCCTATTCTCTTGTAGTTATTCATAACCCATAACAAAAAGACTTTGAGATCTGGCGTCTCTGCTTCTTTCAAGAAGGCTTCCGGGTGCTTCCCGAGTTCGAGGCAATGCCTAGTGTCTCCATTAGTATTGACAGCCATGGCACCTAGAAGATCGAGAGTATCCTACTTTTTGACCTTTACTATCACGGACGCCAGACTCTTCTTCGTATTGTCGGCAGGCCTAGGAGGAGTCCGTCCCTGCTCTGCGAGTTCCCTGCGCTGTTGAATGTAAAAGTTGAGGGGCAATCTGACAGTTTTCCGCCGTGTTTGCATGATGTATGGCTGCTATCGCTGAGGACAAATAGAGCATTTCGCGGAAGAGCGAGGTAGAGCGGCTGTGAACCCTGATGGCAGGCTTGCGACCAGAGAAAAGAACGATAGCGCTCGAGGTGTATTGTACAGATGAGTAGAAAAAGAGAAAAGAAGGAAAAGGATTGCACAGCGCTGTGGTCAAGGGTAGGGGAGGATGGAGGGGTCCAGAGAAGAAGGGCAGGTACAACATGATGAGAGGGTGCCATATCCTGTGATTATGTCCACGGTCCCAAGACCCGGTGGGCGGTAAGAAGGGCATGGACATCTTTGAAGCTGTAAGCCAGAAATGGAGCGCAATCCATGAGGGAGCGCAATCCCTGCGATGGCGCCTGAGACTAGCAGATCCTTGTTCCCCCATCGAGTTCGGTTCAACAGATTCGCCGGTCCGAGTCCTTTGGCCTCGGTGTTCTAGCACCGTAAAGCGGCTTCAAAGGCCCCCGGATTGGGATGCCCAAACACCTAAAAGTAGATACTGAGCGTCATCAAATTTGATTCAACTTGATTCAAATCAAGATCAATTTAGTGAGTTTGCTACAAAGACAAGTCGATGTTGAGATCGTGCCTAGAATCTAACCACACTGCAGCGAGGTAGTGCGTAGCTGGATAGAATGTTTGATCAATAGAGGTAGCTATAACTAGGATATTAAGAATACAGAAGGAATCAAAGAGGGTTCCGAGCTGTATCTATAGTAGGGCAAAACAAAGGGGGCGAAGCAGGTTTGCTCGAGTATCGGAAGCGCTAGGATAGAGTGTTGAGGCTAGGGGTTCAACATGGGCCAAAACCCCTAGGGCTTGTTGGCTAGGAAACCCTATTCAATCCCGACACACTCGTAACAGTCGATCAGAATCAATCTTTTCAATGAGTAAGTTGACTAGTGAGTCTGCTTCAAAGACGTTGTCAATGCGATGATTTATCTACTCACATCGCTCTATCTATCAGTGAATCGATCTATCTCATGTTTCTGTGTCAACTAGTGAGTCTGCTACAATGATCATTCTTTTCTTCTTATAGTGAGTTTGCTACAATAAACATTTCGATGATCAATAGAAAGATTGATAGAAAGACGAGCATCGAGCTTTACGTCAGTGCTATGAACTACACTACAAGTCATAGAGACATGACTTTTAAAGAGAAGAGAATAATGTTACGAAGCATGTCGAGATGAAATAGAATCTAGTCAATAGACTCTAGAAATTTCAATATGTGAACAAGAAACAATGATGTTTCAAATTGAAATATGCTGAAACATTTCATCTATTCGAGCTCTGACAAATTGACTACTTCGCTTCTTTGTTCGCTCTACTATAAATACAGCTCGAAATCGTCTTCTTTCTTCTGTATTCTTAGTTTTCTAGTTAAAGCTATCTCTATTGATCAAACATTCTACTCAGCTATGCACTATCTTGCTGCAGTGTGATTAAATTCTAGACATGATTTCAACATTAAACTAAGAATTCGTTTATCACATGATATCGATTTCATTACTCATTCAAGCTACTCGATGAACAACGAAACGAGTATAAAGAAATTTGTTTACCTGATGATCAACGACATCGAAAGACAGAACAACATCAGAGAGTCAATAGAATCAACGAAAATATATGATCATTGAATTGCTAGAGAATCTATCGCTCATTCAGTAGCATCGATTCACTCGATTAATAGAATCAACGATAAAAAATCTTCGTGAATTGCTTGAGAATCAATTCATTCTTGTGAAGCAGACGAGTGAAAATAAGCTGTTCAATCTCTCTCTCAAAAAGCTCGTGAATTAGTCGAGTCAAAATAATCTGTGTCATCAAATTCGATTCAACTCGATTTGAATCAAGATCAATTTAGTGAGTCTGCTACAAAGGCAAGTCGATCAGAATCAATCTCTTCAATGAGCAAGTCGACTAGTGAGTCTGCTTCAAAGACGCTGTCAATGCGATGATCTATCTACTCACATCGCTCTATCTATCAGTGAATCGGCCTATCTCGTGTTTCTGTGTCAACTAGTGAGCCTGCTACAATGATCGCTCTTTCTCTCTCATAGTGAGTCTGCTACAATATGTCAGGACCGTGCCTAGGTGAGTCAACCAGCGGAAGTCAGGGTTGAATAGTGCTTGATCTTTAGAGGTAGCTATAACTGAATATTAAGAATACAGAAGAAGGTGAGTACAAGAGCTTCTATTTAA
>JAABUL010000466.1_pt1 | contig 86354 bp, 76 predicted proteins | sample 5559151 | NCBI WGS metagenome assembly JAABUL01 (sample SAMN10711876, study PRJNA513368) | rock metagenome | isolation source: Antarctica rocks | place: Antarctica: Victoria Land, Pudding Butte sud
CGGGCGAAGCCGGGGTGGGTGCTGCTGCTGGAGGGGTTCGCGAGCGAGCGGGACCCGTTCGTCGCGGACCTGGTGTCCCGGATGCAGGCAGCAGGTATCGAGGGGACGCTGACCGGGGCGAGCAGCGTCCGCGATCCCGCTTGGTCGAACGACGTCCCGTACGCGACGCAGCTGGCGGCGGTCATCGGGTTCCGCCCGCAGCCCGGCTGGCGGTGGCTCGATGACGGATGGATCGGAGGGCCGGAGCAGGAACTCGCGGTGATCGACGCGGGGGCGCGCTGGCTGGCGGGAGCGGCGCAGACGGTGATCTTCGGCGGCCCGCACGGGTTCTCGTCGTGGTCTGAACCGGCCGCGGCGGCTCGCCTGACGGTGGGACTGGGCGCGCGGTCGGGCGCCGCAATCAGCCAGGCATACGACGAGCAGCGCCGCGAGACCCGCCGGATGACCGTATACGACCCCGGCATCCTCCAACTCGCCGTCGAGGCGGCGGCCTACCCATGGCACGAAATGGTCTCCGCGCTGCGGGACGCGCTACTCGGCTTACCGCTGGCCCAAGTGTCCGTGGCTATGGTGACCCACCGAGACTGAATCAGCCTTTCCCAGCGGTACCAGGCAGACGGCGAACCGTACAACGGGTTCGCCTTCGCCTTTCACCCCGAGCGGAGGGCCCAGCTCATCCCGGAACCCTCCGGCATTCAGGTGCTGACCAACACCCACCTCGACGCCGCCCACGACCTGTCAGGCTGGATCACCACCCGCCTCGAGCACGACCATTTCCTGGTGGAGGCCCGGGACCCGGGACCCTGGTACGCCGAGCCCCGCCGCGGCAACCAGCTGGTCCACGGCGAGGTCATCGAGCAGGCCCGCCGCGACTTCGGCGACATGCTGCTCACCCCCCAACGAGCCCGCGATCTCGGCCTGGACACCAAGCCCGACTTCCAAACCCACACCATCCCCGAGGTGTAGGCCAAGACCGATGGGACCTGGACGACGCCATCGAGAGTCACGCTCAGTTGCGCCGATCAAAACTATCGCGGAGTTCCTTCCATCTTGCGGGGCGCCTTGCGGTGATTCCGTCACCACCACGCGAACGACCACCGGTGAAATCGACACACCACAAGGGCACTTCTGCGACGATCTGCCGCCAGATCTGCGAGCGCGGCTCACCGTAGGAGGAACGTCCTACGGTGACCCGAACTGCCCGCTGGGCGGGCAGCTGACGACCAAGATCACGATCGCGGCGTATGAGGATGGCGGGCCGGACACCGATCCCCTGGAGTGAGCCGGCAGCGGGTCACGCAACTAACCGGCAAACGGTGGCACCCCGTTCCAGTTGGCCGAGGTTTCCGGCGCCAGTGACACGTCTTGGGATGGGCGGGTTGTGGGAGTTGGTCGACATCGAACGGATGGTGTCGGGAACTGGTCGAGAACTGAACTACCCCGCACTGGAGGCATACCTCGCCGCAATACAGGAGCGGCACCGCACCGGCGAGGACGACCCCGACGCGCGGTAGCGGCGGGCTACTTGGCCAGGTGGTCCAGCAGGTCGGCCAGCTCGTCGGAGGTACCGTGCCACTGCACCGCGACCTCCTCGGCGTCGGCGTCGAAGATCGCGACCGTGCATCTCGGCACCTCGATCTCGGTGTTCATCACCGAGGCTGTGAACCGGCCACTGAGCCACTCCAACGCGCCGGCCACCGATTCCTGCAGAGACGAGTCGGTGTGCGTCCCGATGATCGTGAACGCCTCGAACCGGCCCAGCCCGATCGGATGGGGCCGGCCGGGCGTGCGGCCCTTGAGCGGCCGGGCCCCGCCCCCACAAACTCGGAGGGCTTCAGCGAACCCCAAACCCGACCACCAACAGAGCAGTGAAGCCGGCGGGAACCACCAGTCGAGTCGGCATCGCCGGCCAGGAGCGTGTCGACTGAGCCGACCGGCGGTTCGCCGCTTTCCCTACGCTTGGCTGTTCCCGGCGTCGTGAGCGCAGAATCTGTAGATGGAATTCAATCGCTTTTAACTGACAGACCTGAGCCTGCTGATCACCGCGGCGAGCGCCGCCGTGAGCATGGGCTACGCGCTACAGGCGGTTCTCACCAGCAGTGAGGTCACCGCTCAATACGCCGCAGCTCGTAGTGCGGCGCTTTCCCTTGCCGTTGGGGCGGTTCTTGCGCGCCCAGCGTGGCGTACTCGGCAGGTGCTCGTCGGCCTGGGATTGACCATGGGTGCAGTCCAACTGCTCGACGCCGGAATCGGCGCAGGTCAGCGCGATCTCGTTAAGACGCTCGGTCCAGCAGCGACGGGACTGGTGGGCATCGGCTCAGCCTTAACCGCCTGCCGAGCCGGACGTCACGCCTGAACGACGCATGGACAAAGAGGTGGCTCAGTTCGTCGTAGGCCACGGCTCGGGCCGCTATGCAGCGGGACTACTCGCTGATCTTGGGCCGCGGGATGCTCCTGACCCCTTCACCAGGCGATGGGTCCGGCGTCGTCTGAGTAGGTGCCGGTCGGTCCGTCGTCCGGGAGCGTCGCGAGCTTGATCGCAATGGCGGCGCCCTGCTCGGGCGTCCGGGTGCCGTGGTGGCCGTTGAGGTCCGTTGAGACGAATCCGGGGCAGCCTGCGTTGATCAGGATGTTGCTGCCCTCGAGGTCCTTGACGTACTGGATGATCAGGGCATTGAGGAACGTCTTGGACGGTGCGTACGCCCCCGAGATCGGCCCGACGAACGAGCCAGGGGTGGTCTGCAGGGTGAGCGACCCGACGCTGCTGGACACCACGACGACGCGGGGGTGGTCCGATTTCACCAGCAACGGCAAGCAGGCGTTGGTGACCCGCAGCACCCCGACGACGTTGGTGTCGACCACCCGCAAGACGGTCGCCGGGTCGATTGCCGTCGGGTTCTGCGGCATCCCACCTGTGATACCCGCGTTATTCACCAGCACATCCAAACCACCATGCGCCGCGAGCAGCTGCGCCGCCGCGGCCACGCTCGCGTCGTCGGTCACGTCCAGGGGGACACCGAACGCGTCCACGCCCGCGGCCTTCAACTTTGCCACAGCGTCCTCCCTACGGGCGTCGTCCCGGGCGCCGATCCCGACGCTCCAACCGAGGGCGCCGAGGCCCTCCGCGATCGCGTACCCAATGCCCTTGTTGCCGCCGGTGATCAGTGCTGTCGTCATGTCCCCCACCATGCGCTGATCTTGGGCGTAGAGCCAGGACTGTCTTGGTCTAGCCCGATACCCTGGGGGTATGGAGACCCGGGAGCTGCGCTACTTCGTCGCTGTGGCCGAGGAGCTGCATTTTGGTCGGGCGGCCCAACGACTGGCCATCGCGCAGCCGCCGCTATCCCGGGCGGTGCGTCAGCTGGAGCGTCGGCTCGGCGTGCAGCTGCTGGAGCGGACGAGCCGCGGCGCCGTCCTGACTGCTGCGGGGGTCGTCCTGCTGGAGGAGTCGAGGGCGGCGCTGGATGCAGTGGACGCGGCCGAGCGCCGTACCCGCCGGGCGGGTACGGCGCTCGACGGTCCGCGGGTCGTCCTCGTCACCAAGGCCGGTGCGTCGACCGAGCTGCTCGCGAAGCTGCTGGATGCCTATGCGGCCGAGCCCGGCGCTGCCCCGGTGGACGTCGAGCTGTGCGGCATGGGTCAACAGGAGCGTTGGCTGCGGGACGGCCGCGCGGACGTCGCTCTGTTGCACCAGCCGTTTGACAGCACCGCCGGGCTGGAGGTGAAGGAGCTGGGGACGCAGGGGCAGGTCGTCGTGCTGCCCAGCGGGCATCCGTTGTCGAGGTGCCGGAGCCTGCTGCTGGCCGACGTCGTCGACCTACCCTTTGTGCGCTGGCCCCACAAGGACGGTACGTACCCGGACGGGCCCGGTCCCGAGGTGCGCGACCACGAGCAGATGTTCCAGCTGGTGGCCCTGGGCCGGGCCGTGACCGTGGTGCCCGAGCAGGTCCGGGACCACCTGCGCTGGGGCCTGGCCGCGGTGCCAGCGCTGGACGCCCTTGCGGTGACCACGGTGATCGCCTGGCCGCCGCACAGCCGGTCACGAGCCGTTACCGACCTGGTCCGGGTCGCGATGCGGCTATGACGTTCAACGCCCAGCACGGCGCCACCCCGATCGTCCTGCGGCACGGTGTCCATTGCGGTGTCGTGGCAGGCTGGTTGCCGTGAAGACGAACGCGCCGAGGGTGATCGGGATGCTCGGAGGGATGAGCTGGGAGTCCAGCGCGCAGTATTACCGGCTGGCCAACGAGCTGGTGCGCGAGCGGCTCGGTGGTCTGCACTCGGCGCGGATCGTGTTGGCGTCGGTCGACTTCGCGGACGTGGAGGCACTGCAGGTCGCCGGGCGGTGGGACGAGGCTGGCCGGCTGCTCGCCGAAGCGGCCAAGGGACTCGAGGCCGCCGGTGCCGAGCTGCTGCTGATCTGCACCAACACGATGCACAAGGTCGCCGACCAGGTCCAAGCCGCCGTCGAGATCCCGCTGCTGCACCTGGGCGATGCCACCGCACAAGCAGTGACGTCAGCGGGGCTGGTCACGGTCGGGCTGCTGGGCACCGCATTCACGATGGAGCAGGACTTCTACCGCGACCGGCTCACCAGCCACGGCCTGCATGTGCTCATTCCACCACCCGACGACCGGGTTGAGGTGCACCGCATCATCTACGACGAGCTGTGCCTGGGAGTGGTCCGAGAGGAGTCCCGGCAGGCCTACCGCGACGCCATCGGGCGCCTGGTTCAGGCCGGCGCCGAAGGTGTCGTACTCGGCTGCACCGAGATCGAACTGCTGATCTCCAACACGGACAGCCCGGTACCCGTGTTCCCCACTACACGCCTGCACGTCGAAGCGGCCGTTGACGCTTCCCTGGCCACACACATGAGCATCTGACGCCCCGCAAGGCGAACGTCTAACGGTCACGGTCAGCTATCGCACCAGGCTCGTGGAGCATGATCGCTTCGTCCCGATCGGGGATCGTCAACCGGGACGACGACCGCTGTGCGAGGAGACCAACCTAGAGTCGGGTCGTGACGTGCACCAGTCAGCCAAGGGACTTCATCCGCCACTTCCTCGACACGTACGAACGGTGCGATCTCGAGGCGTTCTGCATGTCCTACGCAACCGACTGCACTTTTCCCGTCCTGGAATGCTTCGGCGTTGACCCCGGCTGGGAGAACTACCAGGTCTTCATGACCAAGTTCATCGACGCGTTCCGCGACATCAGCCACACCATCGCGAAGCTCCCGACAGATGACGACAACATCTGGGCCCGATACACCATGACCGGCACGCATCGTGGCCCATTGCGCGGTGTTGAGCCCACCGGTAGGCGAGTGCGGTACCCCATCGTCGCCATGTATCGAGTCTCGGACGGCTTGATCACTGATGCCGACTTCGTCTCTGACGTCTCCGCATGATGCACCAGCCGGGCGCCCTCCCCGGTTGACGCACGGCGCTCATGCGGTCGGGGCGGCGTGCGCGCCGTGTATCACTGTGCTCGTCTCGTCATTGGCATCTGGGCGGTGGCCAGGTATGTGCCTCACCCCGAACGTCCGCAAGTCGATTTCTACGGGAGCCCTCTCGCCACGTCGTGTGCCGCTGGTCGTTCAGCTTGAGGATGCCCAGCGTCGGTTGCCTCCAGCTGGACGAACCGGGAACCGGCGTGCTGCAGCGGTTAATCGTTCGGAGCGACTTCATCGACGATGCCCGCGATCGCCGGCCGGGCCCGTTTGGCCGATCTGGGTGAGTAGACCAGTCGTCCGGTGGGGTCGGTTCCGGCCTCGGGGTTGTCGTAGGCGTGGTGAGTCTGAGACAGAAGCGTCACCCGCAGGGCGCTGCCTGCTGCGTCGGCCTCTTCGATGAGGCTGGTCACCATCGAGATCGGGGAAACCGCGTCCTGGGTGCCGTGCATCAATAGCACCGGCGCGTCGATTACGGTCGGTGTGCCGCGTTCTGCTGTCCGGAGCAGTCCCGAGCAGACGACGATCGCAGCCGCTTCTCCGGTGCGGCGCGCGTGGTCGAGTGCGGCCACCGCGCCGGCGCTGAAGGCAACAATAATGACTGGGTGCGCTGGCTGGCCGGTTGATTCGCGCACTGCGGTCACGGCCGCAGACACCGCCGCAACGCCCTCGGCCCGGTGGCCGAGCAGGTGCTGCACCATCGGTGCGACCTGATCGGGAGCGGTTGGGTTGTGGCCGTCGCCCTAGGCTCGTGGCGGAGTCGCGCTTTTTCTATGCGCAGCGCGTGGCGGCCCATGGTCCGCGCGGCCCGAGGAGCTCCGGACGATGCGCACCATGGCGGCCGATCCCGCCCCGTCCGACCCGCCCACTGTCGTCGAGGTCGTGCATACCGGCGGCCGCAGCGTCCCGGTGCGCATCCACGCTCCGGCGAGCGGCGCGGTGACCGGCGTGTTCCTCGAGATTCACGGTGGAGGCTTCTACCTGGGTTCGGCGGCGGGAAGCGATGTCCGCAACCGGGCACTCGCGGACGCCCTCGGCCTTGCCGTCGTCACCGTGGACTACCGGCTGGCTGCGGAGCACCCCTGGCCTGCCGCACCTGACGACTGTGAGACCGCGGCGCTCTGGCTCGCCGACAACGCTCAACACCGCTTCAGCACGACGAAGCTGTTCATTGGCGGCTTCTCGGCCGGTGCGACGCTGGCGATATCCACGCTGCAGCGGCTGCGTGAGCGGAGGACCGCGGCGTATAAGTCCGCTGTGTTGCAGTTCGGAACCTACGACCTCAGCGGGCAGACCCCGGCCGGACGGCTGATCGCCCACGAGTACTTTCTCGACGCCTACGCCGGTTCGGCCGATGACCGCACCCATCCGGACCTCTCACCGATCTACGCCGAAGTCGCAGGGCTACCGCCGGTCCTGATCGTCGTCGGGGCCGACGACGTCCTGCTGCAGGACAACCTGGCGATGGCCGTGCGGCTCTCAGCGGCCGGCGTCGACGTCCACGTGCGCATCTACCCCGCCTCACCACACGGGTTCACCGGCCACGCCACGCCCTTGGCGAGAGCCGCGATGGACGACATCGAGACCTGGCTCCGGCGCGAGCCTTGATCAGCGAACCGCCAAGAGACCGGTCCCGCTGATCCTTCGTCTTGCGGAGCAAGCATGGTCGCCGACCGAGTGACTTCGACGCCGCGCCGGGTGAGCTACATCGTCCATTCGCTGGCGAGGATCGCGAAGTCGTGCTCGTCGCTCCACTCGCCATGACGCTCTCCATCCAAAATCGTTTGACCTCCGTTGGCTAATAATGTTAGCTTCTAACTAACGTAGTTAACCGAATCTATGGAGGAAATCTTGATCGAGCACCTGACCATTGACGGCAACACCATCGCCTACGACGTGACCGGTGAGGGTCCTCTTGTCGTCCTCGCGCACGGCATCGGTGACAGCAGCCACTCCTACCGCTTCGTCGCCCCGTCGCTGGCCGCTGCCGGTTATCGGGTCGCGAACGTCGACATCCGCGGCTGTGGTGACTCCAGCCTCGGCTGGGACGGCTACAGCCGCACCGACATCGCCGGCGACCTCATCGCCCTCGTGCGTCACCTCGGCGGCCCGGCCGTGATCATCGGCCAGTCGATCAGCGGCGGCGCCGCGACCATCGCCGCTGCCACCGCACCCGACCTGATCTCCGGGATCATCGAGCTGGCACCGTTCACCCGCACACAGTCGATCGCCCTGGGGGAGCTGATCCGGACGAAGCGCTACCGGAGCGGCACCATGCATCTGACGCGGACGCTTCTCATGGGAAGCCTGCCCAGCTGGAAGAAGTACCTCGACGTTGCGTACCCGACCAAGCCCGCCGACTGGAATGACGAACTGGCGCGCATCCAGGCCAAGCTGAGCGAGCCCGGCCGGATGAAGGCCCTCCAGGCCATGTGGAAGTCCAAGCCCAGTGACGCCGGCGCGCAGCTGGGAAACGTCCGCTGCCCGGTCCTGGTCATCGAGGGCAGCGCCGACCCCGACTGGGCAGACCCACGCGCCGAGGGCGAAAAGATCATCGCCGACCTGCCCCACGGACTCGGTAAGCTGGTCGTCATCGACGGTGCCGGCCACTACCCGCACGCCCAGACACCCGAGAAGGTCCTCGAGCTGGCCCTGCCCTTCCTGACCACGACGCTGACCATTGCCTAGAGCCGGACTCACCCCGGCCTCAGTCACCGAAGCCGGCGCCGCCCTGGCCGACGAGATCGGGCTCGATCATCTCAGCATGGGGCTGCTCGCCGAACGCCTCGGGGTCAAGACCCCCTCGCTCTACAAGCACGTCACCAACCTGGCCGACCTCACCCACCGGATCGCCGTCCAGGCCATGACCGAGGTCAGCGACGCCACCCGCGACGCCACCCAGGGCCGCGCCGGCAGCGAAGCCCTCACCGCCGCCGCCCAAGCCATGCGGACCTACGTGAAAAGCCACCCCGGTCGATACGCGGCAGCCAACGCTGCCCGCCCGACCGGACCCGACGACCCGCTCGCTCCGGCGGTCAACCGACTTCTCGCCTCCCTGTCGGCGGCACTCCGCGGGTACCGGCTGGACCCCAGCCAGGAGATCCACGCCCTTCGGATGCTCCGCAGCATGATGCACGGATTCGCAACCTTGGAAGTAGCCGGCGGCTTCCAGCTCGACACCGACGTCGACGAGGGCTTCACCTGGATGACCGACCTCATCGACCGGAGCCTGCTCGGTTGCCGCCGCCGCCGTGGCCCGGCTCGACGCGAGGGGAAGGCAGCGTCGACAATGTCGTGATGGGTTCGATCAAGGTGAGCGTGCAGGGTGCGCCTCGTGATCTGTCGTCGTGGACGTCGTTGGCTCGCCGGCTGGAATCTGCCGGGTTTTCTGCGCTGCTGGTGGGTGACCACCCGGGAGACGGCTCGTCGCCGTGGCCGGCTCTGGCGGCAGCCGCCGCGGTGACCAGCACCCTGGACCTGGGTACCTGCGTGTTGCAGGTCGGTGTGCGGGAGCCGATCGACATCGCCGACGACGCAGCCACTTTGAACCTGCTGGCTCCGGGCCGGGTGATCCTGGGGATGGGGGCCGGGCATACCCCGGCAGAGTGGGAAGCCCGAGGCCGGACAAGACCCAACCCGGCGGGTCGGGTGGGCCGGCTCAAGGAAGTCTTCGACAGTGTTGCCCGGCTACTCGACGGTCAGACCGTCACCACGACCGGGCGGTACGTGACTCTGTACAACGCTGCGCTATCGGCCGCGCCGAAGGGTCAACGGACGGTGCGGCTGGCCGTCGGCGGTGGTAATACCAACCTGCTTCGGTTCGCCGCCCAACGGGCCGACATCATCGGTCTGTCCGGATTGGGGCGCACCCAACCCGACGGCCACCGACACGAAATTCGGTGGACCCCCCACCAGGTACAGGCGCAGATCGATTTGATCGCCCAGGCCAGCCCCGCAGGCAGGCCGTCGGCAGATCTGGAAGTGCTGGTACAGACGGTCCAGGAGACAGCAGACCGGCGGCAGGCAGCTCAGGTGGTCGCGGACAAGATCGGCGGGTACCTCCCAGTCGACAACCTGCTGGCCGCACCGTACCTGCTGGTGGGAAGCCCGCGGCAGATCGCAGATCAGCTCTTGAAACAACAGCAGCAGTGGGGAATCGACCGCTACGTCGTGAGGGAATCCGCACTACCGGTCATGGACAAGGTGCTTTCCTGCTTGCCAGACTGATCAGGGCACGCCCTAAAGCGCCGACAAGACCTTCCACAGCGTTGGGCGTGTGTTGTGTAACGAGCATTTCTTCTTCGGCACGCCGCAATGCAAGACGCGACGATTCGATCAGGTCTTCGTGTGCGGACTGCATGAGGCGGAGCTGCAAGGCAGCGGCGAAGCCGCTCGCGCGGCCCTGATGGTTTCCGCTCCGAAATGGGCCTTTCCGAGGTGCTGTCTGACGCAGCGACGCTGGATGGGCACCGTCCAGGGCGGACGCGATCACCGACCGCTGGTGGCGGCCTGATGCTGATCGGTCGGGCTCTTCAGGAGTGGTGGATCGTTTTTCGGCCGACGTCGAGGACGACGAGATCGCGCCGTTCACGACGAATTCGGCACGGTCTCTTCTGGCTTGGGGGTCGGCATCCAGCCCGTGGTCCCAGTCGTACTCGGCCCAGGGCTTCGGCTGCGCGGCCGCGGCGAACAACTCCCTCCCCGCCTCTATCGGCGCGGTCTGATCGGCGCGTCCATGTTGGACAAGTAGCTGTGCGCGCCGGTCGACACCGACGAAGTGGGCGAAATCGAACCAATCGGCGGCGGCGACCAGCTCCTGCGTGACGCCGCGGCCGCCCGAGAGTCCACCAGACCAGAGCTGCCCTGGCCAATGGGCCGGCGCCGTTGGCGAAAATGACACCTTCGGCCACAGCCGGAATCAACACAGTTGCCACCGAACAGAACAACACGGTCACTGCGCTTCTCAGCGTCGTGACCGTGCTGGCCTGTACTCCAGCTTCTCGCGACACGGACAAGCAACCTTCGCTCGACGGCGACCGAGAATGAGTGGTCGGGCTACTTGCCGAAAGCGTCCTTCGCTGCGTCGGCGACCTTGTCGCCGGCCTGCTTGACGTTAGCCTTGGCCTGGTCGCCCTGACCCTGCGCTTCGAGATCCTCGTTGCCGGACGCCTGACCCGCTGTTTCCTTGACCTTGCCCACCGCTTCTTCGCCGGCGTGCTTGATCTTGTCTCCCATGGTCATCAATTCTTACCTTTCCTCCGATTCGGACCGACCTGACGACCGGCCCCGGGCGAGATCCCGGTGACCGCGCGCGATGGGTGTTCGCCCTCGCGAGCCACTGCACCAGAACCTCTCTCGCTTTCAATGCCCGGTGCGGAGGCCAACTCACCCGGTTCAGGTGTGATTCGCATCACACGTCGCGAGCGACTGTGCGCTGAAAGCCCCAGGACAGCCGGCTCAGGACGTCGATGCGTTCTCACCCTCGGCGAACCCGAGCGCGTGGAACCCTCCGTCGACCATCACCATGGACCCCGTCGTGGCCGGGAACCAGTCCGACAGCAACGCACACGCTGCCTTGGCAACCGGGGTCGGATCCGAGGTGTCCCAGCCGAGCGGAGCGCGGCCGGACCAGGCGTCCTCCAGACCCGAAAACCCAGGAATGGACTTCGCCGCCATGGTGCGGATCGGTCCGGCGGACACCAGATTGACGCGGATCCCGCGTGGTCCCAGATCCCGGGCCAGGTAGCGCGACACCGACTCGAGGGCAGCCTTCGCCACGCCCATCCAGTTGTAGGCCGGCCAGGCCTGCCGGGCGTCGAAGTCCAACCCGACGATGGACCCGCCGGAGGACATCAGCGGCAGCGCAGCCACGGCAAGCGCCTTGAGCGAGTAGGCGGACGTGTGCACGGTCGTGGCGACGTCCTGCCAGGCAGTGGCCAGGAAATCCCCGCCGAGCGCGCCGGCCGGAGCAAATCCGATCGAGTGCAGCAGCCCGTCGACGCTGGGAATGAACTCTCCGACCCGCGCTGCGAGTGAGTCGAGATGAGCCTGATCGGTGACGTCCAGCTCGACCACCGGCGCCTGCGCGGGCAACCGCTTGGCGATCCGCTCCACCAGCGACAGCCGGCCGTAACCGGTGAGCACCACGGTGGCGCCTTGCTCCTGCGCCATCCGCGCCGTGTGGAAGGCCATCGACGCCTCCGTGATGACACCGGTGATCAGCAGGTTCTTGCCGGTCAGGATTCCGGTCATGTGATTGGTCCTCGCATATCTGTGGAATTCAGGTCTGGGGAATTCAGGGCCGGTTGCTCAGGTCCGGGCGGTTCGGTCCGTGGTTCGAGTGGGAGGGTCACTGCGGATTCATAGTGGCGCAGGAGCTGACGCCGGGAATGGGCGCGTCGTGCCAGAGGCGTCCTTGGCACGCAACCCCTTGTGATGGTGTCCGCGCGTTGAACGGGACGCTCGCCAGATCCTGCCCATCAGTGACCCATACCGAGGCCGCCGTCGACCGGAATGACGGCGCCGGTGACGTACGCGGCGTCGTCGGAGGCCAGGAACCGCACCACGCCGGCGACCTCATCGGCCGCCGCGTATCTCCGGAGCGGGATCTGCCCGATGATTTCCGCACGCCGCGCCTCCGGCAGCTCTCGGGTCATGTCCGTATCGACGAACCCAGGAGCGACGACGTTGGCAGTGATGTTCCGCGACCCGAGCTCACGGGCCACCGATCTGGCCAGCCCGACCAGGCCGGCTTTCGAAGCAGAATAGTTGACCTGCCCAGCCCCCCCGGATAGTCCGACGATCGAAGAGATGAAGATCATCCGCCCCCAACGCTTCTTCAGCATTCCGGAAGCCGCTCGCTTGGCCACCCGATACGCGCCGGTCAGATTGGCATCCATCACCGAGGTGAACGAGTCCTCGCTCATCCGGAGCAACAGCGTGTCATCGGTGATGCCCGCGTTGGACACCAGAATCTCCACCGGCCCCTGCGCGGCCTCGACCTGCGCAAACGCTGAATCGACGCCGGCAGCATCGGTCACATCGCACCGGACACCGGCCAAGCCCTGCGGCGGCTGCCCGCTTCGGTGGGTGACGGTCACTCGGTGGCCGGCATCGGCAAGCCGGCGGGCAATCGCCAACCCGATGCCCCGGTTACCCCCGGTGACCAGTGCCGAGCGAGCGACAAACAAGTGTTCGGAATTGGCCGAATCGACCGATGTCACGCGGTTACCTCCTGCAGGAACGAGCCGATATCCAAGTCAGCGCCGGTGCCCCACCGGACCACCGCGCACGCTGACCCTATCGGCACCGTGGCGGGTTGCGGTTCGGCCGGCAGCCGGACAGGTTCTTCAGGGAATGCGTCCACCGATTACCAGGGCGCCGGCGGCACCGAGCATCACCAGGAGAGTGCCCGCAATCAACCATGGCCGGGAGACGTCCTGCTGCTTGATCTCGTAGCCGATTTGCTCACCGAGTTGCGAGTAGACCGATTTGAGCTCGGTCGCCGTCGCAGCGGTATGGAAGTCGCCGCCGGAAATCTGCGCAATCTGTTGCATGGCCGACGTGTCCAGCGGTACCGGAACGATGGATCCGTCGAAGTTGATGGTGCCGTGGTCGGTGCCGAAGGCGATCATCGAAACCGGAATCTTGGCGCCGGCGGCCTGCTTGGCGGCCTCCATCTCGGTACGCCCCACCGTGCGCTTGCCGTCGGTCATCATCACGATCCTGGCCGGCGCCGGGCCGTCCGTACCACTGATCGTCTTCGCGAACAGATCGATGGTCTGCAGACAAGAAATGATCGCGTCGCCGGTGGCGGTTCGCTGATCGAGCTTCAACGAGGCGATCGCCGCGATGGCAGGAGCCCGATCCGTCGTCGGCGACACCAGGACGGTGGAGATGCCGGCGAACGCGACGAGTCCCAGATTCACGCCAGGAGTGAGATCTTTGACGAACTCCGTGGCTGCCTCTTTGGCAGCATCCAGCCGGTTCGGCGAGACGTCGGTCGATTCCATCGACAGCGACACGTCGATCGCCAGCATCACGGTTGCCCGGTTGCGAGGCACCTTGGCATCGGCGGTCGGTCCCGCCAAGGCCACCGTGAGCAGGATCAGCCCCACCAGAATGACGCCGGTGGGAAGGTGCCTGCGTCGGCCCGGGCGCCGCGGCGCTACTTTCTCCAGCAGTTCCAGGTTGGCGAACCGCAAGGTGTGCCGCCGGACGCGTCGCTGGGCGATCACATAACCCACGATCAGCGCGAGGACGACCAGGCCGATCAGGAACCACAACGGGTGCGTGAAACTCACCAGGCCTCCCCCGCGTGCGCCGCCACCTGGGCCGGCTGCGCCGTCGACGGGCCGCCCGACCAGCCTCGCTTCCGGGTCAGCACGAACCGCAGCACGTCGGCGACCCAGTCGCGATCGGTGCGCAGGGTCAGCTGCGCGGCTCCGCAACGACGAAGCGCCGTCGCCACCTGGTCCTGATGATCGGCGGCGGCTCGAGCGAAGTCGCGTCGCAAGCTGGACGTGGTCGACACCTCTTTGGTTCGGCCGGATTCCGGATCGAGCAGGGTCACCAGCCCGACGTCCGGGAGTTCCAGATCTCTCGGGTCCAGGATCTCGACGGCCAACAGGTCATGGCGTCCGGACAGTGCCCGCAGGGAACGCTCCCAGTTGATCTCACCGAGGAAATCGGAAATCACCACGGCGAGGCCGCGGCGGCGCGGCGGCCGCCGCAACTGCTCGATCGCCGCGGCCAGATCACCCCGCTCGCCGAACGTCGATCTGGGGGTCGACGCCAGTGCTCGCAGGAGGTGCTGCAGGCTGGCCCTGCCGCCGCGCGCCGGGTACCGGGCCGTGCCGGCGCCCGATGCCACCACCGCGCCGAGCCGGTTGCCGCCGCCGCCGGTGAGATGGCCGATGGCCGCCGCCGCAGCGACGACCAGATCACGTTTCTCGCAACCGGTGGTGCCGAAATCCAGGGAAGCGGACAGGTCTGCCACCAACCACGTTTCCAACTCGCGGTCTGCGACCGTTTGGCGGATGTGCGCCTCGGTCGTCCGAGCCGTCACCGACCAGTCCATCCGCCGGACGTCATCACCTGGGTGATAAGGCCGGGCGTCTCCCGGTTCGGTGCCGGGACCGGGCACCAGGCCAAGGTGATTTCCCTGCAACAACCCGTCGAGGCGGCGACGCACCGTCAGTTCGAGCGAGGCCAATGCTGCATCAAGGCGGGTGGGGTCGTCCGTTGACGGGGGCGAGCCTGACCTCGATGACTGCGAGCGCCCCGCCGGTTGCGGACGCCCGGGCGGCTGTGGACCGTCTGCGGCGCCGTCGACCATCAGGCGACGCCGGTGTGGGTGTAGGGACTGACCTGCGGCAGCGGGATCACCTGCAGCAGCTTGGTCAGGATGGTGTCGACCGGAACGCCGTCCGCGAGCGCATCGTAGGAGAGCACCAGGCGGTGCCGGAGCACATCGGGCGCGACGTCCACCACGTCCTGCGGCACGACGAAGTCGCGGCCCCGGACCAGTGCCAGCGCGCGAGCCCCGGCGATGATGCCAAGGGACGCCCGCGGCGACGCCCCGTAGGAAAGCCAAGCCGCTACCTCGGTCAGCCCGTGCTCCGCGGGCGTCCGAGTGGCATAGACGAGGCGGACGACGTAGTCCACCAGGGCATGGTGCACGAACACGTTGCCTGCGACCTGCTGCAGCCTGGACAGCTCCTGGATCGGCAAAACCTGCTGAGCAACCGGCGGGGTACCGCCCATCCGGTACACGATCTCCCGCTCTTCGTCGGGCTCGGGATAGCCGACGATCAGCTTGAACAGGAACCGATCCCGCTGCGCTTCCGGCAGTGGGTAGACCCCTTCGTTCTCGATGGGGTTCTGGGTGGCCATCACCAGGAACGGATCCGGCATCGGATAGGTCTTTCCGCCGATGGAGACGTGCCGTTCGGCCATCACCTCCAGCAGTGCGGACTGCACCTTGGCCGGCGCACGGTTGATCTCATCGGTCAACACGAAGTTGGCGACGACCGGCCCGAGTTCGGTGTCGAACTCCTCCCGACCGGCCCGGTAGATGCGGGTGCCCAGCAGATCCGACGGCACCAGGTCGGGCGTGAACTGGATCCGGGAGAAGGTGCCACCCACCACACGCGCGAACGTCTCGACGGCAAGTGTTTTCGCCACCCCGGGAACACCCTCGATGAGCAGGTGACCCTTCGCCAGCAGGCCGACCAACATGCGCTCCACAAGTCGGTCCTGACCCACGATGACCTTCTTGACCTCGAATACGGTCCGTTCCAGCAGAGCGGCGTCGTGAGCCGGCCCCGGCCGATCGGTGAACTGGCCAGCGGGTTGGGGAATCGAACCCCGCGGTGCTGGCTGGGCGACCGGTGCTGACTGGGCGACCGGCGCCGGTGGGCCAGCGGGTGCCCCGAACGGCGTAGCAGTCGGCTGCGAGCGCCGCCGGCCGGGGTTCGAACCTGAATCACCGAAAGCTGATTCGCTGGCTTGCTCGGCCGTCACCGGCTGCTCCTCATCTAGTACCCGATCGCCGGCCGCTTGTGCCGGGCCCGCCATTCCACCCGCTTCGTCCATCTCACCACTGAACCATCGACGCGTGTGACGCTTGCCGGCAATCCTCGTCCGCCCGCTAACAGCCGCCGTCCTGCGGCGACGGTTCGATTCCCCATCGCCCCAGATCAGCGGGGGTGTCCACGTCAGCGGTGCGGTGTCGATCCGCAGGCACCCGGATTCCGATCAGCGGTGCGAGCAGATCGCCGATCCGGCCACCGTCCCACGACACTCTGCTTTTCACCGCTGTCAGGAGTACCGCGAACCGCCAGACGCCGGCCAGGTACTGGTCACGACCGCTCGGGTCTGCCAGCACGGCGCCGTCCACCCATGCGTGTCGCAAAGCCGAGGAAAGGCCGCTGATCGAACGCGAATCGATACCGGGCAGGTCCGCGGCCAGGACGACGACCAGCGCATCGTCGGCCACCGCGCCGGGTCCGCTCTCCGCCAGCAGATGCATACCCGCGGCCAGCGCAGCGCACGGCCCTCCGCCGGGTGGTCGCTCCCGCGTCTGCAGTATCTCCGGCCCGAGCACCCGGGTCGGTCCGACGACGACAGTCAGGGCCGGCTCGACCGCTGCCAGTGCAATGTCGAGCAGCGTGCGCCCGCTACTTCTCAACGCAGGTTTGTCGACGGAGCCCAGTCGCCGGCCGGAGCCCCCGGCCAGCACGATCGCCAGCCGGGGCCGCTCAGGTGCCGACTCGGGTCGCACCGATATAGCCGTTACCGAAGTCGGCAGAGGTGACGTGGACGAACGAACCGGAGAACGGTGCTTCCACCATCTCTCCGTTCCCCGCGTACATCGCGACGTGGTGGATGGTGCTCGGATCGGACGTGTCATTGGCGTAGAACAGCAGGTCACCCGGCATCAAATCGGAGGTCGCAACATGCTGACCGAGGGTGTACTGGTAGGCGGAAAGATTGGGGATGGAGATGCCCTGCTGGGCCCATCCGTAGCTGGTGAGCCCGGAGCAGTCGAAGCCGACGACGTTGCAGTCGTTCTCCGCTCCATTCGGCCCACAGATCCCCGTTGTCGGACCGGAGCTGGTGCCACCGCCCCACGAATAGGGCGTGCCGACCCACTGCTCGGCGGCCGCAACAGCGGCCTGCCCCTTTTCCGCGGTCCAGCCCCCCGAGCCGGACGAGGGCTGCGACGGTTGTGCTGGCGGCGGATTCGCGGCCGGGGCATCGGCGACCGGAACGTCGACGGCCGGCGGACTTGCGGCTGGTGCGGGCGGGCCGCCACCGGTGTCATTCCGGAGGATCTCGCAGGCGATCCCGTTGCCATTGGTGTCGAGCGCGTCGCGAAAACCCGGCTGCCCGCGGTGGATCGGCGCCACTCCGGCATTCACCGCGTCTGCACAGGTGGCGAAGTACACCGAGGCTGCGGGACCGGGTTGATTCTTGGTCGCATCGGCGGCTCTCACCGCCGCGGCAAGGGCGGCCGCTGCTTTTCTGGCGGCGCTGGCTTCGCTGGCCGCCTGCGCCGCGTTGGCCGCCCGAGCAGCATCGGCAGCCCTTGCTGCGCTCTGCGCCGCCGCGGCGCGAGCAGCTGCCCGATTGGCGTCCGCCTGGGCTCGCAGACTTCGCTGTTCGTCGTCGAACCGCTTCTTCGCAACCCTGGCGGCTTGTTCCGCGGCAGCCTTGTCCGCCACCGCCTTTGCCTGGGCAGCCTTCGCCGCAGCGTCTGCGACAGCCTGGATCCGGGCCCGCTCGGCGGCCTGCGCACGTGCGAGGGCTGCAGCATGTTCCGCCGCGGCCCGGGCAGCGGCCTGTTCTGCGGCCAGCTTTGCCGCGGCCGCCGCTTTCGCCCTTGCGATCGCTTCCAGGCGGAGCCGCTCCTCCTCTGCCTTCTTGGCTGCGAGCCAGTCGTTGTACTGCGCGCGCTGATCCTTCAGGCCGGCCACCTTGCTCAGCGCCAGTTGGTAGTCGTTCTCCTGCTGGTCCAGCCGGGTGTGCAGGCCGGCAAGCTGTGTCTTGCCCGCCACGAACGCGTCGCTGGCGCTCTGCTGGGCAGCCGCCGCGTCGTGAGCCGCCTTCACTGCCGCGGCTCGAGCCACGGTTGCCTGATCCCGGGCCACTCTGGCGTCGGAATCCACGTTCGCCTTGTTGCTCAGGGAGGTTTGAAGCTTGGCGATGACATCGAGCTGCGACTTCGAAACCTGAGAGAGCAATTCGTGTCGGTCCAGCAGGTCACTGGCGCTCGAAGCATCCATCAGCGCGGTCACCGACCCGAGAACGGAACCCTGTCGGTAGGAAGCGGCGGCGAAAGCCGCTGCTTTCGCTCTGGCACCGTTGATCGCTCCGCCCGCCGTCACCGAGTCCTTGGCGGCTGACGCGGCTGCCCGCTCGGCGGTGACGGCATCCGACTCGGCCAACTGCTGGTCGATCAGCGCCTTTTTGACCAACTCACCCTTGAGTTCCAGGTCGTCGTTCAGCCGGTGGATGTCGCCTTCGGTCGTCGTCACCAGGCCGGAGAGCCGCCCGATCTCGGCCGCCGACGCAGAGGCTTGCGACTGCGAATCCTGAATCTGCTGGTCCGATGGATTCGGTGGCGGCGGCGGCACCGCGCCGGCGGGAACGCCGATCCCCATGAACAACGCAGCCGTCAACATCGCGCACACCGCAACGGACGTTTTCGACACAACGGGCGGACCGGAATGCGCGCGGGCGACAGACACCACAGGAAACTCCTTTCCGTGGTGCTTCCCACGGTTGCCTTAGCTGACGATGACCTTCGAACCTCATGCGCATCATCTGTCAATAGGACACGCCAAGTAGCACCATGCCACTTTGTTCCCCCCGTGCGCCAGTAGTCCCACTGAACACAGCAGTCCCAGAATGGGCAACTCACCGATTTCACCCGCCTGCGCTTCGATTCCATCGGCCGTCACCGACAGTGATCAGAGATGCGGCGCCTTTTAACGGGTCCCGCCGCGGGCGCCGACCCGCACGGGGGAATTGCGCCGGATTAGGGCCGATCGACCTCGGCGAAGGTCCTGATTGGTCACACTGAACCCGTGTCGTCCGTGCCCGATCCCGTGAAGCGCCCGCAAGTCGACTCAGAAGTCCGTCGAGCCGGCCGCCATTGGGCTCCGTTTGGCGCCGCTGTGTCGGCAATCGGCCTGGTGTGCGTGCTAATCGGGTCATTCCTCCCCTGGCTCGTCTCCGGAGGGGTGCGTCGCGACAGCTACGCCATTGTCGGCATCGTCGGTCGGCTGGGACTGGCGGGATCCGGTTTCGCCGCGACAGCACTGTCGTTCTGGCCACTGCTCGGCCCGGTGGTGATGCTGCCGGTGATTGCAGCCATCCTGCGGCGTTGGCGAATCGCTGCGGTCACCGCGATGCTGATCGGCCTGATCACCGGCCTGACCTCGGGCGGCGTGCTGATTGTTGCCAGTGGCCACCGAGCGATGGGTATCGGAGTGGAGAACCAGGGCCCGGTGTGCACCGCGATCGGTGCGGCCGCGGCGATCCTGGGAGCCCTGGTCCTGCTCATCCGGGCGCCCACGCGACGCCCTCCGGCACCGGGACGTGCTCGAACGCAGGGACGTACTCGAACAGAAGGACGTACCCGAGCAGAAGGACGTGCTCGAGCACAGGACACTGCGGTGGCGATGACGACGGCACATCAGTCCGGGCTCGGCCAACCCAGCAACGTTGATGCCGGCGACGGTCCGCCCAGCCACCATCGGTGGACACCCGAGGCTGTTGACGTTCCACCGGAACCGCCAGCCGAGTCCCCGCGTCGGATCTCGGGCTTCGAAGGAACCTCTGCTGTACCACCCGACAACACGCCTGTCGTTGATGTGGCATCGAGCGCAGCACTCCGACGGCAACCCGAAAGCCGAAATCTTTCACCAGGGTCTCCGACTGCACACGCGGTATTTCAGAAGCAGTGAAAGGGAAGGCAGCACGATGAGCGACCAATACGGACCACAGAGCCCCTACGGCCAGCCCCCGGGCGCCGAGCCATCCGGCAACCAACCCGGCTGGCAGCCGCAGCAACCCGGCTCCCAGTCCGGGTATGGGCAGCCGCAGCAAGCCGGCCAACAGCAGTCCGGATACGGGCAGCAGGGCGCCGGCCAGCAGCCGTCCGGCCAGCCCAGTTACGGCCAGCCCAGCTACGGACAGCCCGACTATGGCCAGTCCAACCCCGGTCCTTCCGGCTTCGGCCAGCCGGGGGCTCAGGGCCAGGGTTACGGGCCGCCTGCACAGCAAGCTCCGTACGGCTCGCCGGCGGGTCCTCAGTGGTTCGGCGGCAGTCCAGACTCCAATCCTGGCCGGAAGAGCCGGACCCCGATCGTCATCACGGTGATCGCCGTGGTCGTCGCGCTGCTGGCCGGCGGCGGGATCTATCTCCTGAGCAACCGTGACGCAAAGACCGCCGGAGGTCAGGGCAGCCCCCAAGCCGCAGTCAACGCCATGCTGCTCTCGCTGGCTCAGAAGGACCCGGTCGGCGTAGCCGACCAACTGGACCCGGCCGAAGCCTCTCTCTTCTCCGATCTGAACAGCGAGTTGCTGGCCGAACTCAAACGACTGCAGGTGCTGTCGCCCAGTGCCAGTGCCAACACGCTGACCGGGTCGAAGATCAGCGCGACCGGTCTAACCTACGGCAGCGATCCCGACCAGATCAACGACCACGTCACGGTTGTGAAGCTCACCGGCGGCACTGTCACCGTCACCACCGACATCACGAATCTGCCGCTGACCGACAAGGTCAAGAGCGCGGCGGCCGACTCGCTGAACAGGCTGAAGAAGCAGACCAAGGTCTACAACATCGCCGATCAGGCCCGCAAGCTCGGCCATCCGATCCGCATCGCGGCCGTCAACCGCAGCGGCAAGTGGTATCCGAGCCTGTTCTACACGGCGGCCGATCTGTGGGCGCAGCAGGCCAAAGTAGCCAATCCCACGGCCGCCGATTTTATCGCCCCGACCGGCGGAACCAGCCCTGAGGATGCGATGAACAAACTGCTCACAGCTTCCACCAGCGGCGACTTCAACGCGATCATCGGTCTGCTTCCGCCGCAGGAAATGGGCGTGATGCACGACTACGGCAGGCTGCTGACCAAACAGATACCGTCCGGTGGTCGCTCGACGATGGGCTCGGCGGCACTGTCCGACGCTACGTGGAACGTCGCCGACGTTCCCGGCGGCAAGTTGGTGTCGCTCAAGACGCTGACGATCAAGGCGAGTGGAAAGACCGTCACCGTGGCTCGCGACGCTGCGGCGAACACCCTGTCGATCGGAGTGCAGGGCGAGCCGAAGGTCGTGCTGGACAAGGACAGCGTCGTTGGCTTCGTCAACAAGAGCGTCCTCAAGTCGTCCTCCACGCGGTCGCTGCCGCCACAGGTGGTCGCCATCATCGGTCGTGAGTTCCAACAGCTGATCGGCGTGGGCGTCGTGATGACGCAGGACGGCGGCAGGTGGTACGCCAGTCCGGTTCGTTCGTACGCAGAAATTCTGGTCAAGGTGCTCAAGGGTCTTGAACCTGGCGATATCGACTACTTCCTCTCGCTGGCGAAGAAGTAGATCCAACCGGAAACGGCGAAGCGCGAACACTTCGACGCAGGGGCCGGGAGCGAAGAGCGATTCTTCGTCCCCGGCCCCTGTTGTCGCGATAACAGGACAAGCGTACTGTTTGCCTCACGCGGTCGTCGGTGCCCAGAAGAACGCCACTCTGGGACCGACCAGATCCGCGGAAGACCGCGCCGCGAGGGTGCCATCCTCGGCGGCAGGTCTATTCGACCGCCTCGAGAAGGAGCAACGCGTGTCTGCCAGCCAGGACAGCTTCGCCGCAAGAAAAACCCTCACCGTGACCTCCAGCGCCGGTGAACAGAGCTATCAGATCCATCGGATCAAGGGTGTGGCGGGGCTCGAGAACGCGGAACGTCTTCCGTTCTCGCTGAAGGTGCTGCTCGAAAATCTCCTTCGTACGGAGGACGGCGCCAACATCACCCGCGAACACATCCTGGCGCTGGCGAACTGGAAGCCGGACGCAGAACCGGACACCGAGATCCAGTTCACCCCGGCTCGGGTGATCATGCAGGACTTCACCGGGGTGCCCTGCGTCGTGGACCTGGCCACCATGCGCGAGGCGATGGCTGATCTCGGGGGGGACCCGGACAAGATCAACCCGCTGGTGCCGGCCGAGATGGTGATCGACCATTCGGTGATCGCTGATGTCTTCGGCCGCGCGGACGCGTTCGAGCGCAACGTGGAACTCGAATACGAGCGCAACCGCGAGCGCTACCAGTTCCTGCGCTGGGGCCAGACCGCCTTCGACGAGTTCAAGGTCGTCCCGCCGGGAACCGGCATCGTCCATCAGGTGAACATCGAGCACCTGGCTCGGGTGGTCATGGTCCGAAATGGCGAGGCCTATCCGGACACCCTCGTCGGCACCGACTCGCACACCACCATGGTCAACGGCCTCGGCGTGCTCGGCTGGGGAGTCGGCGGGATCGAGGCGGAGGCGGCGATGCTGGGTCAGCCGGTCTCGATGCTCATCCCCCGCGTTGCCGGCTTCAAGCTGACCGGCAGCCTTCCCGATGGAACCACCGCTACCGACCTGGTGCTCACCATCACCGAAATGCTGCGCAAGCATGGCGTGGTCGGCAAGTTCGTCGAGTTCTACGGTGACGGCGTTGCCGCAGTTCCGCTGGCCAACCGCGCCACCATCGGCAACATGAGCCCGGAGTTCGGCTCGACCGCCGCCATGTTCCCGATCGATGACGAGACGATCAGGTATATGCGGCTGACGGGCCGGCCCGACGACCAGCTCGCACTGGTGGAGGCGTACGCCAAGGAGCAGGGCCTGTGGCACGACGCCACGGTCGAGCCGGCCTTCTCCGAGTACCTCGAACTAGACCTCGGAACGGTGGTGCCGTCGATCGCAGGGCCGAAGCGGCCGCAGGACCGGGTCGTGCTGGCCGATTCGGTGCCGATGTTCCGTGAGGCGCTGAAGGCGTACACGAACGGCGTGGCACACGATTTGGTGGACGAGCAACTGCTGGAGACCTTCCCGGCCTCCGACGCGCCGTCACACGACCCGAACCAGACCTCGGACGCCTATCCACCCGTGCCGGTCCCGACCGCCCGAAGCACTCGCCGGGCCTCCAAGCCGACCAAGGTCGTGATGGACGGCCAGGAGTTCGAGATCGACCATGGTCACGTTGCCGTCGCCGCCATCACCTCATGCACCAACACGTCGAACCCACAGGTGATGATCGCCGCCGCGCTGCTGGCGAAAAAGGCTGTCGAGGCAGGGCTGGAGCGCAAGCCCTGGGTCAAGACGACGCTGTCCCCCGGTTCCAAGGTAGTGATGGACTACTACGAGCGGGCCGGCCTGCTGCCGTACATGGAGAAGCTCGGATTCAATCTCGCCGGCTTCGGCTGCATGACGTGCATCGGCAACTCGGGTCCGTTGCAGGACGAGATCTCCGCCGCCATCAACGAGGCCGACCTTGCGGTGGTTTCCGTGCTGTCGGGCAACCGCAACTTCGAGGGCCGGATCAACCCGGACATCAAGATGAACTACCTCGCATCCCCCCCGCTGGTGGTCGCGTACGCGTTGGCCGGCTCGATGGACATCGACATCACCCGTGACCCGCTCGGTACGGACACGACAGGTCAGCCGGTCTTCTTGCACGACATCTGGCCGTCGCCGACCGAGGTCGAGGAGGTGATCGCCCAGGCGATCAACCAGGAGATGTTCACCAGGGACTACGCGGACGTCTTCGCCGGTGACGAGCGGTGGAAATCACTCCCGACACCGACGGGAAGGACTTTCGAGTGGGATGCGGATTCCACCTATGTGCGGAAGCCTCCCTACTTCGAAGGCATGTCGCCGGATCCGTCGCCGGTCACCGACATCACCGATGCCCGCGTGCTGGCAAAGCTGGGCGACTCGGTGACCACCGATCACATCTCCCCCGCCGGCAACATCAAGGCCGGCACTCCAGCAGCGCAGTACCTGACCGAGCACGGCGTCAGCCGGCAGGACTTCAACTCCTACGGCTCTCGGCGCGGGAACCACGAGGTGATGATCCGCGGCACGTTCGCCAACATCCGACTGCGTAACCAGCTCCTGGACGGTGTCGAAGGCGGTTACACCCGTAACTTCCTGGCCGACGGCGAGCAGTCGTTCATCTTCGACGCCTCGGCCGCGTACCAGGCCGCCGGCATACCGTTGATCATCCTGGCCGGCGCCGAATACGGGTCGGGATCCTCTCGCGACTGGGCGGCGAAGGGCACCGCCCTGTTGGGCGTCAAGGCCGTGATCGCGCAGTCCTACGAACGCATCCACCGGTCCAACCTGATCGGGATGGGTGTCATCCCGCTTCAGTTCGCTGCGGGTGAAACCGCAGATTCGCTGGGCCTGACCGGCACGGAGACCTTCTCCATCTCGGGCATCACGGCGCTCAACGACGGCCGCACTCCCAAGAGCGTCACCGTCACGGCGACCAGCCAAGACGCCGATCGGCGCCCGGTGACCTTCACTGCGACCGTCCGGATCGACACCCCCGGCGAGGCCGACTACTACCGCAACGGCGGGATCATGCAGTACGTGCTGCGGAACCTGCTGGCTGCCGCCAAGTAGCCCATCGATGCCCCGGGTCAGCCCGGACCATCTCGAGGCGAGGAAGCAGCAGATCCTCGACGGGTCCCGTGCCGCCTTCGCACGGCACGGGTACGAAGGTGCCACCGTCCGGATCCTAGAAGAGGAAATCGGGCTCAGTCGTGGCGCGATCTTCCACCACTACGCCGACAAGGACGCCGTCTTCATGGCGCTGGCCGGCCAGGACGCGGCGGCGATGGCGGAGATCGTGGCCCGCGACGGGCTGGTCCGGGTGATGCGGGACATGATCGCCGCGCCGGATGCCGGATGGCTCGGTACCCAGTTGGAAGTGTCCCGTCGCGCTCGGACCGACCCTCGGTTCCGGAACGCCTGGGCCGCCCGGTCGATAGCGGTCGGAGCTGCGACCAGAGCCCGGCTGCTTCGGCAGCGCGAGGCGGGTGTGCTGCGCACCGACGTCGATCTCGAAGTCCTCGCCTCCTACCTGGAGCTGGTGCTGGAAGGGTTGGTCACGCACCTGGCCCAAGGGCTGCCGAGCGACGCGATGTCGGCGGTGCTCGACATGGTCGAGCGGTCCGTGCGGCGGAACTGACAGCCGAGCCGCTGCAACCCGACCAGCCGCCCGCTCAGATCGAAGTGGCTAGGTTGGGCAGATGCACTTCCGAGCCATCCGATCGTGATCCTTTCCACCGACCGCGATCCCCGCCTGATCACCATCCGCCGCGGTGGGACGCTCACGGACGCCGACCACCGGCTGCTGGCTTTGTGGGCGGCCGCGTGCGCAGAGCACGTTCTGCACCTGTTCGAGTCGGTGCAGCCCTCCGATCCACGGCCCCGCCATGCGATCGAGCAAATTCGGGCATGGGCGCGCGGCGAGATCAGGATGTCCCAGTCCCGCGCGGCGGGTGGCCATGCCATGGCTGCCGCCAGAGAGTTGAGCGGAGCCGCTCGGCACGCCGCATTTGCTGCCGGCCAGGCGGCAGTGGTGGCGCATGTCGCCGCGCACGAGCTCGGTGCTGCGGCCTACGCGATCAAGGCCCGATGTGCGGCGGCCCCGGGGTGCGAGGGTGAGAGCGCCGGCCGACCCGAGTGCCGTTGGCAGCGCGAACAGCTCCCGGATGCGATTCGCGAACTCGTCCTGGACGATCAGCGGTTGCGCAACAAGATCTGCTGGTCGGTGTTCGACTGCTGACGGTGTCCCGGTTTCGGAATTGTCAACTGCGATTCCGGTCGAAAGCTAGCGGCGGTCTTGTGCCGCAGCGACCTCCCGGACCCGATTCAGCTGTTCCGCCTGTTCGGCCAGCAGTTGTTCGGCCGCCGTCGACACCCGCGCCGAGCTCAACAATCTGGTCACCGCCCTGACCGCATCGACCGGGGCGGCAAGCAGTGCCTCGGTGAGGTCCGACACCGCCTCGGACAGCTCGTCGACCGGAACGCTCGCCAGGGCCAGACCGATGCGGACGGCCTCGGCCGCGCCAACCCGGCGCCCGGTGGCGCAGATCTCCAATGCCCGCTGATACCCCACTGCACGGACCAGCGGTCCGGTACCGCCCAGGTCCGGCACCAACCCCAGACCGACTTCCGCCATGCAGAACTGCGCATCCTCGGCGACAAGCGTCAGGTCACAGGCGAGCGTGAGCTGAAACCCAGCCCCGATCGCATGTCCGGAAACGGCTGCGATCGAGATGAAACCGGGGTCGGCCAACCAGGTGAAACCTTGTTGGAAGCGCGCGATCATGTTGTGCGCGACGGCATCGGGGGCAGACGCCACCCGCACAAGCATCGAATCGCCGGTCAGCTCGAAGGCGCTTCGATCAAGACCTGCCGAGAACGACGCGCCTGCCCCGCGAACCACAACGACGCGGATCGTGCCAGGCAGCCGAGAACCGATGTGGGCCAAAGCTTCCCAGGTATCGGGGAGCTGCGCATTGTGGATGTCGGGACGCTCCAGCGTGATGGTGAGCACCTCGTCGAGCTGCTCGACGGACAACCGACCCCGCGTCAACAGGTCAGAATCGAAGGGTTGGGCAACGGTGGGGGGCGCCATGGACTCAGGGATGTTCGTCACCGGACATTGGTACCAGATCGCGATGGGGAGACTGCGGGAACCATTCCCACGTTCCCTGCACAGCTCGTTCATCGCCGGGAGGGCGATGCCGTCCCACTTATATCTTGGGCCGTTTATTTTTTCTTCGTGCGAGTGGCTCCGCCTCGGCCGCGAAGCGGCACGTCGGCATCGACCAGCAATCGATGCACGAACCCGTATGACCGTCCGGTGCCGTCCGCAAGGGCCCGGATGCTCTGGCCCTTCTCGTATTTTCGGCGCAGGTCGGCGGTCAGCTTGGCTCTCGCGGACCCGGTGATCCTGGCACCCTTGCGCAGCGCCCCGGCCTTGCCGGAACTGGAGCGTGCCGGAATCGATTGCACCTCTGCCATCACGTCCGCACCTTTCGTTCTCGCTCGAGTCGGCGCGACGTCTGCCCTGACCGAAGGCGTGGCGCAGCACCGGCATGAATGTTCTCCAATGATCAAGCAGAACGTCCAACCCCGCCACCGCTGGTTCTCGAGTTTCGGAACGTGGCGGACGACCGGTCGGTCCGAGGCTCTCGCCGGCGCAGAGGTGAAGGCCGCCGCCGCCGGTTCAGAGGTGAAGGCCGCCGCCGCCGGTTCAGGCGAGTTCGACCAGGTCCAGATAGTCGGTCGACCAGTGGTCCTCACTGCCATCCGGCAGCAGGATCACCCGCTCCGGATGCAATGCGGCGACGGCACCGGGATCGTGCGTCACGAGCACCACCGCCCCCGCATATCGGCGCAGCGCGTCGAGCACCTGCTCCCGACTCGCCGGATCCAGGTTGTTGGTCGGCTCATCGAGCAACAGGACGTTCGCGGCCGACGAAACCAGTCCGGCCAGCGCCAGCCTGGTCTTCTCGCCACCGGAGAGCGTGCCCGCTCGCTGCTCGAGCTGTTCGCCGGTGAACAGGAACGTACCGAGCAGATTGCGCAGCTCCTGCGCACCGGCATCGGGAGCGGCGCTGCGGATGTTTTCCCAGACGGAGCGGTCGGGATCGAGCGTTTCGTGCTCCTGTGCGTAGTACCCGAGCTTGAGTCCGTGACCGGGCTCGACCGCGCCGGTGTCGGGCTTCTCCCGGCCGCCGAGCAGCTTGAGCAACGTCGTCTTGCCGGCGCCGTTGAACCCCAGCACCACGACGCGGCTGCCTCGGTCGATGGCCAGATCGACGCCCGTGAAGATCTCCAGCGAACCGTACGACTTGGACAGGTTCTTCGCCGTGAGCGGCGTCCGGCCGCAGGACGCCGGCTCCGGGAACCGGATCTTCGCCACCTTGTCAGAGACCCGGACCTCGTCGAGATTGGAGATGAGGGCTTCGGCGCGCCTGACCATCTGGTGAGCGGCCGCCGCCTTCGTCGCCTTCGCGCCCAGCTTCGCCGCCTGCGTCATCAGTACGGACGCCTTCTTCTCGGCGTTCGCGCGCTCGCGACGTCGTCGCTGTTCGTCGGTGGACCTGGCCTCCAGGTATCGGCCCCAGGTCATGTTGTAGATGTCCAGCTCACCGCGCACCGCGTCGAGGAACCAGACCTTGTTCACGACAGCGGCCAGCAGCTCCACATCGTGGGAGATGATGACCAGCCCACCACTGAAACCCCTGAGGAAGTCGCGGAGCCAGGTGATCGAGTCGGCGTCGAGGTGGTTCGTCGGCTCGTCCAGCAGCAACATCGTACCGTCTCCGGCATCTGCAGCAGCGAACAGGATCCGCGCCAGTTCGACCCGCCGGCGTTGACCGCCGGACAGGGTCCGCATCTGCTGTTCCAGAATGCGATCCGGAAGACCGAGGTTCGAGGTGATCCGGGCGGCCTCGGACTCGGCTGCGTAGCCGCCGAGCGTGGAGAACCGCTCCTCCAGCTTGCCGTAGCGGTCCACCGCGTCGTCGCGGGCGGTGCCGGTGAGCTCCGCCATCTGGATGTGAACCTTCTCCAGCTGGGCAACCATGACGTCAAGGCCGCGGGCCGAGAGGACCCGATCGCGGGCCGTCATGTCGAGGTCGCCTTCGCGCGGGTCCTGTGGTAGGTAGCCCAAGGGGCCCGTCCGGGACAGCTGGCCCGCGTACGGCGCGCCCTCGCCGGCGAGGACCCGAAGGGTGGTCGTCTTGCCCGCCCCGTTGCGTCCGACCAACCCCACCCGGTCGCCGTGTTGCAGGCGGACAGTGGTGTCGGCGAGCAGGATCCGGGTTCCGGCCCGCAGTTCAAGGCCGGTTGCGGTGATCACGTGTTCCGATCCTACCGGCGTGCGCGCGCGGAGGCTCGCCAACCGCGTCGGCGATGAGGTGACCCTGCCCACGACTCGAGGTCACCCGCGCGCCAACGGCGACCCGCCCGGCCCGCCGGTCGTCTACTTTCCGAACCCGGCCTTTCGCAACGCGTCGGCCAGCGAACCGGCCGCCGGCTGGGACTCCGGACGTTGCTGCGGGGAACGGTCATCGCGACCCCGACCGGTCGGCGTTGCCCGAGTGGTCGGCGTTGCCCGAGTGGTCGGCGTTGCCCGAGTGGTCGGCGTTGCCCGACCGGTGGTCCGATTCCGAGTCTGATCCCGCACGCCGGAGGTCCCCGACGATTTCGTCCCCGGCTGGTCGTCGAGACGCAAGGTGAGCGCGATCCGCTGGCGGGCCGGATCCACCTCCATCACTTTCACCTTCACCACCTGGCCCGATTTGACGATCTCGCGGGGGTCGCTCACGAAGCAGTTGGACATTGCCGAGACGTGAACCAGTCCGTCCTGGTGGACGCCGACATCGACGAATGTCCCGAATGCGGCGACGTTGGTGACGACGCCCTCGAGCACCATGCCCTCGCGCAGATCGGAGATCTTCTCGACACCATCGGCGAAGGTCGCGGTGGTGAACGCCGGACGCGGATCACGCCCGGGCTTCTCCAGTTCGGACAGGATGTCGGACACCGTTGGCACCCCGAACCTGGCGTCGGTGAACTTCTCCGGCGCCAAACCACGAAGCAGTGCGGCATTGCCAATCACACCCTCCAGTCCGGTTCCGGTGCTCTGAAGGATCCTGCGCACCACGGGATAGGCCTCGGGATGGACGCTCGACCGGTCGAGCGGGTCGGCTCCGCCTGAAATGCGCAAGAACCCCGCGCACTGCTCGTAAGCCTTAGGCCCCAGACGCGCAACGTTCTTCAGTGCGCCGCGAGAGCCGAAGGGCCCGTTGCCGTCCCGGTATTCGACGATGTTCTCGGCGAGGGTCGTGGTGATGCCGGAGACCCGGGCCAACAGCGGTACCGAAGCAGTGTTCACATCGACGCCGACGGCATTGACGCAATCCTCCACCACACCGTCCAACGACTTGGCGAGCATCGACTCGGCGAGATCGTGCTGGTACTGGCCGACTCCGATGGACTTCGGATCGATCTTCACCAGTTCGGCGAGCGGGTCCTGCAGGCGTCGGGCGATCGATACCGCCCCGCGAATCGAGACATCGAGGTCCGGCAATTCTGCGGACGCATACGCCGACGCCGAGTAGACCGAGGCGCCCGCCTCGGAGACGACGATTTTCGTCACGCCGGGTACCCGGCTGATCAGCTCGGCTGCGAGTCTGTCCGTCTCTCTGGACGCGGTGCCGTTGCCGATCGAGATCAGTTCGACGGCGTGGTCGACCGTCAGCTTGTGCAGCGTCGCCAGCGCTGCATCCCATCGATTGTGCGGCTGGTGCGGGTAGATGGTGTCGATCGCGACGACCTTTCCGGTGCCGTCGACGACGGCCACCTTGACGCCGGTGCGGAAACCAGGGTCGAGTCCGAGCGTCGGCCGGCTGCCGGCCGGCGCCGCCAACAGGAGATCCCGCAGATTTGCGGCGAAGACGGCGGCTGCAGCCTGCTCGGCGCCCTGCCGCAAGCGCATCCGCACATCGATTCCCATGACACGGACAAGCGCGTGCGCCAGGCCCAGCGCACTGTCTCGCGCAGCCACTTGTCGCTCGGGCTGCCACGATCGACGATGCCGAAGCGCGCCGCGATCCGGCGCTCGTAGTCGGTCGGCGTCGCGTCGAGCGGGTCGGGGTCGGGGTCGGGCGAATCGGAACTGACAGAGACATTCAGGACGTCGTCCTTCTCACCACGGAACATGGCCAGGACCCGGTGCGAGGGCAGCGTCGTCAGCTTTTCGGCGAAGTCGAAGTAGTCGCTGAACTTGGCGCCGTCCTGCTCCTTGCCGACGCGCACCGCGGAGACCAGTCTGCCCCGGGTCCAGAGAAGTTCGCGGAGCCCGCCCACCAGGTCGGCATCTTCGCCGAACCGCTCGACCAGGATCGATCGGGCTCCCAGTAGCGCCTCGGCAATGTCCGCCACTCCTTTGTCCGGATTCACGTAGCGCGCAGCCGCCCGTTCGGGATACTCGCTGGGGTCGCCCAACAGGCTGTCCGCCAGCGGTTGGAGCCCGGCCTCCCGAGCGATCTGCGCCTTGGTCCGCCGTTTGGTCTTGAACGGCAGGTAGATGTCCTCCAGTCGTGCCTTGGAATCCGCTGCGGTCAAACGCTTCTCGAGTTCGACCGTCAGCTTTCCCTGTGACCGGATGGCCTCGACCACCGCCGCCCGCCGGTCGTCCAGTTCTCGCAGATAGGTAAGCCGCTCCTCCAGATCCCGAAGCTGCGCATCGTCCAACGTTCCGGTTGCCTCCTTGCGGTAGCGAGCGATGAACGGCACGGTGGCGCCGCCGTCCAGCATTTCGATCGCTGCGATGACCTGCCACTCGAGGACTCCCAATTCGGCGGCGATACGGCTGGGAACCGAGGCGATCGGTGTACTGGGGACTTCGGGCGCGATTTCCGGGCTGGACACGATCCTGCTTTCCGTTGGCTGACGGTGCTGGATAAGCATTCTGCCTTGCCTTCAACGCTGTTTCCGTCCGTCCTGGTGGGGGTTTGCGGTCGCCCGTGGGCGCACCGAGAACTTTGCCGTCCCGACCGGCGATACTGGAGCGGTGATCCTGTCCCGAGGTTGGTCTCTGTTCCTGATTGCCGCCGGCGTCTTCAACTGGATCATCTGGCCGCGCTTCGCGCTGGCGATCTGGAACGACCAACGCGCCTGGTCCGGCTCCGTCGGGCATTCGTCGCCGACCGCCTTCCTCGTCGTGCACGCGGTGCTGATCGGTACTGCCGTCACCGTCGGAACGATCGTCGGAGTTCTCGGCCTGCGCGGATTCCTCGCCGGGAGCAAGAGGGTAAATCAGACGACGGGGTTCGACGAGGAGTCGACGCCGGGTTCGACAGGGGATGTGACGCGAGCTGCAACCGGCTCGGGTGGCAGCCGGAAGTAGTCCTCCGTCGAGATCGGTACGAAGCCGGTCGAGGTGTAAAGGCCAAGAGCAGAGTCGTTGTCGACGGCAACCTCGAGACCGACGGACGTCGCTCCCCTGTCGCGTAACAGCCGGCACGCTCGAGCCAGCACGTCACGCCCGATTCCGCGACCTCGCAGGCTCGGATCGAGAACGAAACCGTAGATGCCGCCAACGCCGCGTTCGAGAGGCTCAGCCGCAGGTAGCCGATCACGGCGCCGTCCCGGCGCACAACCAGGTGTTGCGCCGAATCGCTTCTGCTCATTGCCGGGCCGTCGGCCGCGGGGTGGCCGAAAGCTGATTCGAGTAGGCGCCGAACGGCCGGTTCGTCATCCCTGCAGGCGTCCGCGATCGAGGTGGCGGAGTCGGTCGGGCCGTCGGACGGGTCGCCGGCGAGGATCAGTGCGTACTCGCTGTGGTCCAACGGCGCCTGCTGGGCAGCGGAGAACAGTGCACCGCTGGTGGTCGCCCGAGGGCAGACCAACAGCGCCTGCGCGCAGGCGCGCGCTTGCAGGAGCGGGCGTGCAGCGTGCAGCAACCGCGTCGCCATTCCGCTCCGGCGCGCAGCAGGATCGACCATGCCTGCCAATTCCACACCCGCGCCGAATGCGTAGAGGCCGAGGAATCCGATGAGCCGCTCCTGGCCCGGACGACGTGCCTCCCACCACAGCAGATCCTCGATCTGGCCGCCGTCCCGCCGGTTCAGCTCGCCCCACTCCAGCTTGAGTCGGCCGCCATCGGCGGCGAGCGTCCGTCGTTCCAGGTCCGCTATCGCGGCCAGGTCGCCGGCCGTCAGTCCGGCACGCAATTGCAGCACCGGCTCACTGCATCATCTGCGTCAACCGGATATCCTGCTCCTCCAGCCGCTCACCGGTCGAGCAGGAAGCGTGCGTGTTCCTCCCTGTTCCGAACCACGATCCGAACCACGAGGCTGCGCTCGGCAACGGCATCGAGTACCGCCCGGCGAGGCTCCGGAACATCCCCGAAAGTGCGGAATGGCAACGCTGCCAGCGGTTTGAGCGCCGGCAGCGCCATCACCGTCTTCAATGCCGTCGCGTCACCGGCCACCACGAGGCCGCCGAGTCTGCCGACGAAAGGCAACAGGACCCGCTCCACCGTCGCCGCCGAATCGGCCAACGACGCGGTCAACTGGTTCCCGCGGCGACGGGCATACCGCTGCTGGGACCAACCACCGGCCGCGGTGCGGCCCTGCAGGTAGGCGCGGTCCGTGGAGGAGGACAGCACCACCCCGTCCTTGGCAGTACCGACGGAGTGTGCGCCCCCTCGCACCAGAATCAGTCCCAACAGACCGACGCTGGCGAGGTGGTTGACAAGGGCCTCGATCGGTTCCCGAGTACCGACCGCCATCGGTGCGAAGGGGACCTGCAACGTGGCCGTCGTTCCGTCGCCACCGACGATCTCGAGTCTGTCCGGGTGGGCGACGAGGTCGGCGACGCCGGTGTTGCGGCCGGCGAACCGGTTGACCCAGCCGACGACCCGGTCAGCCGAGATCTCGACTTCTTTCCCGCCCCCCGGCGCCGGGCGCGGACGGCCGACAGCGCTCACTGCCGACCCACAGCGCGGGTCCGGCGTCCGACCCCGACCATTGTGAGGAACCCCGGCGTCCCGGAAGTACTCAGCGCGGACCCGCGTCCGGCACGGCTCACAGCGCCGACCCTGCGTCCCACAGCCGGGCCGAGTGACCGGCCAACGTGGTGGCCGAAGTAGCGGCTCGGTCGTCGGTGAGGGATGCGACGTAGTCGACGATTCCCCGACCGCGACCCCAGCGCACCAGCTCGGCCGGTGAGCCTGCGGCCGATCCGGTAGTGCTCATCAGAAGTTCGGGGTTCGTCCGGGCCAGTTGTCGATAGCCGGTGGTGGCCAGGTCGACCAGATCCAGAAGGCGACGGGGCGCCCGGCCGGCATCGATGGGATCGGCGAGCCAGGCATCCAGGTCGGCGACCAGCGCAGCCATCACCTGTCCCTGCCCGCGCTGGAACATCGCCAGGTCGGGCCGATCGAGGACGAACCGCTGATGCACGAATTTCAGAACTGCCACCTCGTGCCAGGCCTGCCGGTCCAGCGATACGTGCCCCGCCCGCGGCGGCGGATCGCTCGATACGAGTACGGAATCCTGCAGGTGGGAGATCCAGCTGCGAGTGAATTCACCGACCAGCCGTTCGGCCGCCAGAGACGAATCGAACGGTACCGCGAGCAAGCCGTCGACCAGATCAGTGCCCACCCGGCCGACCGCGACCGCGAATGCCTCGTCATCGACCATCCAGCCGTCCTTGTCGTGCAGGCGTCGCCGCAGCAGTTCCAGCGAGTTGCCCGGCAGCCGCTCGTTCGCTTTCAGCTCGAGCGGATCGGTTGTCTCCAGCTCCGATCGACGACGTATCCAGGTGCGGAATTCGGCGGAAACCGACGCATGCTGCAGTACGCCGGCCCGGTGGAAGTCGTCGAGATCGTGTAGCGAGTAGGCGACGTCGTCGGCGATGTCCATCACCGAGCATTCGACCGTCTGCCGCCAGGGCTTGATCTTCGGATAGGCCGCCAGCAGCTCGGTCATTTCCGCGGCGTCCAGCACATACGCCGAGAATTTCCCGGATCCCATTCCGTCGCTTCCGGGTCCCCCGCCCTTCGGCGGAACCGCCGCGGCGCTGGGATGCGGATCAGGGACGCCGAATCGGGCCCAGGGATATTTCAGAACTGCAGCTCGGACCGCGGTGGTGAGGTTCAAACCCTCGCCGCTGGTGCCGTGCACATCGAGCTCGGTGATGATCCGGAACGTTTGGGCGTTACCTTCGAACCCGTCTGCCAGTCCGAAACGGCGGCGCGCGATCCGATCCAGCACGCGCTCGCCGAGATGGCCGAATGGCGGATGCCCGAGGTCGTGTGCGGTCGCTGCCGCTTGCACCACCACCGGATCGCAACCGCCGAGTTGATGCAGCAGCTGGCGGTGCGGACCGCCGTTCAGCTTGATTGCGATCGCGCGCGCCACTGCGGCCACCTTGATCGAGTGGGTCAGCCGGTTGTGAACGGATTGGCCCGCGGCACCCTGCGAGATCACCTGGGTCACGGCGGCAAGACGCGAGAAGTACGGCGAGAAGCGGATCCGGTCCAGATCCTCCCGGAACGCCGCCTCTGCGTTCGTGTCGGTCGCTTCTGGAGCGGATGCGCCGGAAACGCTGCCGCCTCGTCGGCTCAGCCGTGAATCCATGGGTAGGAAGCTACCCGGCCGACCGCGACCTCTTGATCACCGCAGCCGGCGCGGACATCGGACCACCGGTCCCGCCGGTGGCACCGTCGGCGGCAGTGCCAGAATCCGCGGCGGTTCCGGAACCGGCGGCAGTGCCGGAATCCGCGGTGCCAGAGCCGTCGGCGGTCTCAGAGTCTGCACCGGTCTCAAAATCTGTGCCGGTATCAAAATCTGCCACGGTGCGAGGGGCGAGATACAGCACACCGATGGCGCCGAGCATCAGGCCGCCACCGGCGATGGTCAGTAGCGGGAGCGGTTCGGCCAGCACGAGGACCGCGAGAACAGTGGCAGCCAACGGTTCGATCAATGTCAGCACCGACGCCACGCTGCTGGCCGTGGTGCGCAGACCGGCGTAGAACAGGCCGTACGCCAGTACCGTGGTGGCCGCTCCCAAGTAGACCAACTGGAGCACTGCCGACCCACTGACGGTGAATCCGGCGCCCGAGGCCAGAGCGAGCGGCAGCAACGTCAACGCGCCGAAGACGCTTGAGGTCGTCGTCATCGCCAGTGGTGAGACCCCCTGGGCCGCACGACGACTGACCACCGTCGTGACGGCGTAGCTCAGACCGGACCCGACAGCGGCCAGCAGACCGATTCCGGGTGCCGGGGCGAAGGCCGTTACCGTCCGGGCCGAGGCGGACGCCACCAGAGCCAACCCGGCGACAGCCACCAGGACCACTGCGACGATTCGCGCTGATGGTCTGCGCCGAGCACCGATCGATTCGATGATCACCGTGATGATGGGCGCGACGCCAAGGCTGACGACGGTCGAGACGCCGACGCCGACATCGACGATCGAGATGAAGTACAGGACCTGGTAGACGCCAAGACCGACGCCGGAAAGGAGCAGCGACCAGGGGTGTCGGCGCAGTCCCGCGGATACCAGGCGAAGCCTGGGTCCGGACAGCAGGAGCAACAACGCTGCGGCAACCAGCAGGCGGTAGAAACCGATGGCGACGGGTCCCAGGCTCGTCGATGCCTGCAGGCGCCGGACCAGGATTCCAGTGGTGCCCCACAGCAACGCCGCGAAGCTGATCTGCACCAGGCCGAGCCGATTCCCGATCGCGTCGGACGTTCGACTTCTTGCCGCGGTCAGCCGTGCTCTGGACAGCAGAATGAGAGGGTTCAACATGACGATGCTCCGAGGGCAGTGGCTGACGAAGGTCATTGCGACTGACGGAGCTCATGGGTCACCGAAAGATGCTCGGCCGAGAACGGCTGGAGCGGGCTACGTGGTCCTGGCTCCGGTCAGCAACTCGGAGGTGGTAGGACACCCGGTGACGGGAACATGACGGAAACCATAGCCGAGAGTGGCGAGCCCAGGCGCAACCCCGCGACGAGCCGATCGAAAGCCGAGCCGAGCCGATCGACACAGGAGCACGCCGGTGCCTGCGTGAAATACGAGATCAGATGTTGAAGCCCAGGGCCCGAAGCTGTTCCCGACCGTCGTCCGTGATCTTCTCCGGCCCCCACGGCGGCAGCCAGACCCAGTTGATCTTGTAATCGGCGACCAGCTCTTCGCCGGCACCCATGATCGCTGCGGCGACCTGGTCCTCGATCATGTCGGTGAGCGGGCAGGCCGCACTGGTGAGCGTCATGTCGATGGTGAGCGTGTTGTTCGCGTCGACGTTCAAGTCGTAGATCAGGCCGAGATCAACGATGTTCACGCCCAGCTCCGGGTCCACCACATCGCGGAGCGCCTCTTCGATGTCCTCGATCAGAGCCTCGTCCACCGCCGGCGCGCCGGCGCCCGGCGCGGGCGTCGCATCGTCGAGTGCGGCCGCGCTGCGGGTGGACCGGTCGGGGATGCCGATCTCCTCGGGCAGCACATCAGCGTGATCATGACCAGCGTGATCATGACCAGCGTGATCATGACCAGCGTGATCATGACCAGCGTGATCGTCAGCCGGGAGATCCCGTTCGGTCGCCGTGGTTTCGATCGACGTGTCTGTCATCTCGCCGTGCTCCTGTCAGTTGAAATTCTGCTCATCATGCAACTCGGCGACATCAGTTCACGGCCTGAACAGCCGCGTCCTTGAAGGCCATCCATCCGAGCAACGCGCACTTCACCCGTGCCGGGTATTTCGCTACCCCGGCAAAGGCGATGCCGTCACCGAGGGTGTCCTCGTCGCCGGCGATCTTGCCGCGGCTGGTCACCATCTGGCTGAACTCGTCGAGTGTCGCCAAGGCCTCGGCCAATGGCCGACCGATGGTCAGATCCGTCATGACTGACGTTGCCGCCTGGGAGATCGAGCAACCCAGCGCGTCGTAGGAGATGTCCTGGACCACTGCGTCGATGTCGTTGCCGGACAACTTGACGCGAAGGGTGACCTCGTCGCCACAGGTCGGGTTCACGTGGTGCACCTGGGTGTCGAAAGGGTTCCGCAACCCGGAATGGTGCGGCGCGCGATAGTGATCCAGGATTATCTCCTGGTACAGCTGCTCCATCTGCATGTCGGCCGACTCCTACTTCGTGCCCACGCCGAAGAAGCGCTGCGCTTCCCGAACCGCGTCCACCAGCACATCGACCTCGCCCGGCGTGTTGTACAGCGCGAACGAGGCCCGCACAGTCGCCGCAACGCCATAGCGCCGATGCAGCGGCCGCGCGCAGTGGTGCCCTACCCGCACAGCAACACCGGCGTCGTCGAGAATCTGCCCGACGTCGTGGGCGTGCACACCGTCGACGAGGAAGGAGACGCAGGCGCCGCGATCGGTCGTGTCCGATGGTCCGAGGATGCGAATGCCCGGCAGAGCCGCAAGCTTGTCCAGGGCGAGGCCGGTCAGCTCCGCCTCGTGGTGAGCGACGCTTTTCATGCCCAGAGTCTCCAGGTAGTCCACGGCTGCGCCGAGACCGACCGCTTGCGACGTCATGGGGACGCCGGCCTCGAACCGCGCCGGCGGCGGCGCGTAGGTGGAGTGATCCAGGAAGACCTCCTCGATCATCGAGCCGCCGGTGAGAAAGGGCGGCATCTGCTCGAGAAGTTCGTAGCGGCCGAACAAGCCGCCCACTCCTGAGGGACCGAGCATCTTGTGCCCGGAGAAGGCCAGGAAATCCACGCCGAGAGCCTGCACATCAACGCTCTGATGAGCGACCGACTGGCAGGCATCCAGCACGGTGAGTGCCCCGACCCTGCGCGCGGCTTCGACCAGCACCTCGACCGGATTGACCGTGCCGAGCACGTTCGACTGATGGCTGAAGGCAACGACTTTGGTTCGGGCGTTGATGAGCGAGCCGATGTTGGACAGATCGAGGCGGAAGTCGTCGGTCAGCTCGAACCACCGCAGCGTCGCGCCGGTGCGCCGACAGAGCTCCTGCCATGGGATGAGATTCGCGTGATGCTCCATCTCGGTGATCACGATCTCGTCGCCGGGGCCGACCGCAAATCGTGAATCGTGAACCCCGGCACCGGCGTTCACCGAAGCATTGCCCAGCGAGTAGGCCACCAGATTGAGGGCTTCTGTCGCATTCTTGGTGAAGATCAGTTCTTCGGGACGCGAAGCGCCGATGAAGTTCGAGATGCGTTCGCGCGCAGACTCGTAGAAGTCAGTGGCTTCCTCTGCCAATTGATGGGCGCCGCGATGCACTGCCGCGTTGTGCCCGGTGATGAATTCCTGTTCGGCGTCGATCACGGTGGTTGGCCGCTGCGATGTCGCGCCGGAGTCCAGGTACACCAACGGTTTTCCGTCGCGCACGGTCCGTTGCAGGATGGGGAAATCGGCGCGGATGACAGCTACGTCGAACGGGCGGGAATCTCCCGCGCCGGGTTCGACCACCTCAGCGATTGCGGTCACCGTGCCGCACCGGCCCCCGTCGTACCCAGCACCGCGACATTCATTCCTTCGGCGACATTCATTCCTTCGGCGACATTCATTCCTTCGGCGACATCCATTCCTTCGGCGGAATTGATTCCTTCGGCGCCCATCGCGGCTGCGGTGAAACGCACGTAGCCGTGCTCCTCGAGCTCGTCGGCAAGATCAGGTCCACCGGATTCGACGATGCGACCGGCGACGAAGACGTGCACGTGGTTTGGCTTGATGTATCGAAGAATTCGGGTGTAGTGCGTGATCAGCAGCGTGCCGACCGCCTCGCCGGCTGCCGCGGAGGCGGCCTTGTAGCGGTTGACACCCTCGGACACCACGCGCAGGGCGTCGACGTCGAGCCCGGAGTCGGTTTCGTCCAGAACGGCGATCTTGGGCCGCAGCAACGACATCTGGAGAATTTCCTGGCGCTTCTTCTCGCCGCCGGAGAAGCCTTCGTTGACGTTGCGCTCGGCAAACGTCGGATCGATCTCGAGGTCCGTCATCGCCGTCCGCACCTCTTTGACCCACTTGCGGATCGGCGGTGCCTCGCCGCGAACGGCGGTAGCTGCGGTCCGTAGGAAGTTGGACGTGGAGACGCCTGGGATCTCGACGGGGTACTGCATCGCCAGGAAGAGTCCGGCGCGAGCGCGAGCGTCGACGGTCATCGCCAACACATCCTCGCCGTCCAGCGTCACTGTTCCCGACGTGACCTGGTACTTCGGATGTCCCGCCAGCGAGTACGCCAGCGTCGACTTGCCGGAGCCGTTGGGGCCCATGATGGCGTGCGTCTGACCGGAGGTGACCGTGAGGTCGACGCCCCGCAGGATTTCCTGTGGCCCGTCGTCGGTGGCGACCGAGACGTGCAGGTCGCGGATCTCGAGTGTTGACAAGTTTGACTCCAGGTTGTCTTGACGATGTTTTCAGATGTTCGTGAGTGCGAGTTCAGTCTCGATCGTGGCTGCGGCCCGCTCGATCACGGACTCGACACCTAGCTTGTGCAGGACTTCGCCGAAGAAGCCGCGAACCACCAGGCGACGGGCGACCCGCTCCGGAATTCCACGTGACAGCAGATAGAACAGCTGCTCGTCGTCGAAACGTCCCGTTGCGCTGGCGTGTCCGGCGCCGACGATCTCGCCGGTCTCGATCTCCAGGTTGGGCACCGAGTCCGCCCGAGCGCCTTCGGTGAGCAACAGGTTGCGGTTCATCTCGTAGGTGTCGGTGCCGTCGGCGCCGGCCCGGATCAGCACGTCACCGACCCAGACGGTGTGGGCGGATCTGCCCTGCAGCGCACCCTTGTACAGCACCCGTGACTTGCAGTTCGGCGCATCATGATCCATGAACAGTCGGTGTTCCAGATGCTGGCCGGCGTCGGCGAAATAGACGCCGAGCATTTCCGCGTCGCCACCCGGGCCGTCATAGCTCACCGACCCGACCAGCCGGACGAGGTCTCCGCCGAACGTCAACGCGGCGTGCTTGACGACGGCGTCACGGCCGACCAGCACGTGATGATTCGACAGGTGGACGGCGTCGTCGGCCCAGTTCTGTTCGGAGACGTAGGTCAGCTCGGCCGCATCACCGACGACCAGTTCGACATTCTCGCTGAGCGTGGCAGACCCCTCGTAGGCCACCACGACCTGCGCACGCGCATGGTGACCGACGCGAACCACCAGATGCGCTGCGACGGCCTGGTCGATCGAGTGCCCATGGAAGGTCACGACCAGCGGAGCAGTCATGACCAGCTCCGGAGCGATGTCGATGAGGAACACCGAATTCGCAGCCTGATAGGTCCGAGCGGACACGTAGTCTATCGGCTCATATTTTGAAAGCCCTTTGACAGCTGCAGCTTCGGCGCCGGTGAGAGAAGCCGTGGTCACCCCGTCCTGGGCCTGGACCTCGATCGAGAAGTCCGATCCGGTGAACGTTGCGTCGCTGTGCAGGTTCCGGAGCCGGCGTAACGGCGTGAAGCGCCAGGCCTCTTCCCGTCCGGTTATCGGCGCATGATCCGAGACCGACGTCGAACCGACGCGGTGCCCGTGCGAGCCAACACCGACGTTCCTGCCGCCGACGTTGGTCTGCGCCCCATGCTGCCCGACGGGAGTGACGGCAGCTGGTCGCTCCTGGGTGGTGATTGGCGTGGCCACGATCAGCCCACCGCCCCTTCCATCTGCAGTTCGATCAGCCGGTTGAGTTCCAGTGCATATTCCATCGGCAGTTCGCGGGCGATCGGCTCGATGAATCCGCGGACGATCATCGCCATCGCTTCGTCGTCGGTCAGGCCGCGGCTCATCAGGTAGAAGAGCTGCTCCTCGCTGACCTTGGAGACAGTTGCCTCATGACCCATCGACACATCGTCCTCACGGACGTCGACGTAGGGATACGTGTCCGAGCGCGAAATCGCATCGACCAGGAGTGCGTCGCACTTCACCGTCGACTTGCTGTGATGGGACCCGGGATTGACCCGAACCAGCCCGCGATAGGAGGTACGGCCGCCGCCGCGCGAGACCGACTTGGAGATGATCGTCGACGAGGTGTGCGGGGCCAGATGCAGCATTTTGGCACCGGTGTCCTGGTGCTGGCCCTCGCCGGCGAAGGCGATCGACATGACCTCGCCCTTCGCGTACTCCCCCGTCATCCAGACCGCGGGGTACTTCATGGTGACCTTGGAGCCGATGTTGCCGTCGACCCACTCCATCGTGGCCCCGGCCTCCGCCTTTGCCCGCTTGGTCACCAGGTTGTAGACGTTGTTCGACCAGTTCTGAATGGTCGTGTAGCGGCAGCGGCCACCCTTCTTCACGATGATCTCGACGACCGCCGAGTGCAGCGAATCCGACTTGTAGATCGGCGCCGTGCAACCCTCGACGTAGTGGACGTAGGCGTCCTCGTCGACGATGATCAGGGTGCGCTCGAACTGGCCCATGTTCTCGGTGTTGATCCGGAAGTAGGCCTGCAGCGGGATGTCCACATGCACGCCCTTGGGTACGTAGACGAACGAGCCGCCCGACCAGACGGAACTGTTCAGCGCGGAGAACTTGTTGTCGCCGGAGGGGATGACACTGCCGAAGTACTCCTTGAACAGCTCCGGGTACTGCTTCAGGGCGGAGTCGGTGTCGAGGAAGATGACGCCCTGGTCCTCCAGCTCCTTCTGGATGGAGTGGTAGACGACCTCGGACTCGTACTGGGCGGCGACACCGGACACCAGCCGCTGCTTCTCGGCCTCCGGGATACCCAGCCTGTCGTAGGTGTTCTTGATGTCGTCGGGCAGGTCGTCCCAGGTCGCGGCCTGCTTCTCGCCGGAGCGTACGAAGTACTTGATGGTGTCGAAGTGGATCCCGGACAGATCGGCGCCCCAGCTCGGCATCGGCTGACGCTCGAACAATTTCAGCGCCTTGACGCGGAAGTCCGTCATCCATTCCGGTTCGCTCTTCTTGGCGGAGATGTCGCGGACGACGTCCTCATTGATGCCGCGCCGGGCCGAAGCGCCGGCGGCGTCGGAATCCGACCAGCCGAACGCGTAGTGGCCCAGCGAATCGATGGCCTGCTCCTGGGTCAGAGCGGGGGCGATCTCCGGTATTTCCCGGGTACGTTCCGGAGCAGTCGTCATGACGGTCCTTCCCTCTGGGTGAAGCTGAATATGGCGGACATCAGGTGGAACTTGCACTGCTGGAGAAAACTTTTCAGGCGGAAGTGCCGGCCTTGTTCAGCTGCGCAGCCGGAATGAACGTGGTGCAGAACGAGTCGCCCCTGGCGATGGTGGCCAACCGTTGCGCGTAGGTGCCCAACGCCTCGGTGATCACCGTCATCTCCTCCTCGCAGAGCTGGGGGAATCGAGTGGCGACGTGCGCCACCGGGCAGTGGTGCTGGCAGAGCTCTTCGCCGACGCCGATCTGGCGGACGGAGGCCGCGAAGCCCGCGCCGGTCATCGCCCGCGCCAGAACTTCGACCTTGGCCGGGACGTCGGCCGCATCTTCGAGCTCCTGACGGACGCCGGCGACCAGACCCTGCGCCCGTCGGCGGGCGAATGCGGTCACCGCCTCCGGCCCAGTGGTCTCGGCGAGGAACTCCAGCGATTGAACCGCCAGCGAATCGTAGGCGTGCGGCAGCCGGGTACGTCCCAGGTCGGTCAACAGATAGGCACGCGCCGGCCGACCGCGCCCTCGTCGGCCCTGGGTGTTCGCCTCGCGGCCGATGATTGCGCCCTCGGCGAGCAACTGGTCCAGGTGTCGGCGGATCGCGGCGGGTGAAAGGCCGATCCGCTCGGCGAGCGCGACCGCCGTGAGCGGGCCGTCGGCCAACAGCAGCTGTACGACCGTCTCCCTTGTCCTGACCTCCGCGATGGGGTCGGCGGCAATCTCATCGGCCGGACCTGCGGGCAGCAAGCCACCCGGCAACTCGACGGCCAATGTTTTCACAACACCAGTGTGACCTTTTTCCCGACGAAGATCAAAGAGGTACGCACCACAGCATCGAAACGACGACCGAAGCGTGGCCGGCGGAACGCCGGGAGGCGGTCGGGCGGCAGGTCGGGGCGCGGCTCCTAGAATGCCTCGGTGACCACCGGCGGATCGACCAAGGCCGATCTGCCCGGGTTCCTGGACTCCGGTGAGCGCCGACAGCTGACCCGGCTCCGACTGTGGGGTACGGCCGGCGCTCTGCTGATGATGTTCGGATCGACGTCGTCCTACGGCGCGGCCTCGCCGATTCCCAACCCGGTCGATGGACTGCGGATCCTGGGATTGCTGTCGCGCGCCGGTCCGGCGGCGCTCGCGGTGTCGTATTCCGGCATCGGGCTGGTGGTGCTGTCCTGGTTCCTCATCGGCCGACTCGCCGCGCCCGGCCGGGCACGGCGCCTTTCCCGTACCCAGCTGACCCACACGCTCGCGATGTGGACTGTTCCCTTCCTCGTCACCCCGCCGATCTTCTCCCGCGACTCGTACTCCTATCTGGCCGTCGGCGCGATGATGGTGCACGGCGACAACCCCTATCAGACCGGCCCGTACGACACCCTCGGCGACGGCAATCCGCTGGCTCATCAGGTCGATGCCAGGTGGCAGCACACGTCGACGCCCTACGGTCCGGCCTTCCTGCTGGTGGTCAAGGCGGTGGTGTCGGTCTCGCACAACAACGTGATCGTCGGTGTGCTGCTGCAGCGCTGGGTCGAGCTGATCGGGGTCGCCCTCATCGTCTGGGCGCTTCCCAGGCTGGCTCGCCGGTGCGGAATCGACCCGGTCAGTGCTCTGTGGCTGGGGGCGCTCAATCCCCTGCTGCTGTTCCATCTGGTCGCCGGCGGCCACAACGAGGCGCTGATGATCGGGCTGATGCTCTCCGGGCTGCAGATCGCCCTGCCTGCCGGTCCTGAGCATCCCGGCATCCCGCTCTGGCCGGACGTCCGTCGAATCGCAGTCGGCACCGCCGTGATCACCGTCTCGGTCGGCATCAAGGTGACGGCGGCGATGGCCCTTGCCTTCCTGGCGATCGCGCTCGCCCGCCGCGCCGGCGGTCGCTGGCTCGATCTGCTTCGCTGTGCCGGTTTCGTGGGGGCCGTGTTCGTGGTGACCTTCGGCCTCCTGACGCTGGCGGCGGGGTCTGGACTGGGTTGGGTCCACGCGGCCCTGTCCGCCCCCGGCAGCGTCCGCTCCTTCCTCTCGTTGTCGACGACGCTGGGCGTCGGTGCCGGTCAGATCGGATTGCTCCTGGGCCTGGGCGACCACAGCTCGGGCACCATCGCGGTGATGCAGCCGCTCGGCACGGTGGTCGGAGCCGCGCTAGCCGTGGTGGTGATGTGGCACTGCTGGCGGCGCCGCATCGAACCGTTGCAGGGGCTCGGCATCGCCCTCGGAGCGTTCGTGCTGCTCAGCCCGGTCATCCAGCCGTGGTACCTACTGTGGGCCGCGCTCCCGTTGGCAGCGTCGACCGGTCTGTCGCGGTACCGCCGGGCGACCGTCTGGCTGACCGCGATCTTCGCGGTCATCATCATGCCCAACGGCGCCACCATTCCGGTGTTCACCATCGTCCAGGGCGTCGTGGTTGCCGCGGTCGTCGTCGGCGGCGTGCTGTTGCTGTTGCTCCGATCCGGACTGCCGGAGGCGAAACCCCGGGCCGGTGGTCTGTTGCATCCGGTGACAACCGCCGTCGAAGGCGGCCGAGGGCGGCTGAACTCCGTGATTGACGTCGCACCCGGTGCCGCCGAGACCCCGGTCGGGCCGCGGAATCCTTACCCTGGGGACTTGTGACCTCGACACCGATCGGCCCTGCTCGCAGCGGGCGCCATCCTGCGGTTTCCGGTGCCCGCGCAACCGGCGGACCCGACGCGATCGTCGTGGACGGGATGCACCGGGCGTTCGGCGCCGTCGCTGCGGTCGACGGCCTGTCATTCCGGCTCCCGAAGGGTTCCCTGCTCGCGCTGCTCGGTCCGAACGGAGCGGGCAAGACCACCACGGTCGAGATCTGCGAGGGATTTCTCAGGGCGGACGCCGGCCAGGTTCAGGTGCTGGGCCTGGATCCCTGGCGGAACGGAGCCGCTCTGCGATCGCGAATCGGTGTCATGTTGCAGGCCGGTGGCTCGCACGCGGCGGCCCGGGTCGGCGAGATGCTGGGACTGATGGCCGCGTGCTCGGCGAAACCCCATGATCCCGCCTGGTTGCTCGACATCCTGGGGCTGTCGTCCTTTGCGCGCACTCCGATCCGGCGGCTCTCCGGCGGACAGGTGCAACGGCTCAGTCTGGCGATGGCCCTGGTCGGACGCCCGGAACTCCTGTTTCTCGACGAGCCCACTGCCGGAATGGACCCGCAGGCCCGGCACCTGGTGTGGGATCTGCTCACCGCGATCCGGCGGGACGGTGTATCGGTCCTGCTCACCACCCATCTGCTCGACGAAGCGGAGTTGCTGGCCGATCGCGTTGTGATCATCGACTACGGCCGCAGCGTCGCCCAGGGCACACCGGCGGAGCTGACCGGTGGCGGCTCCACAGCACTTCACTTCACCGCCAGCCCCGGCCTGGACCTCGACCTGCTGCGTCGGGCATTGCCGCTCGGATTCGTCGTCGCCGAGAGCTCCCCCGGCCGCTACCTGATCAGCGGAGACATCGTTCCGGCCACCATGGCGACCGTGACCTCGTTCTGCGCCAGAGTCGGTGTGATGCCGACGGGCCTGCACGTTGGTTCCCGTTCGCTCGAAGAGGTCTTCCTTGAACTGACGGGTAAGGGCGTTCGAGCATGACGGATGCGAGAACAACCGACTCGCCCGGGACGAAAGCACCGTTTCCGGCTGGGGCTTTCACGGCAGACCCGCGCCCGGCCGGCGCCGTCCAGATGGTTCGAGCGGCGTCCGGGCTGGAGTTGCGGATGCTGCTGCGCAACGGCGAACAACTCCTGCTTGCGCTCGTCATTCCGCTGGCCGTGCTGATCGGCCTGTCGACGACCAGCATCGTGGAGCTCGCTTCGACCCCGATCGACCCCTCGCGCCGGATCGACATCGTGACGCCCGGCGTTCTCGCGCTGGCCATTCTGTCGACTGCCTTCACCTCCCAGGCGATCACCACTGCGTTCGATCGGCGTTACGGCGTGCTCAAACGGCTCGCCGCTGCCGGCGTCGGGCGCAGCCTGATGATTGCTGGAAAATGTGGTGCAGCAATGGTCGTCATCGTCGGCCAGTGGATCGTTCTCGTTGCCGTGGCGCTACTTCTCGGGTGGCACCCGCACGGCAATCCGGTCTGGTTGCTGCTGCTCGTCCTGCTGGGCGCTGCGGCCTTCATCGGTCTTGCCCTGCTGCTCGGCGGCACGCTGCGCGCCGAGGCCGTGCTGGCGCTGGCGAACGTGGTGTGGCTGGTGATGGTGGTCGTCGGCGGCGTCGTCATTCCGCTCACCAGAGCTCCGGGCTGGTTGCGAGTGGTCGGCGAGCTGAGCCCGGCGGGAGCACTGTCGACTGCGCTTCGGGCAGTTCTTCAGGCCGGAACCGCCCCGGCCGGAACGAGTTTGGCGGTTCTGGCCGGATGGGTGGCCTTGGGCTGGATCGGGACCGTACGGTGGTTCAAATGGCAATGACCGTGAAGACCCGGGCGGCGAAGGTCACCCCGATCCGGTTGCCGTGGTGGCGGCGCTGGCCGACCCAACGGGTCCAGCGAGTGCTGGCCTGGCTCGCGGTGATCACCAATGGCGCCATCGGGGTGACCGGAGCGACCGTGCGGGTGACCGGATCCGGCCTGGGATGCCCCACCTGGCCGCAGTGCAGCCCCGGATCACTGGTACCGGTTTCCCGGTCCGGCATGGATGCCTTTCACCAGGCCGTCGAGTTCACGAACCGGATGCTGACCGGCGCCGTGCTGCTTCCGGCCCTCGGCATTTTCCTCGCCCTGCTGCTTGCCCCCGCGAAACGGACTCGACTGACCTGGCTGGCGGCGGTACTGCCCTTCGGCGTACTCGTCCAGGCGGTCTGGGGCGGGATCACGGTCCGCACCGGTCTGGCCTGGTGGACGGTCGCCCCGCACATGCTCGCGTCACTGGTACTGCTCTTCGTTGCGATCGGAGTTCTGGTCGGGCTGGGCGAGACCGACGATCCGCCGGTCGCCGTCATTCCTGCGCCGTTGCGGATCCTGACCTGGGTCACCGTCGGCGTCCTGGCCCTGCTCTGCAGCGCCGGCACCCTGGTGACCGCCGCCGGCCCGCATGGGGGGGACGCGGCGACGCCCCGCCTGAATCTGCCGGTCGACACGCTCGCTCATCTGCATGCGGACCTGATGTTCACGTACTTCGGCCTGCTGATCTCGCTCACGGCCGGATTTCTCGCCGTCCGGGCTCCGCGCCGACTGCTGGTCCGCGCCGGCATTCTGATCGTCGTCACCGGGGCACAGGGGGCGGTCGGGCTGGTCCAGTACGCCACCGGGGTTCCGGAGGCACTGGTCGTCTCGCACGTGCTGGGCGCGGTGCTGTTGACGGCCACTGCGGCTACGGTCGCGCTGGCCACCAGGACCCGGGGCTCACGACGGACGGTATGAGCTGATCCTTCCGGTCATGGAACCGTGATCAGCGTCCCGTTCCCGCCATCCGAACCCGATCGGCCGCGCTGACGGTGATCCGGTTGGTCAGTTCCCTGTCCCAGGTGCCGATCGGCAACCCGGCCGCGTCGCAACTGGCGGTCGCGACGTCCATGCCGTCGACCACGGCATCTGCGAAGCGGCCGTCGGCAGCTACGACGACGATGCGCACACCGCGCCGGCCAAGGTAGTTGCACAGGGCGGTACCGGTGCCACCGTGGGATGCGATGAAGGAGCGAAACCGATCGGCGACTTCGGACACGGCGGCTGCTGTCCCCGTCGAACCAGGCCCGGTTGGCCGCTCCGCAGCGCTCTCCGGGGACTGGGTCATCGTGGCCAGCCGACGGCCGTGACCCCGATCGCGGCGTCCGCCGCCCACGCCACCGAAATGGCTGTCAGGTACAGATTCGAAAGATGGAACAAGGTCATCGGCTGGGCCGGGACTCCGCGCAGCACCCGAAAGTGCAGGACATGCGCGATGGCGAGAAACACCAGGCCGGCGGGGACGGCGACAGCCGCGTAGATCCACGACGACGCCGGAACCAGCAGCAGCGAGCAGGCCACCATCGCCCAGGAGTACAGCACGATCTGACGGACGACGACCCGCTCCGGTGCGACGACCGGCAGCATCGGTACGCCCGCCGCCGCGTAGTCGTCGCGGTAACGCATGGCCAGCGCCCAGGTGTGCGGCGGGGTCCAGAAGAAGATGACTCCGAAGAAGACCCATGCCGGCCAGCCGATTCCGCCGGTGATGGCGGACCAACCGATGACCACCGGCATGCAACCCGCCAGGCCGCCCCAGACGATGTTCTGGCTGGTCCGGCGCTTGAGCCAAAGGGAATACACGAAGACGTAGAAGAGGATGGCCACGACGGCAAGCACGGCGGCCTGCCAGGTGGTCGTCCAGGCCAGGAAGCCGCAGGACGCCAGACCCAGCAAAACGCCGAAGATGAGGGCGTTCCGGGTGGATACCAGGTGGCGGGCCAGCGGGCGGGCCTTGGTTCGACGCATGATCGCGTCTATGTCCGCATCGACCACACAATTGAGTGCATTGGCGCTGCCGGCCGCCAGAGTGCCACCGACCAGGGTTGCCAACACCAGCCAGAGCGTCGGAACCTCCCGCCGGGCGGCGAACATCGCCGGGATCGTGGTGATCAGCAGCAGTTCGATGATCCGGGGTTTGGTGAGTGCGACGTACGCCCCCAACCTGACCTTCAGCCCGGCGCGATCGGCCGCCTCGCCGGAACGATCGGACGCCGGCGCCGGCGCCGATGGATCGGCAGAGGTCTGGAACGTCACGCGCGCCTCCACGTTCTCTTGGTCGTTCTCTTCGGTCGTTCTCCTCGGCGCAGCCCTGCGCGATCGGTACCGGAGGGCCGAGCCGCCGCCTTCGACCTTCATCTTAGGGCGGACCGGGCGGCCGGTTCGTCCGGCCCGGCCCGGCTCCGCGTTGCGGTCGTAGTCCCAAGGACGGCCACCGTGGCGCGGCGTGATCGGTGAAAGTGCGGGGTACTAGGGTCTGGATGGAGCGCAGCGTTGGTTCGGTCCGTTCGCGGACCGATGAGCACCCGCACTCGTGAACACCCCGCACTGATGGACACCCTGAATTCATGACACCTCCCATTCGCGACAGCCCGCATTCAGGCCAGCCCGCATTCATCACAGTCCGCACGAACCGCGGCCCTTGCGGTCGCCCGGCCGAGGAAGGTCCCACCCTGTGACCAGTACCGCACAGATCACCGAACTCACCACTGCGCATGTACCCGACGATTGGTCCGATCTGGACACGCGCGCCGTCGACACGGCCAGGGTGCTCGCGGCGGACGCCGTGCAGAAGGTCGGCAATGGCCATCCCGGCACCGCCATGAGCCTGGCACCGCTTGCCTACACCTTGTTCCAGAAGGTTATGCGGCACGATCCAGCCGACGACGACTGGCCGGGACGGGACCGCTTCGTCCTGTCCGCCGGGCACTCCAGCCTGACCCTGTACATCCAGCTGTATCTGGCCGGCTTCGGTCTCGAGATCACCGACCTCGAGTCGCTGCGCACCTGGGGCTCCAAGACCCCGGGGCATCCAGAGGTCCGACACACCCGTGGCGTCGAGATCACCACCGGCCCGCTGGGCCAGGGACTCGCCTCGGCCGTGGGGATGTCCATGGCCTCCCGGCGTGAGCGTGGTCTCTGGGATCCCAGCGCCGCGCCAGGTTCGAGCCCGTTCGACCACTTCATCTATGTCATCGCCTCAGACGGCGATATCGAAGAAGGCATCACTTCCGAAGCGTCGTCGATCGCGGGTCGACAGCAGCTGGGCAATCTCATCGTCTTCTACGACCACAACCAGATCTCCATCGAGGATGACACCAACGTCGCCCTCTCGGAGGATGTCGCCGCCCGCTACGAGGCTTACGGCTGGCACGTCCAGAAGGTCGAGGGCGGCGAGAACGTCACCGGCATTCTCAAGGCCATCGAAGCTGCCAAGGCCGTGACCGACAAGCCGTCGTTCATCCAGCTGCACACGATCATCGGGTTCCCCGCGCCCAGCAAGATGAACACGGGCAAGGTCCACGGATCGGCGCTGGGCGATGACGAGGTCGCCGCGGTCAAGAAGATCCTCGGCTTCGATCCGGCCAAGACCTTCGAGGTCGACGACACCGTGATCAAGCACACCCGCCTTGCCATCGACCGGGGCGAGGCGGCGAGGGCGGAGTGGCAGAAGACTTTCGACCAGTGGGCTGCCGCCAATCCCGACAACAAGACGCTTTTCGACCGCCTCGTCGCACGCGAGCTCCCTGACAACTGGCTCGATTCGTTGCCGTCCTGGCCGGTGGATCCCAAAGGCGTCGCGACCCGCGCCGCATCCGGCGCCGTGCTGTCGGCGATCGGTCCGGTGCTGCCGGAGCTGTGGGGCGGTTCCGCCGACCTGGCGGAATCCAACAACACCACGATCAAGGGCGCCGATTCCTTTGGCCCGGCCGACGCCGCGACCAAGGAATGGAACACCAATCCCTACGGCCGCACCTTGCACTTCGGCATTCGCGAGCATGCAATGGGCGCCATTCTGTCCGGCATCGCACTGCACGGTCCGACCCGCCCGTACGGCGGCACCTTCCTGCAGTTCTCCGATTACATGCGCGGAGCCGTCCGGCTGGCCGCCGTGATGGGTGCGCCGGTCACCTACGTCTGGACGCACGACTCGATCGGACTCGGTGAGGACGGTCCCACTCATCAACCGGTCGAACACCTGGCCGCCCTGCGGGCGATTCCTGGTCTGGCAGTCCTGCGACCGGCGGACGCGAACGAGACCGCATTCGGTTGGCAGGCGATCCTCGAGAAGCAGAGCGTGTGGAACACCGGACCGGTCGGAATGGCGCTGACCAGGCAGGCCGTGCCGGTGCTCGCCGGAACGAGCGCAGCCGGAGTCGCCAAGGGCGGGTACGTGCTGGCGGACGCCGAGGGTGAGCTGCAGGTCATCGTCCTGGCGACCGGCTCCGAGGTTCAGATCGCCCTTGCCGCAAGAGAAATGCTGCACGCCGAAGGTATCGGCACCAGAGTCGTGTCCGTCCCGTGCCTGGACTGGTTCGAGGCGCAGGACGAGCCGTACATCGAGAGCGTCCTGCCCAAGGCCGTCACCGCGCGGGTGTCCGTCGAGGCGGCGATCTCCATGCCCTGGTGGCGTTGGATCGGGAGCCAGGGTCGTCCGGTTTCCCTGGAGCACTACGGGGCCTCGGCGGACGCCGCGACCCTGTACAAGAAATTCGGCATCACGCCGGAAGCGACGGTTGCGGCTGCGAAAGCGTCGCTGTCTGCCGCCAACACCCCGGACACCGTCTCACAGGGCACCACGTCCCTCGAAGGCGCCGAGGCCGACCTCTAGAACAAGCACTGCCATCCAAAATCCAGGAAGAAGCTGACCATCATGACGGACAACCTCGCGGACCTTTCCGCAGCCGGTGTCTCGCTCTGGCTCGACGACCTGTCCCGCCAGCGCCTGCACAGCGGCAATCTGGGCGAACTGATCGACAACAAGCACATCGTCGGGGTCACCACCAACCCGTCGATCTTCGCCACCGCTCTCGCCGACGGAGAGTCCTACCAGATCCAGGCCGACGAACTGGCCGCGCGCGGTGCCTCGGTAGAGGACGCGGTGCGGGCCATGACGACCGACGACGTCCGGGACGCCTGCGATCTGTTCGCCGCACTGTACGAATCCACCGGCGGCGTGGACGGGCGGGTCTCGATCGAGGTGGAGCCAGGGCTCGCCTTCGACACGGCCGGGACCGTGGCGCAGGCGCAGGAACTCGCCAAGATCGTCGACCGACCGAACGTGCTGGTCAAGATTCCTGCCACCCTCGCCGGACTGCCGGCCATCACCTCTACTCTCGCCGAGGGGATCAGCGTGAACGTCACGCTGATCTTCTCGTTGGAGCGCTACGACGGCGTCATCGACGCCTTCGTTGCCGGTCTGGAGCAGGCAAAGGCGAACGGCCACGACCTGAGCAAGATCCAGTCCGTCGCCTCGTTCTTCGTCTCCAGGGTGGACACCGAGATCGACGCCCGGCTCGACAAGATCGGTACACCGGAGGCTGCCTCGCTTCGGGGCAAGGCCGCTATCGCCAACGCCCGGCTGGCCTACCAACTGTTCGAGAAGAAGTTCTCCGGCGACCAGTGGGACGCGCTGGCCGCGGCGGGGGCGAAGCCGCAACGCCCGCTCTGGGCCTCGACGGGCGTCAAGGACCCCCTGTACGACGACACTCGGTACGTCGTCGAGTTGGTGGCGCCGAACACGGTGAACACCGCTCCGGAAAAGACCATCGATGCGGTGGCCGACCACGGAGTGATCCGTGGCAACACCATCGAAGGCACCTACGGAGCGGCGTCGTCCACCTTCAGCGCTCTGGAGGCCGTTGGCGTCGATCTGAAGGACGTGTTCGAGGTGCTCGAGACCGAAGGCGTCGACAAGTTCGTCAAGTCCTGGGAGCAGCTCCAGGAGACGGTTCGCAAGTCGCTCGGCGGCTGAGTGCCGTTGCCATCGGCCGTCGGTATCTGCGCCGCCGGCCGATGGCATCGGGCGAATCGAGCGCCTGTCCCCCGAATCCGCCACGCCGCAAGAGATCTGCTCCACCCGGAAAGGGATGCCGTCACTTCATGACGACCAACTACGTGAATCCGCTCCGTGACCCGAGGGACAAGCGGCTTCCGCGGATCGCCGGTCCGTCCGGCATCGTCATCTTCGGGGTCACCGGCGACCTTTCCCGCAAGAAGCTCATGCCCGCCATCTACGACCTCGCCAACCGCGGCCTCCTTCCTCCCGGTTTCGCCCTGGTGGGTTTCGCCCGACGTGACTGGGCCGACGAGGATTTCGCCAAGGTTGTCCACGACTCGGTGCGGCAGTACGCGAGAACCCCGTTCTCCGAGGAGGTCTGGCGTCATCTGTCCGAGGGTTTCCGCTTCCTACCAGGATCCTTCGACGACGACGATGCATTCGATGCGCTGGCGGCCACCTTGGCCGATCTGGACCGGGTCCGCGGCACCGCCGGTAATCACGCGTTCTACTTCTCGATCCCACCAGGGGCGTTTCCCGTTGTGCTGCAACAGTTGCGACGTTCGGGAATGTCCGATCCGCACGGGGACGAATGGCGGCGGGTCGTCATCGAGAAGCCATTCGGCCACAACCTGGAGTCGGCGCAGGATCTCAACGAACTGGTCAACGAGGTGTTCCCCGAAGAATCGGTGTTTCGCATCGATCACTACCTCGGCAAGGAGACGGTGCAGAACCTGTTGGCACTGCGGTTCGCCAACCAGCTGTACGAGCCGATCTGGAATTCGAACTACGTTGACCATGTCCAGATCACCATGGCAGAGGACATCGGAGTCGGTGGCCGCGCCGGCTACTACGACGGCATCGGTGCAGCCAGGGACGTGATCCAGAACCACCTGATCCAACTGCTCGCGCTGACCGCCATGGAAGAGCCGGTGGCATTCTCTCCGCAGCAACTGCGGACCGAGAAGATCAAAGTGCTCTCGGCCGTTCGACTTCCGGCCGACCTGGCCTCAGGATCTGCCCGCGGGCAGTACGCCGGTGGCTGGCAGGGTGGCACGAAGGTGGCCGGATACCTCGACGAGGACGGCATCTCACCGAACTCGGTCACCGAGACCTACGCCGCAGTGAAACTGCTCGTCGACACCCGGCGTTGGGCCGGCGTGCCGTTCTACCTACGCACCGGTAAACGGTTGGGGAAACGTGTCACCGAGATCGCGGTGATCTTCAAGCGCGCCCCCCATCTTCCGTTCTCGCAGACCGATACCGAAACCCTGGGTTCGAACGCGCTGGTCATCCGGGTACAGCCGGACGAAGGAGTGACCATCCGATTCGGCTCGAAGGTTCCCGGCCCGGTCATGGAGGTTCGCGACGTCAACATGGACTTCTCCTACGGTCAGTCGTTCACCGAGGCCTCTCCCGAGGCGTACGAACGATTGATTCTCGATGTGCTGCTGGGTGAACCGTCGCTGTTCCCGCAGGACGAAGAGGTGGAGTTGTCCTGGCGAATCCTCGATCCGATCGAGAAGTACTGGGCGAAGAGCTCCAGCCAGCCCGAACCGTACGTGTCCGGAACCTGGGGACCGCCCTCTGCGGACGTCATGATGGCGCGCGACGGCCGCACCTGGCGCCGACCGTGATACCGGCGACAGATATCGCCGCAACTGGTATCGGCGCGACAGGTATCGGCCCGACAGGTATCGGACTGACAGGTATCGCACCGACCGCGCCATCGCCGGTGCGTCGGCACCACCGCCGGCTCACGCCGGTTTCCCACTCTTCCCTGCCAGCGAAAGGCAGCCGGCGTTGATCATCGATCTGCCATCGACCACCTCGTCGGCCATCAACAAGAAGATGGTCGACATGCGCGAGAAGGGCGGTGCGAACGCCCAGGGCCGCGTACTCACCCTGGTGATCGTGACCGAGGAGGACTCTTCCGAAGATCCGATTGCGGCCGCCAACGGCGCCTCCTTCGAGCATCCCTGCCGAGTGATCGTGGTGGCGAGAGGGTCCCGCCGCGGAACCGCGCGCCTCGACGCGCAGATCAGGGTCGGCGGTGACGCCGGTGCCAGCGAGGTCATCGTGTTGCGCCTGTACGGGCCCCTCGTCGACCATGGCGCCGCCGTCGTCGTACCGCTGCTCCTGGCCGATGCTCCCGTGGTCGCCTGGTGGCCCGACGAGTCGCCGGATGTTCCTGCCCAGGATCCCATCGGTGCCCTGGCCCAGCGGCGGATCACCGACTCGGCCGCCGGTAAACGACCGATTGCGGCGCTGACCGCACGGCGCGCGAGTTATCGGGCCGGCGATACCGATCTGGCTTGGACGCGCCTGACCAGCTGGCGCGGACTGCTGGCCGCCGCGCTCGATCAACCGCCGCACGAGAAAGTCGTCGAGGCCAGCGTCGCCGGTGCCTCGGATTCGGCGTCTGCTGATCTGCTCGCGGGCTGGCTGGCGCTGCAATTGCGCTGCCCGGTCCGGCGGGTCAAGGTCGATCGGGTCGGCAGCGGACTCCGTTCGGTGTCGTTGGTGCGTCGATCGGGCAACATCAGCCTGGTGCGCCCGGAGGGTGTCACTGCAACGCTGTCGGTCAATAATCAGGCCCCTCGGGAGCTCGCGCTCCCCCGCCGCAACCTGCGCGACTGCATTGCAGAAGAGCTCCGACGACTCGATGCCGACGAGGTCTTCGCGGAGGTGCTCTCCAAGGGATTGGACCTGGTTGCCAAGACCGCGGCCGTCGACGCTGGTGCGCCGCCGAAGGGCGGGGGCGGCAAAGACGCCGGCCCGAAATCGGCAGGAGCGAAAGTCTCTGCCGCCACCGCGGGCTCGACGGCAGGCTCAGGAGCGACGAGGTCCAAGGCCACCGGCCAGCAACCCACCACGGACCGCGGTTCCAAGGCCACCGGCGCGAAACCCACCGGCCGCAGTTCTGAGGCCACCGGCCCCACGGCCAAGCAGAGTCCAGCCGCGACCACTGGTAGAAGGTCCGCCGGCGCCATCACCGGCAGCGAAGTCGCCAGCGGTAAAACCAAGCCTGGCCCGCGACTCCAGCAGCGGGTGATCAAAGCGGTCGCCACGGCAACAACAGCGCCCGACGCCGCCCCGAATTCCGTCGTCGAATCGGGGATCATCGTGCCCCGGAAACGAGGCGTAGCGCAGCCTTCACCGTCCACCGCGACGACGACGGGGGCTACGCAATGAGCAGCAGCCGCGAAGTCGTGATCCACGAATCCGCCGAGCTGCTGGCTGCCGCCACCGGAAACCGATTGTTGGCGAAGTTGGTGGACATCCAGGCGGCCGGCCGCGAGCCACGGATCGTGCTCACCGGTGGCGGATCCGGCATCGGGCTGCTGATCGCGCTCAATGCCTCACCCGACCGCGACACGGTCGACTGGCAGCGAGTCGAGGTGTTCTGGGGCGACGAGCGATTCGTTCCTCGGGATGACGCAGAGCGCAACGAGAAGCAGGCTCGCGAAGCGTTGCTGGACCATGTTGGCCTTGACCCGGCGAAGGTGCATGCAATGGCCGCGTCCGACGGTGAGTTCGGCGAAGACGTCGATCGGGCCGCTGCCGCGTATGCCGCCGTGGTCGGGGATTCCCCGGCGTTCGACGTCGTCATGCTGGGAATGGGACCCGAAGGGCACGTGGCGTCGATATTTCCAGGATCCGCCGCCGTCCACGACGATGGTGTGGTGGTAGCGGTGCGCGACTGCCCCAAGCCGCCGCCCACGCGGATTTCGCTGACCCTGCCGGCCATCCGGAGGGCCACCGAGGTCTGGATCATCACCGGCGGTGAAGGCAAAGCCGAAGCCGTTGCCCAGGCACTGTCCGATACGCCCGAGGCGGCACTACCCGCAGCAGGCGCCTTCGGTGAGGACCGAACGCTTTTCCTCCTGGATCGCGGATCTGCCACGCGGTTGCCCTCCGGTATCGCCGTTGTCGACGGGCTGATCGACCGCAGAATCCGCAGTGACCGAGCAGACACACTGGTGCGCAAAGAAGACGACCGCGCCTGACATGCTGAGGTAGACCCCACGGCAACTCGCGATGCGAACCGTGGCACCACGGAAGCCCCCAGCGGGACACGCCCGCTGTCCTCGGCGAACTCGGCGACTGCCGGGCCGCCATCCGGTCCTCGAGGAGGAGTACCAAGATGAGCAAAGCCCCCGTCAACGTCACTGTCACCGGCGCCGCCGGTCAGATCGGCTATGCGTTGTTGTTCCGGATCGCATCCGGCGCCATGTTGGGTCACGACACCCAGATCAAGCTGCGCCTGCTGGAGATTGCGCCCGCACTCAAGGCCGCCGAGGGCACCGCCATGGAACTGAATGACTGCGCCTTTCCGTTGCTGGCCGGCATCGACATCACCGACGATGCGACAGCGGCGTTCGATGGAACATCGGTCGCGCTGCTGGTCGGGGCGCGTCCTCGCGGGCCGGGGATGGAGCGCGGCGACCTGCTGGCTGCGAACGGCGGCATCTTCAAGCCCCAGGGCCAGGCGATCAACGCTGGCGCCGCGGACGACATCAAGGTCCTGGTGGTGGGAAACCCGGCGAACACCAACGCGCTGATCGCCCGTTCCCACGCCCCCGACATTCCCGCCGACCGCTTCTCGGCAATGATGCGTCTTGATCACAATCGCGCCCTCTCACAGGTCGCTGCCAAGCTGGGGGTGACGGTCGGCGACGTGACGAACATGACGATCTGGGGCAATCACTCGGCGACGCAGTATCCCGACCTGTTCCACGCCAAGGTGGACGGCAAATCGGTGGCCGAGCGCGTCGATTCCGGCTGGCTCGAAGGGACTTTCATTCCGACCGTCGCGAAGCGCGGAGCCGCGATCATCGAAGCGCGCGGTGCATCGTCAGCGGCCTCGGCCGCGAGTGCCGCAGTCGACCACGTCCATACCTGGGTGCACGGCACCGCCGAGGGCGACTGGACGAGCGCCGGCCTGGTATCGGACGGCTCGTACGGCGTGCCCGAGGGGCTGGTGTCCGGTTTCCCGGCGACGGCGGCGAACGGCAGTTGGACCATTGTGCCGGGTCTGGAACTCGACGAGTTCTCCAGGAGTCGCATCGCGAAGTCCGTGGCCGAGTTGGTCGAAGAACGCGATGCCATCAAGGGCCTCGGGCTGATCTGAGCCCAGCTCGCTCCGCATGGTCCCGCCGTTGAGCCTCCTCGAGTAGTAGACCCGGTGGGTCGTGCCGATGGGTCTTGCCGTGGGTGGAGGCGGTCGGTGGGTCGGGCCGATGCGTCGGTGGGTTGTGCCGTGGGTGGAGTCGGTCGGTGGGTTGGGCCGATGGGGTGGATGCCGGCAGCCGCAAGAGCGGTGGCTCAGTGCTCCGGCAGCAGCTATCGGCCCTCATCGGCCCCTATCGGCGCCCCAATCGGCTCCGGAGCAGCGCGAGGAGAGCCTCGCCGTCCGGCACTCCCAGGCCGGTGCAGGCGTCCCATCCGTTCCCGGCGTCGTACTGGCCATTGCTGCCGTCGGTGATGTCGCGGAAGCCAGGCTGCACCACGCCGGCAGCGACGCCCGCGTAGAGCGCCGGCTGCAATAGGCCCAGCGGGCGGCCCAATGCTTGGACCAGCCGGGCGGCCAGCGCTGCCCAGAGCGGCGACACCGCGCTGGTTCCGCCGATGACCTGCTCGCTGCCGTCCACGCGGACCTGATACCCGGTGTGCGGATCGGCGTCGCCGGAGACGTCCGGGACTCCCCTGCCGTGCCCACCACCGGCACGAGCCGGAACACCGGCACCGGTCTGCCAACCGGGGCGCGCGAACTTGCTGCTGACGCCGCCGCCGGTGGCTCCTCGTCCGACGCCGTTGTTCCAGACGGTTTCGCTCGATACCGCTCCGGTGGTGGTATCGGCGAGCAGGCTGGTACCCCCGCACGCCAACGCGTGCGGGCTCGATGCCGGGAAGTCGCAATGGGCCTTGTTGTCCGTCGCGCGATCGGTGCTGCCGTCGTCGCCGGCCGCCGCGGTCACCGTCACGCCCAGAAGCGCGGCGTCCGCGAACGCGGCGTCCATCGCGTTACGGGCCTGCGCTGTCCATCCGTCCTCGTTCTGACCCCAGCTGATGCTGATTGCAGCCGGCGCGGGTTCGGCATGCGCGGCCTCGGAGACGGCATCGAGGAAGCCCGCATCGGTGTTGGGTGCGAAGTAGACGAGGAGGTCGGCCCGAGGCGCCAATGCGCCCACCACCTCGATGTCCAACAGGACTTCGCCGTCGGCGCCGGACGGATCAGCTCCAGGTTGATTCTGGGCCCCGTCGACGCCGACGGCGGTCACCTTCGGGCCTGGTGTGATCCCCAGCCCGGTGAAGTAGGTGTCCAGATCCGCCTGGCCGAATCCGCCGCCGAGCTCGATGATCGCCACCGTCTGCCCGGAGCCGTCCGTACCTGCCGGGAACCTGTAGATCTTTCCGAGGTCCACCGGGGTGTAGCTGATCGAGACCGCCCTTGCCCTGGCCACCTGCAACCGGGTGCGGGCCTGCGGTCGGTCGTCCAACCCCAGCACCGCGACGACCACGTCGTGCAGGTCGCCCGGAAGTGTCAGTTCACCCTGGCGTTGGCGATACTCGACCTGATTGCCGGTGAGCGGGTCCGGCGCCTGCACCAGATCGAGGTTGGTGCCGAACAACGCCTGCAACGTGGTGGCAGAGCCTGAGATCCGCATCCGTCGCGATGCGGCATCCACCGACAACACTCGCGCGCCGGCCGCCGTCATCGCCGCGGACACGGCATCGACGTCGGCCTGGGCGGCACCATACTTCTCGGCCAATTCGACCCTGCTGATCGGCGATGGTAGGTCGTGCGGAAGCTCATTTCGGCGCCGTAGCACGACCGTCACCTCGAGGACATCCCCACCGGCAACCTCGCCGACCTTCTTCGCGCCGGGGACCGGCCCGCGATCGCTGCCGGGAACGGTTCGTCGCTCAACGGACTGGGCTGTCAAATGCGCTGGCTCTTTTGTCATGTCCCTATGGTGCTCCGGCACACCGACACTGATACATCCGGCTCGTTCCCAGCCCGCAGTCAATCCTTCGGCATCCCTTGCAGGCCGGCCGTACGGTCAGGGCGGTCGGGGCGGTCAGATCTCTTCCGGAACGCTCTCGGTTCCACCTGTCAACGTCGTCAGGATGCTGTCCAACTCGTCCGGCCGGACCAACACCTCCCGGGCCTTGGAGCCCTCGGACGGACCGACGATGCTTCGCGTCTCCATCAGGTCCATCAATCGGCCGGCCTTGGCGAAACCCACCCGCAACTTGCGCTGCAGCATCGAGGTGGAACCGAGTTGAGAGGTGACGACCAGGGTGATCGCCTCGATCAGTTCGTCGAGGTCCCCGCCGATGTCCGGATCGACGTTCTTCGACGGATCCGGCTTGGCCGCCGTGACGTTCTCGGCGTACTCGGGCTCGGCCTGGGTCTTGGCGAACGCGACGACCTCGGCGATCTCCTCGTCACTGACGTACGCGCCCTGGATCCGGATGGCATTGCGGACGCCCATCGGCAGGTACAGCCCGTCACCCATGCCGCTGAGCTTCTCCGCGCCGGGCTGGTCGAGGATGACCCGGGAATCAGTCAACGACGAGGTTGCGAAAGCCAGGCGCGACGGGACGTTCGTCTTGATCAGACCGGTCACCACATCCACAGAGGGCCGCTGGGTTGCCAGCACCAGGTGAATGCCGGCAGCCCTGGCCTTCTGGGTGATCCGGACGATCGCGTCCTCGACGTCCCGCGGAGCAGTCATCATCAGATCGGCGAGCTCGTCGATGATGCCCAGGATGTAGGGGTACGGGCGGTAGATCCGTTCCGAGCCGGGAGGGGCCACGATCTGCCCGGACAACACCTTCTTGTTGAAATCGTCGACGTGCCGAACCCCGTGCGCGAGCATGTCCGTGTATCGCTGTTCCATCTCCTCCACCAGCCAGGCGAGGGCGGCCGCGGCCTTCTTCGGGTTGGTGATGATGGGCGTGATTAGGTGCGGAATGCCTTCGTAGGGGGTGAGTTCGACCATCTTCGGGTCGATCAGCACCATCCGGACCTCGGCCGGGCTGGCCCGCTGCAGTAGGGAAACGAGCATGGAGTTGACGAAGGAGGACTTGCCGGAGCCGGTCGCGCCGGCCACGAGCAGGTGCGGCGTCTTCGCCAGATTGGCGCTGACGAACTTGCCCTCGACGTCCTTGCCGAGCCCGATCACCAGCGGATGCTGGTCCTTGCGGGATTCCGGATCGGCCAGCACGTCACCGAGCCGGACCATCTCACGGTCGGTGTTGGGCACCTCGATCCCGACGGCCGACTTTCCCGGGATCGGTGCGAGGAGCCGGACGTGTTCAGAGGCAACCGCGTAGGCGATGTTGCGGGTCAGCCGGGTGATCGCCTCGACCTTCACCCCGGGACCGACTTCGACCTCGTACCGGGTGACGGTCGGCCCGCGGGTGAAACCGGTGACGGCCGCATCGATCCGGAACTCCTCCAGTACTCGGGAGATCCGTTCGATCACCTCATCGTTGGCCGCGGATCGCTGCTTGGGCGGGGCGCCGAGCTTCAGGATGGTCGACGGCGGCAGCTGGTAGGTGCCATCCACTGCCGTGTCCAACCTCAACTGGGCCGGCTCCGACCCGGGTGGCGAGGTCGGCGACGGAGCCGGGGACTGCATCGTCGCCGGCTTGAGTACCCGCGCCCGGGTGCGGGCGGGTAGCTCCTCGGTCGGCGCGGTCGCCGCCACGAGTCCGGGAGCAACCAGCGGCGCCGTATCCACCGTCGCGTCCGCTCTGCCCTCGGCTGCCTGACGGCGTTTGGACGGCCGGCGAAGCCTGGTGGTCGCGGACAGATCGACGTCCTCGTCGAGGCGGACCTGGCTGCCTACCCGGTAGTCGTCGACCGCATCCCCGTCGGTGACGCCGTCATCGTGGTTGTCATGGCCGTTCCCGCTGCCGTCCTCGTTGTTTGCTCGACCGTCCCCTCGGTCCCCACGGAGCCGATCGACCCGGCGAAATCCGCTGGAAAACGCAGCCGGTACATCGCGGAGTGCGGTGCCGGTCAGCAGTAGCAGGCCGAACACAGCCAGCAGCAGCAGCAGGATCACGGCGGGAGCGGCGGTGAGGCCCCGATACAGCGGGGTGCCGACCAACCAGCCGACGGCACCTCCCGCCGACATCCGCGCCGTCGTCGAATCGGGCGCACCGTGCAGCGCCGAGACGTGGACCACCTGGAAGATGCCCGTGACGGCCACCGTCAGCGCAACGCCGCCGACCACCCGACGGGCGCGATGTTCCCGATCGCCCCGAGTTCGCATCAGGACCGCGGCAGCAGTGACCAGGAGCGCGGGAAGCACCAGGCCCGGAGTTCCGAGTAGGACCCTGACCGCGTGGTTCACTCCGGCGCCGACCGGCCCTGCCGCGCGAAACCAGGAACCGATCGCGCAGACGACGGCCAGCGCCACCAGGCCGAGCGCCAGGCCGTCCCTGCGGTGGGCCGAGTCGATGTCACGCGCCGCGACAGCGCCGCGCCCGAATGCTCTCACCATGCCTCCGATACCGCGTGCGCACAGCCGCCAGATCGCGATGAGTCCTCGCCCAAGACCCCGAACCGATCTGGAGAGCGCCGAGGGCCGCGAAACTGTGGCGGTGGCACGTTGCGCAGGTGGTTTCCGAGCCAGCCCCGAGGACCGACCGGTCCCCGCCGGGCCGGCTGCGCGTGCCCGGCCTGCGCCGGGTCTGGGTGTCGCCTTCGCGCTTCGCGCGGGCGTGGATCCAGCGCTTCGCGCGGGTGTGGATCCAGCGTTCCGTACGGGCGTGGAACCAGAGCTCCGTGCGGGCGTGGAACCGGCGGTCCGCGACGGGGCGGATCGTGCGGACGCCGCCGGCTGTCCCGAATCAGCATTGGACCGGGATGCACCAGCGCCGCCGCTGCTCCCTGAACGCGGACGCGGTGAAGCAGAGGTCTTTCCGGCCATGCTGACCAAGCTAGTCGCTCCAGTCACTTCCGTCCCAGTTGCCACACCGGTCGGCCACGATCGATCCATGGTTGGCCCCCTGCGACCCAGCAGTCACCGGAGTTGAGTGCGACACCGGACGGTCGGCGCGGAGGTCGACCAACCAGGCGCCGTATTTCGGTTTTTCAGCGGCACCGCAGCGTTCTATGGTGCCCGTATGACCTTCCTGCGACCGATCACTCTGCCCGGGAACATCGTCACCCTGGAACCGCTGTCCGTCGATCACCTGAACGGCTTGATCGCGGCCGCGCAGGACGGAGAGCTTTGGAACCTCTGGTACACCTCGGTGCCCCGACCGGAGAACATGGGCGCGGATATCGACCGCCGACTCGGCCTCCAGGCGGCCGGCTCCATGCTGCCGTTCACGGCCCGTCGCACGGCGGACGGTCGAATCATCGGGATGACCACCTTTCTGAACGCCGACGCGGTGAACCGTCGAGTGGAGATCGGGTCGACCTGGAATGCCAGTTCAGCGCAGCGCACCGGTACCAACGCCGAGAGCAAACTGCTGTTGCTCTCCCATGCATTCGAAACACTCGACTGCATCGCCGTTGAATTCCGGACGCACTGGATGAACCACCAGTCCCGCGCCGCCATCTCGCGGTTGGGCGCCAAGCAGGACGGCGTGCTGCGCAGCCACGTCCGGTCGAGCGACGGAACCCTGCGCGACACGGTCGTGTTCTCGATCATCGCCGTGGAATGGCCCGCTGTTCGCAGCGAACTACGCCGACGCCTCGCGGCCCACAGTCAGCACCAGTAAGCCGTCGGAGTCGACCGCGATTTCGGTCACGGCGACGACCGCGGCGACCGGCAGCGCCGCATACAGATGCGGAAACAATTCGGCGCCGCCGCCGGTGTTCTCGGCCACCACCGGATCGTCGAGCAGCGCCGGGTCGACGGTCAACAGCACGACCGCGCGCTCCGGGTTGCGCCAGAACCGTTGCGCCACACCGGCCAGCTGGCCGAGATAGGAGAAGTGGAGAAATCCCTCCGACTCCAACGTCATCCCGCGGCCGGAGATCCGATAGGAACCGACGGTGATGGCGGCATCCCAGTCATCTGCGAAGGTCAGGTGGTAGATCAACATCGCTCCGCGTGAGTGAGGGTAAGGCTCTAGAGGGATGAGACGACGTAGACGGTCAGAGCGCGAGTACGGTCGGCACGATCATCGGCCGTCGTCGGTAGACGTCGCCGACCCAGCGGCCGACCACCCGGCGCACCGACTGCGCCACGCGGTGCGGATCGATCACACCGTCCGCCTCCAACTGCGCCAACTCGGCCTCGACCAGCGGTACGACCTTGGCCAGCGCATTCGGATCGTCCGAGAAACCGCGCCCGGAAATGGTGGGTGACGCGACCGCACGGCCGGTGTGCGCGTCGATGGCCACCGTGATGGCGATGAATCCGCCCTCGCCCAGGATCAGCCGATCCGACAAGGTGTTCTCGCCGACGTCGCCGACGGCTGCGCCATCGACATAGACCATGCCGACGTCGATGTGGCCGGAGATCCGGGCGCGGCCGTCGATCAGGTCGACGACCGTGCCGTTGGGCGCCAGCACCACTCGCTCCGGCGGTACCCCGGTGAGCACGGCCAACCGAGTCTGGGCCCGTAGATGGCGCCATTCACCGTGCACCGGAATCACGTTCTTCGGGCGTACCGCGTTGTAGAGGTAGAGCAGTTCTCCGGCCGAGGCATGACCGGAGACGTGCACCTTCGCGATGCCCTGGTGCACCACCGTCACATTGGCGCGCGCCAACTCGTTGATGACGGTGAACACGCTGGTCTCGTTGCCGGGGATCATCGAACTCGCCAGGATCACCGTGTCGCCCTGGATGAGATTCACCTGCCGGTGCTCTCCCCGTGACATCCGGGACAGTGCCGAGAGCGGCTCTCCCTGCGACCCGGTGGAGATGAGCAGCACCTGCTCCGGGGGCAGTTCCAGAACCTTGTCCAGTGAACGCACCAGACCGTCCGGAACGTTCAACAGCCCGAGTTCCTGTGCGATCTGCATGTTGCGGACCATCGAACGGCCGACGAAGGCCACCTTGCGGCCGTGATTCTGCGCGGCATCGAGCATCTGTTGCACACGGTGCACGTGAGAGGCGAAACTCGCGACGATGACCCGCTGCTTCGCCGACCGGATGTAGTTGTCCATCACCGGGCCGATCTCACGTTCCGGTGCAACGAATCCCGGAACCTCCGCGTTGGTGGAGTCGACCAGGAAGAGGTCCACTCCCTCGTCGCCCAACTTCGAGAAGCCGCCGAGATCGGTGAGCCGTCCATCCAGTGGCAGTTGGTCGAGCTTGATGTCACCGGTGTGCAGAACGGTGCCGGCGGGAGTCCGGATTCCGACGGCCAACGCGTCCGGAATGGAATGGTTGACCGCGAAGAACTCCAGGTCCCAGGCTCCGGCCTTGCGCCGTTCACCCTCCACCACCACTTCCAGCTTCGGGCTGATGTGGTGCTCCCGGCACTTGGCGGCGATCAGGGCCAGCGCGAATTTCGCTCCGACGACGGGCAGGTCCTTGCGGAGCCGGAGCAGCCACGGCAGCGCGCCGATGTGGTCCTCGTGCCCGTGCGTGATGACCACCGCATCGATGTCGTCGACCCGGTCCTCGACCAGACGCAGGTCGGGCAGGATCAGGTCGACACCGGGCTGTGCCTCCTCGGGAAACAGCACACCACAATCCACCACCAGCAACCGGCCGTCGTATTCGTAGACCGTCATGTTGCGGCCGATCTCGCCGATGCCGCCGAGGGCCACCACCCGCAGACCACCCTTGGGCAGGCGCGGCGGCGGAATGGCTTTGGACGTTGCCGTCATTTCAAATTACCGATTTCTTCGAGATCACGCGCTATTTGCGCTGTTTGGTCGGAAGTGGCCGGGATTTGTGGGAGGCGGGGATCGCCCACCTCCATACCGGCCAGCCGCAATGCGGCCTTGGCGAACACCAGGCCGGCTCCGCCTCCGGTTCGGGACATGGCCAGCTGAGCCGGCAACAGTGCTTCGTGGATGCTGCGGGCCCTGGTGTAGTCGCCGGCCTCGGCGGCATCGACCAACGCCCGGACGTGCGGGCCGACCACATGAGAAATGATGCTGACGACCCCGACGGCGCCCACGCTCATCCAGGGCAGCGTGATCGGGTCGTCGCCGGAGTAGAACGCCAGGTCGGAGTTGGCGATCACCTGCGAGCCGGCATGGAAATCGCCCTTGGCGTCCTTGACTGCGGTGATCCTCGGATGCTCGGCCAACCGCAGCAGCGTTTCCGGAGCGATGGCGACCACCGTCCGCGGCGGAACGTCATACAGCATCATCGGCAGGCCGGACGCGTCGGCGACTGCGGCGAAATGCGCCAGCAGACCGTCCTGCTGCGGCCGAGAATAGAACGGCGTCACCACGAGAGTGCCGTGTGCACCGGCCTTCTCGGCTTCCTTCGCCAGCCGGACCGAGTGCGCAGTGTCGTAGGTGCCGACGCCGGCCACCACGGTCACCCGATCTCCAACCGCCTCCACCACCGCCCGGATGACGGCGGACTTCTCCGCATCGGAAGTCGTCGGGGATTCGCCGGTGGTGCCGTTCAGAACCAGCCCGTCGTGTCCCTGGTCCGCCAATCGGACGGCGAGCGCCGCCGTGGCTTCCAGATCGAGCTCGCCGCCGGGAGTGAAGGGAGTGACCATTGCGGCCAGCACCGTTCCGAACGGTCGACCGTCCCTGCCTGCCGGACCGGCGATCAGCTTCGTCATACAGCAAAACTTACCGTCCCGGAGGCTTCGCCTCTCCCGCCCGCACCGCGGCGACGTCCGCCGGGTCGCCCTCGAACTCGATGCGTACCGCCGTTCTGCCCGTCAGCCACAGCAGAATCTCGCCTACTCCGCCGTGCACCACGATCCCGGCGGCGGCACCCACGATGTCGAGATTCTCGGCCGGAACCAGTACCAGGGGCCGATTTCGCTGGTGCGGTTCGTCGGTCAACCGAGCCGTCACCGGGATACCGGTCTTCTTCAGTGCCCGCAGGACCAACGATGACGTGACCATCCGGATCACCTCCTCGCGCGTTCCCTCCTCGAGCGGCCTGGGCTGCCAGTCCGGTTGCCCGCGGCGGACGTCCTCGTGGTGGATGAACAACTCCATCCCGTTGGCCTTCGCGTCGAGCGAGCCCCAGGAGAAGGGGCTGTAGGCGGGCGGCCCCGACCGGAACAGCTCCACCTGCCGTGCCCAGGTGCGGCGCCGATAGCCGGCCGAGACCCGGGCGGTCCAACCGGCCAACGGCTTGATGAAGATGCCGAGGACTGCGTCCAGGCGCCGCTCCCGCACCAACAGGTGGGCCAGCAGGTCACCGGTTTCCCAGCCGTCACACAAGGTCGGCTGGTCCGGTCCCAGCGCGCCGAGAAGGTCGGCGAGGGCTGCACGTTCCGTGCGGGCGAGAGTCACTCCCGCACCGTACCGACGAATCAGGCGTCGGCGACCAGTGGCGAGGCCGCAAGTTCGGTGCCGTCGGTGAGCTCGCTGATCCGGAAGTCAGCGAAGACGTGCGGCGCCAAACCCTGCAGTTGGCGTAGAACACCCACGGCCAGAGTGCGAATCTCCACATCGGCTGCCTCGGTCGCACGCATTCCGATGAAATGTCGCCACGCCCGATAGTTTCCGGACATGACCAGCGCGGTCTCGGATGCGGCCGGCAGCAGTCCGGCGGCAAGCTGTCGGGCCTGCTTCCGGGCGACGGTCCCGTCCGGAGCGTGTTCGGCCGCGGTCTCCAGCGCGGCCAGCAGGTCAGCGTGAGCGGCCGCGGCGGCATCGACAGCCACCTGGAATCGTCGATGCAACGGGGAATCCGCGAGTACTGACGGCGGCTCGACCACCGACGAGCCGCCCACCGGAAGGAATCTCGGCGACAATTCCGAGTACGAGAAGTGCCGGTGCCGAAGAAGCTCGTGAGTGACTGCGCGCGAGATCCCGGTCAGATAGAACGTGGCGGTGCTGTGCTCGAGCACCGACAGGTGCCCGACCTGCAGAATGTGCCGGAGATACCCCGCATTGGTCGCGGTCGCCGGGTTCGGCCGATCCCAGGATTGGTAGCATGCCCGGCCGGCGAACTCGGCCAGTGCCTGTCCACCACCGGCATCGGTTTCGAACGGCACATCCGCCGGCGGCACGAACTCGGTTCGGGCAATCAGTCGGATCCGGAGCCTGGACGATTCGGACGAAACTGCGGCGGCCATCACGTCCGAACCATCTCACGGAATCGCTCACCGCTCACCGCTCGGGGACTCGGACCGGGTGAGGTTTCCGCTCCCCCGGCGATCGGCTCAGCGGCGACCAGAACTTGTGAAGTCTGGAACCCGGCGAAGGCGCTTGACGCCAAATCTGACGTCGTCCATGGTTGCGCGGCGTCAGAAGTGGTGTCATAATGGTGTCATGGACCTTACTCCCTACATCCGCAATCTGCGCGAGGACCTCCTCGCCGCAGCCGCAATCGGCGACGAGGAAGTTCGTCGCGCGGCCGCCCTCCTCGGCGCGGCCATCGAACCGGCAGGCCGGCTCGCCATCATGAACGCGCTGTCCGATCTGGCCGCCGAGGTCACCGAAGCGCTCGATCGGCACGTGGTCGAGATCCGGGTCGACGGCCGGGATGTCCGGGTATCCGTCTCGGACCGGCCAGGCACGACCGACGACAACACCGATCCCGCAGAGGAGGCCCCCGGCACCGGTTTCCTGGGCCGTCACCTGCACGCCGACGACCTCCGCCGCGCCATGCAGGAGGCCGGCGGTGAGCTCTCCCGGACCACCGTCCGCCTTTTCAACGATCTGAAGTCGCAGGCCGAGCAGGCCGCTTCGGATCAGGGCGTCTCACTGAACACCTACATCTCCCGAGCGGTGTCAGATTCGGTTCGAGGTGCCGCTCCGCAGGGACGCGGCGGCAAGCGCGGACGTGATGCCGACGGCGGCCGGCCGGGCCGGACCGTCACCGGATTCATCAAGGGCTGACGCCACCGGTTGACGACACCGTGGTCGCGTTCGGACACCGACCGCGCCGAGAACCTGGAAGTAGCGGCGCACCCGCCACATCCTGATCGACATTCCCTGATCGACACCTACCGCGACCCACCACCTTCAGAGGACGCCATGCACACCTTCCTGACACCAGAACCCATCACCCTCGAGATCCGGAATGCCTCCGGGAACATCCAGATCGTCCTGTCCGACACCGCCACGACCACGGTCGACATCGCGGCGGGGACGAGCCATCCGCTCGGTTTTCTCGACGACGTCATCAGCGCCCTGGGCGTCGGCCGGGCAGGTGGCCGCGGCGTGCGACGATTCGAAGCCATGGTGCGTGGTCGGTCGTTCGGCCACCGTGGCGACCTGTTCGGCGAGCACCAGGAAACCGACAGCGACGACGTGCCAGTCGATTTCGTACCGGCCGACGTCACCGATCTGGTTCGCGTCGAGCACCGTGCCGGCGAGAACCCCACCGTCATCGTCGACACTGATCCGGCACGCGACGGCTGGCGGGCCTCGTTCCAGATCACGGTCACCGCACCGGTCGGCACGAACGTCAGGGTCCATTCCCAGTCGAGCGACGTCACCACGACCGGTCAGGCCCAACTGCTCGATGTCCGCACCGCGTCCGGTGACGTCAAGCTCGACGAGGTAAAGGGAAAAGCGTTGCTGCAGACCGCATCTGGTGACGTCACACTCGCTGTGGCCGGCGCCGCGGTTGACATTCGCACTGCGTCCGGGAACGTCTCGGTCGGCCCGGTCGGCGGCGATGCGCTGATCCACACCACCTCCGGCGACATCCAACTGGGCGCCGTGGGTGGCAACATCAACGCCCGCAGCGTGTCCGGCGACGTTCGGGTGGGCGATGCGGTGAGCGGTCAGGCGGAAGTCAGTGCGGTCTCCGGCGACGTGGAGATCAGCGTGCACGCCGGGTCGTTGGCCTCGATCAATCTCTCGACGGTCAGCGGCACCACGGACACCGACTTCACCGTCAGTGGAGACGCGCCCGAAGGTGACGCGCCAGTGCTGGAAATTACCGTCAAGACGACGTCAGGGGACATCCGCCTGCGCCGCGCCGCCTGAGAACCACACTCTGGTTCACCCTCGCGGCTCGACTCCCGGGCGCCCTGTTCCGGTAGGCCGCTGTCGTCAGGGCAGCCGTAGGGCCGCGCCGCCGCGCCTCGGGTCCGCAGCCGGGCCGGCGTGGGACGCGGCCGCCACTCCCCCGAAGTACGGCCGGGGCCCGGGCCACAGCACCAGGTGCTCGCCGGCGGACTCCAGCCCGGCGAGCACCTCGGCGGGAAATCCTGGTTCCAGATGGACGAACTCTTCGGTCGCCGACAGGCGAGGCGCAGACACCGCCTCGGCAGCATCGCGCCCCTCGACCAGGACGCCGGCCAGAACCTGCAGCAGTGCGTGCCGGATCCGGCTGCCGCCGGCGGCCCCACCGGCGAATTGCAGCCGACCGCCCGCGTCGGTGACGACGCACGGAACCATCATGGACGGCATCCGCTGACCCGGGATCAGCGCCCCACGTAGCAGTTCGCCCTCCCCGAGCATGGAGTTGCCGTGCACGCCGCCCACCCAGATTCCAGCGCCCAGACCGAGTGAATGTGTTGCTGCGCAAGCATTACCCTCGGTATCGACCGCCACGACACTGGTCGTCTCCGACCGCCGGGCCGGCGTCCGCAACACGTCGATCAACGCCCGCGCCCGGTCCAGACCACCGAGGCGCACTGCCGGGAGATCCAGAGCTGCGGCGGTGGCGCCGAAGCGGTCCAAATCGTTGTCCCGGACGTGCAGCGTGTCCGGTCCGAACGGCACTCGTAGCGGCGCCTGCTCCAGCACCCGGTACGCCGCCATGTCCCGCAGCGACAGCGCGCCCCCATCGGCTCGGACCGCATCCACCATGGCGCGACCGTGATCGCCGGTCGCCAATTCGTTCGGGCCGTTCAGGGCGAGTGCGTCCAGGGTGTCCGCCAGACCAGGGTGGTGCAGCTTCTCACCGGCCCGCAACAACCGCCCGCCGCCGGCTCCGTCGGGAACCGAATAGCTCTCGGTTCCGGCCCCCAGCAGCATCGCAGGCGCCACTTCCGGCAACAGGTCCGCATGTGCTTGCGAAAAGAGAACCCCGTGCCGGGCGAGTTCTCTGGCCGGCCTGACCAGCTCGGCCCAGGGCAACCGGCCGAACCGGCGATTCAATTCCGCTGCGCCCCACGGCGTGCCCCCGACTGCGACGGTCGGACCGCCGATGGAATACGGAACGGGCACGGTTCCGAAGGTGATCGAGATGTGCCGCGGCTCCTGCGCGACGGTGCCGTCGAGACCGGGTACCGAAACGAAGAAATCGAGACACCTGACCGCGCCCGATTCGGCCTCGTACAAAGTGGCGAACCCGCCGCCGCCCAGCCCGCAGAAGATGGTCTCCGACACCGAACCCGCCAAGATCATCGCGGCGGCGCTGTCGGCGGCCGAGCCCCCCGCGGCCAGCACCGCCGCCCCGGCCGCTGCCGTTGCCGGATGCCCGGCTGCGACACCCGCGGGCATTCTGATCACCGCATGAGGTTACCCAGGGGCTGTGCAGCAGCCTGCCGCGTGAGATTCCGGTTGCGGCGGCACGGCATCGACGCAGCAAGGTCGGGCGGCGTCACCGGGCCAGTGCGGCACGAAGGTGCGCGGCTAGGTCACCCCGATCGACGACGACGACGTCGCCGAGTTCGAGCCACCGTGCCATCCGCCGCAATTCGCCGGCGGCCGCGGCTGCGACCGCGGCGGGCTCCTCCGCCGGCTCGCACCACGCCGCCTGGACCAGTAGGTCGCCGCCGGCCCTGTCCGCCTTGAGATCGAACCGCCCTACCAACCGATCGTCGACCAACAGGGGAAACACGTAGTAGCCGTGGATCCGTTTTTCGGCCGGCGTGTAGATCTCGATGCGATAGCGGAATCCGAACAACCGCTCGGTTCGGGCGCGCTCCCAGATCAGCGGGTCGAACGGGCACAGCAGAGCCCGACCACCGACCTTGCGCGGCGACCTCGCATCCTTGTGCAGATAGGCGACATCCCGCCAGCCCCGCACCTGTACCGGAAGAACGGTCCCTTCCTCCGCCAACTCCGCCAGCGCACGCTTGGCGTCATCGTTGCGGATCCGGTAGTAGTCGGCGAGGTCACCGACGGTCCCGATTCCGTGGGACTTCGCCGAGAGGGCGAGCAGGTCGCGCTTCGCGTCCGCCTCGGACGGCGTCGGAACCGCCGCGATCGCCGGTGGCAGAACGCGCTCCATCAGGTCGTAGACCCGCTCGAAGCCCCGACGGTGGGCAGTCGCGATCGCGCCGACCGAGAACAGGTACTCACAGGCCGTCTTGGTCGCCGACCACTCCCACCACCCCGGCTTGCCACGCCCCGGTGCCTCGAGCCGTTTCTCGATCTCGCCCGCGGACACCGGGCCTGACTCCCGGACCACGGCCAGGACGTCGTCGAGGAACCCTGGGTGCTCGGCCCGCAGCTTCGCCGCGCTCGACCACGGCCCGTCGACGAACCTCTGTTGCCGCCAGCGGAGCAGCGGTTGGATCTCGACCGGAACCAGGGACGCCTCGTGCGCCCAGGTTTCGAGCAGCATCCGGTCGGCGGCCTTGCGCGGCCAGGCGGCACCGGCGAGCAGACTCGCCGGATACTCACCGAGCCTGGCGAACAGGGGCAGGAAGTGCGCTCTGGCAAGCACATTGACCGAGTCGATCTGCAGCAGACCGATGCGGTCGACCATCCGTCGAAGATGACCACGGTTGTACAGCGCGGGCTGCACCGGGAGCGGCCGGTCCAGTCCCTGAGCCGCGATCGCGATGCGGCGCGCCTGAGCTGCGCTCAACCCGGGCAGCGCCGCGGTCCGGACGGTGGCGCGGACGCGGCCTGACCGGCCGGGCGTGGGCACGCTGGGAACGGTCATCGGAGGACATGCTGCCAGGCACCACCGACAGCCGCTTCCAGCCGGCCCGGCCGCCGCCACCGGCAACAACGCAGGTGGCGGTCGGACGACCTCGTCGGGCAAGATCACCACCACACCGGAACGAGCAGCAGGACAGGGGCGCTGATGGGCTCGCACGAGCGTTGGACCGCGCTGCTGGATATTCTCGGCCGGGATGGCCGGCTGGAGGTGGCCCTTGCCGCAGCTGAGCTGAGCGTCTCACCGGCCACCATTCGGCGCGACCTCGATCAGTTGGCCGGCCAGCAACTACTGAGCCGGACCAGGGGCGGGGCGGCGCCGGCCAGCGTCGCCTATGACCTGCCGCTGCGCTACAAGACCGGCCGGCAGGTGGATGAGAAGTCCCGGATCGGAACGGCTGCCGCTGCACTGGTCCGTCCCGGATCGGTGGTGGCCGTCAACGGCGGCACCACCACCTCCGAAACGGTCCGGGCGTTGGTGGCGGCCTCCACCAATCCTGACGTCGAGGTGGTCGGCGACAATCCTGCCTTCACCGTGGTGACGAACGCGTTGAACATCGCCAACGATCTCGCGGTGCGGCGGACGATCAAGCTGGTCGTCACCGGCGGCGTCGCCCGACCTAGTTCGTACGAGCTGATCGGTCCACTGGCGGAGCCGATCCTTGCCCGGCTGCACCTCGACTATGCGGTGATCGGCGTCGACGGGCTGAACCTCGATGCCGGCGCAACTGCGCACCACGAGGGCGAGGCTGCCGTGAGTGCACAGATGGTCGATCGGGCCACCACCGTCGTCGTGGTCGCCGACGCATCCAAGCTCGGACTGCGCTCGTTCGCCACCATCTGCCCGCTATCCCGGATCGACGTGCTGATCACCGACACGAGCGCCGATTCGGAACTGGTTGCCGCGTTCTCCGCAGCCGATGTCCGAGTGATCCAGGCCTGACGTGGCTGATGCGATGGTCCGACCGGCCGGACGACAGGATGCGCCGATCCTCGCCCGGTTGCAGTTGGACAGCTGGCAACAGGCCTACTCCGATCTGCTGCCGGCCGCAGTCCTGCTGGCCGACCCGATGGAACAGGCCAGGATCTGGGCAGGACGGGTCGGCACCGGTGGGCCGGTACTTCTCGCCTTCGAGGGAGCTACGCCCGTCGGGCTGGCAGCCGTCGATGCGGAGCTCGATACCGGCGGCTACGCCCAGCTCGAGTTGCTGAACGTCCTGCCGCGGTGGTCGAGAAGGGGGCACGGCGGCCGACTGCTCGGCGCGGCGGCCAGAGAAATGCGAAACCAGGGCGCCACGCTCGGTTGCTGGTGGGCGCCGGAGTCGGACCCGAGCGTCCAGCAGTTCCTGCTCGGCGTCGGATGGGCGCCGGACGACCGGCGGGTGCTGGACACCGGAGAGGGTCAGCTCGCCGAAGTCCGGTACGCCGGAAATCTGGACTTGATCCTGCTCTGACCGGGCGTGCCCGAAGGTGGTTGCCGCTGGCAAGGTGGTTGCCGCCGGAACCCGAACCGGGTTCGATCATCAGGCTGTGAACAGCTCGACGGCGTGGCGCATCGCGGCACGGGCCCGCTTCCGGTCCCCGGCCAGGTTGTAGGCGTACCCCAGCTTGTACCAGAGCGCCCAGCTGCCCTCATCGGCTTCGACCTCGGTCTTGACCGCCTCGAAGTAGGCGTCCGCGGCGGCTCGGTCGACCCGCCCCGACGGGCGCCGAGCCAGCTCCGAGTCGTCGGGCAGACCGCCGGTTTCCGCCAGCCGCCTGGCCATCCGGGCAGTAGCGGCGCCGAACCGCAGTTCGAACACCAGCAGCACCGCACCCACCACCGGGAGCAGCAGCACGCCGATCCCCAGTGCGATCCCGACGGCGGTCCCGGTCTGCAACAGATAGACGCCGCGCTGGCCGAGTAGAACGAAGTAGACGACCAGGACGGCCGTCAGGACAGCGACCGTGACCCTGGTCCGCATCGGCCCGATCAGTCCAGGCCGAGCAGTTGCTCGAGACCGAGCGTCAGACCCGGCCGGCCGTCGATCGCCCGGACCGCCGTCAGAACTCCGGGCATGAAGGACGAGCGGTGCAGAGAGTCGTGCCGGATCGTCAGCGTCTCTCCGAGACTTCCGAGGATCACTTCCTGGTGCGCCACCAGCCCCGGCAGGCGCACCGAGTGCACGTGGATGCCGTCGACCGGATTACCACGCGCGCCGGGCGCCTCCATGGTGGTGGCGTCGGGCACCGGGCCCATGCCGGCCGCGACCCGAGCGGCGGCGATGCCTCGCGCAGTGGCGATGGCCGTACCCGACGGCGAGTCCACCTTGCCCGCGTGGTGCCGCTCGACGATCTCGGCCGAATCGAAGAATCGGGCCGCCTGGCGGGAGAACCGGGCGGTCAGCACCGCACCGATGGCGAAGTTGGGAACCACCATCACGCCGACTTCGGGCTTGAGGTCGAGCCAGTGCCGGATCTGCTGGGCCCGCTCGTCGTCGATACCCGACGTTCCGACCACCGCGTCGATGTTCTGGTCGATGCAGAACCGGATGTGCTCCATCACCACATCAGGATGGGTGAAATCCACGACGACCTGGCTCCCGGCATCGGCCAGCGAGAACAGCCATTCGCGGCCGCCGACAGCGGCCACCAGGTCCAGATCATCCGCAGCGTCCACCGCCTGGCACACCTGTGAACCCATTCGCCCGCGAGCGCCGATCACACCGACCCGCAAAACCTCATCCGACATGGCGACGACGCCTTCCTGTGCTGGCTCGAGCGCTGCTCGCAACCCGTGAGCCCGCCACCGACGCGCCGGTCAGCGCAGTCAGCTCGGCGGGCAGATCCGTGTGGGCAGCGTACGGGCCGACCACCGCCGCCGTCAGCGGGCTGGCCAGCAACCTGCGAGCCAGGCTTGCCACCTGCTCCGCGTCAACGGCGGCGATCGCCGCCAACTCCTCGCTGACCGATCGATATTCGTTGCGCGTCAACAAGTTCTTACCGATCCGGCTCATTTTCGATTCGGTGTCCTCCAGCCCGAGTATCAGGCCTCCGGCGAGTTGTCCGTGCACCCGGGCAAGCTCGTCCTTCTCCAGACCGTTCTCCGCGACCGCAGCCAGCTCCGCTCCGATCAACGTGGAGACCTTGGCCAGATTCTCCGGCTGGCACCCGGCATACACCGAGAACGAACCCACGTCGGCATATCCCGAGGTGGCTGCGTAGCAGGAATACGCCAGTCCGTGTTCCTCCCGGATCGTCCGGAACAATCGAGAACTCATGCCGCCGCCCAACGCCGCTGCCAGGACCGACAGCGAATACCGGCCGGGGTCGGATCGACCAGGAGTCGGAACGCCGATGCACAGGTGAGCTTGTTCGATGTCGCGGTCGACCACCAGAACCTCTGCCATCGGATGCGCTCTGCCCCGGCCCACCCGAGGGGAGCCGGGTACCGCATCCGAATCCAGCCGGCTTCCGAATGCGCGGCGAACCCAGCGCACGACATCGGCGTGGTCGACCCCGCCCGCGACGGAGACAACCATCTTCTCCGGCGAGTACCGGCGCTGGTAGTAACCGGCGACCTGGGCTCTGGTCATGCTCTGGATGCTCAGCTCGGAGCCGATCACCGGCGCAGCCACCGGGTGGCCGGCGAACATCGCCGCGGCGAAGGCGTCGCCCAGAGTGTCCTCCGGATCGTCGTCCCGCATCGAGATCTCTTCCAGGATCACCTGGCGCTCGACGTCCACATCCGCGGGCTCGATCACTGCGTCGAGCACCACGTCGCAGACGATGTCGACCGCGAGCTCCGCCGACGAGGCGAGCACGTGCGCGTAGTAGCAGGTGTACTCGTGTGAGGTGAACGCGTTCAGCTCGCCGCCGACCGCGTCGACGGCGGCGGCGATCTCATGGCCGGAGCGATGCCTGGTGCCCTTGAACAGCAGGTGCTCCAGATAGTGCGACGCTCCGGCCAGTCTCGCCGTTTCATCAATAGAGCCGACGCCGACCCAGATACCGACCGAGGCACTTCGCGCCCCCGGCACACTCTCGGTGATCACCCGCAGACCGCCGGGGATCACCGAGAGAGTCACCTGGGCGCCGTCCGCGCCCCGTTCCAGGACGGAGGTACGGGTGCGGGCGGCCATGGGGAGTGGTAGCTCAGACCGAGGCTTCGGCGGACTGCGTATCAGCCGGCGCCGAATCGGGCCGCGCCGCTGTTCCCTCTGCGACGACCGGGATCAGGCTGATCTTGCCGCGCGCATCGATCTCGGCGATCTCGACCTGCAACTTGTCGCCGACGTTCGCCACGTCTTCGACCTTGTTGACCCGCTTGCCGCTACCCAGCTTGGAGATGTGCACCAGGCCATCCCGCCCCGGCAGCAGGGAGACGAAGGCACCGAAGGCGGTGGTCTTGACGACCGTGCCCAGGAACCGCTCGCCGACCTTGGGCAGCTGGGGGTTCGCGATCGAGTTGATGATCGCGATCGCGGCCTCCGCAGCTTCTCCGCTCGCCGCCGAGACGTAGATGGTGCCGTCGTCCTCGATGGCGATCTCGGCACCGGTCTGCTCGGTGATCGAGTTGATCATCTTGCCTTTCGGCCCGATCACCTCGCCGATCTTGTCGACCGGAACCTTGATGGTGGTGATCCGAGGGGCGTTGTCGCTCATCGGGTCCGGCGCATCGATCGCCTCGTTCATCACCTCGAGGATGGTCAGCCGGGCATCGCGCGCCTGGCTCAGGGCAGCGGCCAGCACGCTGGACGGAATGCCGTCCAGCTTGGTGTCCAGCTGCAGCGCGGTGACGAAGGACTTCGTGCCGGCGACCTTGAAGTCCATGTCGCCGAAGGCGTCCTCGGAACCGAGGATGTCGGTCAGCGCCACGTATTCGGTATGACCGTCGATCGTGTCCGAGATGAGCCCCATGGCGATGCCGGCAACCGGCGCCTTGAGCGGCACACCGGCGTTGAGCAGCGACATGGTCGACGCACAGACCGACCCCATGGAGGTGGAACCGTTGGAGCCCAGCGCTTCCGAGACCTGGCGGATGGCATAGGGGAACTCGGCCTTCGTCGGCAGCACCGGCACCAGGGCGCGCTCTGCCAGCGCTCCGTGGCCGATCTCGCGACGCTTGGGGGAGCCGACACGTCCCGTTTCACCGGTGGAGTAAGGCGGGAAGTTGTAGTTGTGCATGTAGCGCTTGCGCGTCTCCGGTGAGAGCGTGTCCAGCTGCTGCTCCATGCGCAGCATGTTCAGCGTGGTGACGCCCAGGATCTGGGTCTCCCCACGTTCGAACAGCGCCGAGCCGTGCACGCGCGGAAGGTAACCCACTTCGGCGGACAGGGTTCGGATGTCGGACAGTCCGCGGCCGTCCATCCGGATCTTGTCCTTGAGGACGCGTGAACGGACCAGCTTCTTGGTGACGCTGCGGAACGCATTGCCGACCTCGGCGCTGCGGCCTTCGAACTGCTCACCCAGTGCGGCGAGGACGTCTGCCTTGACCGCGTCGGTAGCGGCGTCGCGCTCCTGCTTGCCAGCAAGCACCAAGGCGGCAGCCAGCTTCTGGCTCGCCGCATTTTCCACGGCGGCGTAGACGTCGTCCTGGTACGGCGGGAACAGCTTGAACTCGGCGACCGGCTTTGACGCCTGCGCAGCCAATTCTGTCTGGGCCTCGACCAGTGTCTTGAGGAACGGCTTGGCCGCTTCCAGACCGGACGCGACGACCTCTTCGGTCGGGGCCACCGCACCGTTTGCCACCAGATCGATGGTTCGCTCGGTGGCCTCGGCCTCGACCATCATGATCGCGACGTCGCCACTGTCGGTGACGCGGCCGGCGACGACCATGTCGAACACGGCCTTCGTCAGCTCCGAGTGCGTCGGGAACGCGACCCACTGGCCCTCGATCAGGGCGACGCGAACGCCGGCCACCGGACCCGAGAACGGGAGACCGGAGATCTGGGTGGACGCAGAGGCGGCGTTGATGGCCAGCACGTCGTACAGCACGTCGGGGTTCAGCGCCAGCACGGTGATCACAACCTGGACCTCGTTGCGCAGGCCGGCGGTGAACGAGGGCCGCAGCGGCCGGTCGATCAGCCGACAGGTGAGGATGGCGTCCTCGGACGGCCGCCCCTCACGACGGAAGAACGAACCGGGAATACGCCCGGCGGCATACATGCGCTCTTCGACGTCGATGGTCAGCGGGAAGAAGTCGAACTGCTCCTTCGGGTGCTTGCCGGCCGTGGTGGCACTCAGCAGCATGGTGTCCTCGTCGAGGTACGCCGCAACCGAGCCGGCTGCCTGCTGGGCGAGGCGCCCGGTCTCGAAGCGGATGGTGCGGGTGCCGAATGTTCCGTTGTCCAGAACAGCGGTTGCAGTGGTGACGGTGTCGTTCGTCATGGGTCTCCTCTTTGGTGTCCCGGTCAGCTGTTGACCCGGGTGGTGAGCCGGTACGGGCATGGGTGCCCGCCCCGGATGTCACCGCACCGCAGGAATCTGCCCGCTCCGGCGGGGACCGGCCTTCGATCGAAGCCGACGGACCTGGCGCTGCCTCCTGTCGTCGTGCACCGAGGTGCAGAGTCGGACAAGGCGCGCGTTCCGGTGGCCACTACCGAGGACCGGGGACGGAGCGCTTCTTGGTGCGCGATCCGGGAGGGGCAGTACCTGGTGGTGTGGTGACGAACTTCGGTGGTGTTCGTCGGGTTGTCCGCCGGACCGGCGTCCGGCGAATGCACGTCAGGGGAGGCCCTGGCCGGGCACTCCCCTGACGTGCTTGACGCTATCGGCGCAGGCCGAGCCGTTCGATCAGCGAACGGTAACGCGCGATATCGATGTTCTGCAGGTAGCGGAGCAGCCGACGGCGCTTTCCGACCAGGGCCAGTAGCCCACGGCGGGTGTGGTGATCGTGCTTGTGCTCTTTCAGATGCTCGGTCAGATCCGAGATCCTCTTGGTCAGCATGGCCACCTGGGCCTCAGCCGAACCGGTGTCGGTTTCGTGCAGACCATATTCGGCCAGAATGGTCTTCTTCTGCTCGGTGGACAAAGCCACAGTGGTGCTCCTCGCGAATATCTGTCACGTGCGCTGCCCGCACCGGAAGCAATTGCCCGGGGGGATGACGGTGCCGGCCGCCACGGACTGAGGCCGGACCCACTGACAACTTTACCAGTGAAGTGCCGATGTCGACGTTGACCCGTCGGCTCACCAGTCTTCCGCTGCCGGCCAGCTCGCGCGTCGCCCGTGAGCGACGGCCGCAATCTGCCGGCCGATCATGCTCTGCCGCTGCAGCACTGCAGATCGCCGCTCCGGCTGGTCGACCTCGTTCCAGTTGGCGAGAACGGCATAGGCGACGTCGGCGGCCGGCCCGGTGAGCACGCCGACCAGGTTGTCGCTGACGGAGCCGACCAGTTCGCAGAGGTCGCCGATCGGCAGGGTGTCCGTTCGAAGGTACTGCCAGAGTCCGGAGTCCTCGTCATCGTCGTACGCAGGTCGATCGACCCACGCTCGGCCATTTCAGCCACCCGCAACAACAGCACAACCTTGCCGACACTTGCCGTTCGGAGCACGATGTCCGCATCACGGGCGTACAGCACCTCGCCCGAACCCGCGTCCAGGATGCTGATCGACCACTGGACCGCGGTCACGAACGGATCCCGTTTACGGACCGTCGAGGCCCAGGATCTGCCTGGTGCGCTGCACATCACGCCCGATCTGCTCGATCAGCTCCGGCACGGAATCGTACGTGACCATTCCGCGCAACCGCTGCACGAAGTCCAGTGCGACTCGCCGACCGTAGAAATTGCCTCCTTCGTCGAGGACGAAAGCCTCGACGGTACGAACCCGACCGGAGAAGGTCGGGTTCGATCCGATCGAGATCGCAGTCGGGGAACGCCTGTCCCCCAGCACGAACCACCCTGCGTACACCCCGTCGGCCGGGATCGCACCGTGTGGGACGACGTCCAGATTGGCTGTCGGATACCCCAGCTCGCTGCCACCCCGCCCGTCGCCATGCACGACCACGCCTTCTACCCGGTGCGGACGCCCCAGCGACTCGGCTGCGGCGTGCATGTCGCCGGCGTCGACACTGGCCCGAATCGCGGTGGAGGAAACGGTGAGCATGTCCTTGGACACCAGCCCCAGTCCGTGCGTCGTGAAACCGAACCGCGATCCCAGTTCTCGCAGCAGTTCGACGTCGCCGGCGCTGTGATGCCCGAACCGGAAGTTCTGCCCGACGACGACACACGCCGCATGCAGTTTCTCCACGATGATGTCGTAGACGAACGTTTCCGGAGCCGTGGCGGAGACCGCGGGAGTGAAGGGAAGAACCAGGAGAGCGTCGATTCCGAGCTCGGCGGCAAGCACAGCCTTACGACGAAGCGTGATCAGCTCCGCGGGATGGCTGCCCGGCCGGACCACCTCCGAGGGATGCGGGTCGAAAGTCATCATCACGGCCGGCAGTCCGAGTTCCCGGGCCTTGGTCACAGTGGCGCCGACCAGTTGCTGGTGACCGCGGTGCAGTCCGTCGAAAACTCCGATGGTCAGTACGCACCGCCCCCAGCCCGGTGGGACCGCGTCGATTCCCCGCCACCGTTCCACTGCTGCCTCGCCTCTGTTCCTCCGCTGCTGACCGACGGCCGTCGACGGCCCGGCCGGTTCAGTATGCCGCCACCCTCAGCCGGCCGGGTCCCAGACCAACCGTGCCCTGGCGAGCCCGTTCGACTCCTCCACCAAGGCCAGCAGCGCGTCCTGGTGATACAGACCGTAAACGCCGTCCAGACCGGCCGCCGGTACCGGTCGGCCGAAACGCATGTCCCGAGCCAGGTCCCCGTCGACCGTCCGGACGGCGAAAGCCGCCCGGACCGCCTCCGCTGCCGGAATGACGGAAGCTGCCACCTCGGCCGCGAACTGCGGCGAAATCTCACTCCGAGGGCCACCCCGCTGCGGCAACCCGGCCGGGCCGTACACGTCGACGGCGTCGACCACGGCGAAGGGGCCGACCACCGTACGGCGAAGCGCCGTGAGATGGCCCCCCAGCCCGAGCGCAGATCCCAGATCCCTTGCCAGCGAACGGATATAGGTGCCGGTCGTGCATTCAACCGCGACGTCCAGATCGATGAATCCATCGCCGTACCTCTCCTGCCCGAGCCGGTCGAATCTGGCGATGGTCACCGGGCGGGCCGCAAGTACGACGTCCTGACCGGCCCGCACCAGGTCGTAGGCGCGTCGGCCGTCGACCTTGATGGCCGAGACGGAGCTGGGCACCTGGAGGATGTCTCCGGTCAAGCTGGTCATTCCGGTCCGGATCTGTTCCGGGGAGATGCCGACCACCAGATCGGCCCCTGCCCTGGTGGTGGTCTCGCCCTCCGCGTCGTCCGTGGTGGTCGCAGAGCCCAACCGGATCGTGGCGAGATACGTCTTCTCGGTCAGTGCCAGTTGCCCTAGCAGCTTGGTCGACCGCTCGACGGCGAGCACCAGCAACCCGGTGGCCATCGGATCCAGGGTGCCCGCGTGTCCGACCCGTCGGGTACCGAGCACTCGACGCACTCTGGCAACGACGTCATGCGAGGTACACCCCGCGGGTTTGTCCACCAGCAGCAGCCCGCCGCCGTCCGGAATCGGCCCCTGGCCGGTCACCGCGAACCGTCTTCGGCATGGAACGACCCGTCGGTGAAGGTACTTGCAGTGGACATCGCACGTTCCTCCGCTTTCTCGGCAGCCTGGCGCGCCTGCGCGAGGTCGGCTTCCAGAGCCAATTCGGCCTCGTCCACCAATTCCCACCTCCGCACCTGGAGGTTGACCGGAACATCTTCGCCCCGGGCCGCCGCGAGCAGCACCATCGCCCTGGTCCGAAGCCACCAGGTCAGCATGCGGACGAATCCGATCGCGGTGACGAGAAGAACCGCGGCGAACGCGAAACGGTAGGCCTCCACCGAATGAGCGCCGGTATTCGGCTCCACCAGATCGAGAATCTGTCCGACCAGGAAGATGCAGACGACGGCCCCGCAGAAGCCGCCGACGTTGACGATTCCGGTCGCCGTCGAGATGCGGTGCCGCGGGTTGTAGTCGCGGGCGAGCATGAATCCCACCGAGGAGGTCGGCCCGCTGGCGGAGAACGCAATGATGACGGCCGAGACGATGACGAACGGCGGCCGACCGTCCGGCCAGACGATGAGCACCAGCCAGCCGACGATCGCCAGCGCACAGACCAGAACTGCCAGTGGCGTGCGAATCTCCGGACGTCGGCCGACCGTCTGCCCGATGGCTATGTTGGCCAGAACTCCGCCCAGGACCAGCATCAGCATCATCGACGACGCGGACGAGACCGAGTACCCCAGGGCCTGGGTGAGATACGGGAAGCCCCACAGGGTGGCGAAGGTCGTCGGGCCCGCCATGCAGGTGAAGTGAACCCAGAAAGCCAACCGGCCAGATGGCAGCCTCCAGGCGTTCTTCACCTCGACCCACACCCGCTTGCCGGCGACCGGCCCATTGGCTGCGCGCTCCTGCGCTTCCAGGAACGGGGCGGCGTTGGCCGGACGCAGGAGGAGCACCGCGTACGCGATCGAGACGCCGCCGGCCACGGCGAAAGTCGGCATCCAGCCGACGGAATGCAGGAGACCGGTCAGCGGCAGCGTGGCCATGATGTTGCCGATCGAGCCGGCCAGGGCGGTGAAGCTGGTCAGCACCGCGTAACGGCGAGCCGGGAACCAGCCGGCCACCAATCTGAGCACCGAGATGTACGTCATGGCATCACCGCAACCGAGCAGCCCGCGAGCGAGCAGCGCAGGGACGTACCCACTGACCACCGCGAACAGCACCTGGCCGACTCCCATCGTCAGGGTGGCCGCCAGCAACATCCGCCGTGGCCCGAACCGATCGACAAGGATGCCGGTCGGCACCTGCATCAGCGCGTACACCGCGAGTTGCAGCATCACGAAGGACGACAGCTGGGCAGCCGACAGGTGCAACCGCTGGGCGGCCAGCGGGCCGGCCACACCGAGGCTGCTGCGGTGGAACACCGCCAGGATGTAGACCCCGGCACCGGTCCCCCATACCAGCCAAGCTTTGGAGGGTGCGGAAGTTCGCAGTTGCGATCCGGGCTCGGACGGCGCTGCCCGGGAAAGGGCGGTGCGGGAACCAGCGGAACGAGCCGAGTCGGCTGCGCTGGAGGAACTCGTGGGAGTGGCGGCGCTGGGCACTACTGACCTTTCAGGTGGCGATGTGGGAGGTCGGCCGAACCGAACGGGGCCGATAGGGGCAGACCGGCCCTGATTCTCAGGCAAGAGCGTTCCCGGGCAAGAGCGTTCTCAGGCCAGAGCATTCGCCGCGGTGGCGAGATGCTCGGTGGTGCACAGGACGGCAGCGCCGACGTCCTGTGCGCAGATGGCATCGGCGATGGCTCGATGATCGGCCAACGTCCGGTCCATTCGCTCGTGGTCGACGGACCCTGCGCGGTCTGTTCGCTCGCGGTCTGTTCGCTCGCGGTCGACGGCAGAGTCGTCGGCCAGCAGATTCGCGGTGCCCATCCGGAGTTGACGATCGCGCAGCGACCCGTACAGGCGGTTCAGGATGCTGTTGCCGGCGGCGGCGACGATCGTCGCATGAAAATCGCGATCTGCGGTGACATACGCGGTGACGTCCCCCGCCTCGGCCGCTTGCCGTAGGTCCTCGAGCGATCTCGCCAACCTGGCACTCACCATCGGCGCCCGGCCGGTTTCGATGACATTGCGAATGCAATGCGTCTCGACAAGTTCCCTCGTCGCGAGCACATCACGCCACTCCTGTGCGCTGATCGGCACTACCAGAGCGCCTCGCTTGGGCAGGAGTCGGACCATGCCTTCGGCCTCCAACCGGAGCAGTGCTTCTCGCACAGGCGTCCGGGAGACGCCGACCTCGGTTGCGATCCGCCCCTCGGAAAGCAGGTCGTTGTCGGCGAACCGCCGACTCAGAATGCTCATCCGTACGTGGCCGTACACCCGGTCCGCCGCAGAGGAGTGGTTGGCTGTTGCATCCATGATGTATCTATCGTCGCGGGAACAACGGCATCAGTCAACTTCGACAGCCGCCCGGTGGATGATCGCCACCCAGATCCGGCGCCACCACCACCGATACCGCTACAACGCCGCCGCCACCGTCGGCGCCCGGACTTGCGCCGGCACCACCAACACCGAACGCGCCGCCGCCCGATTCAGCAACTTCATCAACAGCATTCTTGGAGAATCTCCTGAGCTGCCACACGCCAACCAGGAATTCATCCGCGACCCAGTAGCACATTGACGCCATGCAGGCACCAACGGCGGCACCAACAGCGACCCAAACGGTTTTTGTCCCGACAATGGCTGGACTGCAGAAGGCGACTGTTCAGGCATTCGACTGGAACAATCACTGGTTACGGCCTTCCTGGCTATTCCGTGAACGAGTGTCTTCAGACTTCGGAGCAAGAGATTCAGGTGAAGTAGCTATTATGGCTGATCCAAGATATCGGTTCGGTTCTGCTGCAAAGACTCTCACTAATACCATAGCGATGTTACTTGACAACGCATCGGGAACCGCTATTACATGCGACGCCCAACCGGTCATGTTCGCTGGAAGTCATTCGTGGTGAAAACGCGCCCGAGAACGCAGACGGGCTATATGATTCGCACGATCGCCAGTGGTATCTGGTATATTGGGCTTGGCACGCAAGCCGCTCTACGCGACCGAGCCCATGGGTCGATTTTTCTCGTAGTGACGGTCGCAATACTAGTCGGGCTGTGGATCGACCTTACTCGGAGCCGCCGCCTCCGCAATGTGGGAAGTCCTCCTGCTGGCGTGAAGTAGGCGACTCTGACCCCCCAAAATCGACGCTGTGTCGAAGCACCACCGCCCCAATCGGCTGCTCCTTCGCACGAGCACCCGCCCTCAACAAACCGCTCATCGTCGGGGAAACAGGCATCAAAGCCACCAACGACGCCACCAGAACCACCCGCGCTCCCTGCTGCGCGCACGAGACCGCCACTCTCGCCCAAAGCATTCAATTACTACTATCATTCAATTACTACTATTCGGTGAGGCGGGTGAGCGTCTCCTGCATACGGTCGGCCGCGTCGTCAACGTAGCAAGGCAGCCCATGCAGACCCAGCACTGCCACATCGCTTCAACTTTCGTCTGCACCACGGCAGGGGCGCTGAATCTGAATGTATTGAGCTATGCCGTCCGACTCCCCGTGGAAATGCGACACGCCGTGGTGGGCAACTGTCTGCAAGTGGCGGCTTAGTGGTCTCGCTCGATAGTTCGTCAGGGGTTGTCGAGGTAGAGGCCGCAGGCGGTATCGAAGGCGTCTTCGGGTGCGCCGGCGAGGACGCCGGTGGGTAAGACGGCGGGTTCGTAGCCGTCTT
>JAABUL010000467.1_pt1 | contig 86344 bp, 30 predicted proteins | sample 5559151 | NCBI WGS metagenome assembly JAABUL01 (sample SAMN10711876, study PRJNA513368) | rock metagenome | isolation source: Antarctica rocks | place: Antarctica: Victoria Land, Pudding Butte sud
AAGAGCGAGGGAGGCGGTAGGAGGTAAAAAGAAAAGATGGAGGAGAAAGGAAAAACAGCGAGGGACGGACGGTCTTTATACCTTAAGAAAACGGCGGGATGGCCGAGGCGCCGCGCTTTACCCGAACCGGCCACGCTAACCTTATTCGGGCGGCCGCTTGCGTGGAAGCTGGAAAGCGCGCCCCTTTAGCCGTCCGCCCGTTTATAATTTAAAAGCTATTAAATTTTATATTATATGAATTATATATAAAGTATATAAGAATAACTAAATTTTAATATTTATATTAATTCTAAAATAATAGATATATATTATTATTAAAAATTAAAAAAATATATAATTTTAGAATTTTAATTTTAGAATGTTTTAGTATTATTATAAAGAAATATATATATATAAATCTTTTATAATATACTTAATTTATAATTTATAATATAATAATTATAAAGTAATTTTTATAAAGTAATAATAATTAAATTTAAAGTCTTAATACTTATAAAAGATTTTGAAATAATAAAAAGAAGCTAGTTAATTAAGATTTTTAAAGATTAAAACTTTTATTAAGGCTAGTTTATATTAAATATAATATAATACTATTGTTAGATTTTATATATATAATAATAATAATAATAATAATAATAATAATAATAATAATAATAATAATAATAATAATAATAATAATAATAATAATAATAATAATTAATTATACTCTTATACTAGTTAAGATTAATAAGAGTAATTTATTTTAAGCTATTATATATATTAAGGTATATAAGTATCTTTTATAAGGAGAAACTTAATATAAGATAAAATCTCCTTTTATCTCTTATAATTTATTATACTCTTTAATTTTATTCCTTTCTATCTTAATAACCTTATTATTAAGGTAGTATTTAGAGGTTAAGTATATTATCTCTTATATTAAGGTTCTCTTATTATTTCTTCCTTCTTAAAATTTAACGTATTAATATAACTCTTATTCTCTTACTATCTTATCTTTTTAATATTTCTTTTATTAATAAATGTTAATAAAGAGTACTTAACTTAATTAGCTATTTTATTATAACTCTTATTCCCTTTTATAATATAAGTATAATATTATAATTATTTAACTTAGCCTTTAAGATTATTTAATTCCTACCTTCTTAATAAGTAAGATAAAAGAGAAGGATATACTTACTAATTTATTAGGCTACCTTATAAGGATAGTTAAGGCTTTAAATCCTTAATATATTTTTATTAAATAAAAAGTAGTTAAGCCTAATCTTTTTAATATATGATTAGATTACTATTAAGGTCTTTAATTTCTTTAATTTCTTTAAATCCTTATAAAACTTATATCTTCTCCTTATTAAGTCCTTCTTTTAAGTTAGGCTTATAACCTTACTTACTAGCTTTTATTAATAGTAAAGCTACTAGCCTTATAACTAGCCCCTTTACTATATTTATATTATCTTCTTAAGCTTTAAGCTATTTAGCTTATTATTTAATAACTGATTTATTTATACGCCTTTACTAGTTAAGGGGGGGTTATCTCTTTCTTCCCCTTTTTTATTATATTTAAAATATTATCTCTATATTACCTTTTAAGACTATCTTATAAGCCTTATAAGGCCTTACTTTTTAGTATAACCTTATTTAAGAAGTCTTTAACTAATAGGATACTTACTTCTATCTTAAGGATAAGTATCAAGGTAGCTTTATACGCCCTTAATACCTTTTAAAGTCCCTTATTTTATATTATTTTTAGGGTTTTTATATATTTCCTTATTACTTTAAGTATATTTTTTAAGTTATATTAAATTAGTATAATAAATATTATTATAAGTTATATTATAATTATATATATAAGCTTACTTATTAAGAGAATTACCTTTTAGGTAAAGTTAGTTATATAATTTAATACCTAGATCTAATTTATTATTTTACTTATACCTTCTTTAAGTATATATTCTAACTTAATTTATTATTAAGAATAAGCCCTAGGACTTTAATTAATATCTTAAATTTAACTTTAATTATCTTAAGTTTAATTACTTTATTTATTTTTAACCTCCTTTATCTTTTAAGTTATATAAATAAGTTTATACTTCTTTAAGGTAAATAAGGTCTTATAAGTCTTTACTTGTTAAAGGTATACCTTACAAGCTTAATCTAATACCTGATAATTCCTTTTAATACTTTTATTATAAGCTAGTAATTAAATATTATTTATAAAGCCCTTTACTTAAATTAATAGCTTTAACTTTTTATACCCCTTAATTAGTAGAATATTAAATAAGAGGAAAAGGATTATTAAGATTAAAGACTCTTAAAGGATCCCTATATTTATTAACTTTATTTAGCTTATTTTCTTATTAAAGGTAATTATAATTACCCTTTTTATTAGGAAGCTTACTATCTATTATATTATTAAGTTTAAGACCCTCTTTATCCTTATTATATAAAGTAGTTAAGCGTATAAGATATAATTAAATACATTAATAATATTTAAAAAGAGGAGGCTTATTATATTTTTCTTCCTTATTCCTTATATAATATAAATTATATTAATAATTATCTTTAATATAATTTTTATTAATCTCTTCTATCTAATCCTTATTTACTTTATTAAGAGGAGGTTATTAAACTCTATATATTTCTTAAGCTTAATTAAATTAAATTTTTTAAATACCTTACTTAAGGTATCTAAGAGGGCTATTACTAGCTTATAAGACTTTAAATTAATATAATCTTCCTTTTATAGTTTCTTTAAATTATAATATTAGCTTCCTTAAACTTCTTAAGGTAATAGCTTATCCTTAAATACCCTTAAAATAAGTATTAAATCTCTACTTCTAATTTATTATATATAATATATAAGAAGCTAATTAAGATATTTATATTAAGGGCCTTATCTTAGGTTAACCTTTATTACCTTATAAATTTCTATCTTTAATAAGTCCTTACCTCCTTTTATTAGGTTTAAGTATATTATATTATTAATATCCCTTAAATTCACCTTAAGTAAGGCTAGGAAATAGGCCTTATAAAGGTAACTTATCTTTACCTTAAAGGTAGTTATTATTATATTATCTTAACTCCTTAAGGAGGGGAACTTAAATAGCTCTCTTAAGATTATATTTTTTATCTTTTCTTTATTAGGCTAACTTTTAAATTCTTTAAGAATTTCTTAAGGTATTATATATTACCTCTTAAAAATAAAGAGTCCTTTCCCTCTTAATTATAATTACTTTTATTCTTTTAACTTATATAATTAATATAAATAAAATATAAAATATTTTACTATTAATTATTTTAAATTTTAAGATTATTATTAAGAGTTAATAAAATCTTAAATATAATAAATACTTAAAAAAAATTAATTTAATTTACTAGATTAATTCTTACTTATAATAATATAATTATATTAAAATTAGAATAAAATATAAAGTTTAATTATTAAAGTAATATCTATTTATATAATATATTAGTTATCTTAAGAAATTAAGAAATATAATAATTAATATAATTACTTATTGTTAAGGATTAAATATAATATAAAATAAAAATAAAATAATAATTATAAAAAGAATAAGAATAAAAAGAATTTTTAATTATATTTATAGTATAAATATAAGATTTCCTTTAAAATTTAATTATTATTATAATAATTATAATATATAAACTTTTATAATTATCTTCTTTATATAATAGAATATCTTAGAAGTCCTGTTTAGGAAGGCTTCCTACCTAATTAGGTAGTAATTTTTTATAGGTATTTTTAGCGCTAAAGGATAAATATCAAAATTTTAGTAAGGTTATTCGCGTATCGCAATGGATTAGTAATAACAAAGTATAATTATAGTAATCGTGTTATGGCGACTAATAACGCAGAAGATATGTCTGATTTTATGACTCTGTGCCGCCAAAATCCTGTGCGACAGCCATTGTACCCTATGACTTAGCAACCACGTACTCATGATACGTACCTGAGTAGCCAATCAGATGCGCATAAATCCATGGAATTTAATGCTCCAAAAATCATACTAATCGGTCTGTTAGCGCAGAAGATCTGACTGATTCCATGAGTACTGCCAGCTAAAATCCAGTGTCTTGGCACCGCTCTGCCCGCAATACCAACGTACCCTACCACTTGACAGCCACGACTCATGATACATACCTAAGTAGCCAATCAGATGCGCCTAAATCCATGGAATCCAATGCTCCAAGAATCATGGAAATCCGTCTGTTAACGTAGAAGATCTGACTCATTCCATGAGTACTACCCGCTAAAACCCCGTATACTCGTCGGATATAAGCGCTACGTCGAATATAAGCTTCCCTACGTAAAAATCTAGATTTTTACAGGCATTCTCTAGTAATATAAATATAATATAATTTAATTTAATTTAATTTAATTAGATATATAATTTAATATAATTATTTGATTTTTTAATATAATTAAATATAATTATTTTACTTTTAAATAAATTATTATACTCTTTAATATAATTATTATACTCTTTAATATAATTATTATTTTCTTTTATATAACCTTTTTTTTTAAATATTTTATAAATTAATAATAATTCTTCTATTTTTTTTTAATATTATTTAATAATTTTATTATTATAGTTATTTAAGCTAATAAAAAATTAACTTATATATAATATTAATTATAAACCTTTTATCTTAATATAAGAGAATTAATTAATCTTAAATTAATATAATTATAATAAAGTTAAGATATTATATAATTATAAAGTAATTATATAATTTATCTTATATAAAGTTTTTATATACTTATAAGTCTAACCTTCTTAAATTATAATATTAATAATAATATAAAGGAGTTATTAAGAGAAGAGTTAAGTATATAAGAGTAATAACTTATAGACTTTAACATAAGTATATAAACTTATTTATATATATACTTACTTATTAATATCTTTATATCTTATTAACATAAGCTTTATAAATAATTATATTAAAGCTCTATTATAATTATATTAATAATATAAATAAGAGTAAATATATAATATTAATCTAAGTTTAAATATACTCTTATAATAAGTATAACTTATAACTTATAAATAAATAAATAAAATATTAATATATAACTTATATATACTACGCTTCGTAAGTCTCGACGGTATCTAGATTACGATATCAGTACTATATGATCGGATTACGATTATAATGAAGCTTCGTAATCTATTTAGACTCGTACGGTAACTTGACGGTATTTATTCAGCCTGGAAGGAACATTACTGCTTAGGCAAACCATGTATGCCTGCTAAGGTACTTTATAGCAAAGACGGCAGCGGTGTAACGCCCAGCTGCCGCCAAGTAATGTTCATCCATCAGTCCCTCCATAGCCGGCTTCAAGATGACTGCTGAATCTAGCTGCAACAACAATCTGGAGCAGTCGCAAGCGTGCCTGCACAGAGGAACAGATCTTCCCTCTAGTTGTACAGAGGATGATGAAGTAGTAGTGGCCGATCTAGCGGCAGATGAAGCGGCAAAGACACAGATCATGTTAAAGCAACTCAACCAGTCGACCATCGGTGACTTGGAAAGCGTCGTGAAAACACCCTGCGTGATGAAAACTCGGTCAAGGCACTTCGGGTTGTAAGGGCTCTACCTTCTCTACCTATAACATCGATTGACAGGTCGGACCATAACTTAGTGACCTAGAGCCATCACTCTCCCAAGTATAGTTACCATAACATTGTGAATAATGGAAAACGCAGTCCGCAAGTAGGGTTGGATGCTGACGCTCGAACACTTTGAGTCGTAGGCTAGTCTTTCTTTTAAAGAATAACCTTTTGTTGATTGATATAGAGATAAGAAAAGCTATCATTTCCCTTCCAATGCTCTTGCTCTAGATATCTCTAGGCCGCCTAAATTATATCCTGCGGAAGCACGGTTCGGGGTGGATATCATATATACCCCGAACGAAGGATTGGTAGTTGCCCTTTTCGATCGGGAAAGGGAGCAGGGCCGCCTTATAGAGAGCGACAAGGGAGCATCGGGGGAGCATGGGAGAGCACCGAGGAGCAACGTACAACCACAAGATCCTTCACGGAAAATGTGCCCCTTCAGGTCCAAGGTAAGCGCCGCCCTATAGTCGCGTGACCGGGGGTACCTGCCTTCATCTTGGGTAAACTGCGCCCTTGTGCAGGCCGGAGTAAGGCTCTGGATTGGAACAAGGCTGTGAATTGAATAGAGGTACAGTCTGATTGGGAACGTTGATGGCAATCTGGCTACATCCAATGTCGTTCCACTAATAGTCGCACCAGTCTGTGAGGGTGAGGCTTAAGTCTTCCGGGTCATCGCCATGTTGAGCCACTAGATGAATTTGTTGACTGGATAGGGGCACTGAATAGCCCCAAGCTTGCTGAAAGGCTGGCTAATCCAGTTTTTGCACACCTTTATTTGCGGCAACTTTGCTGCGACAGATGATTCAAGTTTGGTCCAGGCGCGTGCACGTGGGCGGAATCTATCTGCGAGACCCTCTCGGCCCTGTCAACGGAAGGCGCTACTGCACCGTTTTCACACTCCACTGTATCGTTTTGAAAACAGACTAACCGCGCCAAAGGTAGTATGGCTCCGTTTTACCCTCGAAGGTTGGGAGCACCGTTGAAACTGATTACGGGTCAAAAGATCTACTTGGCGATGCTCAACTTCGCCAGAGACCCAGCTCTATCGGCGGTGCCTGCGTCTGCAGACAATTGAATGTTTTTTTACAAATCGATTTGGAAATTTGATCTATACTGGACCCCACATCCCGTAAGACTCCACCTTGCATTCATATACAGCCCCGTCCGCCCTGTCTCCAGAGGCCTCTCATCGATCTGCATCTGTTCCAAACTTCACTCGTCCAAATCATTGATTGATACCGCGGTCAATAGTTATAGGTCTCGATCGAATCGTCCTATAACAAGGCAATGGTACTGTTGAACCGGAGAAGGGAGATACTGTTAGACTTGAATATACTGGCTATCTCTACGAAGAGTCCAGTAACGCCAACCATTACCAGGGGAAACAGTATGTCGTGAGAATTGGGTCAACAAATAACCAAGGTGGACCACTGATACCCTGTAGATTTGATGCTTCCAAGGGCCGTGGAGATGGAGTCTTTGAGATTGCCCCTTCTCCAACCTGCAGCGGCTTTCCTGAAACAATCTTGAGAAGTCGCGACTACGCGATGCTGCTACCGTGAGTTTTACATGCGCCATGGCCAACTACCTGTTCTTATAACTTACGCGGGGTCGCGACTACGCGACACACGACATGTATAAGACGAGTCTCTATCGTACCTTCCAATCGACAATTCTCCGACGTCTTATCTGCACACGCCAAGAGCTATAATTCCATGTTAATTGATAGAATACTTCGTTATGAAAATTTGCAGCTCGACCTTGCTATGGGGAATGCATCTACCCATCTACTTCTGCATCGCAGCAGTGCTCCCAGGCAATGACGGCATAGAGTCTCAGAACGGTGTAAAGGTTCGCCCAGAAGCTATAGACGTGCTACGGAAGCGTGTTCAAGGCTCGTCGATGTTTGGAGGTACCCTAAGCCAGGTCGTTGCACTTGCATCGTTAGAGGACAGCCACCATTCGCAAGGCCAGAATTTTGATATCAGCTTCATATTCGCCACTCCACCACAACCCATCGGCTCGGAAAGATTCAACAATTTCATTGGCTCCGCAATCGAGGCCTTGCAGCGACAGCCGAGCTCCGATACAATCAAGGACTCTGGGTCGGGTCAGGTTGGCACTTGGTCCACTGTGGAATCTCCTCCACCAGGAATGGGTGTAGTACTTATCGATCTCGACGATGATAATGTGACCTTGACTTTCGGACAAGCAGCCCAAGTTCTAGCCTCGATTATAATCGCGTTCAGCCCCATCGGTGAATTTGGACATCCCCAGGCATGCCAATTCATAATCTCGATGCCGGACGAGCATGGCACTATGGACGCAATGGCCGTTGGGACCATCGACGATAAATCAAATGCTCTTCAGTCTGAGCCAGAACGTGAACTCAATTGGAGTACAAACCTCAGAAATGTTTCACTGCCACTACCGCTGAAAGCCATTCTTGCCGAGAGGCTTGCACAGGCGAAGAACAGGAACGATACAGTATGGCCGGATTCAATTGTATCGGCTGCTAATAATTACAACTACACTGTTGAGCTCTCGCTCCCGCAGCCAGCATCTTCAAACTCCGACTTGACCGCAAGGGATACCACCAGTCGTATCCTCGAGGCTACCTACGCTATCATCAAATCTTCGACAAAGAATGTGACCGAGCAAACCAAATTAGCCACTGGAGTGACTTACTCGATGTCTACGGAGCTTCTTGGAAACCCCTCTCAACACAATCTAACGGAGGCGCTTACTTTACCCTTGGGTATGTCAGCGTCGAAATCGAGCCCCCAACGATCACAGACGAACAATGGCGCCGTCTTCAGTCTCTCTACTATTCCTCGAGCACAAATGCTAGGCTTGACATGATGAACACGGGTAGATCAACTGTCTCGAATCGGTTATGTATAGTAATGGGTTTATCTGCGAACAATCGATCATGAGACTACTCTTCACATACCACCCGACCATGCTTTCATGACCAAGCCCAAGTGACAGTGCTGATCTTCGCATTGGGACCATCAGGACGTACTTCAGGGACCAGCCAGCATCTCAAATTTGAATACCAGGAGTACTGACCCTCCAAAACCCTTGATTTTCTCATATAACTTGCCTCACGGTCCTCCCTACCACTGTCGTCAAGCAGCACTGTTTTCCCAAGCGCCTCTAACAACGATCCGATCCGGGAATACGAGCCCTTCTTGGATCACATTATCTGTGAATGAACATCATGCCTACTTCTGTCGCCATACCTTCACCACTATGGAAAGCTGAATTTTTCCCCCTCACATCTCGTGTGCGACTAGCAAAGTAGTATGCAACAGAACGGCACATCACTCCGATTCATTCCGCGCTCGCCCGCCATCAGTTCCAGCCCCAGGTTGCCGCATTTGCTCGTGAGTCAAGATTTCTCCAATCAATTTATCTTCATCGAATAACTGAGATCCGGAAGAGTTTCGCAAACGGTAAGACATTGGCGGTCGGCCTGTTCGATGCGGGAAGGAGGGGTACTTGGAATGAGACATCATCTGTTCCACTTCTCCAGCGGCTTGCCGTGCGTGTAGCGTGAAACACTGCGCGTTCCATTGAATCCACGGGTACTCGTGAAGCCGCAGATTGCTAGAGTCAGAGCCCATACGAGTTCATTCACCACGGTCTCTATGTACATGCGGCAGTTCGCGTCGCGGAACCTCCTGTCGTCGCCAAATCCAAGAATGATTCCTGAAGAGCTTCTCAGCTCAATCTTCGCTTTCCTCCCAGCTCGGGCATTGGCCTCTGTCGCTACCGTATGCAGCACCTTTCGTCGCATTGCCGAACCCTTGCTGTACGCCAATCCGGACCTGAGAGTATCGGCTGGATCCTATCAACATGAGTCTACGGATGCACATTACAAGACGTCACAACTGCTGCACCGAAGTCTCCAGAACCGAGGCAACCTCGCTTCTTGCATCAAATCCTTGACCATGGAATCCCGAAACCCCACTATGTTCGTCGACCAATGCTCAGCGAGTGCAGGGAAGAAAACATTGAGCCTACCGAATCTCACGACATTGATCCTCGTTCGAGCTCAGATAACCATGGTTCCCCTCAAAACATTGCTCTCGATGACTCCAAACCTACAAAATTTGGAATTTGACAGCGAATGCGACTGTCAGCCCCAAGATCAATTCAGAATGAGATATTTCGACTGCGACTTGCTCGGCTCTGCCCTCGCCGTCGTCGGTGGAACACTAGCCAAGCTCAAGATCACCGTGAAGTTCGTCGCCAGCACCGCGCTCGAGCCTGAGAACGGAGGGTCCTATGAAACCAGGGAGTCCTGGGGTATCAAGGGAAGTCTCGGGCAGTCATTGCAGCATTTTCAACGGCTCGAAAGTTTCGACGTGCCCTGGGCTGTGCTCCTTGGGTGGTCGCCGGCAGACAGCCTCAGGCTAGCGACGTGCTTACCCTCGGGGCTGCGGCTGCTTGTTCTTTCCCACGATCTGGGATATTTTCGTGGGTATGGCTGGGATGAACCCATGTGTGCCAATCGCTTGAATGACTACCTTGCGGGAAGAGATCAAGCTGTAGATCTGCAGTCTTTGGGCATTAGATATGATGATGACGATGATGACGAGGAGGAGGACGTGGATCGTAATGCATGGAAGGTGGTTGAAGAGCAGTGTCATCGGGTTGGATGCACGTTTTATCTCGAGGGTAGAGTGCTCTGAAACTTGTGTCTCATCTTCAAATCCCCACTTGTGCATTTTTCCAATCACTTTCGGCTAGGTGTAAAGGCAGTTACGAGTTTCTCTAAATCCAATCCACTGAGAAAGCGGCTTCTCGCGACTCCATGGCCGGATTATGTTCTTTGCCCTGGTCTTGATAATCTCTAGTAGCCCTGATCAGGAGGAGAAGCCACTTGGGTCATACAAATCCCAGTAGGGGAAAAAGGGACTCCAGGTTATCGGTTGTATCAGTCAAGTTCAATCGCATCGAGACCCCTTATATTTACATGAACGACTGGTCCTGTAGAGACGAACATCTAAATTACAACCGTTTCAAATGACAACGAGTCCATGACCTTGGAGTACAATCCACTGCGCGAGGATAGAACCACAAACCTATTCGCCAGGTATCCGTACATAGCCTCCTACTGTATAAACATCATTCCGAAGCAAACGTGACTGTATTATCTCTAGCAAAGTCCTACAAATCTGGAAGACAGCGGTTTCGCTGCTGGAAGCACGAGTGGTGTACCAGGGGCCGGAGTTGGGTAGGTGGTCAAGCCTTCCTGCGCCATGAAAGCCGCGCAGCCCCAGATGGTCAGATCGCCCGTTTCGCCACAACACGCCTTCGGGACATCGCCCCTGAAGTTGGGATCATCGCTGGGACCATAGGCCACGATGGCTTTCTTGGGCGTGGTGTCCCAATTCGGTTTTGGCATCGTGTCGAGTCTCTGCATCTGCAAGCACGTGATCTCGCCGCACTGTGCGTTGTTCATGTGTTTCTTGATCTGCCCTGACTGAAGCTCGCGCTTGGCTTCCAGAGTCGCCATACATTGATTCAGCTTCTGGTTGATGACATCGTTCTTTTTCAGATCCATGATGTAGTTGGTCTTGCTTTTGATCGAAGAAGAGAAATAGACGAGGTTGCCAATGGCCATCGCTGCCATGGTGGCCGGCTGCCGCTTTTTCCCCAAGGTTGAGCCTGGCTTCACAAAATCCGCCTTCATTTCATCGTGGGCTAATTGGGCAAGGGCGTATAACTCAATCGCAGTGAAGTCTGCTGTCGCCACGCTCGCATCGTATACTGCTACTGAAGACCACACATTGATGTTTCCCTGATTCTGTGACCCGAGGGTGGTGGCACGTAAATCTTGTTGGATCTGAAGTGGGGGATAATCATCACAAGAGACGTGAATAATGCAGCTAAACAGCAGTAGGAAGCTCAAGATCAGGTGGACGACTTTGTTATACATGACGAAGATGGTGGTCGTGTTCTTGGCCGGGTTTGCTTGTGGGTATGGGTGCAGGACGTGCTTGCAAGTGCTGGTACCAGATACACCAAGTCTTTGCGAGTGCCTGAAGGGTTTGCAATCATGCACGATAACGGCAATAGTGGTTCGTAGTGTAAAAGGGTCGTCCCGGTAGAATCATGCAGGAGGTATGCCGGCAAACAGGAAGATGTATGGTGGATATCACGCCTCGACAGAAGACTGGTGGTGGTGAACGTTCCTCATAAAGGTTGATAATGGAGCGGTATATGTGATATAGTAAGATACGAGCACGGCGTCGAATATAGCGAAGTCAAGATATAATAATCTCAACGAGGGTACGAGTACCTGCTCTTTGGAATTATTCCATGTCCCGTCCTGGTCGCACCCTCCTCTGGCGACCCGTGACATTGCACAATCGAGGCTGTAACACTTCACCTTCTCCATGTGTCTAAAATGCAGCATGGATTCTGCGGCTGCCATCTTAGGATAGCCAAAGGCCTCGGTACAGAATGTTTCAGAGCCAATCGGTCGGGCCGAGATGAAACCCTCTGTGAAACCCCCATCCATGTCGCACCATCAAGCCACACAGATCGACGCGGGATGTCATAAATATGTGCATCAAGGCCTAATCACACGACCGCAGAAGGAGTCCCGCTGTCTCAAAACCTGAAGAAAAGACTTGCCGTATTCGAAACTCGAACACACGGATCGCACCCTGACCCTGACGACGACGGCTTGGACTTGGCTTTCCTCACCACGGGATAGGCCTATTAACGAGTGAGGCGCAATCGTCTCGTGGTACAGGAAACGGAATCTGATACCGTCTTCCGACTTATGGTCAGATTACTGACTGCAACCTCATCTGTCTATATCCTATTTCCGGGTATACACCTCTTACAGTATACCTTGAGTATGAGACATATAGCGTTCCGTGGGGTTAAAATTTGTTCGCCGAGCGGTAATCATTGTGCGTGAGGGGGTGGCTGACCATGCGCGCCGGGCCAAATGATGGCAGTCGTCCCGTACTCTGAGCCCGCCCTGTCTGAGAACGGCGGGGAGAGTCGAAGGACCAGGTTGCCAACTACGGGTCGGCGACTTGTCTGCCAGAGGTCAGATCTGACAAAGATTCGCTCATATCCAGTCTTCTTTCCTCCATCACCCTCGCTTTGCTTGCAGGCCCCCAAACACCCCAATCCACCAGCAGAGTCGTTCACCTATATTCAAAACATTCTTCACACAATGGCGCACGACGTGCGTGGCATGTTTGCAATTCTTTTACTGCTATTCTGCCAGATAGCCTCATACCTCTGTGTCCCTACGAAGGGACCCCAGTTCGCGAAAACCCAATTGAATACTCTTTACGCACGACAAGCACCCGATAGTACACTAGACCCTGAGGACTTTTCAACTATCAGAAGCATCGCCGCGATAGGGGACTCTTACTCATCTGGCATTGGATCCGGTAGCCGCATCGACTGGAGCTGTTCCCGATACGATCATTCGTACCCGTCACTGGTCTTCATGGATGAAAGACTGGAGAATGCTACCACTCAATACTTATCTTGCTCTGGTGCCACGTCTCCCGAGATTCTGGAGAAACAAGTCCCGGTGCTCACGGGCGGTATCGATGCAGTATGAACCCTTCCGAGAGTCGGCCATCCGAATCCTTGATAGCTGACTTCAACGCAGATGCTACTCAGCGCTGGTGGCAATGACGCCCTTCTCAGTGATATCCTGGACCATTGTATATTCGGCTGGACTGTTTGGGCATATTCTGCGTCAAGCTGTCAATCGAGCCTCGACCAAGTCGCAGTTATCATCAAGACTACCTTGCCCGGAGCACTTGATGCGCTCATCACAGCAGCAAAGGCCAAGTTGACTCCTAATACTGGACGAATCTACTATACAGCCTACGCTCAATTTTTCGACCAAGATGATGCGCAATGCGACGCCATCAAATGGAATGTCTTCCCAGACCCGTTCGGCTACGCCCAGCCATTGGATGCAGCTCGCCGTACCGTACTGAACGGGCTTACTGTGGATGTCAACAATGCCATTCAGGCAGCCGTTGCCCGCGCCGGCGACCAAGTGGTCTATGTTGATTACGATCAATATTTCACTGGCTTCACGGGCAGATTTTGCGAAGCTGGCGTCACGGAGCCTGATCCTCAGAGACCTGATCTTCTCTTCTTCGAACGGAAGACCACGGATCCAGCCCTTCTATGGAAACGGCAGGCATCTATTCTCCCCGTGACCAATGTCACCGAGCCTATAGATACCAGTGCTGCGGCCAATGTCGACAATGTCATCGCGAATGGCACCTTCGAAGGCGATATTGCCTTCAGGATAGCTCAAACGATGGCTCGAAACCCAACATGGATGAGCTCGTTGGAAGACGATGTTATGCAATTGTTGGAAATCGACACCGTACCCTCTGACGGGAGCACTCCACATATCCTGAGTGCTTCAGCTCCCACGAACAACACCGCTATTGCCAAACGGGGAGTCAAAGACACCGTCGCGTGGCTGCTGCCCGATAGCATGAAGCGCGTCTTCCATCCAAAGCCCAACGGCCACGCCTATGTGGCTTCCCTCGTACTCTACCACATGGAAGCTGAGAATGCGAAGATGCAGGCTGGATCATCCAGCTCGGCGCTGTCCGATGTATTGGCCGAATGGACTGAGATAGCGCCTGCGCTGGCGTGCCCTCTCCAAGGCCCGGACACACCCATAATAGGAGCCGCCATCGCAGCTGGGAATTCAACGCCAACCTCAGCTCGTCTGCTATTGCGCCAAGTTCCACTCTAGTACTCACCCGGCTATCCATAGCAAACCCAAGTTTGACGACCTACTCACCACCATCCCCCACACCAGGGTCGCCCCTGCTTAGACCTGGTGTGAGCCCCGTTGATCAAAGCCCAAACGATACTTAGATTTAAGTTTCGATGCAGAAATCATAAAGAAAATGATAGCACCAACATAGTCATAGCCCAGACGATCTCTATAGTCTTTGAGAGTGAGCTCTGGATGGAACGGATGGATAGACTATGGTCAGGATCGCGTTCCCGGGGTATGAAGCATATTTCAGCGAGGATTCTGCTTGAAGGGTTCAAGACATTAGGTCATAATAAACATGCCATTCATCATTCTGCCACTGAAAGAAGGACCCACTATCAGGGGCGTGTTCTAGCAGTCTTTGCGATAGTCTGTTGACGTGCACAGGTCCGATTGGAATTGAGTTCGGATCTTCTCTGACACTGCTTGCCGACACGTCTCGGCGGGAAATGGTCAACATGATGACTCAGATCAGTGATGGTCTCTTGCAATCTTTCATTTCTTCAACATGAAGTATTTCTAATCCCTGGACCGTTCAACGTATGTGTAGACAACGCGGGCAGGGGTGCTCCAGACCCCGTAGCATGATTGCGAGGCGCTTGTGAAGCGCTTACAAGATCTGCATTGTATAGGAATGAGCTTCAAGGGACTGTCCTATAGACGGCTTAAAAGCTTTGTACGGTCGAAGACGTCCATGTTGTGGCCAGAATTTCTTTCCATTTCCACTATCCGCAAGTAGCGCCCGCGTAACTGCCATAAAGTCTCATTGTTACCTCTCGGACGGCAGATCAAGCCAGCTGGTCCGGGAACTCCTCACAACCGTAAATGTTTCTAGATCATATCGGCTTGGACATTGTCGCATAAATTCTTCACAGGTGATGAGCTAAGTCTTGCGCTCTTTTCATGGGTAGGGGGAATACAATGCGATTGGGGAGAATTGGCGGCACGTCCGATATAAGAAGCAGTTTCACGTAATCGTCGTGTGTTGATTACCCTACTCCGGATCCTCCGAAAAAGACAATATATAATACTTGAGGAATCGAACGAACGGTGGGATAAAGATCAAATATCGGACTAAGAGTGTGAAGTAGCTACGGACTCCTTTTAATGGAGCTGCGTAGGTGATTACGTGGATAAATCACGGAGAGAATAAAGGTAGTTTAGTAGTAATTGATTAGGAGCTAATTACTAAGGAAGAAGGGTATTAACTTATATAGGTACGAGTCTTAATACTCGTACGTCGGTACGCTAATTAATCGTTCCTTAGCGATGAAGTACGCTATTACAGATACGGTATTAGAGTAATACGAAATTCATGAACTGGATTAGCGGTGCTAGAGGTATAGGAGAGGTGAATGAGAAAGACGTAAAGCAAAGATAAAAGACCGGCGAGGAATGAGTATATATACGTACTGGAAATACCTAGCTAGGACAGAATAATTCCATCTTACTTGCTATGTAGGAGGTAGAAGGAAGCTCTGTAAATACAGTGTAAGCTAGAATGAGCCTAGGCAGCAGGCTAGGTAGCAGGCAGCCTGTTATTTGTTTAGAAATAACATAGGCAACTGTAGCCGACTCATTACAGCCAGTTTAGGCTTCCACCTACTGCGCCCCTGTGCTGCCTTATAGTACTCCCTCTGAAGCGGCCCTACTCCCTTTCCTGATCGAGAACGGCAATCCCTAATCCTAAGTTCGGGGTGTATATAATATATATATAGTTTCCCAGAACCCAGAGTAACACGTACTCACCCGCTAATTCAGGCGTCTCAAGCTAGCTTTGGGATCGCGTAAGTGCCCCGTCTACGACCTCCTTAAGGATGACAACATTTCCGATAACTCCTTTCCAAACTCTTCAATACCTCCGGAGGTTCTAGACTTAGTCCTAAGCGCCACAAAAGCGGTTAGACTGGAGGCGATAGCGGACGCTGGTTTAGCTTATTCCAAATTTCTTTACGTTATAATGAGACAAGATTGAATTATTTGGATTACATTACTAATGCTTCCCACATTGACAGTAGTGTCTCAGTCTCTTAATATAAAATCATAAAGATGTTAATTCCTAGTCATTCGTGTCTTTATCTTCCGATCTCGAAACTTTTTGCAGTATTCCACATCCCTTACTGCTCTCAGTCGGGTATTGAGCCCCAATTCCTTCCTCATAGCCTCCCACATGTATAGGTCTCTATTCTTCATCTTCAGCGTCTGCTTTCCCGGTCTAATGTTGAACATATAGTAGGGTTCGGTTCTGGCCACGCTAAAATCAATAAGCAGACCGCCCTTGTAGTCTCCGCAACGCCGCATCCTCTTCGTATCCGTTAATATCTTGTCTGCGATCTTTGCCGTTAATGGAACGTCTTTCAATACCAGTTCCTTGACTATGGCTCGAAGGGGTTGCTTTTTGTCGCAGTCATTGTCAGGTCGATCCCAGTCCCTGACCTGAAATTGTTGCTCCAGATTTGCTTCCGTTTCAGCAGGAAGTATCATATACCCAAAGCAACGGATCGCGACTTTCAAATTCTTCTCGATAAGCCTGCCGTAAGCGCGGCATTCTCTGTAAAAAGGATCGACATGGGCTTGCAGCACGTCATCGGTGATCTGATCGTTCTCGTCCCCTATTAGAGCGAATCGGTCCTCCTCAAGGTCGTAAAATCTGAACTAGTGCGATAGAGCTCAGCTGGATTCCATGGTGGCTAAATAGCTGATATTCTTACATACCACCTTGATTGCGTATGCAGTCGAGCCTATGGAAGCTTCAAAAACGTGTGCTTGGCCTTCAGAGTAGAGATCTCTGAGAAGGCGCTTGAATTTCAAAGTGGCTGTAGATTTGGCGAATGGACGGAGTTTAGGACCTTCACATTAAGGAAGTGGCTCGTCGTACTGGTCTCTAACCATGATATATGAAGATTTCGGGACTTTGGAGCAAGGTAACAGAGCGCTATACGTTGCAAAGGAATGTGGAACTTCAGGCCTCTTAGAGACCTGGGAAATTGCCCATGATTTGACGCATTAGCGCCCACAAGACAGTCGAACCGCATGAGCGCCACAGGCGCTTAAGTGGTCCCCATGGGGCTCTGTGTTAAAGTCGACTATAGTCGACTATAAATAGCGATATTCATAGTCGAATACGAATACTCTAGAGGATATTCGTATTCGACTATATAGTTAACTCTTTGGATATTTTCTAAAAATAGTAACATTTTTCGAATTTTAGCTCTAGAACTAAAATAATTAAAAGTACGTTAAAAAATAGTTAATCTATATATAGATATATAGAGTCTAATATTTAATGAATTAATAATTAATAGTTAATAATTAATTTATTAATATAATAATAAATAATATTAGATTAATATTAGCGAAATACTAAAAATTAAAAATTAAAAAAGAATAGATATAATTTTACAAAAATATAAATTATATAATTTATATAAATTACATTAAAACTATATTAAATAGTTATTATATTATAGAGATAAATAATATTAAAAGATTAATTATTAGATACTACTACTATATTAGACCTTATAATATTATATAATTACTTTTAAAAGTAATTTTAACTATAAAACTTCTAATAGAAACTATATCTAAAAATCTATTGTTAGATAAGTTATCTACTAAATGCTAGTCTACGCTAATAGCGTTAAGAACTTCTAATGAAGCTAAAATTATGCCTTCTTTTAGTAGAAAATTCGGAATTAATTACGAATTTCCTCTAATCCAAAATCAATCCTCTCTCTTCTCGGAGGATCATTTTAGTCAGAAGCTTCTCGACTATATAGAAGGAGAGCCTCGAAAAGTAAGTTTATATATATAAAAATAGTTATTTTTAACTAATTCTATATATAGGTCGAAGTTCGTTGTTTACAGCGAAACTGTACGGAACGGAAAATCTTTACTCTTCCGTTTAAAACGAGTAATCTCTTCCACCACTACCGAACAAACCATAAGAGTATTGCTTTAAAAAAGAGTGCTTTTAAAGAATTAAATCCTCGTCTCGAAAGTAAATCTTTTATTTTATTTTATTTTATTTTATTTTATTTTGTATTAATTAATTAATTAATCGCTTAAGCTTAAATTCAATGTCTTGATTTCAATCAATATTCATTATGATCATACGCTTACTAGACAATATCCCTCTAGCCATATTAGCAATCTGGGAGATGCTGTCATCGCAGGGTTCCGAAGTCTAGTAAAACTTCAGGTGACTCTAAACACCCGCTAATATTAGATGCATTACAAGTGTGCTAACGTTTTCGACTTACACTAGCGAGCGTCCAACGGTGTGATACTAGGAAGCTCTGTCTACAATGGTAAGCAGACTTGTAAGAGTGGAAAATGTCGGGGCTCAAGGTCAAGTCCTAAGATCGTGCTGGATTCTTGATTAGGCATTACCATGATCCCCGACTGGATAGCGTTCTTAATGAACCTGTAAGTTTTCGATACCTGCTCATCCTACTTGACTTGAGCCTAGCAAGTCTTAATGGTGGATCAGAGGGGTAGAAGCTGGATTATAGCTATGCTCCATAATATACCCCGGTGATAGACGTTGATTTTATCAAGAATAATGGATCATGTAAGTTTCTATCGCTTAGCATGCGTAACGTGAAGAAATTCAAATTATTTTTGGTAAGAATACGTCCTTCTTCATCATAGGCGCGGGGAGCGTTATTACCAAGCCGTATTACATGAAAAGGGTATTACTTAGGTCGACCAAATCAAAGTATTCGTCAGTAATCTGGGATGCATAAATACAAGGGAGTAGGACTTGCCTCCCAAACATCATGGGATCTAAGTAGATCATGACAATTAATACCGTTGCAGTCCACGGGTATAAAGGACTCCATTGCTGTTTCATTTGACTGATACAATTTAGACAAGAAATTCTCGCCGCCACCGAAGACACAATATACTATTGGAAAACTCCCATCTCGAATGGCGCTGTAACGATGCATCGCAGTCAAGCGAATTCTGTAGCAAAGCTCCAGTCGAGTTCTATCACGTGCATTGCGAGTTTCGAAGGAATTAGTTGGATTGGCACGAAAGCTGGAACACTTATCATTTACTCTGAAGGATTGAATAAGACTAGTAAGAAGGAGTATAACTTAGCTAAGGCTCCATTACTTAGCATTTACGTTTATCAGCGACAGGACATTAGGGTTATAATTTCCTTCAGGGAAAAGTTCTTTATAAGAGGTAGAATAAGTGGTAATGAATTCGAGTACAAAAAGCGATATTGTCAAAATATATCGCTACAAAAAACTCGTTATATCAATGACAATGGATCTCCTAGGCTTGTCTCTACTGGTTATAACGATTAAGAGATTCTATGTATCTACGACCATAGACTCGGATCGACCCGACCTCTACTTGTTGATAGGGATAATCTCTCCCAGGATGTAGTCTTAGATATCTCTCGAAATGGATCTATACTTTTCGGCAACCAGAGAGGCGATATATATATACGAGATTTTGACGGCAAGCCTGTAAACAAAGACAGTACCCTCGGGCATCATTGCGGCGGTCAAGGACGTCTGCTTTTCCTTGAAGGAGAAATAACTATGATCTACGCTGGACGACTTCCTAAACTAGACATTGTCAGCTATAAGTCAAGAAATGTTTCTGATGTATTACAATGGAACGGAAAACACAACAAAGGGTTTTTCCTCGGCACCGATTGTGATCGTGGTCGGATCGTTCTTGGATGGGGACACTCGGTTATTACATTCCGTCTACCTTACTTGAACCAAAAGCTTAAAAATTCCCTCGATGCGCTGGAAGAGCATCTTGAAGCGGACAGTAATAAAGTCGGCCGCGTGGATAATACCGACTCGTCCACGCACGAGAATGACGAAATAGATATCTCGGAGCTATCCATAAGCGAACTCTAATCTTGTTAGTCTGAAGGTGATGCCGGTAACACATCAGAGAATAATAGCGTCAGCACCGGGATACGATCTAATAGCGAGGTTGGAGAGGACTATTCTAAAGAGTCTATCGGAGATGAGAGAGAGTCTGTGAGTAATTACTTTGAGAATCAATGCGAGGTTCAGAGCGATATAGAATGCGACTATCTACAGACTCACGCTCTTACCATCTTAGAGAATATTTGGATGAAATCGAAATTCCTATATAAGTTTTTAAAGTTAAATAAACGTAAGGTACTAGGTATAAGAGAGGATCTAAAGAAGCTTACACTTGAGTTAGACTTGTTAGAAGAACGGTTTAATAAATAATGAATACTAAAATATATTCTTATACTAGATTACATCCTATTCTATCTTATATTACATAATAGGATTAGTGATTTAAACTCTCTCTTACTATCCTTGTAATTAGTAAGATAATAATATAAAGATAAAAAATATCTTCTTATATTAAATATTATTAATACTTAATACTATTGATTCTTCTTTAACAAAGCCTTTAATCTTATATTAAAGGTTTTCTCCTCTATCTTTTTTCAATTATTGACTTCTAGCTCTACCTTCTAATTCTAACGTCCCTCCATGGGTGGCGGAAAACCCACCGTGCCGGAAAAAATGATGAATACTTTGAGTTCAAACGACTAAGTTAGTATTAGGTATACATAGTGTGCTGTGGCTACTTTGGAACATTTGAAACCTTTTTAAGCCGTAAATTACGTTCACATCATCGCCTTCTCGCCTGATTCGCTCAGGGTAACCTTTCATAGCGAAACAATCTCTATTCGCTACAACACTATCATGAAGTCTTTATCACCTGTTATATACATACAAGGTCTTATCCGAGCCTTAGAACCTGATCACAAGAATAGAAAGTTATCATAGGCTTCGTGCCTGCTGTAGCGCGTAAATTCATACGAGTCACTACCCTAGTCGGTACCTCCGATCAAAAGCCGTTACCAATCTTGGCTAGTGCAGAGCAACCCTCTATGGCCTTCGTGTTAATTACCGTGTATCTTATTCGCGTTATTAGTAAGTTAAGCATGTGGCTGTCAAGCCTAATGGCTGTGCGTACATGAAGTGACGGCCTCGGCCGAACATATCCCCGTAAGCCGAGTCGCCAGAGGCTGACTTAACCCCAATTGCGCGCTAGGCCATCAGCTAGCCTTGTCAAGCTGAAAGTGGGCAGAGATACTTTCTATACCATGACTGCATCCTCGCACTTGCGTATATTCATGACTATGCTGCTGCAGGATTCTTGCTCGCCCGAGATCGTTTCCTGAGCCTCTCATTATGGATGGTCTTTCAGCAGGAGCAAGCGTCATCGCTGTAATCGACATATCCGCCAAAGTCGCCACCCTTTGCTTCCAGTACTCAGCCGCTGTCAAAGATGCTATAAAAGATATTCAACGCTTATAAAAGAAGGTTGAGGATATTAGAGATATACTGCGAGAGCTGAAGCGGCTCTTGGATAGGCCGGACAAGACACGGCTGTCAGCTACGGACAAGTTAGCAGCTTCGCTCGAAGAATGTCTTGGGCGGCTATAAGAGCTGGAGATACAGCTGAAGCCGAGGAAGACACAGAAAACTATGAGCCGATTGGGAGTACGGGTATTGAAATGGCCCTTCAAGAGCAAAGAGGTAGAAAACATCGTCGCCAGTCTTGAGGAATACGAGCGAACCTTCTCTCTGTCGCTGCAAGTTGATTAGACGTGATTATTGACCTCTATATCTATTCGCTGGAGAAATATATTGATAAAACACATAGGTGCCTCATATTGGACCTAGATCAAAAGTTCGATTTAGCTAAGTTGCCGGTTGCCGGAGGAGCCTTCTTCGACTCTCATATGGAGGAGTATAATGGGACATGTCTCGAAAACACTAGAGTCGAGCTCCAGCATCAGGTCATGGAATGGGTAAAGGATAGAGACGGCAAGTAAATATTCTGGCTGAGCGGCATGGCTGGCACCGGTAAGTCGACGATTGCACGGACTGTTACGCGGTTATTTGCGGATTAAGGCCAGCTGGGCGGGAGCTTCTTTTTCAAGAAAGGCGAGGGTGACCGTGGTAATGCTTCGAAACTCTTTACCACTCTTGCCGTGGATTTGATGGCTCATATACCAGGACTGAAACCGGAGATACGAAAAGTAATCGACGCTGAGCCTGCGATCACCGAAAAAGCCTTAAAAGACCAGTTTATCAAATTAATCCTATAACCGCTTTCGGAAGCAAAGTAGACTTTTCTCCAAGATATGAGTTTTGTGGTTGTGATAGACGCATTAGACGAGTGTAAGCGAGAAGAGGATATCCGAGCAATTCTTCGGCTTCTGGAATAAACGAAAAATGTTAAGCCAGTCTCTGTACGTGTTTTCGTGACCAGTAGACCGGAGCTTCCCATTCGTCTCGGCTTTAAGCAGATGTCGGATGGAACGTATCGTAACCTGGTTCTTCACGAGGTGCCAAGGAAAACAATCGAACGAGATATTATACTGTTTCTCGAGCATGAACTTGTAAAGATTAGAGAGCAGCGCTGTCTTGATACGCCCTAGCCGAAGGAGGGATATATCCAGATGTTAGTTAATATGGCAGTGCCTCTCTTTATCTTTGCTGCAACAGTATGTCGGTTCCTTGGGGAGGCAAATGGGAATCCCCGGCGACGGTTGAATGATGTCCTTAAATATGACGTAGAAGGTATCTCTAAGCAGGACGTGACGTATCTTCCAGTTATGAACCATTTGTTTAGCGGTCACGGGGAACGAGAGAAGGAGAAGCTGTCTCTAGAGTTCCGGAACATCGTGGGGTCAATCGTCGTTCTAGAAAGTCCGCTGTCTGTCATTTGCCTTGCAAGTCTCCTTGACCTCCCATAGGAGGATATTCGTTGTAGACTTGAATCCCTTCACTCTGTCCTCAGCATCCCTACTGATAAGCGCTTACCTGTTAGGTTGTTATATCTATCTTTCCGCGACTTCCTCCTTGATTCTCAAAAGCGTGGAAAGCGTCCGTTCTAGATAGACGAGAGCGAAGCACACTAGAAGCTAGCCACAAGATGTCTTCAGCTCCTGTCCAGTTCAAAGGGGTTAAAGCAAAATATGTGTAAGTTATCAAGTCCTGGAAGTCTTAGAAATAAAATCGATAAGCAGTTACTAGACGAGACTCTCCCTGCTAAACTTCGATATACCTGCCGCTACTGGGTACACTACCCGCGGCAAAGTAAATGGCAGATCTGTAACGATGAACAAGTTCACGTATTCCTGCAAAAGTATATCCTCTACTAGTTAGAAGCTATGAGTCTTATAAGAGGAACGTTAGAGGCTATCTAGCTTATAGGCATTTTGTAGTCATCTATAAACGTATAGTCCTTAGGTATACTTTATCGGGTCATTTATACTAACCTGCGGCGTAGCTAAATAAGAGTTCCAAACTCTCAGCTCTTGTTTAAGATACAAAGCGATTTGTTCTATGAATTCATCCGATTATTAAAAACGCACCGCTTTAATTATATACGTCAGCTATGATTTTTGCCCCGGAGAAATTGATAATATAAAGACCTTTCTAGAACTATCTTCCCTAGTGGATCAGCAAGCTAAGCAAAGGGCTAGAAAACTGGAACTCCTTACTCTAAACACTCGAAGGCCACTCGGGCTAGGTTAACGCTATAGCCTTCTCGCCGGATGACAAGCTAGTAGCGTTAGCATCGGATAACGATATAGTACGACTGTAGGACATAGCGACGGGGTCTTGTCGCAGTACGCTCGAAGGCTATTCGGGCTAGGTTAAAGCTATAGCCTTCTCGCCGGATAATAAACTAGTAGCGTTAATATTAGATAATAATATAATACGATTATAGGATATAGTAATAAGGTCTTATTATAATATATTTAAAGGCTATTTAGGCTCGGTTAGAGCTATAGCCTTTTTACTAGATAATAAGCTAGTAGCGTTAATATTATATAACTAGATAGTATAATTATAAGATATAATAACGGGGTCTTATTATAATACGCTTAAAGGTTACTTAGACTAGATTATAATTATAGCCTTCTTATTAGATAATAAGCTAATAACGTTAATATTAGATAATAATATAATGCGATTATAAGATATAATAATAGGGTCTTATTATAATATACTTGAAGGTTAATTACGCTTAGTTATAGTTATAGCCTTCTCGCTAGATAGTAAGCTAATAGCGTTAATATTAGATGATAATATAGTACGATTATAGGATATAGCGACGGGGTCTTATTATAGTATACTTGAAGGCCACTCGCGCTCGGTTATAACTATAGCCTTCTCGCCGGATAGTAAGCTAGTAGCGTTAGTATCAGATAACAACATAGTACGATTATAGGATATAGCGACGGGGTCTTATTATAGTATACTTGAAGGCTACTCGCGCTCGGTTATAACTATGGCCTTCTCGCCGGATAGCAAGCTAGTAGCGTTAGTATCGGATGACAACATAGTACGATTATAGGACATAGCGACGGGGTCTTGTTATAGTACACTTGAAGGTCACTCGCGCTCGGTTATAGCTATGGCCTTCTCGCCGGATAGCAAGCTGGTAGCGTTAGCATCGGATGACGATATAGTACGACTATGGGACGCAGCGACGGGGTCTTGTCGTAGTACGCTTGAAGGCCACTCGCGCTCGGTTATAACTATGGCCTTCTCGCCGGATAGCAAGCTGGTAGCGTTAGCATTAGATGACGACATAGTACGACTATGGGACGCAGTGACGGGGTCTTGTCGTAGCACGCTTGAAGGCCACTCGCGCTCGGTTACAGCTATGGCCTTCTCGCCGGATGGCAAGCTGGTAGCGTCAGCATCACATGACGACATAGTGCGACTATTAGACACAGCGACAGGGTCTTGTCGTAGTACGCTCGAAGGCCACTCGCGCTCGGTTATAGCTATGGCCTTCTCGCCGGATGGCAAGCTGGTAGCGTCAGCATCGCATGACGATATAGTGCGACTATGGGACATAGCGACGGGGTCTTATCGTAGTACGCTCGAAGGCCACTCGCGCTCGGTTATAGCTGTAGCCTTCTCGCCGGATAGCAAGCTGGTAGCGTTAGCATTACATGACGACATAATACGACTATAAGATATAGTAACAGGATCTTATCATAGTACGCTTGAAGGCTACTTGAACTGGATTATAACTATAGCCTTCTCGCCGGATAGTAAGCTAGTAGTATTAATATTATATAATAATATAATATAATTATAGGATATAACGACAGGGTCTTATTATAGTATATTTAAAGGCTACTTAAGCTAGGTTAGAGCTATAACCTTTTTACTAGATAATAAGCTAGTAGCGTTAATATTATATAACTAGATAGTATAATTATAAGATATAATAACAAGGTCTTATTATAATATACTTAAAGGCTACTTAGGCTTAGTTAGAGCTATAACCTTTTTACTAGATAGTAAGCTAGTAGTCTTAGTATTATATAACTAGATAATATAATTATAAGATATAATAATAGGATATAATAATAGGATCTTATTATAGTATATTTAAAGACTATTTAGACTAGGTTATAATTATAGCCTTCCTACTAGATAGTAAGCTAGTAGCGTTAATATTATATAATAATATAATATGATTATAAGATATAATAACGGGGTCTTATTATAGTATATTTAAAGGCTACTTAGACTAGGTTAGAGTTATAGCCTTTTCGCCGGATAGTAAGCTAGTAGCGTTAGTATTAGATAACGACATAGTACGACTATAAGATATAGTGACGGGGTCTTATTATAGTATATTCGAAGGCTACTTAGGCTACATTATAACTGTAGCCTTCTCGCCGGATAGTAAACATTTAGATATGGATTAGGGATAGATTACTCTTCCTTCCTCTATCTTTAATAGTAATCAGGATTAGATAAAGGTGTTTTCATTAGTATTTATAAAGGATTAGTAGGTAGGCTTAGCTAAGTAACGCCTCCTTTAGCTTCCCCCTAAGTACCGATCAACGTGTATAGTAGTATACGGGGACACCGTATGTATAGGATATGTATCAGGCTATATAACCCTTCTCAAGTTCAGTTTAAAAAATATTCTTCGGTATACGAGTTTAGTAGAAGCGGTCTTTATAAAATCAAGCTAATCAGGTGTAAGGTAATCTTAGATTAATTTTCAAATCTGAAAGTAGTAATAATTAACTTATTTATTCCTTCTAGATTCCTATTATTATCTTTTCTTTGTTCGGGTCTCCTATAATTCTACGTATTATATATAACTTATATATAGGCTTAGCATTAGTAGTCGAGCCTTATCCCTAGGAGGTATCGCTATCACTTGTACTATAAAGGCAAAAGGTTGAAATCTTTCAACTAACCTACAGAATGCATTCAGGTATTAGTAGCTAGAATATCTATTATAAAGGCTTTTGTATACTCTAAATCATTAGAGCTGTAATATATTAAAATGTATACTATAGGCTTTAAGTACTTTCGACCCTTTCTTAATATTACTAGAGCTCTGCCGGATTAATACGCGAACTAGCTATAGGATTAGATTTCTACAGCGTTAGAAGGTGATTTGAATATATTACTACAGTTTACAGGCATTGAAATATATACTTAACCTGGAAAGTATACCTGAAGACCTTAAGACTTAAGGTACTTCGATTATATTTCGCGGATAAGGATGTTTCGCTTCTTTCAAAGGAGGGGTACTAATAAATATAGCGGCCTAATAGCTAAGTGCTTCAGCGTCGGATCGTCCTTTTCCGAGCGTACGTACAGCCGCAGGCCTAACAGTTACAAGCTTGGCTTACTAACGACTAAAGTAAGATATACCGTAGTTAATACGAAGGCTATACAGGGTCGTTTTACACTAGCTAGGATCGGCAATTAGCTTTTGATCGGAGGTACTAGCTAATATAGCGACCTTACATAAATTTGCGCGCTATAGTAGATACAAAGCTAATAATAACTTCTTAATATTATAATCAGGTTCTAAGGCTTAGGAAAGACCTTCGTATATAAATTAAAAGTAATAAAGACGTTATAATAGTACTGTAAAGGAGGGAGATTATTTTGTCGTAAAAGAGGACCCTAAGCGAATTAGGCGAGAAGGCGACGATGCGAACGTAATTTATAGGTCGGAAAGGTTCTAGATATTCTATATAGCCATAGTACACGATGCGTACCTTATATAAGTAAAGCTCGACGTGTACGCAGAGCTATAGTCGCTTGAAGTCTAAGTACCTATTGGTTTTCTCGTCACGCCGTGGTTCTCGCGACACAGTGAGGGATGTTAGAAAAGATCTTCAAAGTGGGAACATACATGTACTAAAAGGCCTTAATTTTGATCTCCTCCTCAGCTCAGGCAAAGATGAAAGCTTTGTGAAATCATTCCATTGACCGCTGATCATGATTATTTGAGTTTTAATGGCTTGCTAAGCGTTTGTGTTGGATCAAATACTACGACTTCTAGGGTTAGATCATTATCGTTAATCCGGACTTGAGCTAATTATGTGATGATTGCACAATTAGCTGAAATCTTTGAACCTCTCGTATAATATCAAAGAAGTCCGCAATCTCTTCTCTAGCGATTAGTAGCCGAGGATACACTCGTTTTTGCAGGTAAAAGGTGTAGCGTTCGCGTCTTAAGCTACGAACGCTCCATCATAGGCCCTAAATAAGTATGCCGATGGTTTCGACTCCGATACTGCTCGCACAATCATAGCCAAGATCATTATGCACCGATTGAACATCGTTATCGTTAGCTACCGTTTCATCTTTTGCTTCGGCTAGGTTGAGCTGGCCGATGGTAACCCCGTGCAAATAATCCTGCATCTAATGCTTTCGTCATCATTTCTAAAACATCTCGGATGCCGTGTCCGCTATGGAACATCCCTATATTAGTCACAATATCAACAAATAATGGCTAACGAATGATAGCTCAAGCTTCTACCGAAGCAAAAGCAGCTTCTTTTTGACGCTGACACCCTGTCGTAGGGCCCTTTCAAGTGCAATTATGTAGGCTTGGTACGCTGGGCAATGATCGGACTTAGGTCTGGCCAAGCTACGCCTCTGCATTGGGAGGGTGCGATATGTAAAAGGTTTCTCTGGTTGAGAGCAGAGCAAAGGAGCCTTTTGCAAATTTCTTGCTGGGGGAGACAGGCATTCCGATTGAACAGGATGCATATTGGATCTCATCCAGCATTTAGGGTCAAAAGTCGAAATGCATCTCATTCCTATGACAAGAATTGCTTCTATGGAGCCTTCCTCCTGAGTTTTAGATTTGTAGACATGATGCATCATATAGCCAACAGCTCAGCAACTCACTCATAACTGGTCACCCTCTTTCGGCCCTTTTTGCTAACCCTTGTAACAGGAATACCTGGCCTTTCTAGATCATCTACTGACACAAATCCTGAATACTCCAGAGGGGTTGGAGTCACTGTGCTGTCAGGATACACATTAGACTCCAACTCTACATCTGAATCGGCTGACATGTCTCGGTGCCCGGGATCTTTTACTTGATTCGTCTTATAGTACGCCGCAGCAGGATCCGTACCTCCGAATGCGTGTTCCTACGAGGCCCAAATTAGTCTGAGACTTTGATAGAAAGCACTAGCATACAAACCTGCAAGTCCAATGTTGGAAGGTTAGGCCTCTTAAATCGCTTCAAATCTGCTTTGCCGATGTCTAATACTCGGAGCTTTTCTGTCGCAAGCATTCTTTGGGCTGTCGATTCATTACTTTCACCCCCGATGCGTTGAAGTTCTACATCGTTGAGATCGCAGATAATATCCGCGGAAAGAAGATTCGGTAGCCTCTGAATCAGACATCTTTCAATCGCAAGCACGCTAACATCATCAATGAGCTTTTTCAGAGCGACCTGACTCAATTTAGTTATATCATAGATTAAAGCAAAGAACCACTAACCTTATAGTACGCTTCCATCATATCGGTTGCCATAGAGCAAGAGAAGTTGTCCATATCAAGCTCCGTGGAGGAAACCAAAGTGTCTACCAAAACCTCCATATCGAACCAGTGATTGGTATTACAAGGAAAAAGCTCGTCCTTCTTAAAGAAGGCCTTCAAGCGTTTCTCTACTTCACGCCGATGGCGGGCAGCCTGTGCTTTCTGCACGTTTTCAGTCAAGTAGTGGTTATAGGTGATGGGATGTCCCGATAGATATGGCTCCAAGATTTCATTTATCTTTGCAGCCAAGCTCACTTCCAAAATCTCCATCGATGGGCCGACAACCTCATGGAGAAGCGACCTCGCTGTTTCTTCGTTTGCAACATACTGAAGGACAGACTTGACGCTTATGTATGCAGAGCTGAAAACGCGCTTCGAAAGTTGATACGTTAGGCTCTGCCAGGGTTTGCATTGTCTGCTGAATAACTCGGCCACAATGAGAGGGTTATACGTACCCGGGAGCTCTCGTCCCCGGCTTTCCTTCATGAGAACCTTTACTTCCTCGATGTAGTTTGACCGAGAAACAAACCGATCATTACCTTTGAAAGGACCTGGGCTGTCTCGAATGATCCTCGAATGACCTTCCATGCGCATCTGCTCGGCGAAGTCGGACAAAGTATTCTGCACTACAGCCCGCAGGCGCAGATTGCCATTAGTAAACAAGTCATCTGTGTAGACACCATCAATGGCGGCTTTCGACAGACTCAAGTAGCTCATGCTTATATGGAGTAGGTATCGTCGCTGTTGTGAGACGGTACCCCTTGAAGGTCCAAGCTTGGCCAGCTGGTCTTGGCATTGCTTGACTTGAGTCTCAACATCCTCCAGGACGCTGGGTAGCTGCGTTAAGATCTGATCCCGTATGACATCGCTTAGACGAAGCTTCAGGGCCTCCATGCCAAGCTGTGATGGCTCGAGGGCAGTCCAGATTCCTTCTGAAAACAATTCTCTCTCGGTTCTGTCTCGCTGTAGCGTCGAAACCTCGCGCTCTGTGTAAGTCCTGTTTCGTAAAACGTGCCATCCCAGCCTGAACTTGACGTTTTGATTCTGAGCAAGCTCAACATAAAAGCGCTCACTATCTGAAGTTTTTTCCAGGGTGTCTGGCTTAGTAATCAGGCCCAATGTACGATCGCCCTTAGGATCCAAGATTCGAGTGTGTCGAGTGACTTGCTGAAGAGCAAAATCGTTTTTTGCAGAGACGACGGCTAGAATAATGCTACGCGGCTTTTTCATATAAGAGAGGACAAGCGCCTTGACAAGTTCGGAATCGTCGTCTGTCTGGTCCTTGTCACTAGCTAAGAATAGACCTGGTAGATCGACAATGGTTAAATGCGGCTGCACCGGTCCCGAGACCTCGATACGGAGTATATCAGTACTAAAAACCTTATCTTTCGTATTCAGACCCATAGCATCTTTGGCGTTCTCAATGACCTGGCCGACATCCAGATCAGATTGAGCGGATTCAAAAGCACTGAGCCTTTTCTTGTCGTCTTCAGAACGGTCAGGGCCAGAGTTGATGTGCACTACAACATCTACAGTCGGACTGCGGCGCAGGATGAGTTCTGTCGCAAATCGGGTGCATAGGCGGAACGCAGTCTGTCAATGATATCAAGTAGATCCCGATGATCTTTGGATTGTAGCATGCCGGCCTCTATATGCATAGGCATTATGTCTGGTTCCATCTTGATGTGCCTGATATTGGTGAACTGCTCAGTAAAGATTGAAATACTTCACTAATAAAAAGGCAACGAGGGACGTCAACTGAGTCATTTCTAAATAGGTATTAGTACTCGAACAGTACGCAAAAGAAGAATTGCCTGCGATAAGGGTTCCATCCAATGCCGTGGCGGAATGGGCCATTATCAGGGAAATATGTCCTTTGGCCTTGGTTATTTAAGCAGCTCGCCGTGATTGCCAGCAGGCAAGGAGGCGGTGAAAACCTCATTCCTGTGACTAGAGAGGCTTGCTTAATCTTGCTAGGCCGACGATAGGCTATTAAGGTTCCGGAAGTTTCCAGATTTGTGAGGTGTACCATATAAGCAGGATTGACCCTGCAAGGAGGCACAAACATAAGCTCGGAGATTTCGTTTGTTGTTTGCGTTCCGGCAAACTGCACCCGTATCTGCGAACGAATTCGGATTATCCGCTCACCATTGTGAGCACAGTGCCACCGTACGTGCTTTTAGGTGAATGATTACTGAGGATATTGGGCATAACCCTTATGATACCGTTCCATGCTGCATTGGTATCAAGATACAAATATCGCTTAGGGCGGCATGGATTGCCATGTGAATTCTATCTATTCTAGCGTCTTTGATGGTTGGTTTCCCAAATTTGGTTGCTGATCAAAGTCCACTACAGGGGGTCGTTGCTCTAAGCTGGTCCCACAGTCAGGCTAGCCATGATTTGATCATTGCTACCGCTTTCATTTCGGCTGTTTGCAGGTCCTATTGTGGCTGCTTGCATACCGTGCATCTATCCGATAAAATTGGCTGATATTACAGTAAACATGCCAGCAAAAGCGTGTGGAGAATTTCTGTGAGATGCAGAAGTGAGTCTCTGATCCGCCTAATCTTTATGAGTCACGGCATACTTGCTGGGAAGTTGAGCCGGGGCACAGAAGGCTAGAGCGCGGACCTTATGGAAGTATAGGAGACTTAATAAAGCAGTAAACGGTGCAGAAATTTTACCCAGAAGGACTGTACGGGAGGCATTTAACCAGCAGATCCTGAGGTCTGGCTTCTATCCGGGATATCAGACTACAAAGACGCGAGGAGAACCGCCTTTAAGAAAGTATGCTAATACCCGGTCGAAGCTTCATAGCGGTCCATTCAGTGTAAGGCTGATAAGAAGCTGTAGCGTCAGCGAAAGGCAATTGATTGACCTCACTCATGTGTTTTATTGATAACGAATAGACTTGGCTGAGCGTTCCCCGGTGTGCGGAAGAGCCAGGATCTAATGGGACGGTCAGAATCAAATGTATGGTGCCTAAATGGAAAAGGAGTTCATAATCTGAGGGCTGATCACCTCTAAAGCTAGTGAGCTAGTATTGGAGGTCGGGGTACAGGAGTCATCAATGTAAGGAGAATCGAGGGTAAAAGGCGTGATGGAGTGGCTGTTGAGATGAGGCTAGTCGCATTGAATATGAGAACTCCAACTGTTTGCGGGTGAATGAGGAATTCACATACTCATTCCTTTACTTCCTTGACCCCTATCGCGAAATTACCCCACCTCATCTGCTTCTCGTAGGTCTAAAGTCGACACCGCTCATATGGACGTACTTCTCCGGTCAGACCATTATGCATTTCTTATACAGGCTTGATACTTCATGATTTTGCCACCCACAGGCCAATCGGCAGCGTAAATTGTCGAAGCTGTAGTCATGATCCACAAGACTGGGGATCTAGCCCCCATTTCCATCCTTAACACGTGATTCTACCTGAGTGGTAGTGACATCTCTCTTCGATCTAACGAGGTCATCACCACCAACACTAATCTATATATTCAGCTTATCCCCGTCCACTTCAGCCCAGGAAGCTCAACCGTGTCGTCAGCTTTGCACTTCTTCGGGTCATGCCGGAAAAAAGCGCAGGCGGCTTGGAACTCGGATTCGTTGATGTGCTCACAGAAAGGGTTGTTCGCTGCCCGCTGCTCCAATCTAGATGTGTTGGTGAGCACGGTGCCTGACTCTGGCAAAATCGGAGCAACCTACAGCCCGTCAATATCTGACTCTCCCTCACCGTCGTTGTGTCATATCTCTTCGTCTTCCTCCTCCTCCTCCTCTTCTTCTTCTTCGCTACTTGTAACTTTGATCACGCTCGGTGTCTCCTCTTCAAGTATCTCCTCTTCTTCGCTGACAGAGTCGCTCTTTCAGATTCACTCCGTAGAGTCGTTTTCATGGGATGAGTCCAGATCGGTGATCTCGAGTTGCGAACGTACTGGAAGGACGGGTAACTACTCCCTTGTTGGAGCGAGGTGGGACTTTCGTGAAGACAGAGAGGCGGATGAACCTAGGAGCCGAATGGGATGGAATCAGCATTGCGAGCCAGGCCAGGGGTTGAAACGAAGAGAGTGAGGACAAAGGTATCCCCTGAGATAGCGAATCGGTCAACCGCCGGTAATGACTCTCGCTCCCTTGATCGAACCGCCTGGGCTGCAGCGGAAGGTGATTCTGGTAATGTAAGCAGTGGACATCGGTGCAGGCGGTCTTCTCGTGGCGACGGAGAAGAAGGGTCTTGGGAAGAAGCTGTCTCGACTCGATGGAACCTGCTTCATAGTGTGCAGAGTGCCAACGTACCGGGGTCTCGATCCATAATTCCATCCTTCAAGATAATTTTATATATATGCGTTGCTTGCAGCGTAAGATAGGCTCTCTAGGTCTCAGCGTTAAGCATAGCGCCGGGTCTTCCGAGCGCTAGATTAGGTTACAGATTATATTTAATAGAAGAGCTATACTATTTACGGTAAAGTCAGGACAGTAAAGTAAATGGCCGCGATTACCATTTTAGAATTCTCGTCACTAAAACTATCTTTGACTTGATTAGAAGTACTCCTAAGATACTCTACATAACCTCCTTACTAATTAAGCGAGTATATAACTATAGCAACATGTTATTTTTCCTCGAGATGGCTTGCCTAGGATCACGCTCGGTATAGCCAAATACCTTGATTATAAAGGCACGAGGAAATGATTAAGAAAATAAGTTAGAACGGCGTTATCTTTTCTAAGCGTCCTAGATACATATAATACCGGTAATAGCTCTCTACTCCTCTGAATATCTACTTATAGTTAGAGCCACATTGCCTTATCCTTATACTTAGTATATTGATGCGGCCTTCCGTAGCCGCTAAGTCCTAACTAACCAGAGTATAAAACAAATAGTAAGCTGCAGCGCGTCAATTATCTTATACAACGTTATTACTACCTTCGTAGCTATCTTAGGCCCCCTAGATATTATATTCAGTGCGAAGTACTTTAACGACTACACTTACATTCTGCTCCTCTAGCAGTACCTTGCCAATCTGCTAGAATATATAACTCGTAAGGGAAGGTATTTATTATAGTATAGTTCAACGAGTATATCCGACATTCTTAGCCTTTATAGTATCACCATTTCATTCCCTAATTCCTCCTTAGAAATTACGTAGTCTTTAATAATCTGGGAACCATCATCCTAAGAAATAACAAGAATAAGTATGTAGCCCTGAAACCTACGAGGCTGAACTTTTTAGATTTAGACTCATAGCAGTTAGCGCGGTCAGATATAAAGTAGACCTTCGGATTCAAGGATATATACCGCGACTTTAATACCTCACAGCCTGACTAGTATTATCTGGAGAAGAAACTTTCTACCCTTGAACGGGAGGCCTCTGGAATATACGCCAAGATTAAGCATACGCACGAGGTCGGAAAAGACGAGGTTTAGCTCTCGCGTCTAGAGAAAGACCTCTTGCGTAGATTCCTTTGAATTATGATATATCAAAATCGTACTTTTGTATCTCGGTACGAGAAATCTATAGAAGACTATGATGCCAGCGACTAAGACCATATAATTCTATACATGAGAGAGAAAGGTTTTCAGAAACCTTGAGACGTGTAGCTTGAAAATATTCGAAGCTTCTTAGAAATTAATCTTAGCGGGGAATACTAAGACTAGCTACCTATTATTATCAGGCGAGCTTATCTATCCGATACTCTATAGTTTATTATGAATATAGCATTGTTATTCCTTAGTATCTGTACGCCTACTGTCTTAGACGATGAGTTCATCTTAACCCTAAATGCTTACAGTATCTTTGAAGGACTAAATGATACGGGATCATAGATAGATTTTCATGTCTTCGTACCTATTTCTCTACGGCTGATAATTGTGATAAGAAGTTATCTACTTCTAAGTAGATTTAACGAGATCGAAGAAACTAGGAAACACCTTCTTGAAATTATAAAACTAATGCATATCTACCCTTGTAATACTAACTCTTGCCTCGAGGATCTACTTATAATAAAAGCTCGAAATAACTACTCTAGGATAGTAGATAGCAAGGTCGTCGCAAACACTACGAGGCTAGCCCGCGATAAGTATATCTTCTATCTGCGCTTTTTTAGGCTTGGAAATAATCATGTTCAGAGAATCAATATGATATTACTTGAAGAGGCTCTTAACAAGAAAACTGTGGTATTTAAAGCGTAGACTATACTACGACGCGCCTTGGAATTTTATCTTAGCACTGAAACTCTAGGCTTTAAATTAGTCGTTAATCTAGTATTACTAAACTTAATAAGCCTATTATCAGCTCTATTAATAATAAATAACGTACATGATTTACTAGCTAAGCGTAAGAGGTTAAGCTACCTACACCTTCTCTAAGATATAGTACAAAGACTAGGCAGCTTAATAACCGCGAAGTATAAAATAATTATAATTGCAGATTATAGCCCGCTTATAAACGGGAGATGTAGACGCATCTATGAAAAACTAGGTAAGTACTATACTTCACTCGGTGATCTTCTTGAAAGCTGACAGTAGTAGGTGGTAATCTCTCAGAGCTTACCTAAGATATCGATCAAGCTAGCCGCGTACTGACGCTCATCACCAAGAGTGACTTGTTAGTGCGAGCCTGCAGTGACGAGGCCAAAATTATCATGCTACAAAACCGTCTAGATATCCTGAGCGAAATCCCTATTCGCCGCATCTGGCTTTTCATTAAAGAACTACGAAGACTTACAGAACAAGATTTCAAAGCTATCGATCTCCGCCCGTCGAGTCATAGGTTTAAATCAGGCGTCGAGAACGATTTAGCAGATGGTGTGTATCTTAGTCAGTCTTATATTTAAGTAGTAGCTTATAGATTTAGCATTTCATGTATTTAATCCCGGTGCCCTTATTAAATTGATGTATAGAGCAGTAGATCTCGAGATTTATCAGAAAAGTCATGCCTATTTCAGTCTCGCGTATCAGGAGTCTTCACTCGAGAAGTATGCTACTCGGCTTAAGGAGGAGATCCCGATTATATTTAGTGTATTAGGTAGACTTATTCATTAGTATAATACTCGATTATCTAGCTAATTCTATAATCTATTACAGTAGGTAGTATTCGTTATTGTAGTATAAAATCCTCTGCCTCTACAAGTCTATACATTCTAAAGCTACTGGAAATAGGAGCCGCTGCTATCGAAGATACTATCAATTTTGTTACTATATAGTATGTTCCCGGCGCCGATTCCATCCTAATAACGCTTTTGTCTGCGGATAATTTGAAGGAACTATGGCTTGATAACGCTGTTAAGGGGATGTTTAAGGATCTATTAAAGGATACAATAATACCTTTAAAGCTTTATAGACTGAAGCGAGCTCTCTTCTAGCAGAATTATAGGTTTAATTTCGAAGGCAGGATACGCGATTAGGAAAGGTACTTAGTCGTTCCACTTCCGTAAGGTACCTAAGAAAATGATTAGCAGTAATCCAAAGAATAATCAAGTTATCTTCACGATCTAACAAGGTTGTAAAACCGTAAATAGTAGATATTAACAAGGCGGGCCGTTAGGATTTTACACTTCAGACTATAACTCTAAGGAAGGACTTAAACCTTTAAAAGGTAAAGGACTAACATTAATAATATATCCCTAAGGCTAGTATACGTTAATCGCTAGCGGTAACGATATATAGCTAAGGGAGGTAAGTAGTTCCTCTAGGATTTAAGCGGTCTATTCCAGCGCCCTGTAAAGAGTATTAAAATATAGATCACGTGACCTTTAGGGCGCTACTAACCTAGCTCTAGTCTTTGTTAAAGGGAAGTTTAAAATGCTATAAACTCTTCTATAATTAATAATAGCTTATACTTATATACTTACCTCGTATTAGTGAAGGCGGATCAAAGGCTTATACTAAAGGAGTTAGAAGTAAAAACAGGTAGAGAACGTCTAGTATCTAACTAAATACTTTCTTTCATCGGTATAACTATTATAAGCTCCAGTATCAAATGACGAGGATATAGACTAGAAAAAGGTAAAACTTTAGTTAGTAGGATTACCTACTTATATAGAACTTAAATCTATACTTAGTATACCTAAAGAGCGAGTAACACTTATAACGTATCTAAACAAGATACTATTTAATTAAAGGCTATTTCAGGCTTCAAGTTCCTTTAAATACTACGTGCCTCTTAACTCCTAAAGCATGGAGATCCTACGTCTTTCGTCGCCTGTTAGTACCTTATATATTGCGTCCTTACCTACTATCTTATAAACTACTCTATATACTTCTAGCTTATACTTCCTTCTTTTTATAGCTTCTAACTTAGCTTTTTATTAAAGGTATAGCTACCTTTCTTCGATATTAGTAGGTTTTATATTAATGTCCGTGGTAGTAATAGTAGTAGTATTAGGTATTTTCTTTCGAGCCCTTCGCTAGACAAGGATCCCGAGTATACTTAATGTAATGATAGGTATTAAGGTGGCGATAGTAATCGTGTTCTTCTACCTTAGCGTAAGGCCTCTCGATACTTGACTAGTAAGTTAGAAGGATGTAGCGTTCAATCTGAATAACGTTAATAATAATAATGATAACTAAGCTATCGTCGAGGATTTATAAAGATTTATAACTGAGATGTTCTAGACTTGAATAAGTCTCGTCGGTATACTATCAGGGATAGTACATTCTACTAATCCTAGAAGGGATATCAAGGACGAATGCGTACGATAATATAGATCGGTAGTATTAGTACTACTTTGCCTCGTAATAGATAATAGTATTGATAACGTCACTAGTACTTCTAGTACCGTAACGTACGCTGTATTAGTAAGGGAGGTCGATATAATCTAATACGATAAGAATATTAGGTAGACGTCTAAGGATAACCGATTACATGGAAATTAGCGTTGTTAGATAACGGATATTCCTAGTTTTAGCGCTTACCTAGGAGTTTCTACCCTATAGATTATGGAAGTAGGGACTATTAATATAGTAGAGTATACTATAACGATATATCCGTTAGGATATAGATTAGCTATGCTTATATCAGCTAGTTTACATATTACGTGATAGGGTAACGCGTTGAGACGTATATTTAATAAGCCCGCTTGCCATGGTCGCGTAATATAATGAGAGGAGAAATTTCAGATAGCTGTAAGGGAATTATCTACTAAAGGTAGGAGACTTTATCTTATATACCGTAGAGTCTTACTTTAAGGGTAGTATAATATAATATATAGACTTATATATTCGAATAGGAACGATTGCTTTGAATTATGATTCCTCCCCTTACAAAGGTAGCTAAGTGTAGTAGAAGGATTCCTATAGTAGCCTTAGTACCTAAGAGTATTAGGTCGCTTACCTAATAGCTTATACAGGCGCTAGGCAGTTTAAGGCGATAATATATCGTAAAGTTTACTTAAATTAGAACTTGATAGGTAGTACTAAGAGAGGAAGTACTTTGCTTCTAATTCGGTTTCCTCTCAGTCTATTAACGTTTCTGCGGAGTTACTTATATATATAGTATGGAGTAAGAAAAGTTCTTAGTAGAGGTAAGCCCGCCTTAGTTAGATATATATTAGAAATCTTAAGACTTTCGAGGGATTACTCGCTTAAAGCTGCAGGCGCATCGTGGATAATAGGCGGAGCGGATAAATCTCTATGATAGACTTCGTGAACGCTACTATTAGAGTTCTCGCGTTAGTTATTATATGTTATTAAAGATTAATTCCGTCTTTATTAAAGGTATAAATCAATATTTAGATAGGACTCAAGAGTCCTAGAACTAGTAAAGATGGAAATGAATAGAATGTAATAAGATAGTAAGGGAGGCGGGATCTAGGCGGATATTTCCACTTAAATCCCGTCCGAGGCTCTATTAGCCGTTATATTATTTCGTAGCCTTCATAACGCTTTATATATACTATCTTAAGATAAGGGAATATATTAACGCGTGCTTTAAACGGGCTTTACTACCTAGAAGAATCTAATTCGAATGCTTCTCGTACCCTAATACTACAGCCCGATTATGATAGGCCGCCCGAGAAATTCGTTACAAGACCGCCGATATCTGTACCTAGCCCCTACTACGTTAGTTAAATAGCTTAGAATAACTGATCTTTTATATTTACCTGTCTAATTCGTGATGTAATAGGATCTTGTACAGCTAAATACTTTAATCTAGAGGAGCGTATACTAATCTTGATATACGCTTACTATAGCTCTCATTTAGTAATATAAGTCTTAACAGGTCGTATAAACTATATATCATCCTTCTTACTTAAGTAGTAGTTACTAATATAGAGTAAGACCCTTAAAGCTTTAATAACTATACTAACTACGAGACTTAAGAGGAGGCTATATATTATCTGTAGAAGGACTTCTACAGGATAGGAAAGTAGTTTAGATTATCATGACGTCGCTAGCTTTAAAATATACAACATGTAAGCTAGAGGATAGGCCTTAGCCCTTTAATATCCCTTATACACTATGATAATAGAATATCGGGCGGCATATTTATCTAGGTCTTAAGCGATCCGCTTACTGCTAAAAAGGTACGAACTATATCATAACATGCCCTATAAATCGTCTAGCAGGAATATAGTAGCTGAAGTTATTAGCTTCAGGAGGAGTAAATGTTATAAGATTCAATACTACTCTACCCTAATAAGGCTCTCGTCCTTGCTAAGGAAGAGCAGGGGCAGTCTATACATCCCGACGTCCGAGCTTCGGCGAGGGCCACAAAGTCTCCACGTTCAATCATCCCCTCGACTCCCGAGTGGCAGAAGTTGTTCCGCGCGGCATACTGTATGATCTGGTAGCAAATCATCTTGGGGTCGCATTCTAGCTTTGGTGCAGCCAATTCGATGTTTTTGAGGTATGGTATTGGTGGTAGTCTGCGAGCCTTCTCGTCCTCTTATCGTTCTTGTTCTTCCTGGATCTTGGCTGCCGTTTGCTGCCAGTCAAGTCGGTCGATTTTCCATTTCATCTCGTCCGTTCCCTCTCCTTTCAACCGTTTGCAGGCATAACTGAGATAGTCGCCATATTCTACCTGCATTCGTAGCTCTGCCATGGCGTTAAAGTTCTCAACCAACATCGCGACGATGCCGTTTTCTCCATGCATTTTGTCCCAGCGGGATTGCATCTCGCCATCTAGTATGTCTATTTCTTTCTCCATCTTCCTTCTGGATCGGCCCCCCGAACACAGCATTGCTGTCGCTCTCTCCTTCTACCACTGCACGAAATTCATCGTCCTTGGGCTTATGTCTCTTAATCCCCTAATCTTGTTCCCGAAGGCAACCCTCGCTTTCAAATCTGGGCCGTCCATTTGTCCGCTTGGTGGGCGCTCGTACGGGGGTTAGAAGGAGATCGATGGATGCGAGGCCGCTAATAGCAGGTAAACTCTCTCATCGTAGAAACCGTGGCACTGATACCAATGGTGCCGTCAGTGAGTGGGTGGAGACTCGGCCTTCTCCTCTGTGAAGATCTGGCGGGATATTAGACAGGTTTTGCAGTCAGAATATTTAATGTTTATTCAATAATTTACACGGGATTAGCCGTGAGCTAGGCCTAATTTAGATTTACCTGAATATAAGCCGTCGCTACTAAGCCCTAGCCCTAGTCTACCTATTTAAGTTTCCTTGTAAAATACTATTTAGTAATTTTCTATATTATTAATAGTTATATATTATAGATATTAATTCTAATAAAGAACTTATATATATAGCTACTCTAGCCTTCCTTATTCTTAGTTTATATTATATTAGCTAAGTCCTACGCTATACCTATATCTTACTAGTTAAGTATTAGAGTAAGGAGTAAAGTCTTAATAATTTCCTACCTAAGTAAATAAGGCGGATATTCTAATTTATTAAGGATAAAATCTATTAATTACTTCCTTATTTTAACCTTAAAAGTATTAACTAGTAATATAGTTATTAGCTTAATTTAGAGCTTACTTTATACTATATTCTAGTAAAGTTCTTATACTTATATCCTCTTTATAAATTATTAATAATATTTAGTAAGTCTCCCTTCTTTATTTCTATTATAATTAATAATATCCTTAAGTACCTACGTTATTATTATAATCTTATCTTATACTAGTATCCTACTCTTAAATATAATAAGATTAGGAGGTATATAAGAGTAATTAAATACGTAGATAAAATATATAAGAAGTTTATAATATAGGGGTTTATTAATAGAATATTTTAGCGCTTCTATTAATTAATAAAAGACTAGAGGTTCTTCTACTTTATATATAAAAAGGTATATAGTATAATATAACTAGGAGTAATATACTTAGATAGTTTAATTAGTATACTATATAATCTATCTAAGGGAAAGGTAAATAACCTAATAATATTATAAATATTAGGTATATAAGACTAGTTTTATTAAGTATTTTAAAGGTAGTAAGTTTTAGACCTTTTTAGTAATAAAGCTTATAAGTATATAAAATATATTATATTACTATATATAAGCTACCTAAATATAAGGAAGAGAAAGTTTAATAGAATAATAGCTAGTATATAAATTACTATTAAGTATAACTTTAAGATAATATAAACTCGTTAAGTAATAAATACCTTTAAGTATAAAATAAAATTAGGGTTAATACCTATTAGTAATATCTATTAATTTATAGTACTATTAACTAAATATTTTACCTACTTATAAGGCCTTTAATAATCTACTAATATTTATTTATAATTAACTTTACTTAATAATTACTTAGGTATATTTCTTTATATAAAGCCTTATAATATAATTAAAGGGATTATAAGCTTATAATTTATATATAATTATTTAATTCTAATATTATAATACTATTAGTTTATAAGTTATATTACTATTAAAGAGCTTATCCTTAGATTTAAGATTATAAAAAAGCTTATAGAGTTAGTTTATAAAGTAGCTTAAATTTAAAACTTATATAAGAAACCTACTCTTATTAAGTAATATAATCTATTTATATAAATATTATAAAATAGTAAGTATCTTATAAGGCCTTATTTCTTTATTCTAGCTTAAAGTTTTTACTTCTTAATTCTATTAGTCTTAACTACTTCTTATTTTATAATATCTTAATCTTAAGTTACTTAAATATTATAACTTTATATTATTATTTATTCTATTTATTCTATATCATTTTATATATTAGAGTTATAAAATATACTTAAGTATTATATTTACTAGTCTTATAATATTCCTCCTACGTATTATTAATTATAACCTTACTAATCTCCTTATAAACTTTTATATAAAAATCCTTATTAGAATTTCTCCCTTACTTATTATCCTTACTTTTAGACTTTATATTATTACTTACTTACTTAATATCCTTAATACTATTTAGCTTATTAAGATATAATTATATTATACTTATAACCTAATTATTAGATATCTAAGGGCGGGTTAATATATTATTTATAAGGATAAAGAGATTAATCTTATTAATAATATTTCCTAAGGTAATTTATTTCTACTTTATCTCTTTACTTAAGTATTATTAATAATAGACTTAATTAGTATAAAGTATATTAAGGAGCTCTTACTAGGACTCTAATTACTTATATAATATAGCTATTAAGGCGTATAACTCCTTATAATAATTATTTAATATATTATAAGTATATTCTATTTTATTAGTTAATTATTTAATTTACTTATTAGTCTCTATTTACTAGTTATAAAGGATATCTAGCTTCTTACTTAAGGCTATAATCTAGTTACTAGTTATTATAGATATATTAATATTAATAAGTAAAGCGGCCTAAGTATTACTTATTAATATAGGCCTACTAGTACTTATAAGTATTATTATAGGAGTTATTATATTATAGGATTTAAAGAATTTTAAACTTTACTTTATAAAATTAACTAAAATAGTAGTTATATCCTAAGTTAGGTAAGACCTTTATATCTATTAAGGTCTTTACCTATCCTATTATAACCTAGTTCTCTTGTTCTTATTCTTCTTCTTCTTTTATTCTTATTACTATTATTATAGCTAACTAATAATATTATTAGTTAAGTTAGTTTTATTATTAGTATTACTCCTAATATTAATATTACTCTAATAGTTAGTATTACTCTAGTATTAAGGACTTAAGCTTTACTACTAGTAAGAGGAACCTTTTAATATAATACTTATATTAGAGGATAATAGTAATATTATTATAAATAAGAGTAAGATATATAAGCCTTCTAAGTAGGAGTCTTATTTATTATTTTCTTTATAAGAAGGGATTTTATTAGAACTAGTATTCTTTATTTCCCTTATACTCTTTTTACTTTAATAAGTAGAGAGTATATCTTATTTAATATTATAATCTTATATTTTCTCCTTCTTATCCTTTATATCTTACTTCTTCTCTTATTTTCTGGCCTAAACTTTATTAGCTATTAGTTTCTACTAGTCTAATACTTATATAAGGTTATTATTAGTTAATATATACCTAGATCTCTTATTATACTCCTTTTTATATTTATATTATTTAAGTAGTACTACTACCTTTTATTAATAGCTATTCTAAGAGTAGGAATAGTAGGTATATACCTTAAAGTCTTATTATACCTCCTTTTATTATATATTTATACAAGAAAGTCTATAAGTACTTATTTTAATAGGTATATAATTAATTAGTATTATTATCTCCTTTATATTAAGAAGTATTCCTTTATATATACTTTATCCCTTTTACTTACCTCTCTTATACTTACTAGTATAATTATCTAATTATAAGATTTTTAAGCTCTTAATTCTCCTTCCCTTATACCTTACTAATTATTATAATAGCTTTATATTATATAATCTAACTTTCTTATAACCTTTCTCTTTATAAGGGGACTTACGCGGCGTAGGTTAAGAGTATTATAAGGGAATAATATTCTTATTATTAGGAGGTTCCTAGGAAGTAAGGAGTACTACTATATTAAGGCTAGTAATAATAGCTTCCTATTAAATATATAAATATATAGTATTTATATATTTATCACGCTTTATTAAGTACTTTAGCTATAAGGTTAAGGAAGGGGGATCCGGTATACTAGTAATAGTAAGGCTACTAATACCTAGAATATCCTTAGAAGACTTTAGAGTATACTTAGAAGCTATATTAACTATTAGTAATAGTAAAGAAAGGGATAGAATAATTTATAAAAGGGATAGAATAGATTATAATATATTAAGTATAGATAAGTAATAGATTTACTATTAAAGGATATTAAAATAATAGCCTAATTAGGCTATTATTTATATTAAATTACTAACTTAATAATCTATATAATTAGTAAATACTATAGCCTAATATAGCTATCGATTATTAAATAATATTAAATAATCGCTGAAAATCGGGACTGCAAAACCTATCTATTAAAGAAAAGATAGAACGGGAATATATAATCGAGAAGGCTAGGATACGATAGTCAGCACAACGGCTGGTTCGAGTTAGGGCATTGCAGAAGAGCTATGTCGAGGTTGAATGTTATAACGAGCGAGGACGAGGTAGTATGGATGTTAGAGGCCGGCAACGACGCGAAGCTCCAGAGACAAAGAGCAACATAGCTGGAACAATCATTCTCCAAGGCTTGCGTCTTGAAGTGGAAGTCCATGATATAAGAGAAGGGGTAGACATATATACTTGAACGATCACGGCTTATCTTGAGACCAAGATCTGCATTCAGTGGAGCCTAATGTGCGATGCGTGAGGGAGACTGGAGGTTAGCGGACTTTCTACAGGGAAAATGGGCGGATGGCTACTATTGAGTGGAACGATAGCCTAACCGTTCAACATAAACGGCGGAGTCCGCTCTGTGATATCTGGTAGAAGCGCAAGCAGCAAGAAGAACGAGAAAACGTGCTGGAACGCAGCCTTGGCAATTAAGAAACCTTCCGACCTAGCCGAAAGCTACTCCAGATCAATACTTCATTTGACGGCCCGGAGTACTACACTCACTGGTCGTTGTATCGTTCCGACCTTCTCGAAATGCTGTTGCGAATCCTCTTAGTAGGCGCTGTTGAGCTTCTTGCCACTCCGAGCTCTATATCATGTCAGACACGAATAACATCCTCATCTACACCTTCCGGCGCGCCGTTAGCGGAATAGACCGGCATAGACTACCCTAGCTATAATGGCGCGGATGTTATAGTTAGCGACGAAGAATTTAAAGTATTCTACAGATATAATATTACCAGTCTTCCTTAACTCTTCTAGTACGCTATCGTAGACGAGCGGGACTATCTTAATTACTATAGTATAATTCCTGAGTACGTTAGGGCTACTTATTATAATAATAATTATATCGGGTTTTCGGCGCTTATAAGTAGTACCGCTGTTAATTATACCTTAATTAGAGTAGACTTTATATTATTCTAGCTCGAGGATTTAGCCGCGGTTAGTAGTAGTAGTAGCTTAACTAGTATAAGCTTAACTACTATATTATTATCTTTTATAACTTTTACCTCCGCTTACCCCTCGTTAGCCTTTATAATATTAATTGACTTATTTACCTCTAATCTATACTCGTTTCTACTTACTTCCCTATCTTCTATAGGCTTAATTAAGTCCTCGCTAGCTTACAGCTCGTCTTCGTCTTCTTCGACTCTATTACTCTCTACCGTATCAAACAAGCCCTAAATCGCTACGAGTAGTTCTACTCCCAGTTTAACCCCTGCGCTTGCGACGCTCGTTACTTCTATCGCTACAACGATAAATTCTAATGTTATGTCTACTAATATCACTACGACTTTATCCTCCTCTTTAGCTGGGACCCTATCCGATTTCACTAGCCTAGACTTAAGTTTAGGTATATTTATAACCGACGTTCCTTATACTTTAACCCCTTCTCTAGTTCCGTCCTTCTTGACTTCTCCTACTATAAGTACAGGTATAGCGATATTACTATTAGCAGCATTATTAATATTATCCTTCGCGCCGCTAGTAGGAGGTTACCTATTAGTTCGCGCTAGAAGCGGGACCTACATTATTAATACTATTTACTACGACGACCGTAGCTACTTCTTTATCTAGTATGTTAAAGACTAACTCTCCTTCTAATTAATATCTCGTTAGGTTAGCTATACCCGGAGTATACTTATTTCTACACGTTGTAAGACCGCGGTAGTAATTAAGAGACTATTAGGTAAAGAGAGATTAAGCTAGAGTATATATAACGTTATCTTAGGTAACGACCCGCGCGATACCTTAGTAGTATATATAGGTAGTACTACCGCCGGAATCTACTATAGTACTAGTTTTTCTCCTAATCGTATACGCGCTAACTATAAGGGCCGTTATACCTCTAATAGCTCTCTACTCTATTTTAATAATAGTTAGACATTTATGCGCTGCGTTTATAGTAGGTGGATCAACTTTTCCGGAGTGGCAGCTGGAACGACATGTGTAGATGGGATGATAGTAGCCAGTGGATAATCTTTTCGTCGTCTTAAAGGTACGGTAGTTAATTGCGGGTTCTGTATACTTAGACGATACTCATTAATACTCCTTCATTCGAGCTTTATAACTGAAAAGTGGACTGCGTATAATTCTAGCAGAGATGGTGCCTGCAATAAGAGAGTCGGAGACAATAAAGTGAAAAGGGGTTTTATTGCCATCAGGAATTCATCTACCAAATGATTCGATGCACACCAGCGCCTTCGAGGTCGGAGATTACAATGCGTGACGTAAACCACAGCAACGCGGAAACGATAGACATGAAGGATAAAGTATCATTCTTGGTTCATAGGACCTAGTGGCTATGCCTGAATTCTAAGTTTCACGCATCGTGCTTCCCTGAATGCCTACGCCTGTCACAGGGTTGAAGTCCATCAGGGACGCGCGGCACTCCACCCCTCGCGCTCAGGCTACGGAAAGCACGTGGTGGCGTCGGGTTTCCATGGCTACAAATTATTTACTTATGTTCGGGCGTCTCAAGCCGCGGCTTATACATTATCAATGTGGTCATTGATGGCCCCACTCCCATCCTTTGTCATTGCTTGGCCAGCTTGGTGTTCTCAAACGTGATCCGTTTGCTGGGGTTCTAGCATCGAGGTATGATGTGGCTAGGAAAGTAACATTCACATACATACTGAAAGACGCACACCCGGCCATAATATCTGCTACAGTTACTGGTGAGGACGTATCCTATCTTTCACCGGGTGTATGTATGAATTGCGTCGGGCTGCTATATTTTCAATCGACGTTGGTGTGCGAGGTCTATCGCTCAGGCCATGAATGTCCCTACTCAAGATCTCTTCATTTTTCTTTCATCTGGTCACTGCGCACCAATCTCGCGTCGGCTTCACCGACAGGATCAAAGGTGCTCGATCTAGACCAACTAACGCCCCATTTTCTTTGTCAATGATTCTCGCTTCGAGACCGAACAAAGCGCGCCCACATCCGCAAACCAGCACTAGATGGCCAGACTTCTTTCTTCAGCAGACTCGGCATTCACCATATTGCCTTCAATGCGGTCAGTGGCTACCCTGAGGAGTTTCCACAGCTACTCGCCTTTAGCTGAGTTCGCCGTTTTTACGAAAAAGGCGTCGATGAAAGAGCGCGTGTTCTAACACACGTCACAAGGTCGCTAGACTTGTCAATATGGATTTTCTTACCGGTTGCAGCCTTCGCTTGTGTGCGCGAAAAGACTGCTAAGAGATGGCCACGCGCTCTGGGCCCCTGCTTATTTAGTCTTACACAGGCTACAAGGCTCATCTTTTATACTCATAGGTCTATATAGAGGAGGGACCCTCCTAGTTTTCATCCCTACCACGGCCTATTATTAATCCTAGTGCGTACCTAAGCTTTTAAACTATATTATCAGTGGAGAAGTTAAGATTAAGTTAATTATTTACTAATAATATACTCCTAACCTTAATCCTAGCCGTAGGCCTAACTCTCTTAATTAGTAATACTATAGCTCTACTAGTAGCCTTATCCGGTATACTTTAATATTAGAAATTCCAGGGTTAAAGTTATTTTATATAAGAAGCTAATTATCTATATTAGATATAGATTTATATAACGCCGTTATAAATAATATAGTTAAAGCTTATATTACCTAGCTTAAGCTAATTAGATTTATCCCTAATATAAAGGTGTTTACTTATAAGCGTAACCTTAGTAAAGTTAATAAACCTCTTCTTAAGCGCGCTAGCGCTCCTAATATTAAGACTATCTTAAGTCTTCTTATTAGTTATAGCTTCAAGCCAGTTTCAGGTAAGATAAGCCGTGATATAAACGATGATCTAGATTTACTATCCTTAGCTAAGCGCGCCCTTAGGTATATAGTTAAACGCGTTATCAAGTTATTACTAGAGCGTATAATAGGTATATTAGTAAAGCGTACTATTATACTACTAAATAAGCGTATTAACCCTGATATTAGTCTCGTTATTAACCTATTAAAGGTAGAAGGATTCTATCCTAGCGGTATAAAAACTATTAAGCGAAGTCTATCTAAATAAGATAAAGTATTAGAAATTATAAAACGCTAATTAACCGGTAATATTAATTCCGTAATTAATTAGCTTATAGTCTATAGCTATAATCTTATTAACTTCAGCCCTACCGCCTTTAAACTTATTAATAGTTTCTTAAGTTAGCTATTAATCTTAAAGACAGCTATCTATTTATAGAATAATAATACCCTCTACTTAGTTAGTAGTAACACCTATGAACTAATTTACGGCGTTGGCTTTAGTGGAAATAACCTCCCCGTAATACTAGCGACTAGCTTCGCAGCTTACCTTACGTCTTGCTCCTCCTATATACCCCTAGCGAATATCGTTAATACGCCGAAATACGTCGCTACCAGTTAGTTAATTATAAACGGCGAGCTAAATAATAACTATTATAGGAAGATCGCCGTCTTAGATATTTCATACGAGTTATTAATTATGAATAGTTATATAGCGGGAAGAATTATTATAAGGTAAATTAGTTATTCTAATTTTTAGTCTTATATACTCTCTTTTAAGTGTTTATAATTTAGTACTATATTATATAAGTAAGCTAGTCCTTATTATACGCGCGGTTTCATAGGTTTAAATATAGATAATTATAGCTGTTTATATCTTAAAAGTATTAATTTAGAATACTTTTATTACTTTAATTAATACGACGAGGTTAACCTCTAATCTAAAATAGCTTAAGGTAGTAAGAGATAGTTAATTAATTATATAGAATTAGGTAAAACTATATAATTAAATAGAATAAATTATAAGATAATCCTTCAGGGATTTATACTTAAAAGTAAATAATAGTATCTTTCTTTTATCCTCCTTCCTAAAATTTATATCCCGTATCCTAAGGTATAGTCCTAAGAGAACGGGTATTATATATTATATTATATTAAGAGGCTTATCTAGATTAGCTAAGCGAAGGAGGACTTAAAATTATTATATAATATATAATCTTTAGTATAATTTATAAATCTTAACCTTTTATTTAATTATTAAAGATATTATAGCCTTATAAGTCTTTATTATTTAGGATATATTAATATTAGACCGTAGACCCCCCTTTACTATCCCTATCTATATGGTCTTGTAATATTATATCTATGCTTATAGTCCTTAGAACTCTAATATCTTTAATTTACTTTCTTACTATACTCGCCTTAATTTACCTTAGTCCTCTAGTCTTTATATATAGTCTTTTAAGCCTAGGCTTCTCTTTCTTAACGGTATTAACCTCCTTATCTTTACGCGTCCTACGTTTCAGCGCTTTACCTAGTAGTGAAGCTGAAATAGAGGAAAGGTATTTTAAGTAGTACTTAAATATAGCCTTAACTAAGCGAGGTATTATAGGAAAGTAGGTATAGATAATAATAGTAGATAGTTCTATAAGCCTAATAATAGAGTCCCTGTTAGCAAGCTATAGAGAATTAGGTTATATAGTTCTATACGTACCCCTATAATCTAATCTAGGTAATAATACGGGTAGGATTAGCGCTAGCAGGAAGCGTAGGGATAGAGTAAAGGTTAGCGCTAGCGGAAAGTATATAGATAAAGTAAATTAACCGGTAGATACTAGAGATAAAAGTACTATTAAAACTTTTATTAGCCCTAATAAAGATTAAAAAGATATAGATATCTAGAGTAAAACTTATAGTAATCTTATATTAAATTTTATAATAATACTTACCTTCCGTTTTAGGATTATCTATAAGTACTAGGTCGTATACGCTAGTAGTAGGATAATAAGAAGATTAGAGAAAATATTAATAGCGCTTATAACTATTAAAACTATATTCCTATTAATATAATAGCTTCTAAAGAAGAGGTACTAGACTTCACTAATTAGATATTATTTAAATAGGATTCTAAAGAAGATAGCGCCGTATAATATTAAATTATCCTAGATTAACGTGTAATACGCTTAATAGACAAGTCCTAATTTATTAGGAGTGAAGATGTAGATTAATTAGAAGAGTAGGATAGCTTTTACTAATTATATTACTACGGTGTATAGTAGCTTAAGAGCCTAGCTTAATTAAAAAACCTTATTAATTAGTAGCTATAAAGTAAGGATAGCTCTAGTAATTACTTTAAATAATATTTAATATTTAATAGGGTTAATATTAATAGTATATTAACTAAGTCTAGCCTTCCTATTTATAAGGAGAAGAAAGGTAAATACTATATTAAATACCTATTTAATATTAACTTTATAAAGTTAGATATTACGTCTAACTATATTAATACCTACCTAAGCTACTAATAAGATATCTAGATAATTCTATAATTAGTAGTAGTTAAAAATATTCCTCCTTATATCTACTTATAGTCTTTAGTATTATACGACGAGATAAGCCTCTTTATAATAAGGTGATAGACGGTGAATAATATAATTATAATAGTATAGAGTATAATAGTAACTAGTATAACTGGATATAGTGAATCCTAGGCGCTGAAATCTTTTAATCTGAAAAGAAATATGTATGTTAATTCGCTTATTATAGTTGTAATTAGTTTCTCTTAGGCTTACTTATAGTATCTACGTAGTAAGTATCTTATTAACTCAAGATATTTTTAAGTATAGTAGATTAGCTTGAGTCGTAAGATAATTAATAGATAAAATAGGGGCTCGCTAGCTTTAGTTATAAAAGGAAGTAGCCTTTAGGATTTATAAAAGTTAAGGTAGGACCGCTTACTTTATAATTATAGTATAAGCCTAGAAACTTAAAATATTAAAATATTATATAATTGATAATAAGTAGGTATTTTATATAAAGGATTATTTAGAGATAGGTATAGCTATAAACCCTTGAAGAATAAATAAATAAGGTATATATATACTTACGTAAGTTTAGAATCGAGAGCGCGCGTACTAGACGCCTAGCTCTCCGATAAATATTAGCTATATAGTACTAGTATAGCCTTTCTATACCTATAGGACAGGAATCCTATAGAACATTCTTTAGATATATTTAGGAAATAAGAAGGGGGGATCTTAAGATTAATTTAGTATATTAATACTTTCCCGTATTTACCCCTATATAATTAATTAGTATAAAAACCGAAAAGTTTCTTAGCTTTTAATATACCCCGTATATAAGTTTTACTGTAATTACCGCCTATATATATTAGCTATCTTATAACTCTTAATATACCTCGCTATTATCTTAAATAGATAATATTAAAGCTGTATTTATAGGTTTTAAATATTTTACCTAGTTAAAGAAGTTATATAAGGCTCTTATAAAGGATATTATTATTAACGCTTATAAATAAACGCCTAAATAATAAATAACTATTATAAAGAAGGAGGCTACTATAAAAGTAGCTATTATAAAGAAGGAGGCTATTATAAAGGAGGCTATTATAAGGGTAGCTACTAATAATAAAGTAATTAGCTTTAACTTTAATAATAATAAGTCTTATACCTTAAATACCTACCTTAAGAGTATCTTAAAGAAGAATAATTAGAAGAATCCTAAGTATACCTTAAAGCCTACTATATATATTATTAATATTAGTATCTTATAAAAGGATTAAGAGCTATAAAATACTAGTAAGACTACTTATAAATTTAACTTCTAGGCCTTCATATTTATATTAATTAAAGTAGTAAGAAAAATAGTTAATAAGAAAGGCTATTAGTTTTACCTTTAAAGTAATAAGGTAATACTTTTATACTCTAATACTATTAAACTATTAATTAGTAATTATAGTAATATAACTAAATAGGAGGAAATTAATAATTTAGCTAAAATATAAATTAATAAGAAGAGGAAGAATATAACTATTTAAATTATATATATTTATAATAAATACTTATAATAAATACTTATAATAAATACTTATAATAAATACTTATAATAAATACTTATAATAAATACTTATAATAAATACTTATTAAACTATATAGGTAATAATTCTTCTAATAGTAAACCTCTTACTAAGAAGGTAAAAACTAGCCCTAGTATAAATAATAATTCTAATAGTAATATATCTAGTATTTTTATTAAATCTACCTTAATATTATTAACCTTAAGTTAAATAGTAAGGATAAGAAGGTAAAAAAGAAGAAGGATAAGAGTAAGGAGAATAAGAAGTTAAAGGGAAGAATAATTATTATAATTAAGTAAGAGGTAACTATAAGAAAGGTAATAAGATATAAAAAAAAGGAGGATAAGAAGGATTATAACCTTATAAAAAGATAGCTTTATAATAATTAAGGATATCCTAATAAGTAATACTATTATTAATAACCTAGGGTAAGTAATAAGAAGGAAGATAATAATACTCTTATTATAAATAAGTACTTTAAACTATAAAATAATATTATTACCTAGTAGGATAAAGATATAGTAAATAATTATTATAATAAGAAGAAGTCCTTAATAACTATTAGGAAGCTATTATTTAATACTTATAAGAAATAGGAAGCTTAGAAGTCTATAAAGGATAAATTAGTAATACTAATAACTATATTATTAATAGGAATACCTATTAATATAATAGTAAACTTATTAATATTAAACTAAGAGGGATTTTATTACTAATAATAATTAAATTCTTTAGCTCCTTAATTGTATTAATAATAGTAGCTATTGCCTTATTAGAATACTTTATATATATAGGCGCCGTATTAAAACTTAATATATTATTAGAGTTTCTAAAATTATTAGTTATTTACCTTAAATATATAGTAACTTACTTGAGTTATAACTTATCCCTTTATAAGGTTAAGTTAGATTAAGCTACTATCTTACCTTAAAATAGCTTTAAGGCCTAGGACTTCTAATAACCCTCTAACTAGTCTTATATAAGTAGATAGTAATATTAGTAAAATAAGGAAGGTATACTTTATTTAATATATTATTAAAAGTTCTAGTAAAAAGCTAGCCTTTATAGATATATTTTATAAGGTTAATAAGGAGCTCTTAATACTTAATTATATTTATATAATAAAGAAGTAGGAGTAAGTTAAGCTAGAAATTCTAAAAGGCCTTCCTGACTATTTAAAGGATAAGGTAAAGAACTTCCTTACTTATAATTACCTTATTAATATTATTATAAATATAAAGGAAAATAACCTAGGATTAAGTTTAGAGGTTCTAGCTAATATTACTATTATTACTATCATTATAAAGGGATATACTAGTAGTAATAATAAGGTAGATAAGGAATAAATTAGTAATATTAGCTTTAAGATATATATAAAACTAAGGCTTTATAGCCTTATAAAGCTTATTTTAAGTTATAATATTAAGGATTTAATATCCTTAATAGATAGTTAATAATTATAAATAGTATAATTATAAATAATATAAAATATAAAACTTAATATAAGGTTTTATTTTATATAAAAATAATTAAGATTAAGTATAATTTAGTTAATATATATATATATATAAAGATATATAGATTTATTATACTAGTAAAACCTTATTTAAGTAAGTACTATTTAACTTAATTAATCCTTTTAATTATATATAACCTCTTATATATAACCTCTTATATATAACCTCTTATATATAACCTTACTTATTCTTATTATCTACTTATATTCTTATATAATAAAATTACTACCTTAAGTAAGAGTTATTAGAATATACTTAAATAGTATACTCTAGGAACTCCTTAAAGTTATAATACTTTATAAGCTTAAAATTCTTCTTTAACTAGGCCTTAAGAATTGAAAATAACTCCTTAATAAGGTTATAATTAAGTAAATAAGGTAGAAGGTAAAGGATTTTTATATTAAACTCCTTATATAATACTTATATATAAGTAGTATAATAAGTTAAGTAATTATTTATAATAAGTATTAATCTTAGCCTAATAAAAGGAGTATATTATAAAAGGACTTAATATTTTAAGAACTTATAAAACTTATTATTATTAATACTATTATAATAGATAGTATAATAAAGTATATCCTTTAAAGTATATATAAGTAAAATACTTTATTATAATAAATATTTTATTAAGATTTAAATAATTACCTTAATCTTAAAGGATATATAATCTTACTTCCTTTCTATAATATATTTATTTATCTTACTCTTATTTAAGAAGATAAGTATTATAATAAAGTTATAAATATTTTAAAGTTATATAATAAAGAGATTTAAAGTTTATCTTTATATCCTTTAAGGTTTTTAAGATAATAGTTTTATCTACTTAAATATCTTATATATCTAATAAATAAAATTATCTTTTATCTTAATATACTTATAACTTACTCTTAATACAGGATCTTAATTTAACTTATATAATAAGAAATATTTATAAGAGATAATCTCTTTTTATACTACTTAAAGTAATATAAGTATTAAAGGTAAGGAGGTTATTTATAATATAATATACTATTATAATATAGATATATTTAACTTTTATAATAATAATAGTAAGTTTATAAGTAAAGATATATTATTAAATATAATCTTTATAAGTAAATAAGAGGTTTATAAGTATAATTATTACTTATAATAAAGCTATATATTAATAGAAGCCTAAATAATTTATAATATTAGGGATATAAGTAAGAAACCTAATATCTAACTTTATACTTACTTGAATAGGATTACTAGCGACGTATAAAATAGCTAATATATATAAGTAATAATTATAGTAAAATTTATATACAGGGTATACTAAAAGCTAAGAAATTTTTCGGTTTTTATACTAATTAATTATATAGGGGTAGTGTATATAGGATTAATTAGGTTATTAATCCTTTTAAGTATATTATACTATATAGATAGGATAATATTTATAGTAGGAGCGAATAAATCTAAATATAGAAAGGCTTAAGCTACGCTTATATATATCCTTATAAGAGGCTTATAATAGCTTAGCCCTGAAGAGGACTTACTTATATATATATCTTTCGTCACCGTCTTTAGCCTTAACTAAAGTACGCCTAGATTTTACTATATTATTTACCTTTAATAACTTAGAACGGGTATATATATGTATTATATTTTATAATAACTTACTTAGGCGAAATATTATATCCGCGCCCCTAGCCTCTGTATACTAGTCCTGTATAATATAGGGATGTAAGTATAAGGACTTTAATATAAAAAGAATGAACTAGACTTTAGGTAAATTTAATTATTCTACTCTAATATCTTCGCGAAGCCTTATACTACTACCTTATAGTAATAAGACCCTTAATATTTAATAAGGGTTAGTATAAACTTTAATATAAAAAGTGTAAGATTAGATATTTCTTTCTATATCCTTATAAGAATAGAGTAGCTGTAGTAGTACTTATAAGAAGATAGTTGAAGAATAACTGGATACATTAGGGAAGTAATATAGCTAGAGGATTTTACTATTTTAAAAGTAGATATTTACTTAAATTAAATCCTTTGTTATTAACCTACTTATAGGATATATAATTATCCGGTTAAGTCTTACTACTACCTTATAATAATAAGCGACTACTGGAAGTATTTAAGTTATATATATAAGGCGTTGGAGATCTAATAATAAGGCCTACCGCTAGGATATCCTACTTCATCTATACCTATTATACCTCGTTTCGCTGCTTTGTTTTTACGAGTTAATAAAAAGTTACTGCCTTTACTTTGTAACGTATATACTACTTAGTACTATATCGTCTCTTATAGATATTACTGTAGATATATTATCATGAGTAGTAAATATCTATTACATAATTAGATATATTGTTAATAATGTTAATATATAAATATCTTATTATTTAGCCGCTAAGCGACTAGTTTACTACTATTAGCTTATATATAATAAGTATAAGGCCTTTCATAATAGCTTTAATACTTAAAAACCTCTTAAGACTAGGCTAAAATAAAGCTATAAAAGAAGGAGGAGGATAAGATTATATATAAAGTAGTTATTAGCTATTTAGATATTTATATTAGTACCTTTAAGAGGTATTTAATATATAATTTATATTAGTTATAATATATAAGTAAAATAAGTTTAATTTCTAATAGTTAAGAAGTTATATCTTATTATTATTAAAGTTAGACTTACTTACTTATATAGTAACACTTTAATAAAAGGAGTAGCTTAAATAGTAGCTATTATAACCTAAAGACTTAATAGTATTATATAAGATATTAGTAACTAGCTATTTATTAAATAGGCGTCCTAAATTAAATAGAGGTTTAAAAAGATATATAAGGAAGGTATTAAATAGGTTATAAAGTAAGTATAAAGGATATACCTTATTATCTATTATAATAATAGTAAGTATTACCCCTTCTTAAAAAGGGTTTATTTTAAATAATAGGAGTATAAACTTAATATAATTATTATATAAGACTATTAAATATCTTATAATAAAATAATATATAAACTCTTTATCTTAATTACTAATATTCTACGTGAATTTATTAATATATAGGAGACTAGTAAAGATAAGGTAAAATAAAGTATATATAATAGCCTTAAATAATATAAATTAATTAAATATTAATAAAAGATATAATAGTATATTCCTTATAATTAGTTAATACTCTAATAAGTCTTATTTACCTCCTATTTAATAAATACTATTTATAATATATCTTAGTATAAGGTAATAAAAGATATTATTATTATTATATCTTATATTAATATATACTAATCTTAGGCTAATAAGGTATAACTTAATTATTGATACTTATACCTAGTTATTACCTAGGATACTAACTTAGTTAGTTAAGAAGTATAAGGAGGTAGGAAATAATAGTTAGTAATTAATTAAGGTATAATATTTAATATATAAGTTTCTTAATATTTTATAAGTATTATAAGTTTTAGGCGCAAGGCCTTATTATAGGTATTAAGTAGCTATCTTTATAAGGTATATAGCTTTATACTAATCTTCTAATAAATTATAACTTAAAGTTAAGGGGATAGGTAAGGCTTTCTAATTTAGGATATATATTAGTAATTTTATTATATTATATTTAAGAAAGTATATTTACTAGATAGTTTTTATAAGAATAAATCTATTTAACCTTAATAATAAGGATATTATACTAGGCTAGTAATATAGTAGTATCTTATAATAGAGTTATAACTAATTTATAGATTAATAGCTTAATAAGGCCTTAATATATAGCTTAATTATTATTAAAGATATAAAGTACCTTACTAGTAATATTAGGGGTATAATAATTAAGGGTAATATAGATAACTCTTATCTCTTTAAATTAGATATCTTTATTAGTATAATAATTTAAGGTTTATATATTAAAGACTTATCTAATATTTAAGGACTAGGTTAGAAAGTCTAATATAAAACCTCTTATATTAATAGTTCTTAAGGTATTAATTTAAAGGTAGTAAGGTATATAAGTAATAATAGTATAAAGTAATAAGACCTTATTCTATATAAGTAGGAAGGTCTTTTACTATTATAAGTTTTACTTTATATTATTATTAATATAAAGATAAGAATCTTACTTACTTGAAGTATTATAAAGATATCTTAAAAAGGCCCTACCTAGGATTATAACCTTAACAGTAAATAATAGGAAACTAATTAATAAGTTTAGCTTAGATTTTAGGATAATATTCTTATTTAATAGTATTTTTAATAAGGATTCTCCCCTTTATAGCTTATTATTAGGGAGCTAGGCTTATATATTAATAGTATTAATTTCTAAGCCTAAGAAATTAGCTATTATTCCTTCTATATCTTTCTTATATTTAATAGTAAGTTTAAGTTATTTATAAAGTATATTAAATTACTATTTATAAAGCTTTATATTTATATTAGGAGGGAGGATAGTAAGGAAGTTATCTAGGTAGTAAATAATTATATACTAGTATAATATTATAATTAAGACCTAATTAAGCGCTTTAATAAAAAGATTAAAGATATATAAGGTAATATATAACTTAAATAAAAGGAATTATTCCTTATAAAATATATTTATAAATAAGAAACCTAGTAGCTATTAGTTTAATAAAGTAATAAGTATATACTTTAATATATTTAAAAGGTCTCTTTTAATAAGGATTACCCCTTAGCTTATTTTAATTAAAGTATTAATTACCTTATTAAATTAGATATACTTTAGGCTACTAAATTTATATAATATATAGTTATTAACTAAGTAGTCTTTAAGGTATAAAAGGTTATATATTTACTTAAAACTACTATTATATTTAGGTATAAGGTTAAGAGAGGAGGAAATATACTAGTATTAAGGCTATTAAGGGAGTATTATTAAGTAATAGTATTATAAATACTTCTTAATATCTATTATAAGTATATTTAAAGCTTATTTAATAGATCTATAAGGTTTATTTTAAAGGATTTACTTAGGGCCTTAATATCTAACTTTTACCCTTTATAAGATAATTAGGACTAGGATTAAAATAAATATCTTATCAGGGTAAGACCTTAGCTTAAATATCTATTTATTTATTTATTAATAATAGTCTTACTTAAGGTAATAATAGCTTATTAATAGAGGTAAGGATATAAGAGAAGCTCTTAATAATAGTATATAAGGGCTATAAAACTAGTAGTTTATTAGTAAGGTTAATAGCTAGGTTTTAAAACACAGCTATTAAAGGGAACTATATTTATTAAGGTTATTATAATATTATAATAGTTAATTTATAAATATAGTTTATAATAATTTAAATAGATATAAGAGTATCTATAACTTATACTATTCTTATACTTATTCTTATTAATATTTTTATAAATCCCTTATTATAAGGTAGAGGCTAATATATTAGGTATTTAATTATACTTAATAAGTAGTAACTTTATAAGTAAGTAATCTCTTTTCCTTTACTTATTAGGTATATCTTAACCCTTATAAATCCTAGCCTAGATAAAAGCTAGGTAGAAGGTCTTAATAAATAAGAAGGTATAAATAAAAGACTTTTTAATAAGAAGGAGTTAATAATTAATAAAGGCACTTTAAAGGCCTACCTAAATATATTAGTATATAAAGAAAGTTATAATTTAGTTATATATAAGGAAGGATCTTTAAAGGTCTTAGAAGTTCTTTATTTTAGTCTTATTATCTAGGTTAATAGTCTTATAAAAGGTAGTATTTATAAGCTTATTTATATTATTAGAATTAAAGTAGCTAAAGTAAATCTTAAAGATTTACTTAGGATTTAATACTAGAAAATAAATAGTAAGGGGAGTAATAAAGGATTTATTACTTAAGGCTAGGTTATATTAATAGAAGGACTTAATTAATAGGGTACTAGCTTAAACTTAATTATATATAAGGTTATTAATTTATATTTATAATAGGTTACTAGCTAATAAATACTAGTATTAGTTTATCTAAGGGGGGTATAGATAAGGGTATTAATACTAGAATAATTAGCTTATACTAGTATTATAAGGAGATAATTATAAGGCGCTAGTAAGGTTATATAAGTATAGCTACGCGGTAATAATAGTATTAGAGCTAGAGTTTACCTATATTATAAGTTTTAATAGGCTTAGGTTTTAACTATAAATTACTATTATATTTATACTATCTTATAAGTCCTTTATCTCTTTATTATATTCTAGTTATTATTTTACCTCCTTTACTACTACTTTTACCTTTAAAGTCTTAAGGTTATTACTTTCTTTAATATCTTTATTAGTATTAACCTTAATAATAGGATTATTAGTAAGGTCTAGATCCTCCTAAGTAATATATTTAGGTACTACTCTATAAGTAGCCTTAATTATTATATCCTTCTTAGTAATAATAAATTAGCTAGTAATAAACCTTCTAGTAAACTCCTTATTAAAGGTATATATAAAGTATCCTTTAGTAGTATTATAAGCTACTTAAGTAGATTTAATTAATTAGGAGGATAAGTATTATATTAATAATAAGGAAAATAATAATATTAATAATATTAGGCTTTAAAAAAGTAATTAGATATATATTATTCTAAGTTTAAAAGAATAGAAAATAGGAGTAGATTCTAGGAGGCTAATAGTATTAATACTACTTAAATTCCTCTAATTAATAGCCTCCCCCTTATATTAACCCCTAGCTAGACTAGCTTAGAATTAAATAATTTTTATAATATTTATTAGTACTTTAATATTCTAGTAATTATAAAGTAAATAACTTAGATAATATAAAAGGATATATATAATAACTTAGATAACTATTATACTAGTATTATTTTAGAAGGAGTAGAAAGTAGATTAAATTAAGGATTTACTTTATTATTAGGCGTATATAAGACTCCTAGGAAAACTTAATATTAAGTATATAAATTTCTTTCTATATAATAGTATTTAGATAAATATTAGACTTATAATTATAGCTATATAATATAAGATTAATATATACTAAATTATAATAGACTTAGAACTTATAATATATTATAAGGTAAAGATAAAATTTACTATTAATTTACTTAAAGCTTAGAAGGAAATTATTAAAGTACTTATTATTAGAGTAAATAGGATATTTATACTATTATATACTTTACTTAAGCTTATTAGTAAAGGTATATTATATAACTAAGTCTTATATAATATCTTAAAATATCTCTCTAAAAACTTTATTATAAGTTTATTTAATTAGGCTTATAAATAATAGCTTTATAAAACTATATATTTATTATAAGTAATAAAGGATTTCTACCTATTTATTCTCTTATAAGTATAATTTAATATCTAGCTACTTAACCTTAAAGAAGTTTTTAATATTATAAATTTTAAGAGTTATAATCTAAGTTATAATTAGTAAGCTTCTAAGATCTAAAATTATTATAATCTTAATATATAACTCCTTTAATATTATAAAGCTTTCTCAAGGTTTTAAAAAGAATATATTATCTTTCTTTAAGATATAATATACCTTATATACTATTTTAATAAAGAATTTTTATAATTTATATCCTTATTAGTAGGTAATATAATTCCCTAGTAGTAATACTTCTAAGAAGATTAATTTATTAATATATATCTTATAAAAGTATACTTAAATTACTTAATATAACTTAAATTTAATAGATATCTAATAAAAAGGGGTTTAAAGGTTTATATAAGACTTTTAAATATAATATGAAGTTTAAAACTTAGTTATTACCTAAATATTTATTTTATAATTATACTATTATATTTTAGGGTTATTACTTAGATTTATTAAGCCTTAAAGTATAAATTATTATATATTTAAATAAAGAGATAGAATCCTAATTTAATATATAAAAGTATTAAAAGGAATAGAGATAATTATTAGATATTATATTATTTAATAAAGATAATAGCTATTAATACTTTCTATGTATAAATAAAGAACTTTAAAAGCTTTATCTTTTATTTCTTAATATAGATAGTAAGGTATATAATTATAAGGTTTAGCTTTACTATTACTTTAAGGTCTTTTTAAAAATATATAAAAATAACTATTTATTAAAAGCCTAGATTATACTTATTAGAGGTAGAATATTAGGTCTACTAATACGCGCCTTTAATTAGGATAGTTAGGAGTATTACTTATTTATTACTTATAAACCTAATATAAGTAAAGTATAATTATAATATTACTTAGTATATACTTTATATATTAGGTTAACTACGCTAATTATATTACTTATTATAAGTAAAGTAAAAATAAGGTATATATAGCTAAGCTCTTAGATATCTATTAATATATACCTAGTAATAAATAGCTAGAACTTAATATGTCTTTTTAACTACCTTCTTTTTAAATACTTTAAAGTAAGTTTTATTAAGAGAGAGCTTATATATATATTATAAATTAAGTTTAATAGAATAATCTTTTTAATAGGAGAGGGAGGCTATTTTATATTAATATAAGTATAATTATAATATCTTATAACTTAGTAGTTTATTAATTAAATTTATCTTAATATAATTTATATTATATATAGATATTAGATTAATAATAATAATAAGAGTCTCTTCTTTTTATTTATAATATATAGTACTATTATATATTAGAAACTTAAGACTTAAATTATTAGTAAATATTAGAGGTAATACTAATACTAGCTATTAGCTAAGACTTATAAATACCTTTATAAAGGATATATTATTAGTTTAGAAAACTTTTTAAATAATATTTTTAGGACTTATTTTAAATAGAAGTCTATTATATAAAAGAGCTTTTAGAGGTCTCCTTAGACTTATTAAATATAAAGAGATATATTTTTAAGATAAGATATTAAGTAACCTATTAAGTAAAGATATCTTATGAAATAACTCTATAGGTTAGATCTTATAAGAGAAGCTTTAAATTACTACTTAAAGTAGTAAAGTTAAGGAAGTATACTATCTTCTTAATAATAAAGTCTATATTAATAGCTATAGAAGATAGTATAATATAATATTATATATTATATACTACTTTAATATAATAGATGTAATAAAAATATTATTAGATAAGGGGATTAATCCTAATCTTACTATCTATTTATTAATCTTTTAACTTAAAGTTAAAGAGGAATTTCTTTAGGTAAGGCTTTAGTAGAAGTTACTCTTTAAGGATAGTATAAAGAATGCTTTATTATAAGCTACTTCTTACTATAATTATATATAGAATTAAAGATACCTTAAGGATTTATATTTATAATTATATATCCTTAATAGTATTACTTAGTAGGATTTAGCGCCTTAATTTTCTTTAAGTTACTTATTAAACCTTAAGAGATACTAGTATAGAAAGGTATAGTATTAAGACTTTAAAAACCTAGGTAGGCTTTAGTAAATTAATTATTAGGTAGAAAAATAATTTAAACTATTCCCCTCTTTCTTATATAAGCTCTATATAATTATTATAAGGACTAGCTTATTATTAAAGGATATAGGTTAATAGATATTAGCTTAGACCTTTAACCTATCTCTTAAAGGGATAGTAATATCCTTTTAGAAAATTAAAGAGTAGTACTTAAGTAAATAAGTTAAAGTTAAGCTAGTATTTATTAAAGTTATAATTAGCCTATTATAAAGCTATATTAATATCTATTATAAAAGGTATAATACTAAATAGTTAGTTATATTAATAAACTAGGAAACTAGTTAATATAGCTTAATATATAAAATATATAAATTAATACCTAATCTTATATCCTTATATAAGAGATAAAGTTAATATAATATAGTACTTCTAATATTTAAATATATATAATATAACCGCGAAATTCTAGGATATCTTTTAAGAAGTCTAAGGAAGTAATTTATATAAGCTTACTAGTACTTACTTAATAAAGTAATAGGTTTATTATATAGCTATAGAATACTATACTAAACTAGTACTATATCTTATATATATATAAATTATATAATTTAATATAATTTAAAATCTATATTATACTAGTATAAGTATAATTTCTTATATAGCCTTAATAAGCTACTTAGTACTAGTAGAAAATTATAAATTTAAGAAATTAAATCTAAAAACTTTATAATTAGCCTTTTTAAGATTTATTTATTTATAATTAACTAGCTAATTACAGCTAAATACTACTAAATACGTAAAATATATACCTAGTAGGCTAAAATATTTTATCTAGGTTCCTAGTTTATTAATATACTAGGTATAGAGAGCTTTATAGTAAACTATTACCTAGAATTATATACCTTATAATTTATATTAAGTAATAAGACCTAGCCTAGGTATTCTTCATAATTTATAAGGAGTATTTAATTATATACTTTAATATAATTATTTATATAGAATGGACTAGCTAATTAAGATAAGAGGAGTGAAAGTATATAAGTTAAATATAATTATAGTCCTACTACTTTTATAAATAAGAATTATTAATTAGAAAGATATTAGCGAAGATTACGAAGGTTATATCTCTATATTTAATTTATAGAAGTCTAATAACTTAGCTAATAAATATAAATACTTATCCTTCCTTTCTATAAGATATTCTAGATCGTTGTAAGTGAAAGGATTTAGATTATAAGATAAATATATATAAAACTAGGTACTTAGGTAGTATATATAGCGTATATAGTTTAAATTAAATATTCTATATTATTTTAAAAGTAGTAAATTAGTAATCTAGTAATTAAAGACTTCCTATATTTTAGTATCTTAATAGCTTAACCCCGTATTAATATAATATTTTAAAGGGTTATATATAGACTATATAGATAAAATATAAGAGTATACTTAATTTTTAATAACTACTTTAGCTATATTAACCCCTTAGTCAGCTATAGATTCAAGGCTACTAATTAATTACTTAGTAGCACGTAAGGATTTTCCTCTTTCAGCGTATCTACTACCTACTTATACATGTACGCTAAAGTATTAGAAGGGTAAATGTAAAGATTTATAAGATTATAACACTTCTATACTTCCTATTAAAGAAGAGAATATTAAATTATAAATCGCGTCCCCTTAATAAAACTTATAGAATAGTATTAAAATAATAGTAATTAACGCCTATTACTACTATATATAGATCTTAGTATCGTAGATACGTTAAATAGTATATATAATTATTTAAGTACTAATGCGGCGCGAATTAAATAACGGGATATTATAGGAGCGGTATATAGAGTTAATAAGCTATTTCTATTATTCGTTTAGGTGAGCCTAGGCTATTTATCGCGATCCTTACTAGTGTTCTTTAGCGTATCCTACGCTAGAGAGCGTCTTATAACGCTTATTAATACTTTTCCCGTGCCTAGTCTAACTAATACATTTATACTTATATTTAGTAGTAAAATTAGATAGTATAAAAGAGGGCCTTTACTATACTATAACTTATTTCTATATATACCTACTAGTTACTTATAAGGAAGACTATATTTATTACCTGATAATAAGACTATAGAGTTAAGTTAAGTTATATCTATCTAATTATCTACTTATTTAATAGGAACTATAAGGCCTATTATATTCGATAAGTAAAGTAGTAATTAATTATAGCTAGAAAGAAGATTAAGATAATAGTCCGTAGGCTGATAAGAGATATACTAAGTTATAGCGGGCGTTAATAAGGGTTAAGACTAGGTTAGTCTTATTAATAACCCAGAGATACTTTAGCTATATAGCTTATATACTATAAATTAAGAGTATAAGTTAATAGGTTAAGGATTTTTAGCTATTAATTTTAATATAGATATCCTCGCTAAGGCTAGCTACTAAGTCATCTAAATTAATAGAATTAGGATAAAGAAAAGGGAGTTATTTTATAATCTATAAAAGTATTATTCTAATAAGATATTTATAGATTATTTATAGCCTTATCGGTATAGGACTATATTATAATATTATGGAATACTAAGCTATAATTATTTTATAATTAGTAAGTACTACGTGCTATACTTCCTACTTATCCCTAAATATAGTTTCTATATGTCTAAGTTTAGGAATAATAATTGATTATCTCTATTTAGGATATTTCGGCCCCTAGTATACGCCTTAGTAATTATAGTCTATTATTCCTTACTTACTACAGCGTAGTTATTTTAGTAGACTCTTACTCTAATACTACCTTCGCTAATTATAGGAGGTAGTATTTAAGTTATATATTAAATTAGTAACTATATAATAACTCTATCTAGTATATTTTATAAAGAAGGGTAGGTCTTCACTATAAACCTAGAGACTTCGCCGTATAAACTTTATTATTATTTATCGTCGTAAGCCTAATTAAATACTACGCTTATAAGCGAAGAGCGAAAGCTAATATTTCAGTTATACTTACTCCTCTAAGATAAGTAGTAATTACTCTATGTTAGCGAAAATCTTCTATATATTAGAGGCGTAATACGAGCTAAGAGTTATTAATAGAAAATAAGGATACGTTATACTATAATATTAGAAGAAGCTATACGCGTTAAGTCTAGCTTAGCGGTATACTTAAAAATATATATAAGGGAATAGCTTTCCCTAAATAAACTATATTATCCTAATCTCTTTTATTATTAATATATAGAGTATTAGAAGATAAGTCTTAGTTAATACTCTTTCTACTTTATAAATCCCTAAATTATTAACTCTTATTATTATTAGAATATTATATAATTAATTATAATAAGTCTCCTACCTTAATATTAATACTAATAATATATATAAGTAAATTACTTACCTTCACCTTAAATATATTTCTCTAAGACTACCGCCCTCGCCCTTATTATTATTATCCTAGCTATACTTAGATCCCTACTCCTTAAAGCCCGCTAAAACAGTATTACCTACTAAACCTTAGATGGATCTCTAAAAGCTGGCGACGTCACGGCTATAATTAATTAGCTTAAAGGATAAGGCGGGTTATACGCCTAAACTAATAATAAAGCTTTAAGTAAATCTTTTATTAATCCCCTTAATAAACTTATATTAAATGTATTACTAACTTTCGCTAGACTATATAATAGTATCCTTAGTTAATAGTACTATAATTACTATTTATAGGGAACTAAAGGAGAAAAGTACTAGTACCCCGTATTTAGATATAACTAACTTCGCTAACTAGATCTAATAAACCTATAAGAGTATAGGAGAGCTAGTCTATATAGGCGGCATACATATAGTTAGCGTATTAAAGAGGATGGAGGTTATTTATAACTAATAGACTTAATATTCGTAGGGGGAAAGTATAACTTAGAGGTTATAGGAGCTATATAAGTATAATAATTATTCAAGGAGGAAGATAACTATTACTTTTAAATAAAATATATTCTAATTAAACTTATACTTATTTATAATATTAAAAATTAGGAATAAAATCTATCCTTATTTATTTATTAAATTAGTAGGAAAGCCATGGAAGGTTTTAATATAAACGCGAGATACTATTACTTATTAATAGATATAGCCTTAGTATTTATATCCTAGAAGGCGCGCTCCGCGTAATAGGCCTAGTCCTCTAAGGACTATAAGTACTAAGGCTACTCGTACTAACTATAAGTATTTAAAGCCCTAAACTAAAGACGTGTAATTAAAAGTATAGATATTCCTTTATATCTTAATAGTTATTTATATTATAAATTATTACCTTTACTATATATTACCTATAAGCCACCCCGCTAATTAAGATTAATATAGAGCTAGGTCTAGCGTTCTAGTAATAGCTGATAACTCTTTAATTATTCTAAAGTATAATATTAGTAACCCTTAGTATTATTTATTAATATCTTATAGAGATAAATTAGATACGCCCGTATTTAATTTCCGGCGTACTAAGTTTTAGTTAAGTCTAATTTAGGATTATAAAGTTAAATCGGATATACTATAAACCTAGTATAATTTTCAAAATTTTAATATTATTAAAAAGCGCGCGTTTAGCGCTTAAAAATACGTTTACTAGCTTCTTAATTAGGCCTAGTACGATAAAGTTATTAATTTTCTAAGATTAGGGATCCTTGATATTTAAAACCTTAAAGGCCTTTCCGGCGCTAAAATGTGAACCTTTATCTTTGAAGTAAACCTTTATATTATCTTATAGATAGGACTACGTTTTAAAGCTAAGATTAAGGCCTTTCTAATTATTTAAAAATTACCTAAATCGGCCTAGTATCACTGAAGTTATTAATAAAATAAGTTCTTATATATACTTACTATTATACCTCTCGAGGTAAAGTAGCTATCTTAGCCTAATAACTTATCTTAAGGTACTTCTAATATAACTTTTTAATATAATTAGTTTAGTAGTACTTTAAGTTATCTATATACTCTAGGGAATAATACGGAAGTTCGTAGTAGTAGAATAAGTACGCGAGAATATCCTTCTATTATTAACTAACTCTATTATTATATAACTATATTTATACTTGGATATCTATTTTTAGATCTATATATATATATAGAACTAAAAGTAATAGTAGTTACTAAAAACTCTCTTTTCAATAGTAATATACTATAATAGCGTACTTTACTATTAAGGTGTAATTAATTAGCGTGCTAAAGTACAAGTATTAAAACTTAATACCTTCCCTCCTTAGTAATTAGTTCTTAATTAATTATTACTACTACCCTTATATTTTCTATAGTTTAGCTACGTAATTAATTATATAGCTTTATCTAAAGGAGTTAGTAGCTACTCTATATATATAAAGAAGATATACACGAATTTAATTATTTATATTAAAAGATATACTATAAACCTTAATTTTCTTATATATATAGAAAGCCTAGTATTAAAAGTATATTATAGAGATCTTATTAAATTATAATATTTATTAACCTTGTTAAGATATAGCGCTAAGTAAGTATATAAAGTAATACGCGTAAGGATCCGCGCTAATATTCCGTATATTATATTAGGATACGGGATTAATAGCGGGCTATATTATACCTTAATCTTACTGCCCTTAGCGCCTAGAGTAATTATTTGAATATTTCTTTATCTTTCTTCTTCTTCTTCTCTTTATTATTTAATAAAATATTAACCTTTTAATCTAGGCTTAACAATTAGATAGTAAATCAACCTTTCTCTATTAAATATTATGGAGTTTATTAGCGTACTAGGAGATACCGGCTTCTTAGCCTATAAGGGTTATAAGACTGGCGTTCTACCTTCTAGAATTAACTATTACTTCTATCTATTAAAAACTATATTAACTTCTACCTAAAGAACGTAAAAATATCTTTTTAGAGACGACTAAATATCCTTATTTAGTCTAGTATATTATTAAATAAAAGGAGGTCTCGATTCTAGATTCTTTTCCCGCCCCTAGGGCTAGGCCTAGAAGATCTAGCTCGATTATTAAGAAGGAAGAAGTTGAAGAGATAGAGTATTCGCGTTTATTTTTAATTTATAATTAAGGTATCTACCCCTTATTACTTCTACCTATTTTTCCTATATAGAGAATATATCTAAGATCTATTTTTAGATCTTAGTATCTAGGATTAGGGCTAGGAATAACTTAACTCGAAAATTCTCGCTTTTCGAAATAAGGAGATTTAAAAAATCTAGGCTAATTAATTTAATAACCCTAGCCTCTAGCTAGAAAGAACTAGATAAATTACCTATCTAGGTAGCCTAAATAAGCCTAAGTTTCTTAATCTAATAGGGGAACCTAATACTCCTCTATTAAAGAACGTCTAGCTAGTTTTTAATTATCTCGCCTAAAAATCCCAGTAAGCCCTATTAATTATAGGCTACTTTAGATACTTTAAGATAGTTCAGACGGAAAAGGGCCAATTTCGCGCTAAACCGTTCTAGGCCTACTAGGACGTTAGATGGATTTTAATATATTATTAGCCCTAGAAGTAAATACTTAGCTTTTTCATTTAAACTTAAGATGATCTGAGTTTAAATAAATACCTGAAGTATACCTTTACTTTAATCTAGGCTAGCCTCTTTAGTTGATTTCTTTAAGTAGCTTCTCAGCTAAAGTCGAAAGATCTAGAAAAGCTAGATATTTTAACTTTTAATAGTTAATCTAACTCTAACGCTAGCTAGGAAGGGACTAGCTCTAAAGACGAAGATGATATTTAAATTAATACTTAAATTACCTCTTGAAAGTCTAGAAAGATAGCTCGATTAATTAGAGTTAAAAAAGCTTACCTTAATTTTTTAATTTCTCTCCTTAATTAATTTACCTTAAGGAAAGAATACGACCTTCCCCTAATATATACCCTAACCCTATTAGGGCTTAAAGAAAATAGATTTCAGGGGCCTGAATCCTATCCCTTAATTTTATCTTCTATTTTAAAGATCAGTCGATTTTTCGTTCTTCACTACGTATTTGAGGAGATAATTGAATAGTAAATTAATTCCAGATTAGATTTAGAGTCTAGTACGTCTTCTACTAGCTTAGAAAAACTATTCTCCGGTATTAATCTTGAAGATAGTACCTTACCTTGATTAAGAAATCTCGTTAATTAATTTCTTATTTAAGGTACGCATTCGCTAATTTACTTTCTACTAGACTATTAAGCCTACGGATTAAAGATAGATTAGAGTACTACTACAAGTAACTAAATTAATTAGAGTAGTAACATAATACTTTATAAGAGTCTTTCTTTCTCTATCTCTAATTTTCAAGTATTTATCTATAGTCTTACTTCATCTACTCGAGCTACCCTTTTCGGGGATACTATTTTTGAAAACAGGATATCTACGCGAGATAGCCCTATTTAGAATATTCCTAATATTCCCTGGAAGTATATCTTTGATAATCCTCTGGATTCAACCCCTTTTTTAAACTTTCTCCTCGATCCACGTACTCAGCTCGGGCTAGATAGTCCGGAAAAGTGGTTATTCAATCGAATAGTTACTAGTCCCGATTTAGCTAGTCGCTTTTCGATCCCTGGACCTCAGCTTACCTGGAACTCACAGAAACTATCGGACTGGATTTCGAATATTCAGCTTTTTCTCGAGAAACTTCTTATACTAGCTTATATTATCGGAGGTTAACCGCCGAGGGCCTTAGAGCTAGCCTCGATCCGGTATTCAAATTCTACGACTACTAAGATACGAAATATCTTTGTAGAAAGTGGCCTTGTTTATTTCGTTACCTACTACTATAAGGGGTATACTATTCAGGGTTCTACCAAGATTATTCATCGATTTCTACCTTGAGAGATCGGTAAATTACTAGTCTATTATCTATAGCTAGTAGTTCCGTTCCTAGCTAGGATTTCATTCGATATCTTTTAAAAACCCCTTATTAAATATCTCTTTAAAAACCTAGCTAGGAGAACGTGTTCTAAGGCTTTAAAAATTTAATTAGATTAATTTTAAACTATTTTATAAAGGGAGATACTAGCTAGGCTCAGGCTGAGTATTAATTTAACTAAATATTAATATATTATTATTAGAATCTCTAGGCGTTTTCTCTCGGAGCTATACTACTTTTAACCCGAAGATATAGGGGAGATAGGGGATGAAAATAATCCTGATTATAAAGATAAAGTACTAGATTTATAGGCTGAGTACTCTACCTACGTCGCTAGGCTTACTTATACTCGTAGGCTTTTAGAACCTTCTAGGGAGATTTAGAGCTTGAAACTTAGGGTTTAAGAAGCTAGTTTAGTAAGTTATTTTTTTAGGGTTATATTTATCTCTTTTATAAGATATAAGAAGATAGAGTCTTTATTTCTTTAATTAAAAGATATATCGCTAACTTTTATATTAGAATTAGTATTGACTACTAGGCTTTACTAGTTCTAGTAAAGCCTTAGTTCTTGAAGGGCTTAGTACCCCTAGTTTTAAAAATGACTTTAAAACTTAGTATCTTACTCGGCTAGATTATCTATAAAAAGTTAACTTAAATGTAAAACTTCAAGATCTATTAGGAAGGAATTCCTAGTTTTAATCCTAGTAAAAAGAGATCCTAGGAGATATATTAGTAAGGGTTAGCCTTATACTAGCTATACTTCCTATTACCGGCGGAAAGAGTCTTCCTTTCTTAACTCCTAGTTAGTATTAGATTGATAGGGGTTTCTATTATTATAGAACCCCTAGTCTCTTTACTTCAAGAATAGTAAGTAAGGGCTAAAAAGCTTAATATTTCTTCGGCTATTTTTAATATATAGAGCCCCCCTAACTCCTTTCATCTAGTCTTTACTACGCCTGAAACCTTCCTTTTATTAGATTTTCGAGATTTTATTAATCGACTTCGAATAACTTAATAGCTAGATCGAGTTATAATTAATAAGTATCATATAATTTTAAACTTTAAATAGAGTTTCCGGAAGCGGCTAGCTTAGCTTAGCGAAGTTATAGAATTAAATACCTAGCTTATTCTACTTATAATAACGCTACTACCTTAATATAAGGTAGATGTTCCAAAAGTCTTCTAGGCCGAAGACTACCTAGAGTTTAATTAAGCGGGTAAATATTAGCTACTCTATTTATTAGGTAGACTTAAAAGAAGAGATACTAACGATTATTTATAAAGAAGAGAAAAGATACTCGTAAGATCGGCTTCTTATCTATACTTAAACTTAAGAGCTAGCTAGAGAGTATAGTAGGATCTTAAACTACCTTACTTACTACTCTAATAGTAGTAAGAAAGAATGAGTACTTTCTAATTTTCTTAAGGGGAAAATTTAAGTACTTATCACTATTAGCTCTCTAAGGCTAGGTCTAGATATTCTAAATATTTAAGTGGTTTTTTATATAGGGCTCCCTTATACCTTATATGATTATACCTAGGAGACCGGCTGAGCTAGTAGAGATTTTGAAATAAGTAAGGTGATACTTCTACTTTTAACTTCTTCTTCGATGATTTCTATCTAGGGCCCCGCCCTAGTAAAGACGAGATATTTAAAAATAATGTTATTTAACGTTATATTTTAAATAATTATTAAAGGGCTATCTTAAATAGCTACCTCGATGGAAAATTGAAGGAGAAATACGCTCTTTAAATATTTTACTACGATTTCTACCTCGAGTATTAAGAAGGTACGTATATTACTCTCTTATAATAATTTATTAATAATAAATAGTACGTTTATCTACCTCGGAGGTTAATAATAGAGCGGAGTCGTCTCTATTATTATAAAATGACGAAGAAAGTAATAAAAGTAGTTGAAAATTAAGCCCTAGACCTTAGGCTATTAATAAGACCCCTTTTCCCTACTAATAAATATATAAAACTAATAAATTCTATAGATCTAGATAAGATTTAAGGTTAAGAGGTCGCTATTTCTTCGATTTTAATTAAAAACCGAAGAAATAAATAAGAAGAAGCCTTTAACTTAGAAGAGATGAAAGCCCTTATTTAGGCTAACTATAATAAGTATCCCTAGTACCTAGCTAATAAGAAACTCGAGGTTAGAGGGTATACCTTATTAGGGTATTTTAAAGCTGAAAGTTAAAGCTTAAAAATTAAGGTTTATAAGTTTTATTAGTACCTTTAAAGCTATATAGCTATTACCCCTTACTCTACTTATTTTAACTATTATTTACCTTAGGAGCTCTATTATAAGTAGTTTAGTTAGGGGGGTAAAGGCTTTATATAAAATAAGGCTAAGGAGAGTTATTTATATCCTAATTTCGTTATTCTAGTCTTCGTAGTTAGGCTATTGATAGAGGGCTTTTCGTCCGGCTATCTAAATTAATTATAATATGACGGAATAACTTGGAGTACTCGAGAGGAATATCTCTATCTAAGATAAAAAATAGATTAGGGAGAAATTAAGATAAATTAACTTTTCGTTAAGTTCTCTCTAGCCCTTAAGGTAGTTCTTAAAGTATATTAAGATTTTATAATTAAAAATAGGTAGCTAGTTATATTAGGCGTTAGGAGTTAATATTTTATAAATAGACTACTTTAGAATACTTATGAAAAGTAAAAAGTAAAGATACTATATTATTTTTAAGATTTACTAGTAAATACTATTAATACTCTATTAGTAAGCTTTATATACTAAGATATATAACTTTAAATAAGGTATAATATAATAGGTTAAGCTAGAGAGTTAAAGAATTAGACACTTTAAGCTAGTAAAGAAAAGAAGTCTTAAGCTAATTAATTAGAATCTATAATAAATACTATATTTATATAAACTTAGGATTTAACGCTATAATAGTACTACTATAACATAATTTAAAGTAATTTTATTTTAAGGAATTATCTACCTTGTCGCCCTTTAACTTACTTATTTTTAGGGTGAAATCTAGTAGTAAAATAAGTTTTTTAGAGGCTTAAAGTTCTTTTTTTTTTAATTTTATATTTTCTTAGAAATTATAGCTTAGATAGAGTACAGATACTATAAATTCAATAAAATAGTTTAGAAGATTTAATAAATATATATTTAATAAATTTATAATCTCGCGATTAATATTAACTTTATAAAAGTTAGTATTTTTATTAGTTCTAGATATAATACTACTTTAATACTAGCTCTTACATATATAATATTCTCTAAGTATATTATAGATAGAAATAGATAGAAGACTAAGTCTAAGTAACTATATAAGAAAGTAGTACTAGATAGAGTATCTAATCCCGCGTATAGTATCCGACTTTACGTAAAGTATCTAACTCCGCGTAGAGTACTTAACCCCGCGTAGAGTATTTAATCTTATATAATATATATACTTTAATATAAAGTACTTAACTTAGTACGCGACTATTAACTAATATATGAAATTAGATAGTAAGATTATATCTTAATTAAAATTTAATATTTTACTATCTATCGTTTATATAGAGTTTAAATAATATATAAGATAGTAAGTAATAAGACTTAAAAGTAATAGAAATAGAAATAGTATGTATATAAGAGTTATTAGATTATAGGCCGGTTATAGCTCTTAAGTAGCTTGAATAATCTACGCGAGAAGTCTTTTCGAAATACTAGGAGAAATCTAGAGTATTAAATAATGATTTTAAGAGGCTAATATAGTAAGTATTCTATTTTTCTATTATATATTATATAGTTTTTATTATTAGCTTCTATTTTTCGTTCCTAGCTATATATTTCTAATTAATATTAACTACTTTTTTATAGAACTAGTATTATCTCCTTGGTTTAATGAGTTCTAGTCAAGAATTCGTAAGGAATTAACTTAAAAAACTAAAATTTAAAAGGGAATTTAAAAATTAACATCTTACTTAATTAGAGTTTCTACGGAATATTAACCTTAATCAGAAACTTCGAGAGCTTTTTTGAAAATCTATGATTCGCTTTAATCTTCTTAATAGGAAATCCTAGTAGATATACTTAATAGGATTAGCCCTATATTAATTATATTACCTACGGGATCTAGGAAAAGTATTCTTTTTTAACTCCCTTCCTTCCTTGGATCTTTTAGGATTTCTATTATTATAGAGCCTCTTATCTCTCTTTTATAGGACTAGTTTTCTAGGGCTTAGACCCTTGATATTTCTTTGACTATTTTTAATGCTAGGAGCCCCCTAGACTTAGCCTATCTTATCTTTACTACGTTAGAAACCTTTCTCTCTTTAGATTTTTAAAACTTTATTAACTGACTATGAATAATATATTAACTTAACTAAGTATTTATTAATAAGTTTTAGGTTATTCTTAACTTAAAAGAGTCCTTCTGAAAGAGGCTTAGCCGTTTAGGAGAAATAATTAACTTTAAAACCTAGTTACTTCTTCTTATAATTACTTTACCTCTGAAATATAAACTTGATCTTCTTTAAATCCTTAGCCTAGACTTTATTAGGCTGAAGATCTACTGAAATTTAATCCTTAGAGAGAATATTTAATATTCGGTTTACTCTAAAGTCTTAAAAGAAAAAGCTCTTTTCCTTATTTAAGAAAAGGATAATGAGTTTCCTAGTAATAGGATAGTTATTTATACTTAAATAATCGAGCTCGCTAAGGGGATAGATAGAGTATTAAACTACTCTATTTATTACTTTAATAGGCTGGGAAAAGAATGAGTACTTTCTAATTTTCTAGAGGGGAAAATTTAAACTCTAGTCTATATTAGCTCTCTAAGTTATAGGATTAATATTCTAAATATTTAAGGTTTTTTTTATCTTAATCTACCTTATTATTTATATGATTACGCTTAGGGAATAGGCTGAGTAGGTAGAGATAGAAAGAAAAGTAAGGCTATTCTATTACTTCCTCCTTTTTTAACTTCTTCTTCGCTTTTAACTTAACTAGGGCCTCAGCCTAGTAAAATTAAAATCTTAAAGAATAATATTATTTAATATTATATCTTAAATACCTATCGCTAAGCTATTTTTAATAGCTATCTCGATGGAAAACCGGAGGAGAAATGCGGATCTCTAGCGATTCCTTATAATTTTTGCTTGGAAGATGATAAGGGTAGGTCTCTTAAAATTTTATTTATACTTTTCTAATTAATTATAGATATTTAAAGCTTTAGCTAAGGCGAAAATACTAGTAAGAACCTCTACGACTTAAAAAGCGATGAAAATGAAAATCTAGAAGATATTATATTAAGCCCTAGCCTAGAGCTAATCAGTATATTATCTATTCTATATTCTTTTTAAATAGAAAACTAGTTTTTTATAGACCTTAATAAGATCTAGGTGAAAGAGACTACGATTTCATTAATTACCATTGAAAAATAAAACAAAATTTAACGGGAAGCCCTTAACCTTAAAGATATAGTAAACTATATCTACGCTAATTTTAATATATATCCTTAGCATTTAGTACGTTATCCTGGTGAAGACTTAAAGTATACTTTATTTAAGTGTACTTAGGAGGAAAGCTAGGGTTTTTAGAATGATTTCTTCCATTTTTGGAATTTTCTTCGGGGTAGTAAGTCTATCGCCCCTTATACGGCTTATTTTAGTTATTTTCTACATCCGGAATATTGTAGAAAATGGGAAGCTAAATTAGGAGGAGGGTACGTAAGAGATAAGGAGTACAAGGAGTATTTATTCCTAGAACTTCTTATTTCTACCTTTCTTATAAGTCTATCTATTCCGGATTTCCTATCCGGGTATATAGAGAGACTTCAAGAAGAGGGAGTTAAAAGAGGAAGCCTAGGAGAGGCTATTTACCTAGGAAGAAAGATAGAAAAGGGATGACTTAAAATAAATCGACTATTCGAGGAGTTTAGTTTAGTAGTGAAGGAGATATCACGGATATTAGAAGAAAGAAAGGTTATCTAGACGGGTTTTAATATATAGGTGTTAGGAGTTAATAGATTATATCACTTTTATCTTTATATTCTAAGATATCTTGTATTAATTAAGAGATTATTTAATAGAATCTTTTTTGATTAGTAGTAGTTTATATTATTACTCTTGATCTAGACTTCTATACTTCTAGAACTATAGTATTCGAGGTCTAATTAATAGATATAAGTATTAGAAAGTTATATTAGAGTAGATAATTTTAAGGTTCTTCCTAAGTAAACTTTAATAATAAAGTAGAGACCTTAATATTAGGGATATTTAGATAAGTTAGATTAAGTAGGTATTTTTCCTATAAAATAGAGTATAAAAACTAGGACTAGAGCTAGTCTTAATATATTTAAATTAAAGGATTACTTAATTAATACTTTCTTTAAATAAGAGATAGAAATTAATAGTATTAAGTAGTACTTTTTATATCTACTCTTAACCTAGACTTATATAATTTGAGAATTATAATATTAGGGGTCTAAGTCTTAAATAAATATATTAGAAAGTTATATAAGAGTAGATAATCTTAAGGTTCTTTATATATAAACTCTAATAGTAAAATAAAGACGTTAATATTAAGGAGATTAAGATAATATAAATTAAGAAAGTAATTTTCCTATATATTAGAGTAAAAGAAGTAGAGGTTAAGCTAGTCTTACTATATTTAGATTAAAGAGATACTTAGTTAATTTATTCTTAAAATAAGAGTTAGAAATTAGTAGTACTTAGTAATATATTATAGATTTAGTCTTAATTAAAATAGGTTATTTAATTAGTCTTCTACTAGTAAGAATTATTAATATATTCTATTAATCTAATAATATTTTTAAATTATATAAATAAAAAAAATTGAAGTAAATAATAATTTTAAGTAGTTAATAATTAGTATTTAAATTAATAGTTATTAATAAGTAATTAAAAAATTTAGGGCAAGTTAAAGGATTAATAGAAAGAGTAAATATAAAAGTAAATATAAAAGAAGTTTTAGTAGTAATAAGAGTAAAAGTATAAGGATGAATAGAAATTAAAGGGTTAGGATTAAAAAAGAAGTAGTAAGAATAGTAGTAATAAAAGTAGTAATAGATATAATAGTAAAAAGAATAGTAATAGAAGTAATAAGAATAGTAAAAGTAGTAGAAGAAGTAGTTATAATAGTAATATAAGTAATAGTAGAAGAAGTAGTAGAAGTAATAAGGATAGAAGTAAAAGTAATAGAGAGAAAAAAATTATAGTAGAGAGAGAAGTAATATAAGTAATAGTAAAAGAAGTAATAGTAGTAATAATAGTAGTAGTAGAAGTAATAAGAGTAATAGTAATAAATTAGTAGTAGTAATAAAGTATTAATAGAAGTAAAAGAAGAAGAAGTAAGAGTAAATAAGAATAGAAGTAGAAATAGTAATAATAATAGAAGTAATAATAATAATAATAATAGAAGTAGAAATAGTAAAAGTAGTAGTAGAAGAAGTAGTAATAATAATAGTAGAAGAAGTAGTTATATTATAAAAGATGTAATAATAAGAGTAGTAAGAACTAGGGTTAGGTATAATAATAATAGAATTAAAAGAAGTAGTTTTAATATTAATAGTAGTAAGAATAAAAGAAATAGTAAAAAAAGAAGATAGAAAAGTAAGAGTAAATATAATAAAAGTAATAAAAGTAAGGGGTTAAATAAAAGTAAAAGTAAAAGTATATATAATAGTAATAGTAGTAGTAATAGTAGTAATAATAGAAGGAATAGTAAAAGATAAATTAAAGTAAAAGTAGAAAAATAGATAAGAATAAAAGTAAGAGTAATATAAGTAGTAGTAGTAGTAGTAGTAGTAGTAGTAGTAGTAATAAGAGTAGAAAAAATAGTAGAAATGTTAGAAGAAGTAGTAGTAGATTTAGAAGTAAAAGTAGAAGTAGAAGTAGAAAGATAAGTAATAATAGTAAGAGTAGAAGTATAATTATATATAAAGTTATAATAGTAGTAATAAAAGTAAGAGTAGAAGTAGTAATAAAAAAAGAAGTAAAAGTAGAAAAAGGAAATATTAAAGAAGAAAGAGAAGTAGTAAGAGTAAAGTAAAGTAGAGATATAAATAGAGTAAAAGTGGAAGTAATAATAGAATTAATAGTAGAAGAAAGAATAATAGAAATAAAAATAGAAATAAGAGTAGGAGTAATAATAATAGATATACTAAAAATATTAAAAATAGAAGTAATAAGAGTTATAAGAATAAAAGTAAGAATAGTAATAAATATAATAGAAGAAGTAGTTATAATAGTTATAGTAATAGAAGAAGTAATTATAATAGTTATAGTAATAGAAGAAGTAGGTATTAGGATTATAGTAGAAGAAGAAGTAGTTATTAGCATTATAGTAATAGGAGAAGTAGGAGGAGAAGTAGTTATTAGGATTATAGTAGAAGAAGAAGTAATTATTAGGGTTATAATAGAAGAAGAGGTAGTTATTAGGATTATAGTAATAGAAGAAGTAGGAGAAGAAGTAGTTATTAAGGTTATAGTAATAGAAGAAGTAGGAGAAGAAGTAGTTATTAGGATTATAATAGAAGAAGAAGTAGTTATTAGGATTATAGTAGTAGAAGAAGTAGTTATTAGGATTATAGTTATAGAAGAAGTAATTATTAGGATTATAGTAGTAGAAGATGTAGTTATTAGGATTATAGTAGAAGAAGAAGTAGTTATTAGGATTATAGTTATAGAAGAAGTAGTTATTAGAGTTATAGTAGTAGAAATAATTTGAATTAAGATAAATAATTTTAGCTTAATACTTAAAACTTATTTATATTAAATAGTTAATAGGAAATAATACCTAATTACTTATTTTTTAAAGAAAATAATAAAAGTAAAATAAAATTATAATATATATAATAAAGAATTATTTATAATAATTTATATTTTATAATATTAAAGAATATATATTAATAATTATTTTAAACTTATTATCTTTATAAATTATAAGAATCTTATTAACTTTATAATAATAAAAGAGTTAAATTAATAATAAGTCTATTAATTAAAATTATTAAGATAATAAAAATTTAAGATTATATATATACTTAAGAATATTAGTAAATCTAGAAACTAGCTAAACTAGCTATTTTAGCTAAATTAGTATATAGGCTAGATATAAGTATAAATAGATCTAAAGCTAGCTCTATTAGATTTAGTAATAAAGCTAAGAGTATAGATTAGAGTTTATATTAAAACTACTAGATTTAAAAGTTTAAGCTAAATTAGACTAGTACTAGCCTAGGAATTAATTATAGAATTAAAAAGTAGTATTATTAATTACTAGACTAGTACTAGTCTAATTTAGCTTAAACTTTTAAATCTAGTAGTCTTAAGTTAAAACTCTTATTTATACTCCTAGCTTTAATACTAAATCTAATAGAGCTAGTCCTATACTTATATATATTTATATCTAGCCTTATATACTAATTTAGCTAAAATACCTAGTTTAGCTAGGTTTTAGGTTTACTAATAAAGGATAATAATAAAATAAATACCTTAAGTAAATAAAGAGATTATATAAAAGATAAAGATATTCTAAAAAGATTAATCTTAAAATAAAAGAATAATAATTTACTTATAATAATTAAGATATTGATAATAATTATATATATTTAAGTCCTTAAAATTTTAAATAACATTTCAAAGGAATATAAGATTAATAATTAAGTAAAGATATTAAGAAATTAATAAATAAGCATTAAATTCTTAAAATATAAAGATAAAATATACTTATTAAAAATATAATATAAAATTATTTTGATAATTTATTATAAAACTATCTTAAAGTTAATAAGATATTAAAATTCTTAAGAAGAGTATATATAATATTAGGATTAGAAATATATATTAAGAAATATATTAAGAAATATATAACTTATTAATAAAATAAGATAATATATTATACAAAATATAAGTAAATATAATTTATACTAGTACTTAAATTCTTTATATAAAGATATTAAAATAAACTTTATTATCAAGTTATTAGAATTAGAAGATCTTATTATAAAAGAGATTTATAATTTAATTATAATTATTATAAATAAATCAATAAAGTATATTATTATAATACTCTTTAAAGAAATTTATAATATAAAAGGATTAAGATTTATCCTTTTTAATAAATTATTATAAGATTATAATATATTAAAGTTAATAATAATTAATAAAGATAAACTATTTATATTTAATTATTAAAAGATATTAATATTAATATTAATAATAAAAATAAAAATAGAATTATAGATATTAATAATATATTACTAAAAAATAAATAAATTAATTAAATAAATTAAATAATAAAAGTATAACTAAGATATTATATAAATATAAAGTAAAATAATCAAGTTTTACTACTTTTAATAATATAATTAATATATACTTATAAATAATTATAAATAATTAAACTATTATTCTTATTATTCTTATAAATTATAATTAATATATAAATTTCCTTATAGATTTAAGATTTAGCTTAAAAGCTAATAAGATAAAGGAATAATATAAAATTATTAATAAAGGGATTTATTAATAATTAATTAAAAATATCAAATAAAAGGAAATTAGAAGAAAGGAAGTTATTAATAAATAATATTACTTTTATTATTTTTTAGACCTTTTAAGCTTTTTTAAGCTCTTTTAAGTACTTTAGTTTCTTAATATTTAATAGAACTTTATTAAATATTCTTTATTCCTATTATTTTAAGAAGTACTTTTATATAAATAGATATTTTAATTTTAATTACTTTATATAAGTAAGTTTATTTATTACTTCTTAAGTAGCTTCTACTTTAAGCTCTTCTTATTCTAGCCTTAATATATTTTTATTGATAATTTTATAAGCTTATATTTCTTACTTTATTAAATATATTTATTATAACTCTTTAAGAGTAATAATAATTAACATTCCTTTTATAAAATAATATATTAATAATAAGCTATTATTAATATAATACTATTTTCTATATATAGTTAAAAAGTTTAAAGTAAGTCCTTAGTTTATAAAATAATATTTAATATGTTATTAATATTTCTTTAAGAATAAAGAAGTAAAAAGGAAGGAGTAATATTATAACTTAAGTCTTAAGAGCTAAATAGATAATATAATAAGCTTACCTAGATATTAATATTAATAACTAATAAGCTAGATAACTACTTAATAGGCTTAATAAAAGTAATATTTTATAAATAAGATAGATTAAGTAATTTAAGAGATTTCTTATATTTATATAATAAGTATTACTTTTATAATATATAAGAATCTTATATTTAACTTATATTATCTCTTTTATATAATACTTCCTTAAGTATTAGGTATTAAATAATATTTAATATTAATTTAGCTTAATAAAGGCTACTTCTTATACTATCCTTAATACTTCTCTTTATAAGATTAACCTAGGTTAACTAAGAGTTATATCCTTAAGAGATATAAGTATTAGAAGAACTTTAATATTATTCTTCCTTATCTAATAAAATAATTATAATAAAAGGAGATAAGTAAGAGCTAAATAATATTATAAGGATAATTAAGAGAAGTAAGAGATATAAATCTTAGAGTTATTTAAAGAATTCAATAATAAGTTATATTCTACTTATAAGAATAAAAAGAATAATTAGAATAACTTAATCTATTATATAATCTTATATATTAAGAATAATATAAATTAAAGTATAATATATATATTATAAGATATCTAAAAAACTAATATATATAAATAATATATAAGTATAAATAATCTTAATTATAAAAGATTTATATCTTTAATTATAATTAATATAAGTTATAATAATAAGAAAAGTATAATTATTTATATATTCTTTAATCTACCTAATATAATTATTATTAATAAGTAAGAATAAAATTAATACTTATAAAAATATATATTTAAGATATAAAATACTTTTTATTTCAACTTTAATATAAATTAATTTATGAATATATAATAAATAGAATAAAACTTATACTTAACTATTAACTTTAAAGATTAAGATATCTAAAAAAAATTAATAACTATAAGTAGAATAATATTATATATATAATTAAGATAAATACCTGATAATAAAATAATAAAAAGAATACTATTATAATAAAAAATTTAACTTAAAAAATATAATATCTTAAGTTTATCTCTAAGTTTTAATATTTATTAGTTACCTATTAAGTTTAAATAATTAAGGCTTACTTAATAAATTAAGATTTACCTAATTTAATTTCTTATAAGTAAAGGAATTTTCCCTTAAATATACTAATTCTAGCTTTATTAATAAACATAATCTTTTATAATCTAGGACTATTAATATATATTTATATATTTATATAATATTAATAAAGTATACTAGGAAGTATAATAGTTAATATTTATTTAAAAATATAAATTATTAATCTAATCTTATATTAAGATAATTATATATAAAATATATCTTATAATATTAATAAGTAAGATAATAAATATAATAACTTAAGTAATAAATATAAGAATAATATTAAGTTTAATAATAATAAAGAGAATGACTATTCTTAAAATAAATATAAATAGAGTTATAGATATTCCTTTCTTAATATAATAAATATTTAAAGATAAGGATAATATCTTATATTAGATAAAAAGTTATTTATCTAATTTAATAATTTAATAATAGTATTATAATTACGTCTACTTATAAGAAATTAAATAAAAGGTATTTAATAAAATAAGTTTATATTAATATTATAACTGTTAAATATTAATAGGATTAAAATAATAATAATAATAATTCTTTATATCTTTAAAGTATTATATAATATTAAGTTCTAATTAAGTTTAATAAGATATATTATATTATTTAATATAACTATAAGAGATTCTTAAAGGTAACTCTCTTAATAGATTATATACTTAATTTAAATAAGAATAAAGAAATTTAATTAGAGGATAATCTTAATTAAATAAATAATAAGATATAAATTATATAAGATATAATAATTAAATATTTAAAGTTTAATATTAAGAATAATCTTATAACTATTAAGGAGTAATCTAAGTTAGAAGAAGTATAAAATATTAGATTAATTTTAATAAATCCCTTATAATTAAGTTAATATATATTTAATAATTAAATTTATTTAATTAATAATATAATTACTTAATAGAAATTATATAATTTATAATTTAAAATAGCTATCTTTATTAATAATTTATTAGATAGGCTAGTACTCTTATATTATAGTATAATAATTATTTAATATATTAAGATAAGATATAATTAATATTAATATAAGTTAAAGATAAGAAAGAATAATAAGTAAATCCTATTATTATCAAGATATTTATAAAGATATTCCTTAAATAGAGAAGAAATAGCTTTATTAATAAGGAGTATATAAAAGAGTATTTTAAACTTCTTCTTAATCTCTTAACTATATATATTATTATACTTATAAGATATATCATATTAAAGTACCTTTATAAAGAGTAAAGTATTAAGAAGTTTTAGAATAAGAAAGCTTAAAGTATATATATACCTTCTAATCCTTTATAATTAAAGAGATGATAATATTATTAATTAATAATAGATAATTTAAGACTATTAAAATAAAAGTTAAAATATTTTAAAAAAGATTAATAATAATAAGTATAAAGATTATATTTATTAACTCTTATTATAAGGGGTTAAAGATACTATTAATTATAAGAATATATATAACTTTAATAATAAAGTAGATAATTATAATTCTATTAATACTTATATTATTATATTATTATATTATTATAACTTGGAAAATAATAAAGATATATATAACTTAAAATATTAATAATAAAAGGTCTATTTTAATATTAAGATTAAAGATTAATATTTTATATTAATTAATAATATAAAAAAATATAAAAAATTAAGATAAATTATATAAATAATAAGCTATTATTTCTTAATCCTAGTTTTATTTTAATATTATTATTCTTAAGTATTAATAATATATAATAAAATAGTAATCTTAAATTATATTTAATAAATCCTCCTTCTACTATTAATAAGTTATTAAGTAAGTAAGTATATAATAATATAATATTGAATTAAAAGTAGATTAAAATACTAAAAGCTTTAAGCTAGCTTATAAGGAAATATACTATTAATATTAAGTAAATAAAGAAGTAACCTATTAAGAAGAAAGCTTATAAATCTTAAATAATAAAAGAGTTATAAAAGGTTCTTAAGCTAATAAAATATATTTAATATAAGAAGAATAAAATAGATTTAATTATATAATATAATTAAAAGTATAAATATAAAAAGTATAAGAAGTAGATTTAGAAGGGGACTTAAATAATCTTAACTCTTAAGAAAGATCCTATTTTAAAGCTAAGAAAGAATTAAAGTAGTTAAAGTAGTATTTATATATAATAAATATATAAGTTTATATAATATTAACTTTAATATTAATAATAATTAAGATAGTAATCTTAATAAAGATATAGAAATTAATTTAAATAATATATAATAATAAGATAGTAATAATAAATAAATTAAGAAAAAGATTATAAATAATAATAAAGTAATATATATTTAATAAATATAACTTAATGATTTTAATATATATATTATAATATAGACTCTAGTATAATAGTATATAATATAGTAACTTATTAATATAAGATAATATATTAACTATACTTAAGATACTATTTTTAATTAACTTTATCTCCTATATAAGGATATAAACTTAGGTATTAATTATTTTTTTATAAGGATAATATATAATAATATAACTATTAAGTAAATTAAGTAGTATATATATTAAACTCTTTATTCTATAAATATTAAGATTAATTACTAGCTCTTCTTCTTAGAAAACTTCCTTATTTATATTTAAGGAAAGGGATAGTATAGTATTATTATAACTTCATAATATAACTTAGGTATTATATAAATAATTAATTCTTATAACTATTCTCTTCTTTAAGCTCTTAGGTTTTAAGAGTATTTAATTATTATTATAATTTTAAGAATATATTATTAACCTCTTATAATTTATAGATATATTATATTATTAAATTATTCGAATTTATAAATATATTAAATTATTAAGTTATTCTAATTTATA
>JAABUL010000468.1_pt1 | contig 86307 bp, 162 predicted proteins | sample 5559151 | NCBI WGS metagenome assembly JAABUL01 (sample SAMN10711876, study PRJNA513368) | rock metagenome | isolation source: Antarctica rocks | place: Antarctica: Victoria Land, Pudding Butte sud
TTTGGTATCATACCAAAGCTTCCTCAACACTGGAGGCAGCTCCAATAACGACGGCTTGCCGGATCCCTGCAGTCTTCCAGCACTCGCTGCCAATCTTGGCTTCGCAGGGCAAATCGCAATCTCAAGCGGCCGGACAACGTCGATGCCCACTTTCCACTTTCCCCACCTTCAGCGCCGGCACCATGCCGGCGCCGAGTCTCAGAAAGGAGGCTGCCATTCGTGCAACTCTGAATTCACGATATAGGCGTCAGGAATCTGCGACTGCTATGATACATGCCATGAAGCAGACATGAAGACCATGTCGTCCCATGCGCCATTGCTGATAGCATCTCCTCTGTGCCGCTGACCGCAGCATTGCATGCATCCCGCATCCGAGACGTTAAATTCGGTGCGAGATAGCGTTCTGCTGCATTCCCATGCCCAATTGCCGTCTCCTTGATGCAAAGACAGCACCTGTCCACCGATGACAACGATCGAAGGGAGGAGCTGCCACAGATTCAACAGGCCGGCAACGTCCTCGCTGGCTGCATTCTCTCCCAAGGCTCCGCAGGCCCTCTGGAGCCTGTTTATGAGCTGTACCACTCCGCCAAGCGTGTCCGCGGACATGTTGCACTCCGTGTGTGCAGAGGAGCGGCAGCAGGGAGGCGAGGCATACAGAAGCAGACGAGCTCCGAGAGATCCTCGTCACTTGCTTGCAAATTTTTGCAGCATCAACGGATGCAATGAACTGTCTGTCGATCGGACGTGAAGCTGGCGCACCTGGGACATCTTTCGGAACGTCCCAGGGCCACCACGTGCGAGATTTTGCTCAATGAAGTGGTCCAACCGCCGTTGCCCACACTTCGCCCAAGCAGCATTGTGAAGATACTCCATGCAAGTGGCTGGGAATGAGTAGGAAGGGTGCGTGTCCCTATCTAGCATTGCAAACGGTGATGTCACAGTGGGGTTCCAAAGGCAGACCGCAAACCTGCGCCGCAATGTACGACTCATTGCAAGAATTCCTGGTCAAGCAAACATCGAGAGATCGACGGCAGGGCGTAGTCGGCGGCCACGCCCAACCACCTTCCAAGCTCAGGGCGGCGCTGCCCACCATGCCCCCAGCTGCAGCCATGCTGCACAGCCGCTAGGTGGCTCCGCAGCCACCCGCGAGCAAGGTGTTTTGGCCGTCACAAGCCCCCAGCAGGTCGTCCACCTCAGTAGTTGGCATCCGACAGCTCCGCCTTGGCCTTCTCCAGCATCTGCAGGCGCGCAAACAGCTCCTCCCTGCGGCAGGAAACACTCCCAGTCGATTTCCGGATCTGCAACTTTTGTAGCCGACTCTGCAGCAGTGAGGAAATTGCCTGGTCGCCATGCCAGGCTGCTGGAGAGCAGTCCTCTTCGGAGAGTCAAGCAGCCCACAGACGCGCACCGCGGCGGCGAAGGCGGCAGCGCTTAGCAGGGCAGGAATGGTTTCATATTCAGGGTTCAGGGCCGCACCGGCGCTTGGCAACGGTCTCGTCCTCGCCGAGCATGCGCTTGAGACCACCGTCCTCCTTTGCTGCCACCTCCTCGTGCAGCTTGTCCAGCAGCTTCTTCTTGGACTGCATCACCTGTTGTGCACAGACAGGGCAGGGCCAGTCAGGACACAGCCAATGATAGTGAACATATGGTCAACCCGCCGTCCAGTCGGAGAAAGTTGGAGAACAACATCCGCCACAGCTAAGCAAATTTGCACCTGCATTTCAGCAGATGCTCAACTTCTGGTTCTGTCGTGCACCAGGGAGGGTGAACTGCGGCAAGGCATACAAGACAGGCACGGTAAAAGGGGGAAGGCGGCGGAGAGGGAGGTCGGCAATGCGCACCAGGCAGTGCACGATGGCCTTGGGCAGCGTGTGCTTCAGCTGCCGCCGCACGTGCGTGATGTACGCCGAGGTGTGCGCGGCGATGGTGCGCAGGTGCCGGTCCTCCTCTGGGCCATCGTTGATCATGTCCGCCATCGACCGCCCGTCCAGCGTCAACGCCAGGCCCGTCTGCTCGAGGAACGACAGCAGGGAGTTAGCGTCAGCAGTGCGTCAGGTTCAACAAAACAGACACCCGCAAAGCCATAGATCTCAGCGCAGCAGCGCATATACTAGCAATGGTATCTGCGCAACAACATGAGCGCAGCTGTCCAGCAGCCATTTGCTTGCCAAGCTCGAACTATATCCCAGCGCAATCGTTTTTCCGGCGCACTGTGGCAGGGGATCTACAGAAGCTGCAGCAGAACTCACGTGAACCTCCTGCGACAGCTCGTCGACGGCGTGCGTGGAGGCCAGGATCTCGCGGAACACCTCGGCCGTGAGGTACGACCGCTCCATCTCCACCATCTGTCCCACCATGTCCCGCGCATCCTCCTTCATCTGTAGTTACAAGCGCAGCCCAAATGCGTGTCAGCCAGAGAAGCCGGCCAATTGAAGGAGGAAGATGGAGTCCCTGACTCGTTCGAGACTCGGATGGCATCAGCATGGCTAAAAATCTTGCTGGTCGGATCGGCGCTGCCAACTCGGTGGTTAAAGTTGCAGTAGGGTGAAGCACGTGTGGCGGCAGCAACGCAGGATTCCTCGACATATACCACATACCGCGTGCACAAATACTGCCTGCTGCCGCCGGACCACGCATGCAGGGTGCAGGCAGCGCACTTTCTCGAGGGAGGCGGCGGCGACGGTGGCGATCTCCCGCTTGAGCACGATGTAGCGCTGCAGCTTGGAGCACTCCTCACCATTGAGCACCATGCCCACGATCTGGCGCAGGATGGCGTGCACCTCCTCCACCGCCTGGTCGCCCGGCCCCTACGAGGTGAATGGCCTCACACTTACGTTTTGAGGTTCAGATCACAAGGCGAGGTCAGTTGCAACGACGCCTCGGAAAGTGCAGCTGCTCCACCACCTGGCCGATCGGCCCCTGCATGTGGCTGCATATGAGTGCGGGTGTCTGAAGGCAGATGTCGATTTGAGCTTGCAATTGAGTTATAAGGACAGGGCACGGCATTGGACCGTCGCACAGTCCACGGGCTCCAGTGCTTGCAGTAAGCCAACGCCGGTGCTGTGCAGAAAGCTATCTACCTGGGACCAGGCTGAAGATCAGCAGCTGCGGCAGGTCATGCAACACGTGAATATCGACTGTGCTTCTCCCGCGCACCTTGAACAGGATGAGGCACTCCTGCAGCAGGCGGCGGTAGCCCATTTCGGGCGCCACCAGGTGAGGCTGGTAGCCATCCGCCTCGCTGATCACACGGTCCACCTGTTGCACGAATATGCAGTGCAAAGTTGATGAGCTGTCGGGTTTTGAGGAATGATGATGGCCTGCCAAGTCTGAGGGGCATGCCTGCACATGCTGGCAGCGGCGGCAGCCCCAGAGCATGCAGAGCACAAGCCATGCATGTGCCAGTGCCACAGCAGCAACAGCAGGATGGCTGCGACACTCACATTGGAGCTCTCCAGCAGCTGCGCGAAGCTGAGGGCCTTGATGGCCTGCGTCAGGCGCATCTCAAACACCTGCAGTATCCGCTCGCCGCCTGCAGTTGGAACAGGCTCCATTCAGGAGGCACGTCTCAGCTGGCAACGCCCAGCTACTCTGTCGCGAAACACACACGACCTCCATCGCCGCAGAAATCGCCATTGTTGTCCAAGCACTCTGAGAGGCAACTCCCGTCTTGCTGCACACGCAAGGCAGCCGACGCCCTGCATATGCACTGCAGTGGATAATCCCCTCAAACGAGTCGACCCTGCACGCACCACGCTTGCCGCCATCAGCGGCCTTGACAAAGGCGTCCTGTTTGAACCTGAAGTTTGGAAAGCCTGAAACTCTAGACACAGAGCCACGCACCGCCCTTGCCGCCGTCGATGGCCTTGGCGAAGGCGTCCTCGAACTGGCGGCACAGCTGCAGGATGAGGTGGATCATGCCGCCGCGCGTCGCAATGACCTGCCCGCCCAGCGCATCCACCTCCTTCCTCACCGAGATGATGCTGCGGGACAGGTGCAGGCAGTGCTTTCAGCGTGGGTGCCTTCCATTAGGTGAAGGTGCATGAGCACGGCGCAGGATTTGCGGCAGCAATCTTGCAGCTCTCAATAATGCAAATAGCTGTGGACCGCCATAAAGCAGCGTCAATGGCGTGTAGCACATGCTTGCGCCATTCAAAGCGTGTAGAGTCATGGCACAGTGGTCAAGTCGAGAATCTGTAGACCACAAATGGCTACTGGCTGAGCGCCGCAGGGTGCTGGAAGTCCTAGTGTTATGGCATCACATCGTGACAAAGACACAGTGCAATGTGTCCCTGCTCTCGAAGATGCTGTTGCAAGCAAGCTGGAAGATCAGACCCCGCCAACTGCTGCCAGGCGCATCGCCAGCCCGCTGTGAGGCCAACAAGCGGCAACGCAGATATTTGCCTGAGCCGATCAGCAAGACTGCACACCCGTTGTCGATGGAGGAGGTGATGACTGGCAGCTGCTGCTGGATGGCTCGCACAAGCTGCGTGCTGAGCTTGTTGGACAGGAAGTCCGTGCCGATGTTCTGGCAGCCGGCGTATGCCGGGCTTGTGTTGAAGAACTGCATCTCGCTGGAACGCGCAGCCTGCGGGTGTGCACCAATGTGACATGCCTCAGTCGCGCAAACAGCCAGGCCAGCGCAGCAGCAGCATGGCCGCATGCAAGTCATCTGATGTTTGCATCATGACAGCGCACGCTTCCGAAGGTCTCCACCCCAAGATCTGCTGTGCCAATCGTTCTACACGCATGGCTGCTGGTTGTGCCCACCTCCATGGACACATTGTCGTTGATGTCCTTTTGCCCGCGGTTGACGACAGCGATCCAGCCGTGCTTGAGCCGCACCGACTGGCCGTCCAGCACCGCGCGCGCGTCCGTCCCCTTGTCCATGATGTCCAGCTTCGTGAGCACACCTGCACCATACAATTCGACATGCATGCGTAAATTACTATTACACCAGATCGGCGTCCAGGTGGCAGAGACCGCGCCAACCCCCATGCAGTCCATTGACCTGAGGTGCCCAGCTGCAGTAGCAGTGCGCATGCAGCGCAGTTTGCCATCCAGGAACGGAGCAGCTGCGGGGAACATCATGCCAGACAAGGCAGACAAGTGCAAGAAAAGATATGCCGAAATGACTCCCACCGATTGTGCGTTCGCCAGCAGGGTCCACCTCCCGCGCCAGGTGCAGCGCATCTGATGTTGCCAGATCGGCGTTTGCCGGCGTCACGGCAAGAATGATGGCGTTGTCGCCCTGCGCAAGAGTGTGCAGGATGGCCATCACTGTCTGCTGCAGCTCCGTATGCAATGCAAATAGTGTGCCAGGCATCACTGAGACGATGGCATCTTTCGGTACGGCACAGAGCAGCAGATGCAGAGACGCAACGAGTACACAGACGCAGGCCATCCTGATTGCCTGCATGCTGCAGCCATGCATGATGCCCACCTTGATGTAGGTGCGCGCCATGTTTTCGAGGTCCTGCACGATGGACTTCGGCTGCCCGTCGATGGGCACCTTTGTAAGACCTGCCGCACACAAACAATCAGACGGTGGAGAGGCCTGCAGATCTGCTACAACAGCTCGAAGCAGCAAGAGAAAGAAACCAACACAAGAACACTCGGATGCATGAGCTCGCTGTGCGCCTTGTCAGTGCACGCTGAAGCTGCTGGGCAGCGAAAAATTTTTGTGCAATGGCGCACCTGGCATATCCACCATTGTCAGGTTGGGGACCTTTGGTGAGTAGATCGCCAGCTGAATGGGGTCCGGCGACACCGGCTTCCGCACCTTGGACAGATGCCGGATCGTCTCCTCCTCGATTTCCTTGCGGATTGCCGCTGCGGGTGGACAATGTTTGCGGATTCAGCGAAAGGTTGCCATTTGAGCAGTGGCAGCGGCGGCATCAAATTCCCCAAACTGGCGCAGCAGCACAAGGTACTTTGCGCCAAACAGCCAGCGAACATGTAACGTACTGCAATTGCATTTGTGGGTGCGCACCAAACTCGATAAATTTCCGCGGGCCCGCGTGCAGGAATTCGCCATACGGCACTGCGTCTGGGTCCTCAACGTGCACCAGCTGCAGGACCAGCGGCCGTTTGGTCACGATGCCCGTGCCTCGCGGCAGAAAGTCAGTGCCCACCACTGCCTCCAGCACCGAGGACTTGCCGGAACTCTGCAGACAGCCAAAATCACCGTCAAGGATCAAGCACCATAAAGCTTGGCCAACGACTTTTGTGCGGCGATACATCCAGCAGAAGGCTCTAGAGCGCTTGATTTGTCGGTGTCTGCATCAGACTTGCGCCCTCATGCGGCCAACTGTCTGCTTGTTGCTGCTGCAAGGAACTTGACTAATGTAAGAAGGCTGAGAAACGCGGTCAAGTTCGCACGAGACCACCAGCTCACCTGCCCACCAATGACCACGATGGATGGCAGGAGGTTCCACAGCGAGGGCATGCCTCCTCCACCGTCTGAAGCAGCATTGTCTCCGATGTTTCCAGCCGCTCTTTGAAGTCTGTTGACCAGCTGCACAACACCCCCGAATGTGTTTTCTGTCCTGGCGGTGGCCATGACGGGCCGCTGCCCTCCGGTGGGCAGCGACTGGTGCCTCCTGGCCTGCTGCTACCAAGTCAACACAAGACGATCGTAGATCTAGTTTGCTGTGACTGGCAGGTGGATCGTAGACGGTGGCCGGCTAGGCCTGCAGTTTCAGTGCTTCTCGAAGCAAGACAGGCAACACTGTACATGCACTTATCGTCTTGCGAGCATCAGGAGCGAATGAGGCCACTCGCTGGACCGTGTGTTGCTCGGGGGACGCGAAGTGGGAAAGCAGTATTATTAATGACCGACTCCTCATCTGCTTCCTGCGATCTCCTGCGCTGCCATGGCAAACATATCGCACCGGCCTTCTCGCGCTTGCCCGTACACTTACTTCCTACTCATACCTGCAGCGAGACTGCGTGGATACGTACGTAAGGTTCATTCGCACCAGCACCGGCGCGGCTTCCGGACCATCAGCTGCCATGATGTGAGTCGCTGAGACATAACATGTGACTGATATCAGATTTGTTTTGTGATGCGTCTCTGTGCGTGTGTTTAATCAATCGTTATCTGATTGATGCCCTGCCGCCGCAGCTACGACGTCAACTCAGTCCTCTTCCGGTCGTTCCTTGCGGCCGGCGGCGCCAGCGGATCTGCGCCTGCACCCAAGTAAGAGGGTATCGCTACCTGCATCTGCCAGAGGCAACTGTGTCGCTGTGATCCGCCATAGAAATGATACAATTCGAAGTGCGTCCAACCAGCCTACCAATGCACCCACCTGCCGGTGCAGGAACTCCAACAGGAAGGGCGCTGGCGAGAAGGCATCAGCCAACAAGCCAGCCATGCAGGATTGAGGCGGCGTCTTGGTCCAGCAGCGTCGAGCACTGCTAAACCTCTCGCTGCACGCTTTCTGTATCTGGCGTGTGCATGTTTGCATCCGGCATGCCGCTGGGGTTGTTCAGTCTCATGGCAGCGCTGATGGATGGGCAAGCGCATGGTGCCCAGGGAGATGCCTGAGCCGCCGTCTGCAGCAGTCGCCGCTTGCAGCAGCTCCTCTTGTTGCCGACTTTCTATCTACCGCCACAATGGTTGGCAACTTCTTCGTTTGAGGAACCGCAGTTGTTCCCAGAACCTGTCAGTCTTTGAACGAAGAATGTTAAAGTACAATGATTCTATGATGCCTACTCTTGACCGTATACGTTCCACGTACAAGCAAACTTGCGGTGGCCGGAGGCACGCATGCTTATGCTTCTCAAGAACTGCGGGTATGCATCACCACGGCAAGCAGAAGCTGTGACGTTTGTGGGCACATTCTGGTGTTGCTGCAAAGCGCAATGATGGCGCCGTGCGTGAACATGAAGCTTGCATCAGATCTGGCAGCGTGTTGCGCCTCAGCTTACAGCAGCAGCATAAACCATCAAGCGCCACAAGCCGTAACTGTCCACGAACAACATCGCACGATCCACCCAACCGACCATGCCCCCCATGTCAAGTTGCTCAGTTCTTGAGGCCCTCCTGCAGAACCGAACAGGGGGCTGTCAGCCCTTTTGTGAAGCACACGCCATCATCGAGAAGTATGGGACTGCCAGCGACGCAACGCTCAAAGCCATGAGGCAGAAGAAAGGGATGTGTCGGCAGGCAGTCCAAATATCTACTGACCTTGAGGATATCGTAAGGGATGGGCGTGATGGTCTCCAGCTTTGCGTTGCTCAGCGTGACGCCCTTGCGCGGGCCGGCAACTGGCCGCTTCTGGGGGCCCGCAGACTCTGCGCAAATTCCCAGGACACAATGAGTCAGAGCAGCGGTCAAATGCAAGGCATGGGCTGCATCGCAGCTGCAAGACACAGTGGCAGTTCACATGCACACTCACATTGCTCATATAACAGTAGCTCAACGCGGCTTAAGCGCACCCGCCCCGCCAGGTATCATTACTGACAGTGGATGTACAGCTGCAGCAGCAGCCGCTGCAGGTGAAGAAAACCAGATAAAGCACGCACCGCCCTTAACCTTGGCCTCGTGCTTGAACTCGTCGTTGGCCTTTACGCGGCGCAGGAACTCCTCCTTGCAGCGCGACGGGTGCACGTGCTCGATGCGCACATGGATGCGCTTCGGGATGATGCGACCGTTCACCTGCGGCAGGAATTTTCGAATATTGCACAGGGGCCAGGCGGCAAATGTTAGTCGTGTGTGGGACTGGCAAGTTAATCGCGGTACAGCCACGCGAGCGGAGGCTGCACATTTGTTCAACACCGCATCTGTCCAAAGCTTAGTGAGCCAGTGTGCTCTTATCCAGGATGCTCTGCTTCAGTGTGCTCCGGACCACCTCTTCCAGACAGATGCAGCAGCTTCCCGCGCTTCTCACCTGCTTGTTGACCTCCACGCCGATTGACCGTTTCGTCACGTTCCACACCACGCCGGTCTTGCCGTGGTAGTACTTGTGCGGCATGCCCTGCAGCGACAGAACCAGTACGTCAAGTTTCGTACATAGACTGCAGCAACCCGCTGTTTCAACTTTATCGGCGCGGAATTCGCTGCCCCAATGGCTGCACGGCGGTGCGAGCTGCCCTCTCGCTGCGCATGATTGCCGGCCTCCGCGGCGCTATCGCTGCTGTCGCCGCTCCCGCGCCTCGGCAAGCTCGCTTAGCGCCGCCCAATCACTGCCCCTGCCAGCCTCCAGCAGCCCACCTGGCCGAATAATAAAGCATTTCGCCAGGAAGAAAGTGCCTGGCGCCGCCCACCTTGTGCACGGCACCGTTGACCTTGATGTCAACATAGTCGCCGAGGCGGAAAGAGCGCAGGTAGGTGGTGAGGTTGATGTATCCCTTCTGGCGGAACCCACGCGAGAAGGTATCACGCGTGCGGGACCGCAGTCCGTGACCGGCCGGCATCCTGACGGGCCGCTGCTACACACCTGCAGAAGCACACACAAGGAGATGCCTTACTTTTGGCTCCTTGCTGCCCAATACCACCCTTACTCGACGCCAGCATGAGCATGCTGCGCTACGGCTGGGAAGTCTTCTTGCGGCTGCACCGCCCTTCGGTTTCCTGAGCAGCAGCTGAGCTGTTTGCTGCACATGAAGTAGATGGTTCGCACAAACTCAGTCCAACGCAGTCAAGCTAGCGGCGCCTAGTTGGTGGCACAGCACATGTCGGCAGGGGCCCCACCTGTCAGCCACGCCCCCTGCTGTGGCAAAGAGAGCTCGTGAAGTCGCTCTTGCGCTGCTCAAGTGTGCCGGCTGCCGGGACTCGATCACAGTGTCGCAGAAATGTAGTCCCGATGGATTCTACGGCGAACCCTAGACGGCGTATATTTTATCGGCGCATACGGCAGTGCGTTAGTCATTGCTATTCTGTGCACGTTCCACCGTCAATTCTCCCTCTCGCGCCCGGTTCTACGCAGATCAATTGCCCGTTCAGAGACAGCAGTCTCATAGGACGTAAACGTGGAAGCCCGGCCCGGAGTCGTGCCTGTGCGCTCGCACGCGCCGGGAATCAGCCAAGTGCCGCCCGGAGGCCGGACCGGAGCAGAGGATACACCGGGAGTGCAGCAGGTCCCTGAGCGCGCGCCTGAGCAAGGTGCTGCGCGACAGGTGAGCGGGTCGTGGAGGCTGTGGGGTGGTCAGGCGTTGTGGCAGCAGGCCGACACGCTGGGTGCGAAGCTAGAGCTGCTTGCTTCCTGGCCGCTGAGATTTGGGTCTGTGCTGACATCAGCGTTCTCTGCGGGCGGGCTGCGACGGTGGAGCAAGCCGGGTTGCAGTGTCAGGGGCGGTCCTGGGCCGTTGGCGTCTCTGGCGCCAGGCACCTGGCCCGCGGTTACGCTGTCCTGCAGTCGGCACCCCGAGCTGTGCGTGCATTCGCTTGGGGCTTGACCGGTGCGGTCGGGTGGGTGCTGCGGGTCACTGCAAGGGCAGCCGGGGGCTGGAGCTCTGCTCACGAAGTCGGGTGACACAAGGCCTCAGCTGCGAGGTCAAAGAGATATGGGCAGAAGTTGGGGTTTTCCGGGGGCAACTGTAGGGCGATGCATGCGCAACAGACCCGGTTGCAGCATCCGTTGCTCATATGGAATTGAGACTAGCACAGCTGGTGCTGTGTGCAGAGCTTTGCTCACGTAGATCGCCAGAGTGCAATGTGGTACTTGGTACCTATGTCCGGGCATTCTGGCAATCTGGCGTTCCTACTACCTGGATAGCGCCACTCTGTGCCAGCTCGGAGAGTGTCTGGGCCCCTTGCCCCTTCCCAGGGCACGTTCTCTGCCTTGACTCGAATTTTTTTCCGGGCGCGCAGATGCTTCACCCACAAACTTGCACAATTAACACCACAACCGAATGTCTACGGGGGCACGGACACCTCTGCTGCTTGCAAACAGTACACTTGCCGACCTCGTGGATGCTATACTCGTGCGCAGGCGTCTGGCAACATGGGCAAAACAAAGCGCTCTAGCAAGCGCAATCACACCGTGGCGATTCATGGCACCAGCGCCTACCCCTACTCGCCGAAAGTGGTACAGCCGCGCAGCAAGCCGCTACCGCGCACGTGAGTCCTGCCAAACCGCTCCCTATTGGTGCATGCGCCGCAGAAGCATGTGTGCACCAGATGTGCCATGCAGTGACGCGAGCGCATGCAAACGTTGCCCAGCAGGGAACGCTGCATCCCTTTCCTCACGCACTCTTGCGCCTTCCTGATGCAGGGCATATTCTGCGAGCGACCTGCGGCGGCTGTTTTCCAGCGTGAAGGGCCCGAATGGAGTCGCAAAATCGCGCGCCGGCGCTGCCAGCCCCTCGCTAGCGCACCGCGCCGCCAGCGGCCTGGAGCGCCTTATCGCGCGCATCATGCGCAGCCCGCCGCAGGGGGGTGCCACCAATGGCCGCCGCGGCAGCGGCGGCAGCCTCTCGCCGGATGCATCGCCGACGGGGCTGACGCCGCACTACCTGTCAGACGTGGAGGGCAGGTGAGAAGATGGATCGCAATGCTGTCTGATCAGACCACGAGGCGTGTGTGATGGCCGGCAGCAAAGAGGCGGAGAGGCAGTCATGTGCTGCAAGCATGCATTAAACATGCATCAGGTCTGGCCGTCAGCCTACCCTGTAGCTTGATGGATGTGCGCCAGGCACTGAGACAGGAGGAGGCAGATAGCGCATCTCGAGGCATCTGCAGCATGTTCGAGCAGCCGTCCTTACTGAGCTTGCTGGCTGCCCCGCAGCTCGATGGCGACGTGGCAGCTGACGGCGTCGGACAACCAGCTGAAGCGCCTGGGCTTTGTCCTCGCGTACGCAGACTACTACTTCAACTGGGTGAGCTCAGCTTCTGCTCGATGTCACGTCTGGGCTTGCAGCTTCACGTCCTGTCGGGTCAACCTGCAGCTCAACCGAGAATTGATAACAATGCCTCGTGCAGGTCTACAAGTGTGAATACTGGTGTCCAGCCTTGAGCTCTCATGCTGCAGCAGTCAACGCGCCAGCTCATGTGGACCTGGTGGGTCGGCTGCAAACTCAGGTTGCCGATCTGCCGCAGGGCTTTGGGCTGGCGGCGACGGTGTACAGCACGGGGCGCGCGCTGGTTCCGAGCCCGCTGGCGGGCGTCGCCGGTTCTCTGGAGTCCACCGTCACCAACATCAGCATGCCCGTCATCACCGCGGTGCAGGACCAGAGCGGCCGGGTGCGCCCTGGAACCCGAAAACGTGCAAGCTGTCCACGCTGGCCTTGGAACCTGGTGTCCAAGCGTGTGTGACATCGCCATGCAGCGCTCGGGATGTGCTCCGCTCACCGACATCTCTTCTGCTGCATCTTGCCTGACCTTCAGCAGTGACCTGGAGGTCAAAACCCTAAAACCTAAATTTTTGCCCACCGCAGGTGCTCAAAGGCCTGGACGCAAAGGTGGACACCATGATCAACGCAGCAAGTGGGCTGTATGCGAGCAACGCCAGCGCGCTGAACAACGCGGTGGCCAGCAGCGAGAAGGGGATCGCCGCCTGCGCCGCCGCCAAAGATGCGTACCTGGTCAAGATTGAGGACGCGCTCAGCCTGCTCAAGGTGTGACGCAACACCAGGCTGCAAATGCACTGAAGAAACCATGGACATGGACTGTTCGACAGCTCGCAGCAGGGACGACTCAACCTGCTGTCCACTGGTAGGTGCCTCTGCCTTGCCCTGCCCTCTCAGCACAGCTCCTGTCAGCACAGCTCCTGCGCATTGTGCGGGCATGTATGCGTTTGTGCATCGGTCGTCAACCACCGCAATCGACTGATACAACGCGGTGGTACTGTTCGCTGCAGGCGCGGGGCTTGAGCGGCGCGGCGTCCCTGGCGGCAGACAAGGTGGTCGCCACCGTCGGCAGCGTCAAGGCCATCCCACCCTACCTGGAGACTGAGGCCAAGGCCCTCATGCTCAAGGTGCCCATGTTCCGCCACTTGGTCTTGCCTGGTTCTTACAGGAAGCGGCGCCTCCTCTGATCAGCAGCGGCACATATACACGCGCACTCGCTCGCCAGGAGCTTCGGCTGCCTGTGCTGCAAAGCGTCTGAAGCTGCCGTGCCTCAACCAAATTCACCCCCCTTCCGGACTTGCTGCACAGCATCCTCAGCATTATCATCCGCCGGGGTCCTTGTCTCTGTCTTCGACGTGCAGTCCGATGAATAACCTGCGCCGCCCACCGAGGGCGACAGTTTTTCTGATAAGCGATGTCGTCGTCCGCAGGTGGGGGACGCGTGGGCCAAGCTGGCGGCGCTGCCGCCGGTGTCGATGCTGGTCTCCACCGCGCAGCCGTCCATCGACTTTGCGTGGCACAAATACCTGGAGGCGCATGACGCCGTCGTCACCGCCCCCTCTTACAACAAGTGCGCGCTTCTCTTCTCGTATACACTCATGTAAGACTAGTTGTGCGGCTGTTGTGTGTGGCGGCCTTTCCGCTCTTCGGCGGCATCAGGCGCTTTGCGTGCAGACTCTGCGTAAGGCCGCACCTTCAGAGTAGAGAGCAGTCGTACGACTCCAGGTGTCTGCGTGTGCTGTCCACAAGGCCTCGAACACCAATTCAAGCATCAGCAGGAAGATTGTGCTCCAGCGATTTATTGCCACCTCCGCAGGGCGGTGGACACGGGCACGGAGCTGCTGAGTACGGAAGACGTATCTCAAGGGCGTCGTCACCTTGAATATGGTCCAGTAAACTGAGCATGATTGCTGGCGCTGCAGGGCCGTGGACATGGGGGCGGAGCAGCTGAGCAGGGTGCAGGACAGCGCGGTGTACAAGACGTACCTGAAGGCCGTGGCGGACCCGGCGCTGGAAGCCATCGCGCACTCCGGCCCATACACCGCGCTCGTTGACCACCTGCGCCCGCAGCTGGGCGCCGCCGCCGTGTCGCCGTGAGGCGTCGCATGGGTCCGTCGGCGGCGGTGGCAGCCGCTGCAGCTGGAGAGGCGGCGGCAGCGAGCAGGGGGCAGCAGCGGCAGCGGCGGCAGCAGCTGCTGCAGCGTGAACGTCGCACGCGGCAGGATCTCAGCGCGGGCGCATGCGTTGTTGATGTCGCCCCGGCTGACCACTCGTGGCGGCTGCCGGGGCGCGCATCGTGAGAGAACCAACAGCACACACAGCAAGAGAGCAAAGAGAGGAGGGTGCGGGGTGCTGCGTCCCATCGGCATGGGGCGTTCGGCAATGAAACGACAGCAAAAGCTCAAACTTTGGCGAGTGAAGGTGTGGCGCCACGACAGGCGCCGCTCAGGGCGCAGCGGTCTGGCCTGCCATCAGCAACTGGGGTTTTGCGATTTGCGACCCTGGGCACTGCTGACGGCGGCCTGATTGCAGCCTCAGGCGGCCTGTCGGGCCGCAATTTTGCCGCGGCAAGGACGGCCGGAATTGGCGGAGGCTGGCCAAAACGGCGAGCGGGGCTTTTCCAAAGCGTGCGGGGAAGTGGCAGGAGGGTGCGTCTGGCAGAGCAGAGATAAAAGAACATGCCACACGTGAGCGAGGGGGCGTGAGTATACCTATTCAGCGGGACTGGCATCCCGGTGGGAGACAGCCTGGCTGCGGTGCTGGGCTGGCCGGCCGTGTGGCAGCAGCTGGGCTCCCACCTGGCCTTCAGTCCCCACGTTTTGCGGCGACGACGAATATCGGGGGCGATCGAGCAAGGCGCGACGGCGCGGACTGCAACCGAACGCGCACAGCTGCGGAGTGCGCGACCGGATTGCACCTGTGACTGAACATGACCTGGCCCTACCTACACATGAGCGACCGAGCAGCAGAACTGGCTCTCTGTGCGACGCCACACTTGAGCCACATCACGGCTGCAGCATTGTCTGGATGACTACTTCATGCAGGGCTGACAAGAGATGTTGATGCACCGGCAGCCTTTGTGTGCTGCACGTTCACCTGGCATTATGGTATGTTTGCGGCGTGCCGCCGCCCATGAGACGCGCAAGCTGCGAGTTTTAAGTGTGCTTTGCTTTTTCGTTCACGAATTGTACAACATATTCGAGCCTGCGGAAAGCCTCTTGACATCTTGCCCGCTCTTATTCCTTCTCTTGGAGATTCTCATCGCCAGGTGGCGCACAGGACTCAGCATGAGGCTGACATTACGAGCTCTCCCGGAAAAGGAGAGAGCCTAACTCAGCTCGGTGCCATCGAGCCACTAACTTGCGACGAGCCATCACCAGCTGAACTGCACCTCGTTCGACCCCGTTCCGCTGCCGTCTAAACTAATTTGACGGAGAGCTGAAGGGTTGGGTTGATTCGAAGTTTCAAATCTTACCGTGCTTGGTCGCCCTTGGCGGAGTTTCATGTAAGCTGCTTTTGCTTAACGTCAGCCGACAGGGCACATCATCAGACGACAAGCGTGCCCAGACTTGGACACATTGCCGTGTTGCAGCTGTGCAGAATTCGCGAGGGAGCACCTTTGATACATTAAAGCTCACAAACACAAGAAACGCACACCTTAAATTCTCGGCTGCTTCGGCGTGCCTGCTGCGGTGGCGGTAGAGACTGATAGGCCGGCGGCGGGTGGTGGGGAGAGATGGCGTGCTGCCTCGTCGCATGCGTGGGGTGTGTCCTTCCACTATGATCACTGCTGTTCGATCGTTGAGTCAACATTCCACAGCCTGGGCACAATCTGTGCTCATTGGGCAAACATTTGCGCATCGGCCCTTGACGCTGCGTGAGCATGCTTGCCTTTCCTCGTACAGGTGCTGCCTCATGGGCAAGGAGATGAAGCGCGCCGTCAAGCCGGAAGCTGAGCTGCCGCCGGAGTTCGACCCGCGAAATGACGCCGAGGCGCAGGTCAGATTTGCACGGCGCTGTTTCCACCGCCCCGTGCTTCTAGCTGGCAGAGCTTCCAGCATCTCGCACACACCAGTCAACAGTCGCTGCATGTCCAGCCTGAAATCCACAGCTCGCACAGATGCATGCCCTGTGATGTACTGCATGCAATCGATGATCAATCGATGAGACTCCTGTGCAGGTCCCAGCATGATCCCCCCGGCCACTTTCATGTATGCACATGCACGCGAATCATGATGATGTGTCCCTGCCAGGAGAGCAAGTGGCGGTCGAAGAACATGCAGCGGTCGCAGGCAGCCCGTCAGCAGACGAAGTCGCCGGCAGTGCAGGAGGCAATTGCGCGACGCTCGGCGCTGCAGCGGAGTGGGGCCTCCGGCAAAAAGGGCAGCGGCAATGGCAGAAACGGCAGCGGCAAGCGGTGACGAAGCCAGTGTCGGCGGCGTGAGCTGGCCTTACGTGTCAGCTCATGCCGACGCAGAGGGTACTGGCTGGCCGCTCTGGCGGCCACATCTGACAGAAGAGGGTTTTCGATTTTTTCAGTCTTGCCAGATCCGGGTTGGCTGCTGCCGGCAGTTGGCTGCTGCCGGCAGCACGCACGGCAGCGGGCTCAGGAATTGGGTGCTCAGGAATTGGGGGGCTGGGTCTGCCACATTCGGCGCTGCATTGCAATCAGAGTATTAGAGTTTTCGAGAATTTGGTATGCAGCTCGGTCGACTGCCGGAGTCTCGCCATCTGATACTGCCAGATTAGGTTTGACATGACCAGGCGCCAACTCTCCAACTTCATCTAGCTTTTCACTGCCACATCGGCAATGACATTCGTCACAAGTGATTGGGCCTGGAGGGCATGGCACACATCCGCAGGATGTATCACAGGTATTGATTTGTGCTTTCTGCCATGATTTGTGCTTTCTGCCATGGGTAAGGTGGACTTGCACATTGGAAGGTGTCCGACTTGCCGACGTCAACAAAGGAGACCCCGCCTCACAAGAGCGAACGACAGAAACGAAACGCTGAATGGCAAAGCTGCCTGCTTCAGTCACAGCAGAAGAAATCAGGCTTTGGGCGCCAAGTGCACAAATCGATATGCCGACATGCCAGTCCTGCGGGCTCTGCTTGCTGCATGTCCATTGCTTCATGCAAACCGCTCATCATTGCTGACGGACATCTGGAAACCCCCGAAACACACGATAGTGACTTTCAGGATTTCGCATCACAGAGTCGTCAATCCAAGCGGGCCAGCCGGGCCGCCACCGGCTCACTTGCGGCCCTTCTTGGCGGCGTCTGCCTGTGCCTTGGCACGCCGCTCCATCGCCTGCCGCACCGCGTCCGACTTGACGTTCTTCATGCTGCGCGAGTTGGCCTGTTCCGCCCGTTTTGCCGTCCAGCTCTGGTGCTCGTCCTGTGGGATCGCATCACACAGATTCTCACACGGAAATGTCCCAAAAACTTCTGAAACTTCTGAAACCTCTGAACTTCCCTCCACAAGGTAGCCCTTGAATGTGCTGCGGCACAGGCAGCTGTCATAACCAACGAGCACAGGATGGCGCTGCTGCAAACGCATCCGCTCAGAAAACCAGTGTTCGTTCCTTCGGGGGGATGAATAGGCACCTTGTTGTATTTCACGTCGGGCTCGTCGTCCAGATACACGTTCTGCTGCTCGCCGCCGCCAAAGGTGTCGTTGACCTCCTTCTTGAAGCTGCTAATCTGCGGCGGGAGGGGCCGATGTGGTGCGGTCAGCGATTGAGGTGCGCACACGTTCGAGCTTCGGGGTCACATCTGTCGCATTGCTGCAGTGCACAGCTGCTCAGGACCTCAGGCGCTGAAGTGTTGCACACTCGAGGCCGCTGCAACATTGCCAAAGCACTGACCAGCGCCGGCAGCATTCGCAACGCACGCATGCCTCACCTGCCGGTTGATGCCCCACTGACCCAGCGCGCCCGCCAGGAACGACATGGCTTCACGAAGCAGCTGCGCTCAGGACCACTCTGGCAGCTGCGGATGTCCGCTAGGTCGCGGCGCTCTGCTTATGGTATTTTGAGTGCTGGCGCCCAAGCCGCCACAGCGCCTGATGTATGTCTTGAGGCGCCGCTGCGCCGTGCCCTGGATGCCGGTCTACAGGAAGGCGTGGCTGTGCTGCGTAGGCATATCCACTGCGGACCTGCAGCAAAATACCGCACTCATATGGGACATGCCATGATGTGACAGGTGCAGCTTGGAACTGCGGCGTTGCGAGTTCTTGAGGGTTGAAGCACAGCCGACCTCATGTCTTTCACAGGATGCGAACGCCTGAGGATGGGTCAGGTCTGAGCAGCACTAGTTCCGACATGCTCTGCCAATTGCAATCAAAGCACATCGCTTGGCTGGTCGTACACCGCCAGCATCCAATACATGTTCATGTTAAGCAGCAGGTATGAATGCAGGCGCTGCACCCATACATGCGTGGTCGTACCGGCTCACGACGCGCCGAGAGCTCCGCACGTTGCAAGGCCCGCCGACCTGAGGGATGCAGGTGCAAGCGGGTATGCAAGCTCTTGAAATGGCGAGAAACTTTGAATGCACGATTCAGTTCGCAAAACGCGAAGTGAGCGTGACACTTGAGTGCAGTAATGCTGACTGAGCAGGTCCTGTCTCCACAGCAGTCTTCGCGGTGATGCACCATGTCCCCGCTACAATCGCATAGCGAACTCGTCTCCGTTGATCGCAGCACAGCTCAACTCGTTTGATCTGCCGGCCGTCAGTCGGCCATTATCACACATTCAGCGCACCAACATCCTTCAGAGAAATCCCTCGCACGTGCTCGCAGAGCACTCCGCAGCTTGCCGCTTTGCCAACGTCATTCACTAAGTAACAGAGGAAGCACGGAAACAGGACGCATCCTCCAGGATGCGCCAGACCTGCATGTCCGGCAGCATCAGCAGCGCGCCGTTGCTGCGGCATCCGCCGCAGCGAGGTCCTCTGCTCTCGGCGCCCTGCCAGCAACGAGCCAGCCTGAATCGCCGGGGTCTAACAACCGTCGCGGGCTTCGGCGAGAGGCTGCTGGACTACATTGAAGGTGCGGCGCTGCTCTTAAGTGTCCATGCTGGCCCCACGAATCGGCGGCAATCGGTCCTCCCCCCTGTCAGCTGCCAAACCTCAACGTGCTGACAAACACAACCACACTCATAGTTACAGTCACAGCCAAGACCACAAGACCACAACCACAGCCACAACGACAACTCGCAGGCGGCCCGAAGCTGCGGAAGTGGTACGGCCAGGGCGAGCGGCCGGCGGACGGCGGCGGCCTGCGACACGGCGCCGACGCGCCCGGCCCGGGGGAGGATCTCGATGCAAATGTGCCACGCGATGCGGTACTGGTGACGGACGCGGACACGCCGATGGGCGAGTTCGTCGTGCTGCAGCTCATCCTGGCGAGGTGTGGCGCAGCTTGCAGCCGGCAGTGTCGCTGGCAAAAGTGCAGTGGCACCAGCAAAACGCTGCTGTCTAGCACTCAGAGGAGCGGCCTCAGCCACCGCGCTGACACCATGCGGATTTGATCAAATTGAGCAAGTGGTCATTTACACATGGGCAAAGCCATGGTTGTCCTTGTGGCAGGTTAACAACCTGACGGTCGCAAGTGGAACCTGCAGGGCGAAGATCCGGGTGCTGGTGAAGAACGCGCAGGCAGCCAGCACCTCCTTTGGCGCCTACGTCACGCCGGTCGCCGGTGACGTGGGCAACGAGGTGAGCTCGGGCTGCATTCGGCCTCTCCCTGCTGCCTTGGCATCTGCTGGAGAACGGCGGCAGCGACCCTTTGTGCATTTCGCGGCGCCTTGTCCTGCGTGCCTCCTAGCCACACCGACTCGGTGCGGGTTTTCAAGCGGGCAGCAGTGGTATCATGCAGACGGCCCCCTACAGACGCAATTGGTGGCTGTCGTGAGCCGCAGGCAGCGGTGGCAAAGGCGCTGCGAGGCGCGCGGGCGGTGGTGGTGGCGGGCCAGCCGGGGCCGCACCTGCTGCAGGCAGCAGCGGCTGCAAAAGTGGAGCACCTAGTGCTGCCGTCGCTCGCAGGCACGGCGAAGTTTGCCGTCGCAAAGCTGCTCAAGCTGTCTGCAGATGCTGGGTGCTGTGACCCATTCAGCGATTCGTGTCCGCCCAAGGCGGCAGCCATGGCCGCATGTCACCATGCGGCATATGCTGATGGCGATCTGGTGTGGGATTGCGCCGCAAAGACCGTCACCAGAGAGTAGCGCCCCGCGGTTGATGTTTTGCAAGCTTTTGCGCCCAAGTGGGCCCGCTCTGCTGCAGGCGCGCAGCAGGGCGCATTCGCCTTTTTGGGGCCGGACGCTGCGCTGCGGGACCCAAAGCGGGAGGCTGCGGTGGCGGCGTCCGGCATCCCGCACACCGTCGTGCGTGCCGCACGGGTGCGGGACGCGCCCGGCGGTGGCAGCCAGCTGCGTTTTGGCGCTCTCAGCAGGGACGGCGGCGGCGAGGGGGGAGAAATCAGGCAAGTTACAGCTCTCAAGGCTGCCTGTCGTGCAACCGGCCAAACTACCACTTGTGCTCCAAAGTGCTCACGCAAAGCGGCTGACGTGGGGCATGGTCGGGTAGGTGCAGAGTAGCAGAATGCCCGCAACATCTCTTCAGTTGAGGCGATGTTTTGAGAAACGTCCAAGTGGCGCCATGTGGCAGTGCCGTCTTGTATTGAACTGACGAAAGCTTGATCTTGTGTAGTCATAAACGACATGCGTTCACTACTCTGTGCAGTCGAGAAGACCTGGCACGGGTGCTTGCGGGGGCACTGGAGTGCCCTCCCTCAGACAGCCTGACCTTTACGGTGCGCTACGCTGCTGCACTGGTCCGCAAAGGAAGATGTGCTCTACCTGCTGCTGACATGCAGAACCATGCTGGCAGAGCCATGGATGCGGGTGGGCGTGACGCTGGCCCCATGCGCATGGTCAGATGTCCTGTGAGGATTCAGCCGTGCACCGTGCGAGTTTGGTTGATAGAAATTGCACCTGTGCATGCAGGTCGCCAGCGACGGGCCGGGCAGCCCTCCGGAGGACTGGCAGCAGACGCTCAGGGCGCTCCGATCCGCATGACACCGCGCCGCCTCGATTCGTCGTTGAAATGCGGACACACAGCAGGATGTATTGGGGAAGTTGCGCACTGCTAGTACCCATTGTATTGTCGGCACGCAGGCAGATGAACTTGTTCTTCGTGCAATGCCGGCACAGCATAAGTTTGGAGATGCGGCACAGTCCAGCAGCCGCGCCTGATGCATTCCGGCACGTTGAAAGCGTTGCCCGGTCCCTTGATACGTTCTGTACGCCTCCCGACAAGCCCAACCAAGGAACCGAGCATGCATCAGGGGGCAGGGCGAGGGCTGTACATGTCGCGGATCCGACCTTGGACTGCACCTGGACGTGACTGCAGAAATCGTCAGAAACCGTTGCTTTCAGGTCGAAATTGGACAGTTGAAGACTTCGTGGCCAAGCTTTCGACCCTGCAGGCACATCAGATTTTGGCACACTGGCATCACCACCACAGATTCAGCGAGTATCCAATATAAAGCCCAGCTGCAAGCACCAAGATCGCTTGAAGCCGGCTTCAAGAAGCTGTTGCACATCTGAGGTTATCACCGAAACAGAAAGACCCTACAAGCCCTGCGTCAGCGGTGGGATTTGACGCAACGCTGACCGCAATCATCAGCGCGATATGAACAGGGCGATCATCGGCAGCCTGGGAACCGCTGGAGGCACGATTCTGGCCTTGGGCGGCGGTACATTGCTGCTGAGCAACACCTGTATCTTTATTGGCCGCGCAATCAGTAAACGGCAGCGGGTAAGGCCATTACCAGCGCATGTCCCTGTCCACGGACGAGCGCCACCACAGCCTCCTTCTTGAACTGGACATTCGCAGAGCCCATCGCACTGTTGATCACTGCAAAATTGCTGTGCTTACTTTCCAGTGATGCAGCCTGGAGGCTGCATATCGACCGCAAATTTGGTGCTGGAACCGCAGTTGAAGCACGCGGTGGACTGCGCGTCATGCGACGGCAAGGGCCTGGTGCTCTGCAGCGTCTGCAGAGGTGTGCCTGCCCTGTGCAGCCGCCGCCGTCTTGCATGAGTCCTGCGGCACATGTGTTTTGTTGCATGACGGCAGCTGCAAGCAGCCTCTGGCTCCTGGCCGGCTTAGTGGCACGCGCTCTTCCGGCTGCAATGGCACAAGTCATTTGATGCAGTGGCTCCAACCACATGAACCTCGCACAGGGGACAAGGTCGTGCGTTGGTCGCCTTTCAAGGAGCGGACGGAGCTTGAGCGGCCGTGCCTCTGCCCCATATGCAGCGGCACAGCGGAGAGCAAGTGCTTGAATTGCCTGGGGGAGGGCATAGTATATTGATGCGGAGCCCAAAGCTGATTGTGCATCGCACGGCGCCTACGCCACGAGGAGCAGTGTGCGATATTCGCCACAGAAGATGTCAGTTCTCAATGCGGCGGGATGATGCTGCTCAGCAGCGACATGGTTGCAATCTAGGGTGGGCCAGTGAAGATTCGAGTTGTAATCAGGTTGACAGTAGTAGATTGAAGAAGTCGTACCATAGGCATTGCAAAGCATAGCAGGAGGCAAGCGAATAACCTAAATTGCAGTTAAACAGATCAAATAGCGAGGTACACATCACTGCGAACACATCACAGACGCTGCGGTGTTTTTGTACTGGTCATGGCCAGCCTGTCAGTGACGCAGGATCACATCTTGCCTACTATCCATGCCGCTCAGTGGGGCAGGGAGGCGCAGTGCCATGTCCATCAGCATCTTGCGGCATCAGGCAGCCACCTTGCTCATTTCGTCGTCATAACTGGCCTGCGACTTCTTCAGCATCTTCTTCGCCGCGTCAAAGGTCGACAGCCTCACGCCTGCGGCCAGGAAGCATGGTTGTGAGCACTTGCCACAGAAGCACAGTGCAAATTCCACTGCTTCCCGACATGACGCAATAATACGAACAGAAGACAAAACACTGCACCATGTCGACGGGGGCTATGCCTACGGCGAGCAAACAAGTTGTACGGAAGGCGTACGAGAGCCGCGTGGGGTTTGTCTCGGGTCCGATGATGGTCAGAGCGCACCCTTGTTGGGCAGGTTCTTGGCAGCATTGGGCAGGAAGCCGCGGTAGAAGCCAGCAATGCCTTCCGCCGCCAGCACACGTCGCACCACCTGCTGCGCGGGCACCGCTGCCGAGCTCTGCATCTGGATCTGCCGCCTGCAGCAGAAGAAACAACAGCTTGACACGCAAGCAGGTCCCCCCGCTCTGACCCGCATGCGAACAGGGAAATGAAGTCACCTCAGGGCTGGTCTGTATTTGAAACCGGTGGCGATAGGGCAGCTTGCTCGAAAACGATAGTGCACTCACCAAGATCTGCAGCAGATCTCTTACCACATTCTCTGTGCGCACCTGAGCGTGTCCAGCGGGTAGCAGAAGGTGGTGGCGATGAGGGCGGCGGAGAAGCCGCGCGCAAAGGAGCTCATGGACTGCGGCAGCAGGTCGAACGCCGCAAACTCCAGCGCCATGTACGGCGCAATGCCTGTGGCAAAGCGATGCGAGGATCAGCCTCGAGGAGCAGGAGTCAAAGCACCGCAATCCACCCGGGTTACATGCGTTCACGGCACGAGGTTGACAGCTGAAACTACAGCGCCATATATGGCACGATGCCTGGGGCTCAAGGGTGGAGCCGTTGTCACGAGGCATCCACACGCGCCACACCATAAACCCTAAACCCTAAACCCTATCGTGCCCAGCCCTTGATGGCAGCAGCCCGCGGTCCTGGGACTTCTGATAATATTGAGGCTTGCGCACCGAGCATTGCGACGCCGATGCCGCGGTAGAAGGCGAGGCCGGAGCCCTCTCGCAGCAGCGCGCGTGCGGCACCACGCATGCCCACCACTGAGGGGTCCACCGCCAGCCGCAGCCGGAGCGTGTCCAGCGGGTACGTCAGCTGCGGCCATTCAGAAAGACTTCAGTATGGTTTGGTTCTACACGCTGCTTGCAGAGAGGTTGCTCCACCACCGAGGGTCCACCACCAGCCGCAGTCGCAGCAAGTCCACCGGTGCGTCAGCTACAGCACATTTTGGAACCTTGAATCTGTAGGAGTCCAATTCTCTATACTTGTCTCAATGATCCATCACCCTAGCTGCGGCGTGTCTGGCAGGGATCGGCAGCGGTAGTTTTTAAATTTCGTTCTCGGGACTCGCTTTCGGACTCTCGTTGTGTCCCGCGGTCAGTCTATGTGGTGATTCAGGATGCAAGCTCAGGCGGGAAACGACGGCTATGAATCGCAGGTGTCAGGGAAACTCTCCTCCAGGGCTGCAGGGCAACGTCCGGCAGCATATGCTGGACGATATCTGCAGTACTGTTGCACACGAGCAGAAAGCGCGCCATAGCCCTCTGCACGCTGCAGTAGCGGCCTGCTGCTGCTGCATGACTCTGATAGGAGAAGGTGGTGCAAGGGTGTTTATAGGGGCGCACCAGCGTGGAGGTCATGCCGGCGGCGGCACCGGCGGCGAGGCGGCGCAGCACCGTCAGCCGCTCGCCGTCCGGCCCACCCAGCAGCCGCTTGTACATGTCGTAGCTGCACAGCTGGCACGCCGAGTAGGGCAGCACCCGCAGCACCTGATGTGGCGCGACCACATGCCCTCAGATTCCAATGTGGGCAGGCGCTCTCAATCCAGCCTATAGAACTGTATGAGCTCGGCAATTGGCAGCGACAACAGCAGTGATGAGGCAGTGGGTGCCAGAGTACACCAACGCCTGCTTGCCTGCGGGATGTTGCCGCGCCAGTAGCCGCGCACGCCCTCCTGCCGGCCGATTGCCATGAAGGAGTCGACGAGGCCGCCGCCCGCCGCCGCCAAACGGATGTTGCCCGTCGCCATGCCGCCCTTGGTCTGCATGCATGTGCGACGCACTGCTCATGTGCAACTGCCTCATGAGCAACTGCCTGCCGCAGTTGGCAGATGCGCACCAAAGATGCACCCAGCAGGTGTTTGCGCCGGAGAGTCCTGTTTGCATGCGTGCCGAATCCCCCTTGAACGACACAGTCTGAGAGCTTGCACTCAGCAGCCGTTTGGCAAAACATGCTGGCTCCCCTGAAACCGATATATTCAGAAGTCTCAGCTGCTGCGCACTTTGAAGCCAGCACCTACCTGCAGCAGGATCTTGACGCGGTCCAGGGGCGCCGTCAGGGTTTTGCCGATGGCGCCCGCTACCGCGCCCGCCAAGAACAGCACCGCCTCCCGCGGCAGCAGCGCCAGCGCTGCATCAGGCCGCCGAATCACCAGCTCCGCCCTCCGCCCTGGCTGCAGGCACCGAGATGAGAAAAAAAGAAGGTGAGCTATTACAGTGGAAAGTGTTGCATGCAGTGAGGTAGGAGTGCAGTGTCACGTGGACGGTGAATCGACAGCTGACTGTTGCGAGTGCACACTGCCGGAGGTGGTTCTGTCTTGACCTTGAGTCCGGTGATGTGCGTGAACCGTGCCGACATGGCGGCCAGGCGGATGCTGGCGGCGGTCGGCGCCGCTGCGAGCTGCCTGCTGGCGCTGTTCGCTGCCAGGTGCTGCCTGTGCCGAGGGTCGCTGACGCTGGCCACCGAAAAGGCTGGTCCATTTGTGTGCCTGGGCGGTACCATTGCGGCTCTGGCTGCACCGCCTGCCCCCGCTGGCTCTGCTCGATGCGGCGAGCCAATCTGCTGCTGTTCCTGCGCGGCGGCCTGCAAGCCGCCCTGCTGCTGGGCATGGGAATGCGTCGGCGACTGCGTGACGTGCTGCCGGCTGAACACGCCAAATGCTGTGGGGACGCCGGCGCCGCCAGAGGAACCGCTCTGACGTATATTCGCCACGTCGATGGAGGCGGCGGCACCCACGCTGCGGCACCTGAGCTCCGGGCCGCTGCTTCGGCTGCTGGTGGCGACACCGCACGCCGCCGATGCGCTGAGCCGCCGGCTGTCGAGACTCAGCTCAAAGACCAGCTGCGGCGACTGCATGCTTTTGGTCCCGGGCTTGCGACACTGATAATGTAACAAATCAGATCGCGTCAGTGAAAGCTCAGCGGCAATGATCGCGCGAACAGAAGTCGCAGGCCGGTCTGGCTGACAGCCCCTACCATTTCGCCCTAGCACCAGCAGTGCGCAGAAGTCGTCTATGTACCAAAGCTGCACATGTTCAAAGGTTGTTTGAATGCCTACGTCTGGCGCGATCAAGGTGAAGGCTTGCATAGGCTGCCGAGCCGAACTGGTGTCGGAGAATGGGGCTCGTGAACAGGTGCACCGGTGAATAGCAAGTCGATCGATTGCCGGGGTCAGTCAAATGTCAGTAGTATTGCAAAAGACGCGGGTTTCTCAGTGCTGAGCTGCACAAGATGTCGGCGAGTCCGACCGTCCGGCCGACACCGATGCTTTTTGATAGCGAGGGCACTGCTCAGGAGTGCAACCGAGGGAGCGTATATCGTCGGCATCATTCAGGCAAAAATTTTCTTGCTGCTCGCCGAGCCTCCCTGGCCGCTGGCCTGCACGGCTGCATCGCGTGTCAGTTTCTGAGCCAACGGTCGTTGTGATCGTACGCCTGAGTTCGTGCTGCCTGACAGCTAAGCTCCGGCATCTTGTGTCTAGGGCTAAAGTTATCGCGAGTGAGGGCTCTCGCGAGCTGCGAATCCCTACACAGCAGGTAGTGGCTCTACTGGTTTGCAAAATACAGTCCAAGAGATCATGGTTCGCATGAAGGCGCCCACCTACAAGTACTTCGGTGGCGCCAGCGAAGAGCTCACTGCGCGGACGCTGCAGGATGCTGAGCAGATGCTGCCGTCTGGAGGCCCTGTGGACGTCGTCAGCATCGGAAGGTGTGTTCGGCTACACTACGCACGCCACCATCCGCGGCTGCGGCTTCGCCTTCAGCACCGACGCCGGGCTGGCGGGCCCAGTATACTGCGCAAGGCGGCTGCTGCAGCCGGGGGACCGGCGGCGCGGTGTGCCACATATGCTCAATCCTGGTCCTGACACCGCTGAGTCCAATAACAAACTTCTCAACCTTGGTCGGTTGAGAAGAATGAAGGCACAAAGGCTTGCCACTGATACAACATCGCTGATCTTGGCCAGGCACGCCGAGTATGCCCCAGCGGCGGCGCAGCTGCAGTGGGAGGACAGCACCCCGAGCGCCGTCGCCGCGGACGCAGCCGCGCACGTGGCGTTTACGGTCTATGGCGAGCGCGAGAGCACGCACCGCTGCCCGATGCGCGCTCTCTATGTGCAACACCTGTTGAAAGCGCGTTTTCACATTGTACCTGGAGTGCGGCAGGACAAGCGCGGAGCGCCGGAGCTGCGAGCTGAAAGAATGCCGCCGGTAAGGCTGCCGCCCGTCGGACAGGCGGCTGGCCTTGCGGCGGCGGGCTGGCCCGGCGGTGCCGGGCCAGGCGCCAAGTTGGACGACGGCGACTCTGGCGGCGGCGCTCCGGGCGGCGGCAGACCAGGCGGCGGCAGCCCAGAGGCCAGCAGCGCCGACGGCGCCGGTGCAGGTGCCGCCAGTGTATGCGGCCGCAGCCCGGGCGACGCCATACCGCTGGCAGAGGCCAGCAGCGGCGCCAGCGCAGTCGGTGGCGGTGCCAAGACCGGCAGTTCATCCAGCGCCAGTCCAGGCGGCGCAATCTCAGGCGGCGCCAGTCCAGGCGGCGGCATCCCAGCCCGCACCGGCGCAGAGGTAACCCCTCCACACGGCGCCGACTCAGGTGCCAGCGATGCCGGCGGCACTCCAGGTGTCAGGAGTTCAGACGGCTGCAGCTCTGCCGCCTCCAGCTCATGCATCAGATGGAACGTGAAGAACGCGCTGCAGGTGGCTGGGTGCAGGAAGGCAGATTGGCGAGGCTTGCTGTGAATGCCAATGACAGGACAACGATGTACCAATTGTCAAACACCAGATACTTGGTATGTCAAATTCCATAACACTGCTCCTGCCATCTACGGCTGGGCGCCGCACCACGTGCAGTGGATCACGGTGCTCAATGCAACATGCCAACCGTAGCATGGGCCCGCAGTCACGCGCGGGCTGGAGGCGCTGCTTGCTGCGAGCGTCTCGGAGGCTGCTGCAGCGCCCGCTGGAGCCGCGGAGGGCTTGCAGCAGCCGAGCGGCCGGCAAGCCGCGGCCGCCGCAGCGCCGCCGCCAGGCTCAGGCGGCCCAGCAGCGCCGCCGCCGTTGCTGCCGCGCGTCGCTGGCACAGCAGCTCGGGTGCCCGCCGCGGCTGCCCGCGCGCCGAGCGGCGCCGGCGGCGCCGCAGCGCCGCCACTGCCGTCCACGCTGCTGTTCGCGCAGCTCTTTCAGGCCTCGCGCCTCAAGTAGGCCTGGCTGGACGGCTGAACGCTGCGGTCCGCCGGCGGCTGCATGCAGCTCAATTGCCTCAGCGGAGGCGGCGACGGCAGACCGCCGCTCGTGCGGCTGGCCCTGGAGCTGCGCCCCGACGGCGGCTGGACGGTGCACGCGCTGCGGCGGCGGCTGACGCACGGGCGCACGCCCGCCCTGCAGGGTTTAACGCCGCGCCAGCTGGCGCAGCTGCGCGCCGTGCGGACGGCGCTGGTGGTGCTGTCGCAGCTGAACCTGTGCCCCGACAACCACCAGCACGATGTGTTCGGCCCCCTGATGGCGTCCAGGTCCGTGCCCTGGTGGCAGATGACAGAAGTACCACCCCAAGCTGATCGGATCAAGCCGTGTTTCAGCTGTGCAGCTTCGGACAAAAGCAGGGATGCAGGTGTGCAGGTACTCGAGTGGTGGAGGTCTGTCAGCTTGTCTCGAAGAACATGGTGTCAGCAATCCAGATTCATGCGCAGAATAGGTCGGACGTTTTTCCTTCTTCTTTCCGTTCAGGCGAGACCAGGCGCTGTACCAACGCGGCGCCAATGGCGCTGCTACTGCCTGGGTGGCGATGCACGTCTTCGACTGCGGCCGCGGGCGCATCAGCTGGACTCTTCGTGCGCAGCCTGTGCAGGCGGAGGACGACGGCAGCCAGGCGGAGGCGAACAGCTGCGGCTGCGGCGGCAGCAGCGGCGGCGCAACTCCAGCGGCGGGGAACAGCGGCGGCGCGGCGCCTGCGACCGGAAGCAGCGGTGCTGCAGCGGGCGGCGGCGGCAGCACAGCGGTGCTGGCGACCAGCAATGGCGGCGCCTTTTCGGGCGCCTCCGGCGAGGCCAGGCCCGGCTGCCACCTGCTGGTCAGCGCCTTCGCCAAGTGAGTGGAGTGTGAACAACTCACTGCGGCGGGCGGCCGAGCGCGAGCGGGCCGCCGAGGCGGACCCCGCGATCCGCGACCAATCGCGCACGCAGCTGGGCCGCCGCTCGCACGACTGCCTCATGGCCGAGAGCAGCACCCTGAAGCGGGAGGGCGAGGCGCTGCGGAAGCGGCTTTCGGGGGGCGGCAGCCCAGACGACAGCATCCCAGAAGGCGCCAGGCCAGATGGCGGCAGTGCCACGGCCGGCAGTGCAGGCAGTGCTTCCGCGGCCGGCGTCAGGAGGCGTCAGCATGAATGGACTTGGCTGAGTGGGGCGCTGCACCTGGATGTCAGACAATGCTGGTGCATGACCTCAACGTTCTTTCGTGCTTTCATGAGTTTCTCGCTGGGTTGCTGCAGACAGAGAGATAGATGTTGCACCATGTCGCAAGCCCTGAAGGGCTAAAAGGGTGCCAGCTACGGGGTTGGAACCCCTCACTGCTAAGCTAATCAGTCTGAATGAATCTGTCGAAACAGGCAACGATAAAATCCATCACAGCAGCCTGATCTGTCTGGTTAACGAACTCGCGCATGGACTGGCCGTCCCAGAACAAGTCCGAATGTAGTCGCGAATGTGCAGCAACCCACTTTGCAAACACTCAACAACACCTAATCATCACCAACAGAGACTAGCTATGATGCGTTCGAATGCGTTCGATCGCAGATGGTGGCCACTTGCACGTCTTGCGCAGCCGTTGCATGTCAGTGGCTGTTCACCGTGGGCTACGCCTATCTGGTGCCAGATTCTCATACGGCCTTCTTGCTTGGCAACGGATTGCAGCACTCAAATCTGCGAGCACCCCTGGCAGAGCGTCGCCTCGTGAGTGGAGACGAGAACAAGTCCTGGCGTCGAACCTGAAGCACACACTGAGGTGACTGCCGGGCGCCATCATGTCGATGCCCACGGTGCGGACCGCCCGAACTGTTCCGTCGACGGTTGCGGGATGCCAGCTTTCTGGTGTCAGACGGCCTTGATTGCGAGACGATATCCTTGTACGTTCATACTTGCACCTCAAAAGAATATCTACGCACCAAACCCAGTGGTGCTGCACTTGACCCGCTGGCTGATGACTGTTAGTTGATTGACTGGCCCGGCCAGCAATGACGATCCATGTGCGTGCAGCTGATGGATGGCACCTACTTTGTGGGCCGAAACGAGCTGCTGCAGTGGATCAACACGACGCTGGGGCTGAACCTGCAGAAGATCGAGCAGGTGAGGCTGTTTGTACTGGGTACGTCGCGGTAGCACAGCCATCAGATGCAGTGCCGCACGGTGCTTACAAGCTGTGTGCAGTGCTCTGGATTCGATGTGACTGAGTCCAACACTTAACTGTCACTGTGTCGCGTCCGCAGACCGCAAATGGTGCGGTGGCGTGCCAGCTACTGGATGCTGCCCGGCCAGGGATTGTTGCACTCACGAAGGTGCGGCGTCTTCTCTTCTTCGTTGGCAGCTTGCTAGGCAGCCGCTCGCGTGACGACAAACTACAGGGCACACTTGCCGATGGAAGACTGCGGACACCACGGAAATGTCGATGTGCGGAATCGAGACGTGCCTTGGCCGCGCAGGTGGACTTCAATGCAAAAAGCGAGTACGAGATGATAGGCAACTACAAGGTGCTGCAGGCGTCCTTCTCCAAGCTCGGCATCGAGAAGGTCCGCGGCATGCACGCGCATGCCTGAGCGCATGCGTGGCTCCGAAGTTCAAAGACCTGCGCTCTATCTATATGACACAACAGGTTGTCGTTGTGCAGCGGCTGCTGATGTTGCACGGCAGCTCAGCACCGTGCTGCTGCAGCACAGTGCTGCACGACCAGCGCTGTGTGATTGTATTCCGTTCTGCCGCTGCAGCACATCGAGGTGACAAAGCTCATGAAGGCCAAGCCGCTGGACAACATGGAGTTCATGCAGTGGATGAAGGTGCGCGCAGCTCAATATACACTCATGAGCAGCGTGCACGATGTGCGTCCTGTACAAGCTGACATGATTGGGTCGCAATGGCCACAACCACGGCTGACTGCTTTCTTCTGCTCACAGACGGTGGAATTGACCTTGTGCTCAATCTGCTGCCTGCACGGGGCCAAGCAATCGAGGGATGCCTGCTGGACACAGGCTGAGCACATGCCGCAACAGCTGTTCGACGGCCATCAAGTGGAAAGTGTGTAACCTCAGTTCTGACGCGACAGGCGTACTGGGACGGGGAGACAGGCGGGCAGCCGGTGGCGGGCTATGATGCGCTGGCAAGGCGCTCCGCCAGCCGCACCGGCGACCTCAAAACCGCCGGCGGCAGCCGCGCCCGCCAACGCTCGGTGAGCTGCGCAACATCTTACTCAGCAGTGGAAATTGCGGACACGCCACCGACGTGCGATCTGCCGCAGCATCCTGAGTGATAACCACTAGCAAAGCGGGCTACTGCATGGATGGCAGCCATTGCAGGGTGAGCGTGCCTTTTGGCGCACGCCAACCACTGCACGGCACATGAAAAGTGACCAGCTCAGCAATCATGCGCTGATGTTTCACGTTGCGGCCCGACAGACCTCGTTCAACACGCACGCGAGCAATGGCGCGAGGGCCGGCGGCGGCGGGCAGGCGCGGCCCGCCACCAGCCGCAACTCGCTGCCGCCAGCCACGCCCCCTGCACAGCAGGTGACTGCGCCCTGCATATCTTCCAGGGCAAAGCAAACCCCTCATGGGTGGGCCAGCTAAGCCGCACAGTGCAGCAGCGGCACCAGTTTTTGCAGCACTTTGCTGTTTCAGAGCCCTTGCTAGCCAAGCATGTGCACTGCGCCGCGCCTGCTCGCCACGCGCACGCTGCTTGCACCCGTGTGCGCCAATGGCCCTGGTCTGCAAACCTGCTGTTGATCTCGCACTGCAATGTGCTGCTCGACAGGCCGCGCCCTCGGCGCCGCACATGCCGGCAGAGTCCGCGGGCCCAGTGGAGGCGGTGCAGGAGCAGCAGCAGCAGCCGCCGCCGCCGCCGCCGCCGGTGGCGCAACAGATGCAGCAGCAGCACGAGCAGCAGCAGCAGCCGCAGCAGCAGCTGGCGGGCGCGAGTCCCGCAGAGATCCAGGCGCTTTCGGACCAGGTGAGCGGGGCGGGCACGGAAGCGCTGCGGAAACAGGATGTCGCGGGTGGACGGCCCTGCACGCTGTTCCACATGAAAGGAATCTGCTGCAGCCGCTGCCGCTAGGAGCTGGGGCCCTGGCTGCAAATATGCTGCAGTGGATGCCAACATGTTGCTGTGCCAAAGCGGCTGTGGCGGCGGGTGACATGGAGGTAGTCGGGCTCAGGGCAGTGGCGGCAGCAGCGACCAGGCAACATGTCTACCGATGGCGTTCTGGTCTCAGATTTATAGGTCACTGACAGAAACGGAAAGCCGGGGAGCGTCAAGGCCTGGCACCCTGACTCGGGTACATATTCCCCTGCACGCGCAGATAGCGTCGCTGGAGGTGACAGCGGATACAGCGGCAAAGGAGCGGGACTTCTACTTTGGCAAGCTGCGCGATATCGAGATCCTGTGCCAGACACCTGGCCTGCAGAAGTCAAAGGTCTGGCCCTCCGATACCCGCTGCATCCCACCTTCTGCGCACCCAACCACTGTTGCCTGATCGGACCTCGAGTCCCAGGCGGCAGTGCTCTAATAACAGTCTTGCGTTGTAGGTTGCTATGGAGTTGGACTCAAACCTGCTGCTGCGCATTGCGAGGTGGTGCAGATTGTGGAACGCATCCTGGCTGATGCCCGGGACTCTTAAGCCTGCAGCTTCCTTTCGTCGCAACATCGGCAAGGGCAACCTGAGCTGATTTTGACCTGATTTCTCGTTCGCAGGTGGTGCAGACGGTGGAGCGCATTCTGTACGCGGCCAACGACGAGGAGTCGAAGCGCGTCATCGCGGACACGCAGGCGCACCTGCTGGCCGGCCGTGACGTCGACGGCACGCCGCTGGCGCCTGGTAGTCCTGGTGGCGCGAGCGGCGGCCCGGGCTCGCCGCCCGCCGACAGCTCTTCGCACATCGGGGCGCCCTGAGCAGGGTGATAGCTGGCGGCGGCGGCCCAGGCTCGACGCTGGCCAACGAGTTGGCGCAGAAGTGGCGCTGCAAGATGCGGACCTGCGTCCGTGGAGGAAAGAGGCATGGGGCTGGGAGTGGCCGAGGAGGCGCTTTCAACCAGTTGTGGACGGCTGACAGCATGAGAACAATCCGGGCATGGTGGCGCGGCAACTTCTAGTGCGTCTTCCGGCGTGCCGGATTGCAGCGTTCAAGAGGGCTGTGTCTGTCGTTGTGCAGTTCGCTTGCTGCAGAACATGAAAAAATAGTCGGTGCACAACGCTGTCAGGCCATACCCGCAGCCGGGGCCTGAGAGACGGTGGTGTAGATTCACAAGTCCTCCAGGCTTCCGGCAGTGTCTACACAGCTTATTTCTCTCTCTAAGGAGGGTGAAAATACATCAGCTTTATGGGCCGAGGCGCATGTGATTGTGAGAGTCGTGATTTACTAGGAAATGCGCCAACATGACGACACACGCCAGCACTGTCGAGAGAACGCTGCGACTTGACTCTGGAAGGCCAGGCTCAAGACACCTCGCGGCCACGAGTAAACACATCATGCAGTGTAGCGCGGCAAATCGGTTGCATCACGGAGCCCGTCTCTGGCATCGTGTAGGTAGACGTCGGCCTTCTGGTGTGGTAAGGTAATCGTCTTCAGCCTGCATGCGATCACAGCAACGTCAGCTCACCTACATCCCGCCCATGGTGTGTGAGCAAGCAGGCGGAACAACACCCTGCTGCTGCCTTGTCAGGGGATAGAGGATTGTACCTTGGCGGGCGGGCGGGCAGCCGGCGGCGCACAAGAGGTGTTGGGAAGGAGAGATCTGCGAGGAATCGGGCGCTGCAACCTGTGACACAACGTTGGACCTGCATCGCTGCTGCCACCCACAGACCCGACCGAAACCGCACTGCCCCATTGCTTGTCAGACATGCAGTTCAAGGGCTGCTGCTGGAGCCGACTGGTCCAGCGGCGCCTGGACAGCGCTGCTGAAGCGATCTGGGAGACCCTGCAGCTGCGAGCCCTGTGGATCTGCACAGGCAGCTGGCGGCCAAGGTGCCTAAGCGGCAGGCTGCTGCACATCTGCCGGCTGCTGGTCAGGCAACAGCTCCCCTGCACAGAAGGCCTGCGCAGCTTGCTGCGAGCGGCGGTCGGGATGCACACCTGCAGCCTGTGGCAAGCTGCTGCACATAGGTGCCGGCATCTGCATAACATGAGTGCACCTGCGATGCCATCTGCCAAGCATGCCCTGTGAGGCCTGTGTCAGAATGTGAAACCTTCGGCCCTGTGCCGCCGGGACCTGTGAGACGTTTCAGTGAAGGAGCCTGTGCACCTGTGGGGAACAGACTCTCAGCCCCTGCGCTTCGCCCGACAGCGCTACTGGTGCGGCGGGTAGACGCCGCCGTACCCGCCGCCCTGGCCAGGCGGCGGCGCCGCGTTGTACTCGCCCTGCCCCGGCGGCGGCTGCTGGTTGTAGCCGCCCTGCTGCTGCGGCGGCAGCGAGCCATAGCCGCCCTGCGGCGGCAGGGCTCCGTAGCCACCCTGGGGCGGCAGCGCTCCATACCCGCCCTGCGGCGGCAGGGCGCCATATCCGCCGGCCGCGGGCGCCGCTGCGGGGGCGCTGCCCCCATACCCGCCGCCAGGGGCGGGGGGGCCGGGCGGCGGGCCGCCGCCGCCGGGCAGAGCCGGGGGTGGCGCGCCACCGGCGTCGGGGCGCCGCTCCCGATTCCAGGCGGCGATCTTGGCGCGCCGCTCGGCTGACGTCTCACGCTTGTTGCGGTCGTCGCTGCCGCGGCCGCCGCGGTTGGAGTCGCGCCCCCGGTCGTCCCGGCCGCCGCGTTCCCTCGACCTCGAGCGCCGACGGCTGCGCAGGAAACAGTTTAGAAATTAAAGTCGGCACTTGCATGACGATTCGCGATTCGTGTGTGCATGTGCACTTGGTGTGAACCCATAGGTGATGCCAGACAGCTGCGACGGACAGCTGACGGTGGCATGACATTGCAGCGTTCCCGTGGCAATGGCGCTACTCTGGTGTAAATGCATGCCGTCAAGCCAGGTATCTCACCCCGCAGCGGAGCTGCACCAGAGTCATGCCTGCTTCGAGCGGTTCATGATGTATAATAATGCGCACCGGTCGCCGCCGTCGCGGTCGTCGTCCCGGTCGCGTTTCTTGTAGCGCCCAAACAGCTGCTTGCGCAGGTCGCGTGAGATGGGACGCAGGTGCATGAAGTTGCAGTAGCCGCCGCGCGTGCAGGTGTTCTCCTCGTACTGCCGGCACGTCGCCTCCCGGAAGTCCGTCACAGGCGAGAACTCCACCAGGATGGGCCGACCCGCGTAAAAGCGCCCCTGTTTGATGAAATAGAGCGCAGATTCAGGCGGAGGGCCGCTTTGGCGAGACGACTGCCGAGACATCAGCAGCGCCTGCAGCCGGCAGCCGTTCAGGGGACAGGATGTCAAACAGGCAATACTGCAGCCCGCAGCTCAATCCACTGAACATGCAAGCTGCAGGCAGTGGGAGACCTGAGTGGCGTGTACCCTCAACACAGCTCAGAAGCCAGCACGAACTCGATGTAGGAAGGGGAGGCAGCGAGCGCACGGTGAGGCCCTGCAGCGCCATGGCGGCGGCATTTTCATCCAGGAATTTGACGTAGACGGAGCCGACCATGTGGTCCGCGATGTTGTCGCACACGTTCAGGTTCTCGATCTCGCCGAACTTGGCCAGCTCCTCGAAGATGTCCTCGTAGAAGTCCTGCAAGCGAGGAGATACAAATTTCAGGGAGGATATCGACTTTCGGGCTCCGGTGCCGTCAAATTGTCGGCAGAGACGGTTCTATGTGGGGAGTGCAGACCTGAGGCAGAGAAGACAAGTGCATGTGTAGACCCCAACGAGACCCTGGAAACGCAGCTGCTGCTAGCGCTGCATACTATGCACATTGGCAGCGATGTATGCGATAGTTCATATAGATTAGGAGACGGACCTCAAAGTGCTCCTGGCTCTCGCGTGGGTTGATCTGCGGCGGCAGGCCGTCCGGGCCGGGCGGCATGCTCATCGCCGGGTTCTGGTACATGTTTTGCAGCAGCAGCGTCTGGCTGATGGTGGGCTTGTTGTGGATGCGGGAGCAGCGGTCGCCATGACGGCACGCTCTGCACAGAAGGAAGCATTGCCGGAGACCGCTCGATGTGGTCCATCTGACAAATCCGCGAACTAGTTGTACTCGGCTAGTTCACTGCATGCAAAGGCAGAGCAGTATCGAGAGCAGCGGCATGATGGCACGGCACGTACCCGATTTTGAAGTAGAACGGGCAGTTGACGCGGTCCTTCTCTGTTCCAAAGATGGAGGCAAGATGCTCAGCCATGATGCCGCACTTTCAGCACTGCAAGATAGGAAGTGGCTGCTTTCTGGCACCCCGCTAGTCGCGAAGAAGGCTGCTTCCTGGGGCAATCACACTGTGTTCCCCTGCGGTGAGCTCCACAGACGTGTGGCCCCTCGCCCTGGGAGGCGGCGGTACTTCAAATGTATGTTTCAAACGTCGGTCATGGGACAGACAGCGTATGCGCAACGAGCTGACAGAGTGAGCAAGAGACGGCTTGCAAATGAAGCATCCGTTAAATTTACACCATTACGTGAAGCGCGAGAGAATGTACTAGAGAGGCCCGCACTTGCGAAGTCGTGATCGCATCGGGCAGCCACAGTGTGTCCATTGCAACGAGCTCCTTTGCGCTCCGGAGGTGGTCTCTGGGACGTTTGATCCAGCGGTGGACGGCCAGGGTGCATAGAGAGCTCGAACAACCCGCGCAGAGGTGTTTAGGGCGCTGCCACAAGGCTGCTCTGCGGTGCTGCCGCTGCGGCAAACCAACGAGGCATCATGGCGGGCATTCTGGATTTCGGCTACAACGTGCGTGGCCTGCGGTTTGGATTCGTGAAGCTTGTGGTGAAGCATTGGTTGGCGAATCTCTGTCTGCTGCAGTGAATCAAAGCATGCCCTCCTGTCCCGCAGACATTGATGAAGAGGAACAGCATCTACCTCGTGTTCATCCTTGGGGGTGCCATCATTGGCGAGCGGGTGAGTCGACGTTCAGAGCGCGCTGCCAGTTGACTGCCGTGCCGCAGTTGTGCGGCGCAGCTTGCTAATTGCACGATGAACCCTGTCGACACACTAGGCTACGCTCGTCACGCAAATGCTCGCATGGGTGCAGGCTGTCAACTCCGCCTTCAATTCGGCGTGGGAGAACAACAACAAGGGGGTGCGCCGCCTTTTAACATGAGCCGCACCTGCACGTTGCCCAATTCACAGTCGCCGGTCTTGATGCGCAGCGTTCAACACAAACTTGTGCCTCTGTCAAGTGCCTGATGCTCACGGGTCTCGTGCAAACCTGCTGCAGAAACTCTTCAAGGACGTGAAGACGGGTGGCGGCGATGAGGGCGGTGGTGACGATGAATGAGCCCAACTGAGGCAGGCTCGCAGCGGCGGACTGACTGGGGCGGAGGCTGGCAGCTGTGTGGCAAGCAGAGAATGTCGTTGGGAAGCGACACGCGTGGCATCAGCCCGCTGTCGCCGTGCGGGTCGCCGCTCGCGACACTTTTTCGATATCAGCACTCGTACGTTCTCGTAGCAGGCCTATAGCTCAGGTGCATCGCAACCAGACTTGTAGCGGAGGTGTAAAGATTCGACACGTGCTAGCCCTGCGAGGCTCGAACGCAAGCCGAGATTACCAGAGCTTTACCAAGCTTACCACGTGCATGCTTCATCAATATCGCGTTGCCCGCTCTCGAATCTACTGAAACATTTCTGAAACATCTCACTGGTGTGTGTCCTGCACATACCTAATGTCCTAGTGCATGTGTCTCTCAAGTGTTTGATGTGTGACATCTAAGACCCTCACTGTTTCTTTGGGTCTGCGTGGCCACTTGCGACTGGTTACTTCCGGTACGTGTCAGCTCTTGCCGTTCACAGGTACTGAGCTCCTTCTCCATGCAGCCGCAACACAAGATATCTAAACACAACAGGCAGTGCATTTCAAGCCGGTTCCCGCTTGACCTTCACCGCTGGCCCGTCCAGTGCAGCGTCATGATCCAGCGGTCGCTTGGCGCCCACACGCCCAGCCGCGGCGACCGGCTCCGCAGCGCCATTCCGACGCGGCGGCGACGGCCCCGCCGCCGGCGACCCCGCCGCGGGACCTGCCTCCGATGCGGCGCCGTTCTGGGCGTGACCCATCGGCTGCAGTGCCCCCGGCTCGGCCTTGACTGCGAACGCGGCGACCGGCACGCCGGCCGGCTCGGAGCCACCATCTGCGGCCGCGGTGGCTTCCGTTGCCGCTGCCAGGTCGTCCGCTGCTGCCGCATTGCCGCCGCTGCCGCCGCCATTCAGCAGCGCAGCCGCGAGGCCATCGTCTGCATCCGCGCCTGTGGGCTGGCCCCTGGCGGCGGTGTCTGGCTGCGGCGCGGACGCGCCCAGGGCGGACACCAGCACAATGACGCCCTCCGCCAGACCGTACCTGCAGTGGCATAGGGGAGGAATTCACAAAGCATCGTACAGGTGTCGAGGCTCAATCCAGGCGCCAGTGCTGCTGTCTGCAGCGTACACTCGACACCTTGGCATGGATAGCTGGTGGCTGGCTGCAGTGCCCTGCAGCGGTTCAACCTCTGCGGTGCCAGTCTGGGAACCCTGCCCAGATGCGGAGTATCCGGCAATCAGTCTGGCGAAACAACATTTTCACAACATGAAGCTTCTGGTTTCAAAAGCGCACCGGGCGGCCTCCTCGACGTCCAGGCGCTTGGCGTCGCGATAGCGCCACTGCTGCTCCCCGTCATCCCAGAACGTCTCGAACTTCTCGCCTGCGCACCCATGTAGGTAGGTGCATTGTACATTATGCAAAGAGACGCCCGCGTTGTGGTTCCGTCTGCTGGCGCTCAACATCTATAGATGCAGACTAGCTGCTCAGTGGCAGAGCATGTGTTCACTGAGGGTGCACACTACAGGACAGGCGCAGCTGTTGCCGTAACAACAAATGCGGAGCTTTCAGACGTACTCTTGCAGTGGAAACAAGCAGATAAGGACTGTCAAATATGAACACGCACCTGACAGCGCGCACTGCGTCTGCGAATCGTCAGCGGGCACGCTGTGCGCCTCTGGCGCAGCCTCCTGTACCGCCTGCAGACATGAGCGGCAATAATTGAACACGCTCCAGCATCTCAAGCCGGAGTTGCGGCGATTTTTGCACACTGTCGGCAGCCGGCGCGCCCGACATGCGCCAGGCAGTAAAACGCCTCAGAAAACATGCTGCAGGTGTCACATTCATGGCACATTTGAGCATGACTCCGTTGCAGATCAGGCTCTGCAGCCGAACACACACACCTGCTGGCCGAAGGCGGCGCCGGGGGCGGCCTCCGGGGCCGCGCCGGCAAGCCACGCGTCCGGGTTGGGGAACCAGGCGCGAGAGGCCGTGGCAGTTCCGCGCGCCCGCGCCCGCCGCTTGGCCGCGAAAGCGCGGTCCAGCTGCCCCGCCAGCGTCGTGGCGGACACCTCCAGCAGCGCCTGCAGTGCTCCGGGGTTGCGCACCTGCAGGAAATAAAGGACGTCAGGTCAGAGAATCGTGAGGCCCCAGAGAATCCGAAGCATGTGGGGTCTTGCAGGAGGGATCAGCTCCTGAAGGGGTGCTGTCTTCATCATATCCGGCGACGCATGCATTGCACTCCACCTGGGCGCAATCCTGCCGCATGGGCCTGCAAGCACTCAGCATGACGGCACAGCACGCCGCCTGCGCCCCGAACGCACAAATGTGCACCAGCGACAAGGCAGCAGCATATACCTGCATGCTCTCATCGTCTCTAAACCAACACTTCGGCAGGTCAAAGCACGTGCCACCCATACTTTAGGCATCCTCGGATCTCGTGCATTTCTCTGCCTGTAGAGCGGCCCACTTGAATACTAGAAGCCCAGCAGCTCCGAGCTGATGAGGCCAGCCGAAGAAGGCAATGCCGTGAAGCTAAGGCGCCCAGCGCTCTGTGGGACGTTGCTGACAAATTGCGACGATCAAGTACCAAAACCGCAGCAATATCCGCCGAAACACAAATCCACGCTTGGGAGCTGTTGCTCTGGGCCCGTGAACGCATCGTTTGGCAGTGGTGGTTGCCTCAGCAGGCCTCTACAAAACGTGACGACCGAGGGGGGGTGCTCTTTGAAAACGTTGTGGACCGGTGGCCGCGTTTTTTAGACCAGGAGCCGGTTCCAGTGGTGTTAACATTACATACACCATGCTCATTTCAGAGCTCCTGACCTGAACAACCCCCTCACAAAGATGACCTCACTCATAAACCCTGGATGCACTAAGGAAGGAACAGCTGCCCCAGCACGAAGTGACCTTCCGTCAAGCGCACCTGCCTTCTGATCGCCGATGCACAGCCCTTTACAGAGCACACATGTATGTGGACGGGCCTTCATCATGCAAATGAACAACTGCAGCAGACATTGACATGCACAGCATTCGCACCCGAAGTCTTGCCGACGACCAGAGCTCGTCGAGTGAAGGTGCCGGGGTGGAGGCCGACGCTGGCGGCAGCGTGATGCCACCACCCTGCGCAAGAGACCGCAATAGGACCTCGAGTTGAGACAGCTGCTCCGGCGCCATTGGCGCGGCGCCTCCTTGCCCCGGCATTGTCGGCTCGTATTCCCGCGCGCCTGACGGCTGCGTCCGGCCGCCAAACCCGCCACAGGCCACACCGGTACCTGCCGCCGCGGAGCTCGCCGGGAACTGGCCCTGCGGGGCAGGCGCCCGCAACGCTGCAAGGCGCGCCGCCGCCGCCGCGCGCAGCTCAGCGTACTGGTCCGGGCCGAGCTTGCCCTGCTGCTGTTGCTGCGGCGGCTGCTGCTGCTGCTGCTGCTGGAGCAGCGGCGTAAACGTTGCCTGCTGCTCAAACTGCAGCAGCGCCGGCTGCTGCTGGTACTGCTGCTGGATCTGCGGCTGCTGCTGCGGCTGCTCGGGCCACTGGCCCAGGGTGGCCGGGTCGCGCTGCATGGGGATGGGGGCAGGCTGCTTCGCCTGCTGCTGCTGCGGCGGCTGAAGCTGTGCCGCTGCGGACGGCTGCTGCACCGCTGCCGCCGGCCGCTGGGCCGTCGCCGGCTGCTGCGGCGCAGACGCCAGCGCCGGAGCGAGCCCGGTGCGGCGGCGGATGGCGTCGAGCGCTGGCAGCGGGAAGATGCGGTCCCAGGTGGACAGCACCCGCTGCAGGGTGGGTCGGTCCTTCGGACTGGCCTCCCACACCGTGCAAAACACCTGCGCATGTAACGTGTTTGCATCAGTAGCGGTCGGAGGTCTTTCATCATGCAGGGCTGCTGCACTTAAGAGAAGGCTTGGAAAACAAGCCCAGTGACATGGCGCACGACGCCTGCATGCAAACCAGTTGTACAGGCACATATCTTGACTGGCAGACACATGCATCTGAGACACTGCAGTGTTCCCCCTGAGAATCATTGCTGTGCCTCATCAACATGTAGGCAGATGGCTAAAGGCTGGGGGATGTTCCATCATGCACGTGTCCCTAACCAGCTGACACTCTCCATCAGACTGGCAGGGATGCGGGAACCTGACTGTCCAGCATGTTCAGCTGACAACTTGACGTCCAGGAGCGCGCCTGGGGCAGATTGCGCGAAAAGATCTGGATGAACGGCTCCTTCGCGTTCTTCGTGATGCTGTCCAGCAGGAACAGCACCGGCAGCTTCGCGTTGGACGGTGCCTGCAGGTACACAGCGAGATCCGGTTGGCGACTGTGCGGCGGCGGTGCGAAATCGCGCGGACAACACTGGGAGCATCACAGTGCATAGTAGTTCCTCAACTGATCTCATGCATCCCATGTTTGGAGGTTGGAGGGTACTAAGCACAGCAGGCTGCCGGATGCAGCGAGCGATCCATCTGACAAGGGCAGAGCAAAAGGTCGTGAGGTGGGCTCGGGGAGGGTTGCAATCACCATGTTGATGCGCTTCTCGATAGCCGCAGCGATGGACGGCGCAGCTGCTGGCGTCGCAACCGCCTCCTCGGCGGCGAGCATGGTGAGGCTGTTGATTTTAGACTTGACCGGCGTCGTTAAGTCTGCGAGCTGGTCCACATACTCCTGCAGGAACTCCAGCAGCCCCGACATCGCGACGCGCGCAGCTGCCGTGGCACCGCAACGGGAATATGGGGACGCAGGCCTGTAGGAGCAGTTGTTCGCGCCGAGAACACGAGAGGCCGGACACAGATTGCTGCACGTGTAGCTGAACAAGAGGCTGACAGCGCCGTCGCCCTAGACGGCCGCTTGAACCAGTCAAGGCGCTCACTGCCGTTTCGGTGAGAGGATGCCGACCTGGGCTCGGTGCAGAAAGCAAAAGAAGTGAGCCGCTCACACATCGTGTGTCGCTGTGTGCAGTTTCCGCACAGGGCGGCAATCCGAGCCAAGGGCGCTGATGGTGCCTAAACTCAGCCTAAACCCTAATCCAATGCGCTGCACTTGCTCGCCGGCGCGCCTGAGTTGAGCTCTCTTTCGGCCTAGCTTTACAGATAGCTGGGGACAAGAGGGCGTCGAGATGCCGTCCAAGGTCGTGGTGAGTGCCAGCGCTCGCCCTGCGAGCGGTGTTACGGCTCTCAGATGGCTGCTGCAAGCGCCTGAGAGCCGCCGATGCAGCAAACAATTGGAGCACGGCGTGGCAGCATTTGCTGACAGCCCAGTGCAGCCGAAGGAGCTGCGAGCTTCGTGCCAGTCAAGTGGGGTGGAACCACTCGCGGTCAGCTGGCGGTGGGCACAGAGAACAGCAGATGAATGGTTAGCAAGCAGCCCCAGGCGGGCCCGAAATGATGGCTGCTGGCAGCGCAACGGGGCATTGTTCGGGCTGGCAGCCGTCAGAACAGCATCTGACGGCAAGGACCGAGCTCCCGTGGTCTCAACAAGTGCCAGACATTCCCACAGCTGGCGCGCCTTGTGAGCAGCAGCAGAGCCCGTGTCAGCGGCAGCGGGAGGGTGACGTGAACTCTGGCATGGCTTGAGAGGCGCAACACACGCAGCTGGGCTCGGCAGGCCCCACCCAGCCCACGTTCGCCGCCTCGGCTGCGCATCATGAGCTTCCGCGCTCTTTACACTGCAGGGCGCCTTCAAGCGCCACCAGTACCAGGTGGTGGGCCGCCACACGCCCACAGATGCGGAGCCGGAGCCTCCTCTGTACCGCATGAAGCTGTGGGCCACCAACGAGGTCTCCGCGAAATCCAAGTTCTGGTGAGCGACATTCCTTTCTGTCTCCAGTTGCACATTCCTGTGCGTGAAGTTTGAAAGACAGGTGGCTGCATGCGGATGCGGCGTCGCAGTGTTGCAAGGCTGAACGCAAGAGCAAGCAAGGTGCCCACCATGGACGAGTCGTTGCACTGGGAGTCCAGGTGTGAGCGCTAACTCCGTGCGTCATTCAGGTACTTCCTGCGGAAGCTGCGCAAGGTCAAGAAGGCGAACGGCCAGATCATCGCCATCAACGAGGTGAGCATGCATAGCTTTCTTTCAGCTAACAAGCAACTTTGCAGCTTATCAATTATCTATAGCGATCGCGGCAGCAGCCTGAGCTAGCGGACCAAACAGCGTGCTTGGCGTAGCGACTGGCGGCATGGGCCAGGGGAGCACAGCATTGGCAGAGCAGCGCCAAGCTCCGTGGCCGCTCAAAATGCGGCGCATACAGCCCAGGGGTTGCGTGCGCGGCAGGCGGCGCATGAGCAGTACACCCAGCACCTTGCTCTTGTGCATGTGGCGAAACTGCTCGCTGCACCCTGCACACAACGCGCTGTCTCTGCCACCCGCAGATCTTCGAGAAGAAGCCGACGACAGTGAAGAACTATGGCATCTGGGTGCGTTACATGTCGCGGACGGGCTTCCACAACATGTACAAGGAGTACCGCGACGTCACCCTCAACGGCGCCGTCGAGCAGGTGCAGATTTCGTCAACTGCACTGAAGCAGGGCGTTACCAGCTGCTGCTGTCCGCGGCGGCAGCGCCGCTGCAAAGGCGGTGCACACGCGGCCTGCAGAGCAGCTGTGCGGCGCAAAGGCGGAGCCGCCGCGCGTAGGGCGGCTTGCAGCGGCTGGTGCGGCGGAGGCAGTGTCAGAGTGGCCGGATAGCAGCTGGCTTGCACAGCATGCCCGGCGCAGCGGCAACCGCAGCAGCGACAATGGGCTGCAGCAGGCGTGACAGTTGCCGCCGTGGGCGGGCTGGGTGTCAAGCAGCAGCTCAGCAGCAGCAGCAGCTCAGCGGGAGCAGCAGCTCAGGAAACAGAAGCAGCGCGGCGGCGGCAACGGCAAAACAGTGACCACTCATGTAGCTTATCGCAGCATGCTTCTTGCATGAAATACGGAAAGACCAAAGGCCCTGCCACATCCTCTTGCTGACGCATTCCGGCCGTTCGGTTGCTACAGATGTACCAGGAGATGGCTTCGCGGCACCGGGTGCGCGCCAGCTCCATCAGCATCATCAAGACGGCGACGGTGCCGGCGGCGCTGTGCAAGCGTGACAACGTGAAGCAGTTCCACGACTCCAAGATCTCCTTCCCCGTCACCCACAAGCTCGCCAGGTGCGGCGTGGCTGCGGAGCTGCCCCTTCAATATGTTCAGGCTGTCTGTGCCCGTTCGTGTTGATAGCCTCTGCACAGAAGGGTTTTGCATCGACCGCTCCAATTTCCAATTTCGGTCCTACCATGAGCTCGACGAGATCGTTGGCCTCATTGATCTCCTGGTGACTGGCTGGAAATGAAGCGGTCTCTAAGCCTCCAAACGGCTTGTGCTCACAAGGGTGTCGGACTACAAGTTCAGGATTCATCCTGAAGAAATCACATGGCAAGATTTTGCAACCGAAACATCAAACCCCAACAACATACTGTCACGCGCAGGGCATCGGACCGCAAGTTCAAGACGGTGTTCAAGGCGGTGCGCCCCAGCGTGGCCTGCTACTGAGCACCGCCGCCGCCGCAGCAGCCGGGAAGGTAAGGCCACGCGGTCGGCAGGCGGCCCGCGGCTTTGGACAGTGCGTAACGCACGGACCGTCGCCAGCAGGCGCCGCCGGCTGCGCGGCGAGGGGCGGGCAGCAGGCGCTTCTAGTGCAGCAGCGCCCCGCTGCGGCCGCTGTCATGGGCTTATTGGCATCGTTGCTGCGTGTTGCTGGGTGCCGCTGCAGCGCTTTTGTTTCTCAGGGCGCGGTGACTGCGACAGACGCTCTGCTGTACATGTAATGATGCCAGCCAGATGCACGGTCAGGTGCACCATCTATCTACAGACATCGAACCGGTCAAGAGCACAGAGCGCTTCCAGATTTTCCCTCTGATCATGGGTACAGGTCAGCTGCATATGTTCCGGCACAAGGTCTCCAGCGTAGGCAATCCAGCGACGTTCATCCGAGCAGTGCACAGCAGCTGCGCCACCGTCAGCAGGATGTATGTACCTAGTTCGTGGGTCAACTCAGGTACCACTCTCAGCCTTCAGCAAAACCACGCAACACAGCAAAACAAGCACCTCTTCCTACACGTTCCTAGCCCTAGAACAGATGGCTACTGCTCCAGCATCACACGACGTCAGTATCGCGTCCGCCCGCAAATGCAGATTTGATGTCCAGCTCCAGCCCGGCGGCTGCTGCCATCCAGCGCTCGGCATCCGTCGCAGCGGCACCGAGGTCCTCCATCTGCATGTCCACAATGATCCGTCTCTACTGCGTTCTTGCAGCAAAGGTACCGCGCAGGCATGTTGTTGAGTCGCACAACGCACACTGCCGACAGAAGCGAGTTCCAGCGCCCAACATCTGAGCAGCGTCACCTGGAGGACGAAACGGAAGCGGCGGGTGCTGTCCTCCAGCCGCCTGTTGTCGTACGGCTGCCACATGATGTAGTTCGTTCCCCTTGCAACATAGACACAGGCCTCGTCCTCAGCGGGGCTGCCAGCGATCATAGAATGAGGAATTCGAGTGGGAGGAGATCGGACGTGTCCAGCAGGAAATGAGAGGCCGATCCTGCAGCAAGGTTCATCTGCGACCGCGAGAGCACCAGATGCTGTTGGCCAGCAGCGAGTGCATGCCATCAGGCAGCTTGTGAGAGATCCGAGTTGCATGCGCACCAGATATTGTTGGCCAGCAGCGAGTGCATGCCGCGGCGCAGGTCCGGCGGCAGGTCGGGGTTGGGGAACGGCGTCGGCTCGCCCGGGCTGACGAGTGCAGCGTCCAGTGGCCTACAGTTGTTGCGTCAGCATAGATCAGATTTGCGAGATGTTGCCAGCATTGTTTGTGGGAGAAGCTGGACGACGGTGTTGGCGCCCCAGACCGACAAGCGTAGTGTCCAGGGGCCTGCACAAGCCAACAATGCATTGGAATTCCGCTGCGTTCCTGGAACTCGTCACTGCATGCCCAGCAGCCATCACACCTCAGGATCCGAGGCGTGCCCCTGGTCATTGCAGCAGTCGTTCTTGTACAGCGGAAGAGGTCCCTCCAAGCTGCACACCTGACGTTGAGGCGCTCCCAGCGGCGATGGGCGCCGGCGCCGTCGATGCAGACGCCGCGGTCGCCGACGGCGTGCAGCGAGCGGCTGCCATTGAGCAGCACGTCGCCGGGGTCCACCCACGAGTCCAGCTTGCCCAGGCGCCAGGTCGCCGCGTCGGCCTGCCGGACGGGCGGCTCCCAGTCCACCCACATCGCCTGCCAACAAAAGGGAAGCCGACTTTTCATGTCTTTTAGCATACATTTTGTGTGTCAAATACATGGGGAACCCGTGTTTCGTCGCGCTGCGACCAAGCCGGCCTCGGCGTTAGGAGCAGGCACTCCCTTTGAAATCCGTATATTATATAATCATAAATAAGCGCTTGATCAGGGCAATCTGGACCTCCCCCCAGAGGGTCCGCACCTCGGGCAGGCTGGTTGGGCGTCTTGTCGATCTGAGTAACGGTCGACACAGCCACAGACAGACATTGGGAACAGATGGCACAGAAGGACGCACCTCGGGCAGGCGGGTGGCCGTCTTGTTGACCCAGGTGACGTCGACAAACAGCGCGTTGCCGCTAGGCGGCGAAATGTACTCCAACCACACCGCCGCCGGCGCACCCGCCTGAGTTACCGCCCGCTCTGGCAGCTCCAGCTTCATTGCCACATGGAAGCCTGCAGCGAAGCATCGAGGCGGCGGGGCCCGTCTTGATCGAGGCCACTCTCTGGCTCTGACTTGTGCCAGCGAAGGCTTCACACCCGGCACTCCACGGCTGCAGCTCTTGCTGCAAAATCGGATGTTCACAGAGAAATAAGTCCGGCCGAAGCACGAAGCAGCAGTCTGAACCTGTCAGCCTGTGTGAGGCTGCCAGGTTTCATCGCCGTGCTCTGTCAAATCAGAAAATCGAGATGCACCTGAGCCAGTGTGCCGCCGCTCCCAGGCGCCTGCCACCGTTGCAACGCTGTCCTCACGCCGCGTGTCGCCGAAGCGCGAGCAGTTGGGCTTGCCAAAGTCCTGCAGCGGTCGTCATGGCTGGGGCTTCGACGATGTCCATTTCGACAACGCTTTCCGTTTGGCGGCAATAGCTCGAGAACACCATGTTGCAGAAGTGCGCTGTCGTCGCGCAAGGTATAGCAAGCACAGGCAGTCAGCCGCATCCGCGCAATGCACAGGTGGGTGAGATTCCCACCTTGTAGAACCACTCCTGCAGAGATGACTGGTATGCATAGCGATCCCAGATGGCGTCAAAGTCCTGTTCGTTGTAGGTGCTGTAGGTGACCTGCGGTTCCAAACAGCGGAGTGTTTCAGCAAGCGGCACGTATTTCGTTGGGGTTCGGACTTGATCCTGCTTCCTGCTTCGCCTCAGTGGGCTCACTGAGGCGAACACTTGCATCACGTGCCTGGACAGCACGGAGAGTCTGGGCTGCCATGCCATGTGCGTGATCGCAGCTGGCACATACCCGTGCCAGGGGGCTGTGCTGCGAGGCCCAGTTGCCGCCGTGGCGGCTGCGCCACCTCCGCCGCAGACCCGCGAGTGCACCTGCGTTCACAGAGCATTACTGTGTGACGTTTGTCGCAACTCTGCTGCGCAAAGAGATCCGACTGCTGTCGGCGGCAGCTGAAGCACAAGCGCACGGTTGAGCAGCTGTGCAGCCAGGCGCCTGCGGGGGTCACAAGGTTGAAGGACTAGTCGGCAGTTGTCTGGTCACATGAGTAGCCCGGGAAGGCAGGCATCCACCTGTCCGAGCGCTGATTTGGATGTCCCAGGCATGCGACTTGAGCCGCGCCGGCAGCCTCAGTCGCACGAATTCCGGCTCGTGCGGCTCAGGCGCTGCCTGTGCGGAGACGCCACAGAAATGACAAGACCGTAAACCGGTGTGAAGCTTGCCTGGTCGATGTCCATGTGGCGAGACTTGCACAAAGAGCTGAACTGTCGTTTGATTGCAGGACGTGGCATCAGCCCACTGTGCAATAGCTGAGATGCGTTTGCAGGGTGCCAAGGCTGCATGGCTTGCATTCCGAACACTCGTTTATAGATTGTGACAGACTACTGAGCACAGGGGAGAGGCTCTACCGCGGGTCGCCGCAGCTGCGCCACCAGTGCCGCAGCTGCCTGCCCTGGTTCCGGCCCATCTGCACAGTGGGGCAGGGCAACTGCTGAGAAGCTGCATGGACACATCAGTGCGTCTGGCGAAGCTATTCGCTGGTCAAGCCATGATACCGCGGCCCTGACACAGCCTTAGTCTGGCTGTCCTCGGTGCAAGCAGGCAGCATGCTGTCGTGGTTTCTCGACCTCCAATACACATGACATCCGGGCGCCTCACCCAGGGCCTCCAGCGCCCAATCCAGCCACGAGCGCTGCCGTCGCCAGGCATGGATGGCGTCGTCATACACGCCGGCCGCCAGCGCGGCGCCGAAGTCCGCATTGCTCCAGTTGCGGTAGTCGGGCATGGCCTCCTTGATGTCGACGCCCCACGTGTGCTCCGGCACCTGCAGCACCTCAGCGTCGAAACCTTTGCATGTTGTCGTGCGCAGTCGACCGTGGCTATCTTCGCTTCGACGATCGGCTTCACACAACGGCTTCACACTTTGGATAACATGCACCTTTAGCAGAAGGCGGCTGAGATTACGGTATGCCGGGTCCTGCGAGTGGTCGTAGCTGAGCTTGCGCCGCATGCGCTGCATTGCGCGGTACTCCGCCAGCTTGCCGGCGTCCGATGCAACGCCGTGGATCCACGAGTCGCCAATCTGCAGCGAGTGAAGGAGACCGTGAGTATCTTGAGCAATCACCACCGGCAATGGGAGGGTATCACAGCTGACAGGCGTCTGAGCAACTGGCAGACGAGTGATAAACAGGTCACGCCAGGCCTGTGAAATCGGCTACGAGCACCGCAGTGTGTCATCAAGGCACCAGCCTTCACCTGTGCCAAGAACCTGCAGATAGATGTGCCTTTGCGGCTGGAGAGGCGCTGTGCCCACCTCAGCCGTGACGATGCTGTTCCTTTGCAGCCGAAGGATTTCGGTGCAGTGAGCTGCAGCTGGAACTGCGATGCCAAGCAGATGCTGTGCCCACCTCAGCCGTGATGACGGGCATCGCCAAACCAGGCCGAGATCTGCTGCACATGTTGACTCAAGACAGGTGACACCCTGGTCATCTCTTGACAAAACGTTCTGGCTTTCACCTCAGCCGTGACAACTGGCAGCGCCAGGCCGGCCGCGACGGCGTCCGCCAGCGGCTCCACAAAAGCGTCGAACGTCGACGCCTTGACATGCGCGCCCGGGAAGCCCTTCCGCACGAGGCCCAGTATGTTACGCACCTGTGCGGGTGCAATACAACCTCAAGTTTATTCAGATTGTCCAGAAAGGAAAGGCTCACAGGCTGGTCTGCAGCAGTTGCCCGACAGCAAGCGGTGATCATGGGGACCGGCTGCGTTGGCTCCCGCAAGTGTTAGCAGGGTGGGATTGCACAGCGCCCATGCAGGCGGCCTAACCTGGGCTCGTGCCCCACTTTGGGTGGCATCTGAGGCTCCAACCCCATAGTAAAGGAGGCTTGTCGCACCTCGTCTGACGAGTGCGGACCGCCGTTGTCGCCGCGCCATGCGCAGCACAGCACGTGGTTGAAGCCTTCCACCTGGCAGCGGAGGTTGTAAGCGAGCACACAAAAACATGAGATAACGTCGGTGAGAAAATTTTGATGATGCTGGTCCTGAACGTGCGCGTCACGGCATCTCAGTGATGGCAGCACCGGCAACGCTGTGTAATGTTAAGCTGCTCTGCTTTTCGACAGGGCTGCAGCAGAGAGGGTGGAGAAGACACAAACTTCAACCGACAAAGCTCAATCTCAACCTGACTGTCAACTGACTTCGGGACACATACACGAAGCTAAATTCCAGAAGCTGAGAGCAAGATTGAAAGTGAACAAACAGTCTACTCGAAAAGCGTATCCTGGAAAAAAATCGACAGCACCTGCATGCACTGGTCGGGGCTGTCGACGGGGTTTCCTGAGTAGCCGCCGGCATGCCACATGCCGATGATTTCGGCGCCGCTGGGCTCGTCGCGCCACAGGAAGGGGCCGTCGCGCGGCACCGCCGGCGGAGCGGAGCCGCCGTTCACGCCCACCGAAATGCCCTGCTCGCAAAAGGGGGCAGGACCAAATTCTCAGAAGCCCTGAGAAGCCACCGGGATGCCCTGCGAGCAGACAGGGAAGCAGGCCTCGCAGCCTGAACAGGCCACTGCAGGATTGCGCACTCCTGCAGCCATTATGTCTTTTAAAAAGTGTTGGGCAGAGCAGTCCGGCCATGTCAATTGTCGTTGTGCGCTGCAGGGAAGGCGCCTCTGTGCGCTTTGACGTGGAATCTGAACATCTGCCCACACACCGCCGAGAACATCAGCAGGCCGCAGTACAAACGGTGATTGATAGACAAATTGCCGTGCCGCACCTTGAGGCCGATCTGCCACCCGGGGTGTACCAGCACCGGCACCGCAGCTCGCGTCAGCCCCGGCACATCCCGCTGCAGCCACAATGCGGGAGGGTTCACTAGAAGCTCCATCTGTTGTGGTCAGTCGCAACTGTTATCCAGGCAGCCGCCTGGAAAACAGGGAGTCGACAGTCGACAGTCGACTGACCTGTTGTCTGCTACTGTATGGAGACCTGCCCATGTCGGCGTTACCGAGCGGAAGCGGCACTGCAACGGATATCAACTGACATGAGCGCAGCCGAGAGTCCTGTTGCACCTGGGACATGGTGCGCTTGGGTGGGAAGCCGTAGTTGCGGTCCAGCTCGTGCACTAGGTCAACGCCGAATTCCACCATGTCCGAGTCCATGATCTCGATCTGCAGCGGGCAGGAACCAGCCTGTCGGGTTGTCATTCGGCTTGAAGCAAGGATGCAGTGTCTGCGCCTACGCACTGGATTGGTGACCCAAAGCCACCCCTGAAAAAACCCTAAACCCTAAATAGTCTGGTACATACGAGTGCAGCCTCGGGTCAGCACAGACGATCAGCGACCAGCACTGCAGACACACACACCCCTACAATTCTGCGGATCAGAGACCTCACCTGCGCGTTGTGTGGGAAGGCATGCCAGGTGATGACGCCCGACCGTATGGCGGCCTCCACTTCGGCGCGCGCCTCCACGCCCGGGCAGTGCAGTCCCATGCCCGGCGGGCAGTCCAGAAACAGCGACACCAGGTACGCCTGTGGCACCAGTAAGGCAGGCGTCACCTAGTATACCTACCTAGTGTACCTACCTAGTGTACCTGGTTCACCTGATACTTACACTTGCCTGTCTGCATATTTGCGGAGGATTGTGGGCTTTCCAGAGAGCCCGCCCTCCTCCAGTTGTCGAGGGGGAGCATGCTGAGCGGCATCGCCGTGCCTCAGTGCATTGCAGTGATGGACTTGTGCAGGCGGCTGCCGTCACAGCATGGGGCACACACCTGCGTCATCCAGATGTAGGCTTCCTTGCCGCCACCGTGCTGCAGCTCCTCAGCCGTTTTGATCTGCGCGACAACACCACATCGTGCTGGTCATGTCAGTCAGCGCAGTGGCGTGGCAAGGTGCATGGGGACCATCGACACAGTTGAGCCCGATGGGGATTCACGCTGCTAGAATGCATCGGGTGGCTGTGGACACAGATGCCGCTGTGGGGCACCCGGGTGGGAGCACGTACCGCTCGCGGAAAGTACTCGTCAAAATATTTGTTGATGACATTGTCATCGGTGCCCAGCTCCGGGTCGATGCCGTCAAACCCAAGGTCCTGGTAAGTTCGTAGTGCAATGTCAGCGCACTCGGCAACATCCTTCATGTCGCGGCACCTGCAGAACCGCCACTGCCGCATGCGCTATGGCAGGATGCCGCACCACATGGTTGGAGAAGATTATGTGCACAGTCGTGCCGCTGCTGCTGCCTGCGCCGCGCGGCAGCTCTGCCGCAGCGGTTGAGGCCGGCATGGCCGCCAGCAATATTGCTGCGACAAGTGCAGCTCTGCATGGCGCAGGCCAGCATTGCCATGATCGACTGTGTCGCCGCGATAGGTCTTTGGCGCTCACAATGTCTGAACTCCCCTTGCGCTTTGCGACGCCCAGTGACTGGTCATGCGTCTGACATGATGGGTCCATGCGCTTGACGCATGATTCACTCGAGTCTTCATTCGAATCGCGCTGGTGCGATTTCATCCACAGCTGGAGGATGACACTCTGTGATGTGAATGCTGTAACAATTGAAGCACTCCTTTGACGGGCATTCGAACTGTTCCAAAAAGGCACCTCTCAAGCGCTCAAAGCAAGTTTCGGCGTGTGTGCGCAGCCCAAGTAGCAGAGCTGCTCGCTTGTATTTTAATGATGTCGTTTCAACGATCAAAGCATGTTTTGCGCTGCTGAAAGTAGATTTTCGCAGTTGTTCCGACACGAGCTTTCCCGCCAGCACGTGCGATCTTGTAACTTGACGACGAATTTTGCCCTGCAACCTATTTGCAAGCAGTCATACTTGCTCCGACGTGTTCCTAATCTCTGTACTTGCTTCTCCTGCCAACCGCCATGCAAATGACACTTCACGCTCAGGCGCAATGCACATCAGCCGCCCTGCTGCAGCGACACAGCCCAGCCCGCGCAGTATGCATGCGGGTGCAGCGGTGTGGGAAGAGGCGAGACAGTCTGTCGCTCGTGGTGCACGCCAACAGCCGCGTCATCCGCGGGCCCTGCTACGTCACACGAGATGTGAGCGCCGTGGGTTGCGTGGGTTGTTTGTGTGTTTGCTCAACAATTCAGGCACTGATATGCTATTGCTTTGCCTGCAGAACATCGACACAGACCAGATCATCCCAGCAGAGTACCTCACGCTCGTGCCGTCAAAGGTGAGCGCAGGTGCCAGCGGCGAGGCACCCGGCAAGAACCTGCATCCCCTTCGCTGAAACATGCCGTGACAGGCATGTCCCTTCTGAACGTAGCCGGACGAGTACGAGAAGCTGGGCAGCTACGCCATGATTGGTCTTCCGAAGGAGCTGTACCAGACCAGGTGAAACCCTAAACCTTGAGATCAAACCAGGTGAGCGCTGCGGTGGCAGCGCTGCCGTTCATGCAATCTGCAGCAGCTGGGCGCAATGCTGTGGTGTGGAGGCGTCTGCTCACTGAAGATGACGCCCTTGGAACGCAGGTTCATTCAGGACGGGGAGATGAAGACAGATTACCCCATCATGATTGGCGGCAACAACTTTGGCTGCGGCTCGTCACGCGAGCACGCGCCAGTGGCCATGGGGGCTGCAGGTAAGTTTCACGCCCTTGGGGTATGCACCTGACGCTGCATGCACGGTGCTGGAACTGCGTGTGAAGCTATTCTCGTGCAAACGATGGCTTTGGCCGCCTGCACCTGGCATGACTGCTGCCCGGTTGCCATGTGCACAGGCACAAAGGTGGTTGTGGCGCAGTCGTACGCCCGCATCTTCTTCCGGAACTGCGTCGCCACGTAAGTGCTCACAGCACAACGCTTGCGCACGCCCATCAGACTCGTTTGTACTTGGTGCTGGGTGCGGCAAAGTGATATCGAAGGGCAGTTCATTACAAGCTGGGCAAATGAGCATGGCAACATGGTGGCTGGCACGAGATCGTGGCGGCCGCCATCTGCAGCTGTGCATACAGACGGCGGCAGGAATCCCTGACTGCAGCCTGGTACCAGCACCCCAAACACCACATCACCTGGCTGCTAGCTGTTCAAGCGCCAACTTAAAGCCGCATGCGCCACCGCCACTGCAGGGGGGAACTGTACCCGTGCGAGACGGACATCCGGCTGTGCGAGGAGCTGTCGACGGGGCAGGAGGTGGAGGTGGACATGGACAACGATGTGCTGACGGTGCTGGAGTCCGGCAGGCAGTACAACCTCAAGCCGCTCGGCGAGGTGCACTGCCGCCGCCATCACTCGTGTGCCCATATTATTGCTCAGCGTTTATTGACATGCTGGTGGCTTGCGCCTGCATGTTACATGTCAGCGGTTCAGTAATGTTGAGGTTGTTATTGTGGCATCCAGCTGCGGATCGTTGTGCGTGCAGGCGGGGCCCGTCATTGACGCAGGCGGCATATTTGACTACGCTCGCCAGACCGGCATGATCAAGAAGAAGTGATCGGCAGCGAATAGGCAGCTTGAGACTGCAGAACTGTTTCTTGTGGTTTTCGCGCTGAGCGCGAGCCAGCCGGCCAGATGTGCAGGCATGCACAGGTGGAAACACCACACGAGGACCACGTGGTGTGTAAAGTACGGCAGCTATTTCAACAAAGTTGACTCCCTAGACATATAAACCAGAAACAGCACACTTACCTCGGCAAACGTCCTTAAGGCTCACAATCAGCACATCAGCACTGCCTGCAGGCTCGCTCCCAATTTCAGATGCACTGTCCAAGCAACCCTATAAACTGCAGGTGCAGCACTCGCACGCACCTTTTTGGCAGCTGACATCACCCTCAGCCATCTCCTCCATCATACAGGGTTGCACAAGAGCGAGCTGCAAGGCCTTAGCCTGCTGAGGCCGCCTGCGACAAGTTTGCTTGGTCCTGGCATCATGCCCATCCACACTGTCGCAAGCACCAGCGAGTTCGAGCAGCTGATTGCGAACGCGGGCCACCCGGTGAGATTTTCTGCAGCACTGCCTGGGCAAGGCATGCTGCACCCCGATGACTGTGGTGCTCTGGCGCATGACGCACTGGACCCCTGCGGGTGTACAGCTGCGGGTGGGTCAAGCTGCAAACGTGGTTCAAGCGTATACCATCGCGTCCCCACCTGTGTCTGCGTCCTTCAGCCGCCTGTACATCCTGTGCATGCAGGTCGTGGCGTTATTCCAGTCATATAGCGGGCCTGCTGGTGGCAAGGACCTAGTGCCGGTCTTTGGCGACTTCAGCGCGCGTTTCGCCCAGAACGCGCGCTTCATTGCCGTCGACATCAGCAGGATACAAGTGCGGCGTCGCGGCAGCAGGCTCCGAGCTGTACCACCAGTTCCACTCCTATAGCAGCATCTTGTTCAGCTGCAGAGCCCGCCTGGGCGCTACACGTCATCCCCTCTGCCGCGTGGCATTCCCTCTATTCAAATAGCGCGGCTGGTGATATGTATGCATCGTGATGGCGCGCAGGGCTATGGCGCCAGCACTGGCATACGAATCTTCAAGCACGGCAAGGAAGTTGGCAAAGTCGATGGCGGATCATCCAGCGCAATTGAGAGCCTGATGGCCAAGCATGTGCTGTCCAAGTGACGGACAGCCGCTGGGAGCTGCTGGCAGCCGCGAGCCGTGTCGCTTCGGCGATTGGCTGCTTGAGGGAGAATTTGACCGTGCTTCCTTCCTTTAGGTGCTCGCTGGCATTGCTCTTGGATCACTATTCAGATGCTATTCGGATGATATCGTGCAGAATTGATTTGAAGGCCGGTGAGCTCGGATGTAGAGCGCGCTGACAGTATACCCTTGAACGATGACGCCGCCCAGAAGTCCAATGTCACGGTGAGGAAAGCGCTTGTTATTTGTCACAAGGATATTCCCCAGCTGGTGACCCTGTTGGACGCTCACGCATGGGCGCAGCGCCGGCGCGATGGCGACTTGTGCATGCCTGCCGCTTTGCAGGTAGGGCTGCATGCGGTAGGTTCGCATATCGCAATCCCGGATGTCCCTGCACCCAAGTTTACAAAGTACAAAGCCATTCTCACCCCCACATACAGGCCTCAAGAAGCAGGAAGCAGTTCACTCACGTGACACATGTGACGCTTCCTAGAAACTGCAAATCTCGGGGCAACACAATACAGCTTCTTGCAAACGTGCTGCAAGCACTACAGCACAGCGAAACCATCTAAGCGGTGAGATATTGGCCAGTGAGGTCGACTCATAGTCCGTCTCGTGTGGGCCTTTGTACATGGGTATTGATTCCTCTCCAAGCCGTGCGAATTTCCGACTGCGTTGTGCTGGGTATCTTCATTTGCATCATAGCATTATATCGAAGTCGAAGTTGTAGCTCCATGACCCCTCGAAGCGGAGCTACGAGCAACTGCTTGCGCTGTGCGCTGTTGAGTCACAAATGAGCATGCGAAGTGCGCAACTTGCAGGTAGCTACACATAGACTCAAGCTGCGCGATCGGGAATCCATCATGTCGATTACGCCAATAACCAGCCTGAAGGAGTGGGAGGCAATGCTGGCCGGTCCGTTGCCGGTGTGTGTTTTAAGCGCATCCTCCTCGGTGCTAGAGTCTCGGTGCTGCTCTGCATCAGCAGCTGATTCGAAGACATGGTATGCTGCTTGGAACTGCATGCGGGGCGATGTGCCCGCCGCAGCGTCCTTAGCCGCTGACTTACCATCCTTGCGCTGTATAACCCCCATCGGGACCTCACTTGTGCTGCAACAAGCAGCATCATAGCAAATCAGAAAGGCTGCACATCAAGGAACAATGGACCATCGTGAGAAGAACCTTTGTACTCGCATGTAGTTGGCGGTGCTTTTCACGGACTCGGACGCGGGAGAGGTGCCGCACGCCGATGTGCTGGACAAATCGCTGACCCACTTTGCGCAGCACCACCGCGAGAAGGTGGGTACCCAGCGCTGCGCTGTGAAATTCCGAGCCTCTGGCAGCACGATAGCTGGGATGGTCAGCTGCTCGAGAGAGTCGCACATGGCGCGTCCGCAGCTGCAGCATCTGGTGGCAAACTACTGCTGCAACGGCGCGGCTGGCGGTTGGACGGAATCTGGAGCAAGCATCCGCTGAAGCTTGTGCTTCATGCTCTTGCAGGCGCGCTACCTGACCCTGGACATCGCCAAGCTCCCGGTGCGGCTTTGCTTTGATCCTGGAAGCTCAACCCTCAGCGGGCGTTTGACGGGTCTGGCAGTGCCGGGCGCAGCTGTTCAAAGATTTGCATCAGAGCGTGGGAGGCTCTGAGGATTTCAGGGATTTTTAGAAGATTGGGCAAAATAAAAATGAAAATAAAAAATTAAAGAAAATGGGACAAAGCTGCAGCTGTCACCATTCAGGACCTTGTCGTATTGCAATAAGGCTGACGGCTGTCTGCGCGGTTGCAGGATGCGGCGGAAGCTGCGGGAGTGTCCTCGGCGCCGCGGCTGCAGGTGCTCAAGCACGGGCGGCCGGCGGGCGGCGCGCTGCTGCCGGAGTACAAATCCGTAGAGGAAATGGAGGCGGTGCTGCTGCGTCACATCCTGAAGTCGAAGCCGGCCTGAAGTCTATGGCGGAATTGTACGCTATGTGGTGGGTGCACAGAGGCACATGTGGCGGCCGAGGCATACTTAGGAGCCGCAGCCGGCTTGCTTGGAGACCTGAACATATGCCATCTGGCTGCTGGGGGCGTCACATTCTGATACCACGAGGCCGCATCGTCCATTATAATTACTAATTAGTGGGTGGCACTGCAGCCATCCGTGCCAGGGCTGCCACCATCTGCGGCCCGGTGCAAGTCCGGTGCAAGTCCGCAGCAAAGTCGCTGCTCGCATGCAGGAACACGAAAGGCTTGTAAGACGGCGGAAACTTCAAACGGAGAAAATTTGTTAAAGATTTACAGATGCCCATTTTGCTGCTTTGTGACCTCAGCTGTCATTGATGCCACAAAAATGTGGCAAGGCCAGGTGTGTGACCTCGAGGCTCTGCCGCCGACTCGGCAGCCGCGGCCGCGGCACCTGCCGACTGCTGCAAACTGACAGTCACAGGAGCTGGCCGCCCGGCCGCTGCATCGTCCAGCGCCTGAAAAGCAATCCTTGCCGGGTGTGTGCGGCTCAGAGGCAGCTGCGGTGCAAGCTCTTGCCGTACGTGACCAGGTGATGCGGAACCCGCCGCTGTTCGGGCGGGGCGCTGCCAGCTGCTGCTGCATGGTGCCAGGGTCGGCTTCGATGAGGCGCCGTATTGTGTCGGTCAGGCTGGTCTTAGCCACCCTGAGGCCAGCTGTGGTGCTGCCAGTTTGCTGCTGCTGCACACGCACTGGCAGGCAGCTGGCGCATTAAAACATGTGCACCACCAGCTGAAGTGACGCTTCCGGCGCTGTCAAGTTCCTTAGCTCATTGTTGGAAAGCTTTTCAAAGTAATTTAAGTTGCCGACAGTCCTGTGTGCTCTTCTTTGAAATCGCCTAGCTGTCGATGCGAGGTTCAGAGCAGACTACAAGACATATGAAACACCCGAGCTGCTGGCAGCACCACAGCAAACAAGCATCACAGTCATCCCCACAACTTCTTGTGTCCAGATGTCTGTGAACTCCCTGCTGCTGAGCACGTGCTATTTCTAAAGGCGACGCTTTGCGCTCTGGCCAATTGCATGGCTTGTCGCTGGCGATGCAGCGCCAGCCGCCCTCGGGCGGCCGTCTAGCCTGCTGAAATCCCCTCCACCCGCACGCAGCCTGCGGATGCTGCTCCTTCAGCTCCACTCGGTGTGCAGGCCTGTTACGCGGCGCGCCGCGGCGGCGCCACGCAGGTGCGCAGCCTCGCGGCCGCCAGCTCCGCTGACGGCGGCGAGCGGAAGTCGGGCACGATGCCCGTCCTGTCGATGTCTGCGCCGCCCGGCGTGCGGTACCGCCCCACCTGAAATGGTGCAACCGGAGCGTGTGGTGAACTCCGGGAGGACTAGGAGAGCAGGTGGCATTATGCATGTGTGTTGTGGTAGAAGCACCCTGGAGGGAAATAGAAGGGCGTGAAGAGTGTCAGAGTGTTTTGTCGACTCGATTGTGCACAAAGAAGCTGTTCGGTGCTGCGGCCGCGCACCGCCAGCATCAGGGTAATGAATGCGGGAGAAACGCGAAACAACAGAGCAGTGATAAACGAACTCGGCAGGATGTTGGCGGCAGCCCACCGTGAGCGCGAGGCCGCTGGCGTCGTGCAGCTCGTAGATGGACTGGATGAGGCCCTTGCCGTAGGTGCGGCTGCCCACCAGCAGCCCCCGGCAGTTGTCCTTCAGCGCGCCTGCAGACACAGTGTGATGGCGGTGTCAATTCTAGCTGCCTTTTCCTCTTCCGCTGGGGTGCTGTTTGAGGAACCCTAAACCCTGTGCTGCTGACATCATGTCTTGGGGGACAGGCTCTCCAGGAGGAACCGATAATCCCACGCCAACAACCTGCTCATCTTTGGCTCAGCGTTGTGGAGGCGGACTCAAAAGGAAGGGCGACGGGCAAAGCACTCACCTGCCAGGATCTCTGCTGCCGAGGCCGTGTCGCCGTCCACGAGCACCGTCAGCGGCGCGCTGCTGAGGGGCGGCCCTGTGGCGGAAACCACCGTCCGCGCCGCGTCTCGGCCCTCCTCCTTGACCACAATTGTGGCGCCCTCTACAGTAAATTGCAACACTAGGTCGGGCGAGAGGCTGCAAATCTGTGATTGCAATTAAATGAGGCACAACACACGGTGGCGCTGCACGGAAACCTGTGTGGCATCCCTCTTTCTGTGCCACCACCATGGCGCTGGCGCCCTGTACGGCGAATGCACCTCGGGCTTGATTGAGGACGTGGCAGAGTGCCAGCAGGAACGAAGTCCCGCCTGGAAACGACAGAGTCGTGGCCCTGCCCTTCAAGATTGGGACTGTTGTCAGTGCTGCCAGGAGTAGGCCACTAATACACACACAAACACACCTCAAGGTGCAGGTTCGCAGACTGCAATCCACCATTGCGTCAGCTCTCGACGCTGGTCGTCATCCCAGAAACCTTCGACAAATGCAATACCTTAACAGCGCCTCCAGCTCAACGCACCATCAAGGAACAGGCGTGCCGTTTCCACGCCCTGGCTCACAAGACCGCCCAGGTTGCCGCGCAGGTCCAGTTCGACCTCCGCCGCGCCTGCGTCCTGAAAGCCGCGCAACGCCGCCGCCACCTCTGCCTGTAGACACAGCCAAATATCGCATGACAAGCATGTCCATCTCCATCGTGCTCTGCTGCAGGTTCACTTTCGCAGCACCCGCTCCCTGGAAGCTCTGCAGCACCGCCGCTGTTCCTGCCTGCATTACAAGGATGGATGTGTGCCGTGACGCGAATGTCTGCCTGGCCATACGCCTACCCCTGCTAAACACGCCAGATGTCCACCTCCGTAGCGGTCACAGGTCATGAGCAAGGGCCTCACAATCAGGCCAAGGCTCACACCCTACAGAACCTCGAGCCAGTGCCCACCTGTGTGCGTCCGGTGAAGGTGGCGATGCGCAGGCGGCCAACAGTTCGGCCGCCTCGGTCCTCCAGCGACGACCTGACCGTCGGCTTGCTCACCCTGCCCGCCACACACCAGAAGACCTATCAGTTTCCAGCTTATCAGTTTCCAGCCTATCAGTTTCAAGCCTATCAGTTTCCAGCACCTCTCAATGTGACACTTGTGGTGACGATTGGCTGGTGCAAGCCAGAGGCTCCACCCCCTGGGCTCACCCAGGAGCAGCGAGGTCCAATGGGGGCAGGCCTGGCTGCTAGAGTGTAGAGAACCGAGGAGAAGGTGCATGTTTCACCTCACGGTGCGCGCCACTGTGTGGCTGTGCACGGTGCCCTGGGAGTCTCGCACCGCCATCGTCAGCCGCGGCGGCGGCGGCGCGCCGTCGGGCCCCGGGCCACCCTGCAGCATCGCCGACACCTGCGCGGCAGTGCGAACACACGAGTGCCAATCAGGTTTCTCTCTTGCAGAGACACCCTTGCAGATGGAAAGCTCGTGAAACCTTACGACCGCAGCCAGCAGCAGGTCGCCCGGTAGCAGGACCAGCCCAAGTCTGCGGTCAGGGCTCTGGCGGCCAGCACGAGGGTTTACCGCCAGGGTTTACCGCCCTGGTGGCTCTGACAAGACCCTGTGCAGGTACTGCTGATCCTATGCATTATGTCATCGGACCAGGGTTCATGGCACCTGGTAGGGTGTGGCTGAGATCACTGGGGTGCCGTCAACCTCGACCAGCTCATCGCCCTGTCGCACACCTGCCGCCTCGGCTGCCGAGCCCTGCAGTCCATGTTCTCAGGTGTCACTCAGAGTCATGTGATTGCAGCTGCATCCGCGCGGCTCGGCACGCATGCCCGCAGAGCTGCCCAAAACAGACTCTGGCCTCAAGCAACAGTTCATCAGCGCCCCGTATTCCTCTGACAAGCAGTGTATCAACGGGAGCCTCGCTGTGCTGTCTGGTCAGGTCGTCAAAAAGAGGGTTTAGGGTTTAGCGCTGGCGCGCTCCTTGATGATGCCAATGACCCAGATGCCATCGGTGGCACCCTGCCGCCCGGGCGGAAAAGGCACCCCCACCTGCGGCAAATGGTAGATCTGGTAATTTCGGCACGACTTCCTGCACCAAAGACGTCCTTACAGATGGACACGCAGCGGGAACGGGCAGCAGGCCGGCTGGCTGAGCGGCACGCGCCTTGCGGGCGAACTCGTCTGCAGATCCCAGATTCAGACCCACCCCCGTGACATCATACGCCTTCATGTCCTCGAAGTCCTGCACCCGCAACAGGTGTGGAGAGTGAAATCGAAAACCATGTGCTGCAGCCTGGTCCAATGGCAGCCTCCGACGTGTCGACGCTCAAGAGCTCGGAGTCGTCATGACAGGGGCAGCGTACCCGGGGGGAGATGAACTTGGTGTAGGGGTCTCGCAGCACGCGGCCAATCATGCCCCGCACCGCTTGGTGCGCTGCTGCCGGGCTGTCCAAAGATTCTGCACTTCAGCCGAAGCGAGTCACACGCGGGTGTCTGAGCGCCGGCCAAAACATGCTGCGGTCGCACGACGCCTGACACTGATCATCTGGAAATTTCCCCACTGGGGGGTCTCCCAGCACATGCTGCCAGTGACGCTGTCCACCACTGCAACACACCCGCCAGGTGCACCCAGAAGAAAATGCCGCGCGGATTTGCCGCGCCACTGCTTCTAGGCGCCCACCTGCAGCGAGGAATCGCGCACGGCGGCCGACACGCAGCGGTCCAACCCTGTGTGCAGCGTGTCTGCAGAATCTAAGGTTGCGGTTGTGAACCCTAAACCCTAAACCCTAGAACCACAAGCAAAGTCTTGCCCACCCAGTAGTGCGGCGTCGCGCGCGGCAGCCCAGGCGCCGCGGTCGAAGCCATTATGCCGCGCGTCCAGGAATTCGCGGTCCACCACCTCCCACACCTCCCACAGCAGCTGCTCCCCGTCCTGCTGTGCCGCCGCTGAGTCGGTCTGCGGTCAGGGATAACGTCATTCAGAAATACATTCACGGCTTCCCAGACCTCCCATACCAGCTGCTCCATGTCCTTCTGCGCTGCCGCTGAGTCGGCCTGCAGAACTGAGTGTATTTGCTTTTTGGATGGCATCGCTCGAAGTCAGTTTTAAACCTCTTACACGTCACACACCAGCTGCTCCTCTTCCCTCTGCGTAGGCCCACGCGGCGCCTGCGGCATTGGGGTAAAAAGGTGCACGCTTTCAGCACCTCCAAACACCTTTTCGACGCAAATATTGCTATGGCTGTCTGCCCGGGAGACAGACCATGGTTTGGTTTTGCACCAGGAACTCATCGATGTATTGTGCATGTTTCAAGCAAACTGCTCACCGGCGACAGCGGCGGCGCGGCCAGAGTCTGCACGCCGTCAGCGATGGTCTGCTGCGCGGAGCGGAGGCCGCGGGACAGGTCCCTGTCCGCCTGCCGCAGTGTGCGCTGCAGCTGCTCGAACAGCCCGTCGCTGGCGCCTTCCCTGCAAGCGACCAATAACAGAGGTGATGCTTCATTGCTTGACTTGAGATCTGCGATCGTAGGTTACCGTGGACTGGTAGGTACACGAGGCGGGCGCTTGCACCTACGTTCGAGCGGTGGCGCAGGATTTCCTTGAAAGGCTATCCTCTCACCCGAAGGCGAGAGCTGGCAGCGGCGACAGTGCCGGCGCGGCAAGGGCGGCCGCCAGCGCTGCTGCCGCCGCACACCTCGCCGCCCGCTGCAGCCAACCTGCAAGGCAGGAGCGGACCCATGTTGCTGCCGCGATGTTGGCAGTGATCCAACAAGCATGGCGTCCATGATCAGTCTGGGGACACTCACCAGCTGTGCAGTGCCTGCTCACCTGGCCATCGCGGCTGGTCAACATTGGCAGGCCACCAGGACGGTTTTTGCGGCTGCGCCGGCAAAAACAGGCGATCGTCCCGCTCGCTCCACGCAAGCTGGGCATGCTGCTGCGGCTGCCCGCTGGGTGGGTGACAGGCCGGCTGGTTGTGTGCTTGCTTCATGTTGCGATGTCGCCTGCCGCTGAGTTGATCCGGCTGCGCAGCAGCGGCTGTAACGCCGGCCCAGCCGCCGCTGAGGTGCCGGCGATCGGCGTGTGCAGCGCACGGCCGCGGCAGCGTCGCCGGCAGCCGGGGGTGCCAGCCGCACAGGCGCCGCACTGCTGCTGCAGTGGCCGCAGGCGTCAGCCAGCCTGCACTGGTGGCACTCGGACTGCCGTGCCGTGCCGGCAACTCCATTACCGCCGCGTCACGAGCGCTGTTTGGTCTTCATTTCATCCTAAGCAGGATGTGGGTTCAGTGAGGCACGGTCTCGTGTAATCGAATGGGACTTCAAAATCAGAGAACGACCGATGCGTTTGTACCTCGCGTCTCAGAACTGCTGCCACATGAGCTCGGATGCATGCAAACTCACATCAGGCGGATGATTTACCCGCCCGAAGTGATTGTGAACCTTATTTCGGGACCCTCAGACTACGGGAAGCACTATGGACCTCCTCCGTGCTGAGCAGCATGCAGGAAGTCTTTGTGGCAGCAGATTACGTAGCATTTATGAAGCCTCAGCGCAGGCCCAGCCGTACCATTTCACGCGACTGTTGCCGCACAGCTGACGTGCTGACCTTCCTGTATGCTTCAGAGATATCGTACTGCCTGAATCGCAGTCTGCCGCGCAGTCGCCCTCTGCACCTTGGTAATCGGCTTCTGTCGCCAGAGGCTCGAGGTAGGCTGCCTCTCACTGCCAGCAGCCGTGCGCAGGATGCGGCCACCGACCTGCATCTGATCACCAGAATACGCTTGGCTCCTTGTCGACCATCAAAATCTGATTCTGGCCGATCCAACCCGATCCAGATCCATAGTGCATTTGAAGGTCGGTCAGCCAAGACCATACAGCGAAATGCCTGTGCCCGAAGAATGCATTATACTGTGTGAAGCTCGCAGCTTGTAGGACGATGACGAGATTGCTCAGCATGCCACATGTGACACCGCGCTCATGACTGCTGCCGCCCACCTCCTCCAAGCTCGTGTGCACTTTCACGTTGCCGCTTGGAGGCACACCCTGGGGAGGAAGTCTCCTGCACAAGTCTGCATCCTGATCTTTGCTGCCACGATCACAGGTGGGCCACGGCTGCAGTCAGCGCATCAGGCCACGCCTGCAGAGGCCGCCTGCAACATGGCACGCTGCTAGCAGCTGCCCAAAATCCTGCCTGAGCAACGGCTACCGCTCTAGGTCCGTTGTCCGGGATCCTGACCAGCCGCAGAGTGGACGTTGGCGGCAGCCACCTTTTGGCCCGATTTGCGGGCTCCCGGCAGCAGCCGGCATGGGTTGCATGTCCAGCAAAGCCCGGACGGGCGATGGGGACCGCCAGAGCGTATCAGACTGTGAGTACTTGAGTACTTGTGCCTGCACGATGCTCAGCTTCGTTGCAGAGTGCCATGTGGGGGCGGCCCTTGCTGCGCTGCGAGCCGTGTACCGAGGCTCTGCCAAGTTGGCGGATCGAAATCTTCCTCGTGACAGCAATGGCAAAGCTGGGGTGCTGTCGCTGTTGCAGGGCAGCAGGATGGCATCAGCACCGGCTACGCCTCGCCGCCCATGAACGGCTCTGTGGATGACAGAGACCTCGGCAGCCAGGTGGACGTGATGCACGCTGCGGCCTGTGTTTCAACCCTGTGCGGTGCTGGCAACAGCAATACCGGTCGGAGGCAGCACAGCTGATGCAGGACATAATCTGCAGACGCACTCACAGTGCTGGATTGGATTTGAAACCTGAAATGTCTGCCGTGACTGGAGCGAACTCCCCCAACTCGTCTGACATCCTGCAACTTCCGCCTGCCGCAGTCCGACTTTCCTGCGGAGAGCAGCGTCGCCTGCGAGCTGGGCACAAACGCGGAGGGCCGCTCGGAGGCGGCCTTCAGCCGCAGCAGCGCGCAGAGCGGCGGCGCCACCTCCGGCGCCGACCGCGATGACGCCTCCGCCGCCGACATGTGGTCCACCCAGGTATCCAAAGTTGACGGTCAAAAGTGACTGAGCTCCAGGCGAGCCTGGCCCACTTTGCGGTTTTGTGACAGTAGCATCGAAGGGCCGGGCAGGCGGCGGCTGCGGCCACACGTGTGCATGGGCACACCCGCCGCTCATGCGGCCGCGTGCTTTCAGATGGATCAACCTGCCAGCACCGTCTTGCCTGCCATGCTCCCCTTGGTTCCCAACCTGCTCGAATCATGCCCGCTTTGCTGACCCGCAGAACGACGAGATCGCGCCGCACGTGGCCAGCCCCGACGACTCGGCGCGCCACGACAGCTTTGTGTACACGCCAACAGAGGTGTCGCGCGACGAAAACTGGGGATCCCGCTCCAACGGCACCGCCGGGGACGGCGGCGGCGTGAGCGAGCCTTAAACCCTAATCCACGATGCCAACGGCACCGCGGGCAATGGCACCAATGTCTGGTCTGCGAACCGTGATTGGGAACCATGTTTGAAACGATCAGCCGCTGCGTAGGCAGTGACGCCAAGTGACGACGCTGCTGCATGCCACGGCCGGCGCAGTGACTCGGTTGGCACTGCCAAACGCTCAAGCATGAGCGCTTGGCACCATATGCGGGGGCATCTGCTGGTTTCCTGGGTGGCGGCGCTGCGCGCAGCCGGTGCCCATGTGCCGGCGGCGCCCAAAGAGCACCTGTCAGCAGCCGTGACGCACCTTTTTCGAATCAGCTTCAGCTCAGGACAGCCAGCTGTGGATTCAAACACCCACTGTAAGTGGGTGTTTGAATCCGTGGCCGATTATCACGGCCGCGATCGTTACACATTTGACATGGCAGCACTTGAATTTACACTGCATATTGTGAAATGCATGTGATTCGTGCCGCGCATGATTGCAAATTTGGTTTGGGCACTGTTACGTAGTAGTAGAACCGAGCACGGTAAATGAGACTTCGAGCCGGCGGGAGCTACGTTTATTTCAAGGGAACGGAGGTGTTGCAGAATGCTCGTTGTACAGTCACTGAGCTCCCCAAACCGGCCTACAAAACCCTGAAGCAAAACCCTTGGGAAGTCCGACAGGCATGCAGGCAGTCCAAGAAGAGAGCTTTTGTGGCGAATGTGATCCGCATTCCGTCTTGTGAGTTTCAATGGCTCATTGACTGACTTCTGCAGCCTGTGTGCACGACCTGCACAACGTCGGGACTGTCTCGTCGCAGTCGCAACTTGGTTGCGCACTGCAATCGCACCTTTCAACCCATCAAAAGGGTGCCGTTTAAAGGTCCGTATGTTCACCACGTTCTATTAGCTGAGCTGGTGTGTTCAGCATGTGCGAGGTAGTGCGTGCTCGCATTTGCAGATACGCGGCATATGTTTGTGGTAGATGCCGCACAGCCATGCAGTGGTTGCTCATCAATGCGCTGTTTCGAACGCTCTATTCTCACGTCGTTTTGCTGCAAACCCGCATTTTCTCGAATTGCAGCAACTCTCTTCTGGCCGTGCGATGCTATCAGACTCGCAATCATGTGCTCCACAACCAGAATGCTGACGAATACAGCGCGATGTTGCAGTATCGGAGAAGTTGTTGGCTTGATCTTCCGCCATGATGGCGCAGCAGATGCCTCCACCAGGCATGCTGGAGGCACTGCTGGCCGGCGGCGGCGGCGGCGTGGCCGGCATGACTGGCGGCATCGGCGGCGGTTTGCCTGGCTGCATGGAAGCCCTCGCCGCTGGGTTCGCCGCCGAGTCCACAGACGGCGCCGTTGACTCGCCGCGGGCGTACCTGACGACCTACTGTGACCCAAATTCCGGGCCGTGCCTAAATCCTGAGCGCCAGCTGCCGGCGCTGCAGCAGGCGCCCCGGCGGCGGAAGCGGCCGCGGCCAGTGATCCGCGCCGGCGCGGCGGCAGATGCGCTGCAACCGCGGCTGCCGCCATCTCTGCAGCAGCTGTCGCCGCAGATGGAACGGCCAGCGTCACAGCCGGCGCGCCTGCAGCTGGTGAAGGGCAGCTATGTGCTCGTCAGCGGAGCGGCAGAAGACGCAGCGTCCGCAGCCGGGCAGAAGATCGCCGCGGTGCATGGAGTTGCCGCAACAACAGCGCCAAAAGCCGAGGCCTCTGCGGCGCAGCCGACGCCAAAGCCGAAGCACAAGCCTTTCCGCTTTCCGCAGCCGAAACAGAAGCGCACGGCTGCGTCGGCAGCGGCGGTGGTGGCGGCTGTGGTGTCTGCCAAAATCCCAGTGGAGAAAGCCAATTCTTCAGCCGCACAGGCTGCAGCAGCAGCTGATGAGGTAACAGAGCCCAAGGCGCTGCACACAGATTCTCGCGGCTGGCCGGCCACCATCATCGAGGAACTGCCAGCCGATGCCGCTCCGGCAGAGCAGCAGCGCTCAGCCGCGCCTGCAGCAGCGATGGCGCTGCCGACGGAAGCGTGCCAGCAGATGCCTAGCGCAGCAACAACAGCCACGCCTCCAGCTCAGCAAGGCGAACCGTCTGCCGCTGGCGCACCAGCAGCAGGTGGCAGAGACGTCGCCGTGGCAGCTGCGTCCAGTGCGGGCGGCACTTCAGCCGATGATGTCCAGTTGCAGCCGTCCGCTGCAGCACCTGCAGCGGCAGCGCCAGAGATGATGCCTGCAGGGACTCAGCAGGCCACGGCGCAGCTGCCGGCCAGCAGCTGCCAGGCCGCCGATGCAGCAGCTGCAGCTGACAACGGCCAGGGGGCAGGCGCGGCTGCCGCAGATTCTGCCGAGTCGGGGACTCCGATGGCACCTGCTCGCACCACATCGCCGCCGCTGACGCAGCCGCAGCCAAAGCCGGAGGCAGAACCCGAACGGTCGCCTGCAGCTGCCTTGCGCGTCGCATGCGCAACCCAGCAGCCCGCGGTTCCGCCGCGTCAGCAGCGCAGGGCTGGCCACAATGGGCCTTCCGCTTTGGGAAATCAGACCAGCGCGCCGTCGCCAGCGGCAGTCGCCAGCAGCCCGCCACCCGCTAGCAGCCCATTACAATTGAGCAGCCCTCTGAGAGCCGCTGCAGCGGCGTTCCCGCGGCCGCCCGCCACTCCGCCGCTGCCGACGGAGGGCGGCTTCAGAGGCAAGGCCGCTTCCTCCAGCGAATCCGCCGCTGCAAGCGTTGCCGCATCCCTGACAGCCAGTGCAGAGGTCGCCGACGGCATCGCGGATGCAGCCTCAGCCGCTGCCGCCGCCAGGGATGATCCTTCGGATGCGGAGCACGAGCCGCAGCCTCCGGCGGCAGTTGGAAGCACTGGCGGGGCCGCGGGGCTTGCAGAGGATGGTGCAGTGGGATCCAATGACGGGCTGGCTGTGGAGGAGGCGAAGGCAAAGGCTGATCAGGTGCGATATCGCATCTGCATCATGCACAGCGAAAAGTTGCGGCAGCGCAGATGCACACGTGCAGCCACTACGTGTGCACCTCTGCTGCTTCTGCCAACAATCAGTGCACCGGGCGGTCCCGGGCCCTCTGATGCTCACTGTTGCCGCAGCAACAGATGCCACCGGCCGACTGCGCTGACGCCCAGATCCCTTTTGATGCCCCGATATGCCCCGATCTGCCCCGATATCGCTCCTGGTGCGGCGGGTCATCGCGATGTGGTGCCACGGCAGTGCTCACCATACGGTGTCGAAAACGTGTAATTGTTCATACGAACAGATGCGGCGGGACATTGCGGCACGCACCAATGCCGCATATCGCGACGACCCACACTTCAAGCGGCGGCCCCTGGCGGAGCTCAACAGGGAAGCCGCCGCCCTGTACAAGGTGCAGCATCCTCCACTGTTGTCTGAGATCGCAGCACGCGTCTGCTGAGCCTCCGGTACCTTTGGACAAGCGAGGCCCTGGTACTGGTACAGCTTGACAGGGTGTCTACGGTCTCTGCTTGCTTTGCTGCGGTCGTGACGAGACTGGCGGCCTGTGGACCGCTTGCCGCAAGACAATCACCAGCTGGATGCAGGTTTTTCCTGCAGTGTGAACACATGTGGAAGGTCCCTGCCGATCATTTCGATTCGCTCAACTCTGTGACAATACCTTCCTAGCGTGTTCTGGTGTGGAAACTGCAGGCTGAGGACTTTATCGGCGCAGTCGCATCGTATGCCAAGCTGTTCGCACGCTGCCGCTGCCTCAACATCGGGCACCCACAGCTGTATGTGTGCCACGCCAACCGCGCGGCAGCGCACCTGCGCCTGGGCCTGCATGCGGAGGCGCTGCTGGATGCGGAGCGCTGCCGCGCCCTCGCTGAGGCCTCCTTCAAGAGGTGAACTGTCGCCAAAACTATCTTCAGCCACACTGTTTCCGCAACCAGTTTCTGTTGGGGTCCAGGAGATGCGTCCCAAGCTCAAAAACTGCTACGCCCTGCGCATCACCTGCCCGCCGTGTCCCAGCGCAAATCACTGGAGCACCGCCACATGGCCATTGCGCTGTCATGCAGCCACAATCATGAACACTCATAGCCCTTCATTGCAGAATGCAGCAATGCCGCCAATCTACATCAGGGTCTCTGCGCACGAAGGGCCGGTTGAATCTCAATTGTAAAACCCAGAATCGTGCCCCGCAGCTGGGGCGCTATACACTACTATTTCAAAACTGAATGATGATGCAGGAATGAGGCGGCGCCGCCGCCGTAGTCTTCCACGGCCTTTGCGTGAAAGATACAGTGGCGCGTTTTTTCAGAACCCAAACCTCTGGATGTCCCGATTGGCCTGACACAGGAACGGGGCAGCGCTGCCGCAGTATGTCAAGGCCTTCGCGCGCAAGGGGCAGGCGCTGCAGGGGCTCGGCCGCCACCGGGAGGCGGCGGCGACCTTCGAGGCGGGGCTTCAGGTGGACCCCTTCCACTACGACCTGCGCACCGGGCTGCAGGCGGCGCAGCAGGGCGTGCTCGCCGACCTACTGTCAGGTGGTTGTCGATGAAATACTGGGGGTCTGCAAGGGTAGATAGGACGGGTCGGGGCTGTGCTCTGCTCACCGGGCTGCTGGCGGCGCAGCAGGGCGTGCTCGCCGACCTGCTGACAGGTGAGACTGCGTATGAATTTACCAGGTATGCGGTGTGTTCGACGAGCTGATGGCAGGTAAAGAGCTGCGAGAAGCTGTCGTGAGGATGAACCAAACATTTCGTCGTTTATAAGGCAGAGCCAGCTGCGCCATTGCTGCAAACGGGAAATGCTCCGCTGCACATGTGTACGCTATAATGTGGAGTGCATGGCTTTGTCGACACACGCCCGCACGCCGCGTCGACAGGCAAGGGGCGGGAAACGAGGGCGCTGCCGCCGCCGGCGCCGACGCAGCGGGTGACGGCTCACCCTTTTGCGGCGCCGCTGCACCGCATCCGCACCGAGGACATGCTGCCCGCCCAGCTCCTGACTCCCTTCCAGGTATGGACTTGACAGTTGACCAGAGGCTACCATTCGATGTCTGAACCCTGTCAGAAACGAATTCCAGCTGGAGCATGCTGCGGACGGATGCGGGCGCTGTCCGCACCCTCCATTCAAAATCGGAGAAATTCTGATTGGACGCGGCGGCGACAGGCCGCGGCACGTCAGGCGCGTCCTGTCAGCGGGTTTGGGACAGACGAGCCTCGAAATTTGGTGCCTGCACGGCATTCGTAGTGTCGAATGCAACTTCTCAAAGGTCGTTTGTGACCGCGCACACTGCAGGCCGAGAAGGACCACCATGTGCGGGACACCTACAATTATGTCACGATCCAGACGGACATCAAGATGCCCGGCCGCGCCGCCGCCGCCGCGCGTGATACCGCCCGACAGGTGCGCCTCTGCCTGCTTGCTACTTTCAACAAGTGAATATGAAATTCCCAACAAGAAGACGAGGTTGAGGTATGGAAACTGAAGGAACAAGCGTTGGCCGCTGCCGCCGCCGCGGGCGACGCCGCCCGCCAGGTGCCGCTCAAGCTGATGTATCAAACTTGTGTCATCCAACGCACCCCGTACAAAGCTTCACTCTTGGCAACCGGGATCCGACCGTCGCTAAAGGATCGACCGGCCGTGCTGCACACGTGGGCCGCAGCTCAGCACCTGTGCGTGAAAAGTTTTCAAGCCCCAATTTGGCAAGGCGCCAGCCCTTGCCACTGGCCGGGATTCATCATGCCAGCGTGCACCCTGTCAATCGTGCTTGACGGGCTGCCCCAAGTCAGACATCGCAGAGCAGGATTGCGATCGGCTCTGTCCGAAACCCGCAGGGGCCGTGGCAGGCAGCCATCGAGGCAGCGGTGGTCGCCATTGAGGCGACCGACACCGACTGCCGCGTGCTAGACATCGGCAGCAATGCAGGTGCAGGATGCTCACACATCAATTCTTGAGATTCCAGACAAGGGGGGGAACCACATGCAGATGTCGCACACCGGCTCTCTGTGTCAGCGTTGAGCCTGCGCTGTCTTGCTGTGAAGCGGTGTGGACACTGCTCAGGCTGCGCGGCTGTTCCCCCGCTTTTTTCATGGTATCATGGTAGGAGAGAGGTGATAGCGTACAAACTTTCGCTTTCTTTTGCAGGCCTGCACGGACTAATGGCGCTGCGGGCAGGGGCGCGGCATGCCACCCTGGCGCAGCGCTGGCTGTACCTGTCGCTGGCCGCCAAGGAGGCCGCGTCAGACAATGGCTTCTCAGATGAGCAGGCAAGCGATCCCACCTGCCAGCTGAACTTCATTACGAATCTCATTCTGCGTCCAAGGCCGCTGGTCTGATCAGCGGTGGCTGCACCAGCCGCTATCCGCCAGCAAGGCCGTCGCCGCCAACAGCTTCTCCGAGGATCAGGCATGCACATTGTAGCTGCATCAATCGAAAATCCCCTGAGAAACATATCATTGCTGCCAGGAAGTGCCCACTGCCAAGCATGTCAATGCTGCATCTATGTCAACGTCTGTCACAAGGCTGTTGACGTGGATCGTTCAAGCAAGGCATGTCTTGCAGAACTGCAGGCTTGGAGGAAGTGCTGGTGGAAGAGTGAGAGCATCCTTTTTCTTGCAGGTGGCCGTTGTGTACAAGCGGCCCACGGACCTGGCGCTGCGGGCAGATGTGCCGGTCGTCTGCAATCTGCTGCTGGCCGACATCATGGATGAAGGTGGGCGGCGCTGCACATTGTTTGGGTCGGTGAGAATCTCAATGCAGGAGTCAGAGCGAATCCACGCTGAGAAGCCATGATTTCTGACAACCTGGCTGACATTTTGGGACCCCTGAGTCGCACAAACATGCGGACCACATCACGTTGAGAACACCATGCACAAGACGGAGACAGCGTCGTGTCAAGAACGCCTCATTACATGGGGAACCGAGTCCTTGTTTGCTACACGCTTTTGCCCCAGGGCTGCTGGCCAGCGGGCTCATCCCGGCAGTGCGGCACAGCCTGCTGAACCTGCTGACGGCCGACGCCCGCGTCCTGCCTACCGCCGCCACCGTCTTCTTCCAGGTGCTTCATGCACCTGAACATCCGTTTGCATTTCTGGCAGCCGCGTTGTAGCCCGCCAGCGTGTGTTGGTTCAAGACGTCTTGCCTGGACACACGATAGCTAATGGACCACGCGGCTAGATTCGTCTGGGAAGCTGTGTCCTGCGCATCACCATGAGGTACAGAGGATGTCACGGACTGGCTACACCGCAATGATTCAGCAAGGTTCAGGCCTGCGCTCGCATTATGATCTGCAAAAGGTGCAAAACACGTTTCGCGCAGGCGGCCGAGGTGCGCACAGCAAAAACGGCGGGGGTGGACGTAAGCCCAATGGACCGCCATCGCTGGCACCACGCCTACCTGTCCGGTGCGATTTGCAACATATGGAGCACAATGATAGCAAGGCAGCTCAAACAGAGACTGAGAATCAACGTGTGCTGCCCGCGTTGCAGTTGTGCACGAGGCCATTGGTTCTGTGTGTTTGCAAAACCGCAGGTGTGGCCACAACAGATGCTGCTGCAGGACTCGCCTGACGGAAGCTCAGCAGGCTGTTGCTGCCTGTCAGACGAAACGACAGTTTCTGACAGATTCTGCCGCGGCCATGCGCAGGCGCACCGCTGGCGGACGGCATGTTCCGGCCGCTGTCGGCGCCGCAGGAGGCATGGCATTTCACGATGGCGTCGCCTCCCGAGGACGCGGAATCCAAGACCCTGGACGTCACGTTCACCGCCAGCGGGCGGCTGAATGCCGTCGTGTTCTGGTTCGAGCTGGACCTGGGGCACGGCTTCCGCTTGAGTACAGGTCCCCAGGCGGTTGCGGCAGGTGCGTCTGTTACGGAAAACCGACGATTTCTTCGACATTCGTCGTGGCGGGTGTGCCTCTCTTGTGATGAAACTGCGGTGACTTCCGGGCAGAGCGGACTCGCAAAAGGGCATCGAGGCTGTGGCTGGGTGACGCGCTGCGGTGCCGTTGCCTGCGGCTGCAGCCGAGGCCACATAGGCTACCTGCAGCGGTTCCTGACGACCTCGCCTGGTTGCACACGTAGGCTTCACAAGGAATTCCACTGTCACGACCTGTCCTGCGATACAGTGCGTTGCCGGCAAGGCGGCGGTCGAGGCCAGCACTGTGCTGCTGCTGCGCGCGCTGCGACTGTGTGCGATTTTGAGCCTGAACTGGTTTATATTTGCTTACAACCCTGCAGGCCTGAAGACGCTGGGCCCCGCTGTCCAGTACCTTGCTGGCGAGATGGCGGTGGAGGCCGGCATGGTGCTGCCGCTGCGGGCGGCGCACAACACGGTGCGGCTGCGCTTCGACGTGGAGGAGGCTGAGTACCTGAACCTGACCAAGGCGGACACCTCCTTCCCGCCGCGCCAGTTCGCAATGCTGGCCGATGCGCGCCGCAACGAGGTGCGTGCCACCCTGCAGCCACCTTGAAGCATCACACCACATGTTTGCATAGTGGGATTGCATGGCCCGACTGCGCAGCTGTCGCGGCTGCAGGAAGTAAGCCCTTGTTGACCTGCTCTCCACTTTCCAGGCCTGACAGCTTGAGGTGCGAGGATTGTGAATACGCTCAAAGCACTGGCCCATACTCGTACAGCTAAGTTGCTTGCAGAGGATGCAAAACCAAAGCATGTGTGATCCATGCAGGCGTATGCGGGCGCGATCTCGCGCGCCGTCGCACGAAAAAAGGCGGAAGACGGCGAGGCGCACGTCCTGGACGTCGGGTCTGGAAGCGGGCTGCTGGCGGTGCTGGCCGCCAAGGCGGGCGCGTCTTCTGTGGTAACCTGCGAGCTCCACGAAGGCCTTGCAGCGGCCGCCCGCCGGGTGAGCTCCGCGTCCATGAAGCTTTCCGAAAACCCGCTAAAAAATCCTTCAAAACCCTACAGATTTTGCGGTGACCTGCGATTCGCACAAGGCCCTCTCGGCGGCCGCTCGCCAGATGAGGCGCCAGGGCCCTCCGCCTGGTGCATGACTTCATTATGATGTGCTTGTAGTCCTGATCGAATCTTATGGTTGGAGCAGAGGCGTTTCTCTTACTGCAGCAGCATTCGCTTACAGCGCTGGTCACTTTTGACAGGTTGTTGTCCTCCTGCACCAGGTGGTGGCAGTGAACGGCGCTGCAGAGAAGGTGGCGGTTGTGCAAAAGGACGCGGGTCTGCTGGAGCGTGGCAAGCAAGTCCGCCGCCTGGGCGTCAACCTCGTCACCGCCGACTTCTTTGACGCAGGCGAGTCGAAACAATGACAGTTCCGATTCCGCTAGGCTCACTGTGCTGATGATGACTTGGTTCCTGCTGGGCTGTTTTGAAGGCTGCTTTTGAAGGCGAAGATGCCACCCCATTTTTCCGGCCGAGCAGTGCTGAGCGGCTGACGAGCTGATAGGGTGCAGTGGCTGCACCGGACATGACGATACAGCCAGATGCAGCATGAAGATCGAACATAACATGCATTCAACCCCTTACAAGATGTGTACGAGGGCGGCAATTGGAGCTGGCCAAGAAGAGGTGACGCAGTCGGGGGCGGCGGTGGCGCCCTTGATGCAATGCACATTTCACTGCAGACACGAACCAAAACCCTCCGTCATGGCCACTCACAGGCCTGCTGGGCGACAACTGGCTGTACCTGCTGGAGCTGGCCAAGAAGAATGTCGTTCAGCCGGACGCGGCGGTGGTGCCCGCAGCTGCAACACTATATGTCATGGGCCTGGAGCTGCCGGCCAGCGCCGCCTGCGGCTTCGACCTGTCCTGCATGGACAAGTACAGGTGCGATGTCCTGGCAACAGAGGATGTAGAGGAACGTCCTTTGATAGATCTTGCACTCCAGGCTGAGAGTGAGGCATTGCCGAAGTTGCCCAACAGGGATGGCCGGCACTGAATGCAAGGGGAGTAACCTTTGCTCCCCTTGACTGCATGAACATAGCAGCAGGGGGACTAATGCATGGCGGGCGGCGGTGCAAGCCCTCTGGCATTGCGAGCGCGCTCGTCCGATATGGAACCATCTGTTCTGGTCTGGAGTCTCCAAGGTTGTGCATACATGATTTGCTTGACGGCTGCAGGTACGAGAAGTCGTACCAGGCGGTGTTTCTGGACGAGGTGCCGCACCGGCGGCTGACAAAGCCCAGAAAGGTGTTCGAGTATTTCTTCGAGGGGCAGCGCCCAGGGCGCGGCCGCGAGAACATCGTCAAGCTGGAGGTGAGATGGCATTATTCGCTTGCCGGCTGGTGGTGATGCCGGCGGCATTGCACTGTACCGATTGTCCCGCTCTGTTGCTCAGCAGTTCCGCTGTCTGGCATCGATTGGACCTGCCTGCGCGGCAGAGGCAGCAGCGGTCAGATGGCCGCAGCCACATCAATGTTCCCGCTCTTCCCTCTTAGGTTGTCAGCCAACTCTCGAGTTGACATCCATCGTCGACAGATTTGTTTTGCGCGGCTGTGCAGGTCGTGGCAGAGGGCACGCTCAATGCAGTGGCCTTTTGGTTCGACCTGCACCTGGATGCTGAGGAGACTCTCACCACAGGTGATGATATAGGCTCTGTTTGACCAACAGTCACAAACGAGCTCCACGCGCACAATGTAGCCAGCTTGTGCCAGTGCGCTGCTTCTGTGACAGTGTTCTTCACAAGGGAGCGCTGCTGGCATCAGAGGGACACGGAATCTATCTGCAGGACCTTGTTTCCCCGGCTTTCCTGCTGTTCCGAATCCCTGTATGTATGGTCTCTGCAGCACCGCTTGGCGTCGGCCTGGGCGGCCGCCTCGACGGCGGCAAAGCAGTGGCGGCGGCGCAGCCAGCTGGTTTTGAAGTACCGCAGGCGTCAAGCGCGCCTGGCGCAAGCACGGGCAGCAGCGGCGCAGCTGCCTCGAAGACGCCGCACCACCAGCAGGCCCCGGCCATGACTCAGACCCAGGGCGGCGACGGCGACGGCGCACAATGTGCGTCGTCAGCCTCGGCAGCAGCCGGCCCCAGACCGACGGACAACCTCCGCGGGCCGGACGCCTTCAGCGCTCGGGCTGCAGCCGCAGGCGCTGCCACCGCAGATACGGCTGGGGGCGGTGCGCCCCTGCAGCAGCCGAGCGCTCCGACAGGCCACGCTGCGCCGTCGGCGGCGGACGAGCAGCTCCCAGGAGCGAGTGGGGACGACACTGCATCAGGATGGACCGTAGGTCCCACAGAAAGACCCAACGAGGGGCGTGAAAAGCAGCACTACTGGGGGCAGGCGCTGCAGCACCTGGATCGAGAGGTGTGCACGCCTGACGGCAGCCAGGAATTATCAATTTTTTTGTGGAACTCACTTGAACGCCTGCGGCGGTGCAGCTCACGGACCTTCTCCCCTGGCCTGTGCCCTTTTGTGCTGCGGTTGTTTTCGCAGTGTGCTGCTGTTGTCATGTCACCATATTTGCTGTTGTTCTGAGCTTGCAATTGACTTTTCTTTGCGGCAGGTGGAGGTGCAGCCCGGCAAAAAGGTGACGCTGCTGGCCAAGCGTGGCGGCGGCACCATTCGCTTCAGCCTGCGGGTGCGCTCAGCTGCCAGGGAACAGATATCCATGGAACGAGGATGAAGATTGTCTGCACGGATGTCAGTTCCCAAACGCAAGCTGAACATACGCTGACCGCACCTAGCAGCATGCTCAAGGAAGCTCGGCGGCATGTGCCATCAACTACGATCGGCATTGGCAGCTGTTCCCGGTTTGCCGCAGGCGGGTGTGGGGGAGGAAGTGGAGCGGCCGCCGTGGCTGGAGGAGTGGGGCGGCGGCGCCAGCATCGAGAACCCGCATGTGCAGCGCGTCCACTACTGCTTGCTCCTGGTGCGCCGGCCGGTGCAGTCTTTCAAGCGCAAGCCGCGTTACGAGCACTCCGGAGGATGAGCACAGTGGAAGGGTTTAGGGTTTAGGGTTTCAGGGAAACCGTTCTCCGCATGACTCGCGAGCGCCGCACGACCTGGCACAAGACAGTCCTGCGGGGGAGCCTTGGGCGAGGGTTTAGGGTTTAGGGTTGCCCGCAGCACATTCACTGAGCTACAACCGAATCATGTCAGCCATCATGGTGCGAGACATGGTGCGAATTCTTTTTTGTGTCTGCACACGACAGGTGCAGGACTTTTTACAGCGCGTCAAGTGCGGCCGCTTTCCGCCCATCGAAAAGGACATGCGCATGGTGGCGGCGCACTGCGGCAGCCTCTTTCTCGACCCCACCGCACTCACCCAGGTGCAGTCATGCGTAGTGGATCGTGACTTATTGAGGAGATACAGCTTCTGCATTTGATTTTCCCAGAGCTACACCTTCCTCACACACACAGCGTCCCCCTCAGCAGGCATCCCACCCCACCCTCTGCCAGTAGACTGTGATCTGCAGCCCTGTGTATACCTGCCTGTATTCGCAGAGGCTGACATGCCTGCGGAAATGCAGATTGGTTCCCACATTCCGTCATTCCTGACATTTCGCCACAGGTGTACCACGAGCTGGTGGTGCTGGAGCAGCTGCACAAGCACCCGGAGTTCTGCCCGGGCGCGTCGCTGGAGGCGATCACCCGCCCGCCGCTGCTGCAGTACTGACGACAGCGGTGATGCAGCTGCTGGTGCTGGGAATGCTGCTGAGGTGGCGTTTGGCGATGATCTCTACCGCAATCGGGCTCCTGCTGGCGTCACCCGCTGGTTGGGGGCAGCTGCACCGTCAGCGAATAATACATCATAGACTCTCCAGGGATTGGGATCTACCTGCGCCGCAGCCCTCGTGACCTTCGAATCAATGCTGGTTCATCTTCTGATGTTGTTCCACCTACTGTCGATGTCGTGTTGGTTTGCTGCAGCTGCCTGTCAGTGAGTATCTTTTCGACCTCGATGCTGCCCAGCACGACCAACCCCTCGCCGAAACGGCAGATCATATTGCGTACAGCATCATCTGGCGGCAGCATCTCAATATTGCTGATCCGCTGCTGATCCCCTGTCACCAATGCTCCGCCCTAATCTGGAACGCCATCACAAGATATAAGACTGCGACTCCGATTCGATGTCCAGCATTCAACTGGACTGGTAGAGGAGTCAGCTAGCAATAGATGCAGCTCAATCCAGTGCGCAGCAGCTGGGTGCTGATATGGGTAGCAAGCACTGACCTCAACGCCGAGAACAAGCTGCCAGCAGAGGACCGATCGATCGAGCAGTGTTCGTCAAGTTGATTCCACGGCTGCTGCAGCGTGCTTGTGGAGAGGCGTACACGTCCTGTGAATGGCGATTGAACAGCCAGAACCACAACGATGAACTGACTTGCACGTCGCACGTGAGGAAAAAGGCAAGCACTGCCTGACAGCGCCACCGCCTGTAAAACCGCCAGATCGAACACCCTTCAATGTCAAGTTGCGCTACGGTGTCCGTGCACAAGCACAAGGAACATTTGGCACATGACCAAAGTGTGACAATATGTTGGTCGAGCTCTTTGGACTGTGAGTTGGTGAATTTGCGAGAGCATCAGCAGCTGCAATTTACATTTTTTGCCTTGGGCGGCACTCCGTACCAAACACGGAGGTGTACCTGAGTAGTCACGCGAGATTGCGTACTGTAAGTTCAACGCGATCGAGCAGGTACATATGAACCTAGGGTACTGAAACCCAGGGTACTGACGAGTCACTGCACGCAGGCAATGTGCCCCCAGACATCCGGCAGGCCACGAGTGCACGCCCAGGAAGCCGAACAGTGCAGCGCACGCAATTTCTCCTTGCAACCGAGTACAGGCCAGGCTCATCTCTCAGGTGTGTCCAGGTCAGCAATGTCCCCCAGCTGCAGCGTTCAGTATCCCAACCGCGGCACATCGGCGCCGCCACGGTTGCCTTGTGTCCGAGGCGGCGGCTGGAGTGAGTTCGGTGTGCGCTCCGCCAGCGGCCTCGCCGGCCGGATGATGTTGCAGTTCTTCATGCTGTTGGAAAGCAGGCCCTGCGAGACGAGGCACAAGAGTAACGCATCAGATGTGCGCACGAGCTTTGCGGAATTTGCGAGGCCAGCGCAAGGCGACATGCCGGTGCATGTTTGATGTGCTGTGTCATCAGCAAGATGTGCATGTCCTGCCTCAGGCCGCGACTGCACAAAGTCTGGGGCTGAGGAGCTCATGAAAAAAACGCCTCACCTGCATTCGCGCGTCCATTGCGGCGATGCGATCGTCGCGCTTCTGCAGCGCCGCCGACAGCCTCGCCACCTCATCTTCCAAGGCCTGCGGAAGAAACGACGTACAATTGCTTTGGTGACATGCTTTTTGAGGATGCAAGTTTGTGTGGCCCTCTACAGCGGTTCTGCCGCATCACCGCCTGCAGCCTCGCCAGTTTGGCCCCCAGGGCCTCGAGATGCCAGGACATTGTAGGTCAGCAGCTTGCACGATGTAGATGCTCAGGGCTGTTGCAGATCTCATCGGCGGCGCTGCGGGTAAGGGACCGTAGATAGCACCGCCAATGCGTAGGGTCTCCATGCATTCATACATCACGCAAGTGTCAAATTGACTTCCGTTCTGGGTTGAGAACAATGCTGGTGCAGACCTCGTTTGGCTGCGCACAGGTCAGCGATGGTGCCCTCTGAGGCATTCCAAAACTTTACTTCGGCCATTGATTGCAATCCCGCACCTGGTTGGTGGGGCGCAGGCCAGCGATGGTGCCCTCCTGCTCCTCGATGCGCATCCACATCCCAGAGGAAAATCAATCCAGAATGCGCACCTCCCACTTGACAACTCCCACTTGACAAATCTTGCGCACCTCGTTGGTGGCGCGCAGGTCGGCCATGGTGCCCTCCTGCTCCTCGATGCGCAGCAGCGCCGCCTGCTCCCCCCACGGCAGCTGCTCAGGCGCCTCCCCCGCGCCTGCAACATCGCCCGCATCCGTCTGCGCCGCCGCGTCTTGCGCCAAGCTGGCCGGCCTGCAGAGGACATATCATTACGTGAATCTTGAGGAATAAATCCAAGTCGTTTGCAAAACATTCAGAGTCTTTCAACCTCCGGTTTGATCGGCCATGTTCCTGCACCGCCATTGTGGCGGGGCGGACAAACCAAAACGGCACAGATAGCAAGTAATGACTGTAAGTCACGAGCCTTCTGCTGAGCGGTGTTTGATGTGTGCACCCCCTCGGACTCCGTTTGCTGTGACCATATCCACCGGAAGAACTGAGGCCTTGGCACCCAATGCCCTCAACGCTGCCGTCGCTGAATCGCAAACCCTTTTTGCACATAGTGACACAAAAAGGGGTTCACATAGTGGACACAATGTGAACCCCATGACTTCTTCAAGTTGAATTTCTTCATGCACCCAGCACCTGGAGGGCGGCAGCAGAGCGGGGTTCTCCGCCTCGAACTCCGCCAGGCGCGTGCGCAGCAGCTGGAGCACGCGCTCCACAGCGCCCGGGGCGCACGTCGCCACCGCCTCGCACTCGGCGTGCCGCACCACAAAGCCCAGGCGCCGGAACACCTGCGGCAGTGAAGGCGGCACGTGTCACGTGCCCAGAGCTGTAGCCGCAGGGCCAGGGAGCAGCCGCTGCGGCAGCGGCAGCGTGTGGTTCTGCTTGGCGTCGACTGCCATTCCGCATGTAATGTGCAAGGTAGCAACATAATGCTTCCAAATTGCATGGCTGCATGTCGGGGTCCGCGCTTGACCAGCTCACCTTCTGGTTCAACGTCGACCAGTTGTACAGCTTTTGCGCCAGACCGTTGGCGGAGCTGAACGCCAAGAAAAGCACGCGTCAGCACTTCACCAGTCATGCGCATCCGAAGATATGTGAGAGCACCCACGATCGATATTCCGATCAGCAGGCGTGCAAGACAGCCGACCGTGGCAAGTATGCAGATGCGCTGTTGTAATCACTGGCGCGCCTGTAGTTGTGCAGCTCCACAAGGCGCGGCTGAAAGGCTTTCACGATCTCCGCCACCAGCACTGTGGCAGGATACCGGACTTTTCAGGAGAAACGTGGCTCAACAATCTTGGGCGTGGCACCGGGTTACCATGGTACACTGCTGGACCTACAGGCTAAGCGGCGCATCTCATCGCAAGCCGCTGACCGTACCTCCGTCGCTGAAGTCACGTGCGATATTCCGCTTTGGGCGTGACAGCGGAATGTCGTCCACCTACAGCGAATGTCTGCAGTTGAAGCGGCAAATTACAAAGCAGATGCTCGTCATGAGATGGTGCCGCTGCTGCAGCCGTTGGTTTTCAGGCGCACGGACAGCGCCGCCGGGCGCGGGCTGACGCCGGCAGCGCCACGGGTCGTGCAGTGCTGCTGCAGCACTATCACACGGCATATTTCTTACTTTAAGGATCCCGCTCTGACGAGGCCACTGCTGCACTCACCCACAGGTACAGGTCGTGCAGCTGCGATTCGTCCACATCCATGCTGGAAAACGTCGCGTAGTCAAGCTGGGGTGGCGTGTGGGCCGCACGAACACAGCTATTGCCAGGCGAACAAGCCTTCTCAGCTGTCGCTGCGAAGCAAGCTCGCTGCGCTGAAGGTCACAGTTGTAGGTGTGCCGAATAGTGTGCTAACTCAGCACACGTGCCTGCTGCAACCGGGGCGGCGAGACTGGCGCACTACAGTTTCGAGCGCCAACGCGAGGTCTTGTGTGGTAGGAAGGCTTGAGGGAGCACAACCATGCGCAGTTCTGGCTAGTCAAAGTCAGCTGACTTCGCTCCGTTTGTACTTGGTGGGTTACGCAACCTCATGCTAAACCCTGAGGAACAAAGTGTTTCGCCACGATATGTGCCGCTTGGCGAGCCACCTTCTTGCAGCTTGCGCGCACATCGACAACTGAGGGAAGTCTGAACGTGCTGTGTGCAGCGCTGCAAGGTCTCGCAGTTGATTCAAAGCTGGAGACGATGCTGCAGAATCGGACGCAATCCATGCGCCAGGGCGTGGCATCCACTAGCGGCAGGCTGCCACAGCGGACACACCGCTGCGCGTGCGCAGCTGCAGCAAAGGACTCTGATGTGCCGCAGCAGCCGCAGCAGCCCCAGAAGCGCAGCAAGCTGCCGGAGAAGGGCTTCTTTGCGGAGGCAAACACAAAAGGTGCGGTGGCAGTGTCTGAGGCCTCATCCAGTTGTCACAGCTGAGATGACGCTCGGGAGGACATCGAGCAGACCAGCACATCAAGCACAGCCGGGTTGCAGCAGCTCTTGGGACGTATGTTCGTATGTTCCTTTTGCACCGCATGGCGCACGGTAGAAACCGCCACCTGTGCAGCAAGCGACATGTTCAGCATTTGCGCATCGACAAGAGTGCGCTGAAATGTTTACTACCACACGATAGCGCTGTCGAGCGCAATTCTGTCCCAGGCACGTGTTCTGGGCGGTGCCGCACCAGGTTGCTCTGCCACTGTGCCGCAAATTCTCAAATGTTTGCCTTCCCAGCGGAGGTGTACTCGCCGCTGGGCGGCGTCGACCGTGGCAACATCTACGAACGCGGCGGGCGCTACAGCCCCGAGTTCCTGTGGAATGTCAACTGGCAGGAGCAGGTGTGGCCGGCTAGCGATAGTCTCACTCACCAAGCCACAGACACAGACAACTAGCATTGCGCACCGCCCGCAGAGCTGCTTGCCTCGATGCATGGTCGCGGCGTGGCAGCTGTTGCTGACAGCGGCCGTACGGCAGCAGACATGGAAGCGGTGCCAATAGCAGCAAAGTCTGAGTGGTGCATCCCTGACGTGCCACAGCTAGTCGGGAGTACTTCAAACACAAATGATATTTGTCACATCGGCAGCTGGAACTGGAGGAGGCGGTGGAGCGGCAGCGGCTCGAGGCCGAGGCGCTGGGACCGCAGCAGGAGACCGGTCACCTCAGCTTCAGCCGCGTGCTGGACCTGAATAGGTGGGCGCTGCTGCGGCTCGCACTATTTCTTCCTCGGCGCTGCCTTGGCGCTGGCCAGCCAGCCCTGGCTGCCCTGCATGTCACAGGTAGAAGCACGTCTGACGGCTGCTCAGCCTGCTGCGGGATCCCGGCCCCCCAGCAACGAACCCCTGCACCCAGTGCAGCGCGATTTGCGTTTTCAAGGGCTGCTTCCCGCATTGTGCTTGCATCATCACCAAGATCCGAACAGGCTTGTGCCGATGATGTGCAGCATGAATGTGGACCTCAGCGAGCAGCTGCGGCCGCGGGCGCGATCGGACGCAGACGCGCAGGCCGCGGGCGCCGACACGGCGACGCCCGTGGCGTGGAAGGGACGGCAGCGGCAGGGCGGGCAGGAGGCTGGCATTGCAGCTGCGGCCAAGGCGGCTCAGGCGCAGCGGGGGCCGAACGCAGGCAGCTTCCCACGCATGCCGCCGCGGCGGGGGGAGGCGCAGCGGTGGGAGCGCTCCGGCAAATTCGCCAAGCGGGTATGCGGCGCCAGGTTTCTCCTTGGTGTGCGCTGGGGAAGTGAATATCATCAGCAGCCGCACATGGGGAAGTGAATATCATTAGCAGCCGCACATGGCAGCTATCACCTTGACATGTGTACCAGCACTCATGTGCGTCTGCTGGCGATCCCACCGCAAGGCAGTGCTACCCATGACCTCTCCTGCATCATGGTGCTACGCCCGCGGAACCATGTCGTGTTCCGTGCTGCAGGGCTCGATGGTGCCGACGACGCCGGAGGAGCTGGCGGTGCTGGCAGCGACGGTGCAGGCAGAGCGGGCGGCGTACGCCCGCTACAAGCAGCAACTGCTGGTGTCCACCGCCGCGCTGGGCAGCGCGCTGACCGCTGCAACCTTTGCCTTCTACTCAAAGGTGTGTGGCGGCCACCCATTTTTGCTGTGTTCGCAACATCCTAACCACATCCTGCTGATTACTGACGAGAAGGTCGCCCGACATCCTCATGTGACCCCCTGTGTTTTGCATACAGTGCAAAGACCTGTTGCAACCATTGCAGTTCTGCTCCACCCAGCTGAACGCCTCCGAATTTGCTGCAGGACATGGGCACCAGCTATGCGGTGGGCGCCGTGTTCAGCGTGGTGTACCTGAATTTGCTGAACCGGTCCATCGACGCCGTTGGCGCAGAGCAGAGCGTCATTCCAGACGCCGACGCCAGCGCAGCTGGCGGCGCGCTGCAGGCGCCGCGCCTGCTCATCCCCATCATCATGGCAATGACCTACAACAGGTGGGACGGTGCCTGGATCATGTGCATCTGTCTAGAGCCCTAAACTCTTAAATATCTCGTACTGCCGCTGGGCGTGCCTGGATCATGCACATATGTCTAGAGCCCTTCTCTTGCGACAGGCTGCCACAGCTCACAGCCCGGCCAGGTCCAGCCCCGCACTGAAATCCCGTATCATCTAAGACCACACGTGATACTGCAAGAGGGGAACAGCCAGGCATCAGCAATCTTCCTGCCTTGCATCCGTGGTCTGTTCCTGGACACTGCTGCCGGTTGCGCTGCACAGATGGAACATGTCGGCGTCGGGCCGACCTGGCATCTCGCTGCAGCTGATGCTCATGCTGCTGGGCTTCCTGACGTACAAGGGCGCCGTCATCGCGCGGGGGGCGCTGGACCTGCCGGGCTCCCGCGCCGACTCTCCATGACCCTAAACCCTAAACCCTAAACCCTACACATGCGCGCCATAGGTGGAACACGATGGCGTCGGGCGACACCGGCATCTCGCTGCAGCTGATGCCCATGCTGCTGGGCTTCCTGACGTACAAGGGCGCCGTCATCGCGCGGGGGGCGCTGGACCTGTTTGCGGACCTCTCCGGCGGCGGCGCGGCCGCCAGCCAGGAGGCGGCAGCGGCTGCGGCGGCCGTGGGCGGCGCAGGTGAGCGCACAACCCGGGGACTTGCGACAGTGTGCGCTTGCGAGTTGTTCTCACATCTGCACATGTCGCACAGTATCGCTGGTGTCCTGAATTTGTTCTCTGCATCGCGTTGTCCTCCTCAAAAAACATAGCCGATCTTAGGTCCCTGACGGTTTTTCCGAAAGTTGATTCCCGCAAATTTGCCGGCTGAACTGCAGGTGCCTCAGGCGGACAGCAGCAGCAGCAGCCTGGCGCCGGCAAAGCAGACGAGCTGATCATCGGCCGCGATTATGCAAACCGCATCCTGCAAGGCTGACGTGGCCGCGCAGCACACTCGCTGCTGGAGCGTGCGCCCGCCAGCGGGGTCGCAGCCGACTGCAGAATCATCTTCTGGATCAGGGGGGGGGGGGGGGGGGGGGGGGGTGGTGGATGGGGTAAAGGGGGAGGGGAGAGATTGATGGGGTATTGATACTACAATATCACTTCAGTCAAACTTCGTTCCCACATCTTCAATCCT